>Ga0316621_10000125_pt1 | contig 12270 bp, 10 predicted proteins | sample OWC_Aug_OW2_C1_D_2_FD_207664 | JGI IMG/M metagenome (GOLD analysis project Ga0316621, IMG submission 207664) | Wetland soil microbial communities from Old Woman Creek delta, Ohio, United States - OWC_Aug_OW2_C1_D1_C | ecosystem: Environmental > Terrestrial > Soil > Wetlands | place: USA: Ohio... | reverse complement strand
ACCGCGAGCGCGATGGCGGCCGGGAGCGGCATCGATCGGGAGGCCTGCACGGCGATCATCCCGCCCAGCATGACGAACTCGCCCTGGGCGAAGTTGATGATCCCGGTGGCGCTGTAGACGATGTTGAAGCCGATGGCGACGACGACGTAGATCGCCCCGTACGTCAGCCCCGCGACGAGGTACTGGAGCGCGAGGTCGAGGGTCATGCCGCCACGTGCGCCGCTCAGCCGCCGAGCGGGGCGAAGCGCCCGTTCTTCACCGTGCAGAGCTCGAAGGCGCCGATGTCGAGGCCGTTGTGGTCGGTGGGCGAGAAGTTGAAGATCCCGGCCGTTCCCACGAAGCCCTTCATGTTCTCGACCGCGGCACGGACCTTCACCCGGTCGGGGCCCACCTGCTCGATGGCCTGCACCAGGATGCCGAAGGCGTCCCAGGCGTGGCCGCCGAAGGTCGAGACGTCCTCGCCGTAGCGCGCCTCGTAGGCCTTCCGGTAGGCCTCCACCACCGGCTTCTGGGGGTTTCCGGCCTGGAGCTGGTCGGCGACCACGATGCGGCTGGCCGGAAAGATGACTCCCTCGGCGGCGCTCCCGGCGGCCTTCACGTACTGCAGATTCGCGAAGCCGTGGCTCTGGAAGATGGGGACGGTGAGGCCGATCTGGCGGGCGTTCTTCACCACGATCGACTGGGCGGGCTCGATGGACCAGTTGAGGATGGCCTGGACGCTGGCGGCCTTGAGCTTGGTCACCTCGGCGGTGAGGTCGGTGGCGTTCTTGTCGTAGACGTCGTTCACCGCCAGCGTGATCCCGTACTGGGGGGCCAGCCTCTCCACCTGCTCCTTGCCTCCCTTGCCGAAGCCGGTGTTGGAGGAGAGGAAGCCGATGCGGGTGATCCCCATCTTCTTCATGCGCTGGAAGAGCACCTCCACGGCGTAGCTGTCCCGGGGCGCCACCTTGAAGACGTGGGGGAGGACCGGGTTCACGATGGCCTCCGCGGCGGCCGCCGAGAGGAGCAGGGTCTTGCCCTCCTCGGCCAGCGCCTTCACCGCCATCGACTCGCCGGAGGTGGAGGGCCCGATGATGGCGAAGACCTTCTCCTCCTCGATGAGCTGCCGGGCGAAGGAGACGGCCTTCTCGGGACTCGCGCCGGTGTCCTTGAGCACGAGCTGGACGGGGCGGCCGGCGATGCCCCCCTTCGCATTCAGCTCCTGCACGCGCATCTCCAGCGTGCGGGCCTCCGGGGCGCCCAGGAAGGCGGCCGGGCCGGTGACGGAGAAGAGCGCCCCCACCTTGATGGGCTCGGGCGCGGCCCGGGCCAGGACGGGGACGAAGGCGAGGAGGGCGAGGATCCGGAGCAGGCGGTTCATGGCGCGATCCCTCACTTGGCCAGCGGGACGAACTTGCCGTCCTTCACGGTGAGCATCTCGAAGGAGTCCATGCCGAGGCCGTTGTGGTCGGCGGCCGAGAAGCGGAAGACGCCGCTCTGCCCCACGAAGCCCTGGGTGTTCTCCAGCGTCGCGCGCACCTTGGCCCGATCGAGCCCCACCTTCTCCACCGCGGCCGCGAGCAGCTGGAACGCGTCCCACGCGTAGCCGCCGAAGCCGCTCACCTCCTCGCCGTACCTCTTCTGGTAGGCGTCCCGGTAGGCGACGAGCACCGCCTTCTGGGGATTCCCGGCCGGGAGCGCGTCGGCGACGGCGAGCCGCCCGAGCGGGAAGATCACGCCCTCCGCGGCGCTGCCGGCCGCCTTCACGTAGGCCAGGTTCCCGAAGCCGTGGCTCTGGTAGATGGGCATCGTGAGGCCGAGCTGGCGGATGTTCTTCACCAGGATCGACTGGGCCGGCTCGATGGACCAGTTGAGCACCGCCTGGGCGTTCGTCCCCTTCAGCTTGGTGGCCTCGGCGGAGAGGTCGGTGGCGGCCTTGTCGTAGACCTCGTCGAGGACGATCTGGATGCCGTACTCGGGGACGAGCCTGGCGATCTGCTCCTTGCCGGCCTTGCCGAAGCCGGTGTTGGAGGAGAAGACCGCGATGCGGGTGATGCCGCGCCTCTTCATGTCCTGGAAGATGAGCGCGGCGGCGTGGCTGTCCTTCTGCGCGGTCTTGAAGACGTGGGGGGCCACCGGGTTCACGATCACCTCGGCGGCCGCCAGCGAGACCAGCAGCGTCTTCGCCTCCTCCGCGATCCCCTTCACGGCCATGGTCTCCCCGGAGGTGGACGGCCCGAGGATGGCGAAGACCTTCTCCTCGTCGATGAGCTGCCTCGCGAAGGAGACCGCCTTCTCGGGCGATCCGCCGGTGTCCTTCACGATGAGCTTCACCTTGTGGCCGGCCACCCCGCCCCGGGCGTTCACCTGGTCGGTGAGCATCTCGAGCGTGCGGGCCTCGGGTGCGCCCAGGAAGGCGGCCGGGCCGGTGACCGAGAGGAGCGCTCCGATCTTGAGCTCCTCGGCGGCGCGCGCGGGGGCGGCCAGCGCAGCGAGGGAGAGGGCGAGGACGGCGGTGCGGGTGAGGCTCATGGATCCTCCGGCGAGGTGGAAGCGGGACCGGGCAGGATACCCGATCGGCGGGCCCCTCCGCAGCAGGGCTATGCGCTCCCGGTGCTCCCGGCCCGGCGGTGGTCGATGACGCGCCGCGCCTTGCCCTCGCTGCGCCCCAGCGTGCTCGGGGCCACCAGCTCGATGGTCATGCGGATCCCGGTGATGGAGTGGATCTCGTGGTCGATGCGGTCGCGCAGCGCCACCATCTGGCGCATCTCGTCGGAGAAGTCGCGAGGGCGGATCTCCACCCGCACCACCGCCTCGTCGAGCGTGCCCGGCCGGGCGATCTCGATGACGTAGTGGGGCGCGGCGCCCTCGACGCGGAGCAGGGCCTCCTCGATCTGGGAGGGGAAGACGTTCACCCCGCGCACGATGAACATGTCGTCCGAGCGCCCCACCACCCGGCTCATGCGCACCCCGGTGCGCCCGCAGGGGCAGGGCGAGCGGTCGAGCGAGGCCAGGTCGCGGGTGCGGTAGCGCAGCACGGGCATGGCCTCCTTGGTGAGGCTGGTGAAGACGAGCTCCCCCACGTCGCCGTCCGGGACGGGCTCGAGCGTCCAGGGATCGAGGCACTCGACGAGGAAGTGGTCCTCGGCGACGTGCATGCCGGAGCGGGCGAAGCACTCGCCGGAGACGCCCGGGCCGATGACCTCGGAGAGCCCGTAGTTGTTGAAGGCCTGGATGCCGAGCTCGCGCTCGATCTCGACGCGCATCTCCTCGGTCCAGGGCTCGCCGCCGAAATGGCCGAAGGAGAGCCCCAGGCCGCGCGGGTCGTCCCCGACGGCGCGGGCCACCTCGGCGATGTGGAGCGCGTAGCTCGGCGTGCAGACCAGCACGTCGGGACGGAGGTCGCGCAGCAGCATCACCTGGCGGGGCGTGTTGCCGCCGGCCACCGGCACGATGCCCGCGCCGACCCGCTCGATGCCCTGGTGCAGCCCGAAGCCGCCGGTGAAGAGCCCGTAGCCGAAGGCCACGTGCACCAGGTGGTCGGGCCTGAGCCCGCCGGCCACCAGGAAGCGGGCGCACAGCCCCGACCAGACCTGCATGTCGGCGTGGCTGTAGGCCACGAAGGTGGGCTTGCCGGTGGTGCCCGACGATCCGTGGATGCGGGCGATCTCGGCCCGGGGCACGGCCAGCATGCCGAGCGGGTAGTGGGCCCGCAGGTCGTCCTTGGTGGTGAGCGGGATCCGGCCCAGGTCGCCGAGGGTGCGGATGTCCCCGGGGGCGACGCCGGCCCGGGAGAGCGCCGCGTCGTAGAAGGGGGTGATGCCGGCGCGGGCCACCGACCCGCGCAGCCGCTCCAGCTGGAGCTCGACCAGCCGGTCGCGGGGCAGGAGCTCCGCCGGGTCCCAGACGCGGCTCTCGGCGGGCGTCATCATCCCGGACCGTCAGGCCCCGACGGCCTCGAGGGCTTCCTCGCGGGAGAGGACGCGGACCTTGCGCCCCGCGAGCATCGCGGCGGCCTTCTCGGGGTCCTCGACCCGGAGCAGCAGCACCGCGGTCTTGCCGCGGTGGCCGGCCACCAGCGGGTAGATGTACTCGATGGAGAGCCCGGACCCCTCGAAGGCGCCCAGCATGTCGGCCAGGCCGCCGGCCCGGTCGGGGACCTCCACCGCCAGGACGTCGGTGGCCTTGACCACGCACCCGGCCTCCTCGAGCACCTTGCGGGCCCGCTCGGTGTCCTTCACGATCAGTCGAAGGATGCCGAACTGCTGGGTGTCGGCCAGCGAGAGGGAGAGGATGTCGACGCCGGCCTGGCCCAGCACCTGGCAGGGCAGGCGCAGGGCGCCGGGGCGGTTCTCGAGGAAGAGGGAGAGCTGGGTGAGCTTCATGGGTGTGCCTCCGGACGTCAGATCTGGCGCTGGTCGACGACCCGCTGGGCCTTGCCCTCGCTGCGCTGGATGGTGCGGGGGCCGACGAGGGTGACGCGGGCGCGGATGCCGAGGGTGTGGTCGAGGGACTGCTCCAGCTTGTGCTGCAGGGCCTCGAGCGCGCGGATCTGGTCGGAGAAGACCTCGGGGGTCACCTCCACCTTCACCTCCACCTCGTCGAGCCCCTTCTCGCGCGTGAGCACGATCTGGTAGTGGGGCAGCGTCCCCTCCACGGCGAGCAGCGCCGTCTCCACCTGGCTGGGGAAGACGTTCACCCCGCGGATGATGAACATGTCGTCGGAGCGCCGGCCGATGCGGCGGATGCGCCGGATGGTGCGCCCGCAGGCGCAGGGCTCGGGGATGAGCGCCGTCACGTCCCGCGTCCGGTAGCGGATCATGGGCATGGCGTCCTTGGAGAGGGTGGTGAGCACGAGCTCGCCCTCGGCGCCGTCGGGGAGGACCGCCCCCGTCGCCGGGTCCACCACCTCCGGGTAGAAGTGGTCCTCGAAGACGTGCAGCCCGGACTGGGCGAAGCACTCGATGCCCACGCCCGGGCCGATGATCTCGGAGAGCCCGTAGATGTCGTAGGCCTTCACCCCGGTGTCGGTCTCGATGCGCCGGCGCATGGCCTCGCTCCAGGGCTCGGCCCCGAAGACCCCGGCGCGCAGCCTGGAGAAGTCGGCGCCCAGCTCCCGGGCCCGCTCGGCGAGGTGCAGGAAGTAGCTGGGGGTGCAGCAGATGGCCGTCACCGCGAAGTCCTGGAGGACCATGATCTGCCGGTCGGTGTTGCCGCCGGAGATGGGGATGACCGTCGCTCCCAGCGCCTCGGCGCCGTAGTGGGCCCCCAGACCGCCGGTGAAGAGGCCGTAGCCGTAGGCGTTCTGGACCACGTCGCCGCGGTGCAGCCCGCAGGCGGCGAAGGCCCGCACCATCACCTCGGTCCAGACGTCGAGATCGGCCTGCGTGTAGGCCACCACGGTGGGCTTGCCGGTGGTCCCGGAGGAGGCGTGCAGCCGCACGATCTCCTCCATGGGGGACGCGAAGAGGCCGAACGGGTAGGTGTCGCGGAGGTCGGTCTTCAGCGTGAACGGGAACCTCCCCAGGTCCTCCAGCGATCGGAGGTCCGCCGGGGAGACCTGCCGCTCCTGGCAGCGGGTGCGGAAGAGGGGCACGCGCTCGTGGGCCCGGCGGACGATGCGCTGCAGCCGCGCCAGCTGGAGGTCGCGGAGCTGCTCGACCGGGACGTAGTCGGGGGCGCTGGCCGGGTGGAAGCGGCGCGCCGGATCAGGGGGTGGCATGTCTTCCCTTTCCCGAGGCGCGGGACCGCTCGGCGGCCCGGCCGGCCTCGAAGGCCTCGAGGTTCACCGGGAGCAGACGCTCCGGAAGGGCGCCCTCGAGGGCGGCCCGCCAGTGCTCCTCGGCGATGGAGAGATGGGTGGAGAGCGCGCCCAGCAGGGCCACGTTGAGGCTGCGCTTGTTCCGCAGGCTCGCCTCGGGGACCAGGTCGGGCGGGAAGAGCACGCCCGTCTCGCGCAGCTGGTGGACGTTGTTCTCCACCTGCGAGGGCGCCAGCACCACCAGGAAGTCGGCGTCGCCGTCCGGGATCATGGGGGAGTGGACCTCCGGGCCGAAGCGGACGTCGGAGGTGACCGAGCCGCCCCGCTGGCTCATCCCGTGGATCTCGGCCTTCTTCACGTCGTGGCCGGCGCGGAAGGCGGCGTCGGCCAGCACGTCGGAGGCCTTGATGACCCCCTGGCCCCCCAGCCCGGCGAAGACGACGTTCACGACGGCGCCGGCGCTAGACGGCATCGTCGCTCCCGCAGGCGGCGCAGGGCGATGCCGAGGCGGCGGCCTTCTCGGCGTTCTGCTTCTCGAAGAGGCGGATGTCGGCGGCGGCGAGGATGCACGGGCGCCGGGCCACGATCACCGACAGGTCGTTCGAGGCCAGCCGCGTCGCGAGGAGCGCCTCGAAGCCCCTGGGATCCTTCACCGGATCGATCACGTCGACGTTGTGGATGCCGGCGGCGCGGGCCATGCCCTCGATGGAGACGTGGCCGGTGGCCTCGTGTTCCAGGGTGCGCCCGGTGCCCGGGTGCTCCTGCTGGCCGGTCATGGCGGTGGTGCCGTTGTCGAGCACGATGAGCACGTGGCCGGTCTCGGGCGGGTTGTAGACCATCTCCACCAGGCCGTTCAGGCCGCTGTGGATGAAGGTGGAGTCGCCGATGATGGAGACCACCTTGCGAGCCTGCTCCTCGGGGAGCACGTGGCGGAGGCCCAGCCCGACGCCCACCGAGGCGCCCATGGCCACGCAGGTGTCCATGGCCTGGTAGGGCTCCATGACCCCCAGGGTGTAGCAGCCGATGTCGCCGGCCACGATGCAGCCCATGCGCTGGAGCGTGCCGTAGACCGGGTGGTAGGGGCAGGCCTCGCAGAGCTCCGGCGGCTTGGTCTTCGCGGGAGGCGCCTCGGGCGACTCGTCACGGGCCAGGATGCGGCGCACCCGGGAGACCGAGAGCTCCCCGAAGCGGTACATCTCGGGCTTGCCCTCCACGCGGATCCCCGCGGCGAGCAGGGCGTCGGCGACGACCGGGTCGCCCTCCTCGATCACCACGCAGCGCTCCACGCCGGCGGCGAAGCGGCGCAGCGCCTCGACGGGAAGCGGGTAGACCACGCCCAGCTGGAAGATGCTCGCCTCGGGGGCGGCCTCGCGCACGTGCTGGAAGGAGATGCCCGAGGCGACGATCCCGAGCGACGGGCTCCCCTCGTGGACCACGTTCAGCGGCGAGGTCTCCGACCAGGCCTGGATCTCGGCGAGCTTCCTGCGGAGCTTGAGGTGGGCCGGACGGGCGAAGGCCGGCACCATGACGCGCCCGCGGATGTCGCGGACGAAGCGGGGCGGCGGCGCGGGAGGCAGCGGGCGCTCCCGCCGCCGGACCACCGACTTCGAGTGGCAGACCCGGGTGGTCATGCGGAGGATGACCGGGATCTTCCAGCGGGCCGAGAGCTCGAAGGCGGCCAGCGTGAAGTCGTAGGCCTCCTGCGAGGAGGCGGGCTCGATCATGGGGATGCCGGCGGCCACCGCGTAGCGCCGGTTGTCCTGCTCGTTCTGGGAGGAGGACATTCCGGGATCGTCGGCGGAAACGAGGACGAGCGCTCCGTCCACCCCGGTGTAGGCGGCCGTGAAGAGCGGGTCGGCCGCCACGTTCACGCCCACGTGCTTCATGGTGACGAGCACGCGGGCGCCGGCGAAGGCCGCCCCGAGGCCGACCTCGAGGGCCACCTTCTCGTTGGGGGCCCACTGGGCACGCCCGCCCAGCCCGGAGAAAGCCTCCAGGATCTCGGTGGATGGCGTGCCCGGGTAGCCCGTGCCGAGCGCGACCTCGCCGTCCCGCGCGGCCAGGGCGACCGCCTCGTCTCCGCTCCACAGCCCGCGAGCGGGCGCCTTCGTCGCAACCGTCTCCACGATCTTCGAACCTCTTCCGGAAATGGGTCGGCGATTCTCCCTTTTCGGGGGCCCTGCGGCAAGGGCTGGCGGGCCGGGGCCGGCCGTGGGAAACCCCCGGCCGGTGGATCCGGTCCATACCCTCGACGAGCTGGTCGCCCGTGCACGGGCGCTGGGCCCCCGCGTGGGGGCCGTGCCCGCGGCCGAGAGCGAGACCGCGCTCCAGGCGGTGGTGGCGGCGCGGCGGCGCGGGATCGCCCGGGGACTGCTCCTCGGCGACCGGGAGGGGCTGGTCGACCGGCTCTGGAAGCTGGAGGAGGACCCGTCCCACCACGAGATCGTCCACGAGCCGGACGACCGGAAGGCCGCTTCACTCGCAGTCGATCGGGTGCGGGCCGGCGAGGCCTCCCTGCTGCTCAAGGGACGGCTGCCCACCGGCGACCTGCTCCGCGCCGTGCTCGATCGCGACCACGGCCTGCGCACCGGCCGCATCCTCTCCGACGTGATGGTGAGCGAGCACCCCACCGCCCCGCCCCGGCGCATCGTGGGGATCACCGACGGCGGCGTCAACGTCGCCCCCCGGCTGGCCGAGAAGCAGGCCATCCTCGAGAACGCCGTCCGGGTCTTCCACCGGCTCGGGTTCCCGAAGCCGGTGGTGGCGCTGCTCTGCGCGGTGGAGACCCCGTCCACCGCCATGCCCCACACCCAGGATGCCCGCGCGCTCGTGGAGATGGCCGAGCGGGGGGAGATCGCGGGGTGTCACGTGGTCGGGCCGCTCGCCCTCGACAACGCGCTCCTCCCCTGGGCCGCCAAGGCCAAGGGCATCGAGCATCCGCTGGCCGGCCGGGCCGACATCCTGCTCGTGCCCACCATCGAGGCCGGAAACATCCTCGGCAAGGCCTTCTCCTGGCTGGCCGGGAAGCCGGTGGCCCACGTCATCGAGGGGGCCCGGGCGCCGGTGCTGATCCCCTCCCGCGTGGAGCGCGCCGACGACAAGCTGCTCTCCATCGCGCTGGGCGTGCTCTCGGCGGAGGGGGGCGCATGAGCGCGTCCGATCCCCTGATCCTGGCGGTGAATCCGGGAACCGGGTCCACCAAGCTCGGCCTCTTCCGCGGGGCGTCGCCCGTCGCCGAGGAGACGCTGCGCCACCCGCCGGGGGCGCTCGCGTCCCCGCGCATGGTCGACCAGCTGCCCATGCGGCTCGCCGCGGTGCGGGAGTTCCTCTCCCGCGTGGCGCCGGAGGGCCGGCTCTCGGCGGTGGTGGGCCGGGGAGGGCTCCTCGGGCCGGTGCCGGCCGGGACCCTGCGGGCCACGCCGGAGATGGCGGCCGAGCTGCTGCGGGGCCCGCGGGGCGAGCACGCCTCCAACCTGGGGGTGCCCATGGCGGTCGCCGTCGCCGCCGACCACGGTTGCCCGGCCTTCACGGTGGACCCCGTGAGCGTGGACGAGCTGGTGGCCGAGGCGCGCCCCACCGGACTCCCCGGCGTGCAGCGGCGCAGCTTCGCCCACGCATTGAACATCCGCGCCGTGGCCCGGCGCCACGCCCGGGACACGGGGGCGTCGCTCGAGTCGCTCCGGCTCGTGGTCGCCCACCTGGGAACGGGGGTATCGCTCGCCGCCCTGCGGGAAGGGCGCATGGTGGACGTGGTGAACCCGCAGGACGAGGGGCCCTTCGCCGGCGACCGGGCCGGTGGCGTGCCCGTCACGGCGGTGGTGGACCTGTGCTTCGCGCCGGGCGCGGAGCGGGGGGCCGTGCGCCGCCTCCTCTTCGGCGACGGCGGCCTCCAGGCCCTGCTCGGCACGCGCGACGCGCGGGAGGCGGTGGCCCGGGCCGTCGCCGGGGACGACTGGGCGGCGCTCGTGGTGGAGGCCATGGCCTACCAGGTCGCGAAGTCGATCGGGGCGATGGCGGTGGCGCTCGACGGGCGGGTGGACGCGGTGATCCTCACCGGCGGAATGGCCTGGCAGGAGGGCGTGGTGCAGCCGGTGCGCCGGCGCGTGGCCTGGATCGCGCCGGTCGTGGTGCTGCCCGGGGAGGACGAGATGGGCGCGCTGGCCGAGGGAGCGCTGCGCGTGCTGTCCGGGGAGGAGGCGGCGCGCGACTACACGCCGCCCCCGTCCGGAGGTTGACCGGGAGTCTCGCTAGACCAGGCCGTGCGAGACCATGGCCTTCGCCACCTTGATGAAGCCGGCGATGTTGGCCCCCACCACGTAGTTGCCCTTGGCGCCGAACTCCTCGGCGGTCTCCCAGCAGTTCTGGTGGATGTTCTTCATGATGTTGGCGAGCCGCTTCTCGGTGTACTCGAAGGTCCACGAGTCGCGGGTGGCGTTCTGCTGCATCTCGAGCGCGCTCGTGGCCACGCCGCCGGCGTTGGCCGCCTTGCCCGGGCCGTAGGCGATCTTGGCGTCGAGGAAGACCTTGATGCCCTCGGGAGTGGTGGGCATGTTCGCCCCCTCGCCCACCGCGATGCAGCCGTTCTTCACCAGCGTGGCCGCGTCCTTGCCGTTGATCTCGTTCTGGGTCGCGGACGGCATGGCCACCTGGCAGGGGACCTCCCAGATGTTCCCGCCGTGGAGGTACTTCGCGTGCTTGCGGTACTCCACGTAGTCCTTGATGCGGCGCCGCTCCCGCTCCTTCAGCTGCTTCACGAGCTCGAGGTCGATGCCCTTCTCGTCGACGATGACGCCGTTCGAGTCGGAGCAGGCCACCACCTTGCCGCCGAGCTGGACGATCTTCTCGATGGTGTAGATGGCCACGTTGCCCGAGCCGGAGACGGTGCAGGTCTTGCCCTCGAACGTGTCGCCGGCACGGGCCTTCAGCATCTCCTGGACGAAGAAGGTGGCGCCGTAGCCGGTGGCCTCGGTGCGGACCAGCGAGCCACCGTAGTCGAGCCCCTTGCCGGTGAGCACGCCGGCCTCGTAGCGGGCGGTGAGCCGCTTGAACTGGCCGAACATGTAGCCGATCTCGCGGCCGCCCACGCCGATGTCGCCGGCGGGGACGTCGGTGACGTCGCCGATGTGGCGCCAGAGCTCGGTCATGAAGCTCTGGCAGAAGCGCATCACCTCGTTGTCCGACTTGCCCTTGGGATCGAAGTCGCTGCCGCCCTTGCCGCCGCCGATGGGCAGCCCGGTCAGGGCGTTCTTGAAGATCTGCTCGAAGCCCAGGAACTTGACGATCCCGAGGTAGACCGAGGGGTGGAAGCGGAGCCCGCCCTTGTACGGGCCGAGCGCGCTGTTGTACTGCACGCGGAACCCGCGGTTGATCTGCACCTCGCCCTTGTCGTCCTGCCAGGGCACCCGGAAGATGATCTGGCGTTCCGGCTCGGCGATCCGCTCGATGATCTTCCCCTCGCGGAACTCGGGGTACTTGGACAGCACCGGCCCGATCGACTCGAGGACCTCTCGAACCGCCTGGTGGAACTCGACCTCGCCGGGGTTGCGCTTCAGAACGTCCTGGTAAACGACCTGCAGCTTCTCGTCCATCTTGTTCGCCATGGCCTGCCTCGTTTCGGTTGTGGGCGCGATCCCTGTGCCCGAAAGGCGGTCACTTTGCCTGATTTACAGGCAGCCCTGCAATGGGCGAAGGTGATCCCGTGTCCGATCACGAACTTGCGATGACCCCGCTCCAGCCGCCCGGGACCGGAATCCCCGCCCTCGACGACGTCCTGCAGGGGCTCCGGCCCGGGGACAACGTGGTCTGGCAGGTCGAGGACCTCGACGACTACCCGCCGCTCGTCCTCCCCTTCGCCGCCCGGGCCCGCGCCGAGGGGCGCCGCGTCGTCTACTTCCGGTTCGCCCGGCACGAGCCCCTGCTCGACGAGGCGTCCGGCGCCGAGATCCACCGCATCTCGCCGGCCCTCGGCTTCGAGAGCTTCACCGACGCCATCCACCGGGTCATCGAGGAGGCCGGGCCGGGCGCGTTCCACGTCTTCGACTGCCTCAGCGATCTGGCCGCCGACTGGTACAGCGACCTCATGCTGGGCAACTTCTTCATGGTCACCTGCCCGTACCTGTACGAGCTCGACACGGTGACCTACTTCGCGCTCCTCTCCGGCCACCACGCCGCCGAGGCCGTCGACGCCGTTCGCAGCACCACCCAGATCCTGGTGGACGTCTTCCGCCGCCGGCGCACCGTGTACCTCCACCCGCTCAAGGTGGACGGGCGGCACTCGCCCACCATGTACCTGCCCCACGTCCGCGAGGGGGAGGCGCTCCGTCCCCTCACCGAGAGCGCCGAGCTCTCCGAGGCGCTGGTCGACGTGGCCGACCGGCGCCTCGACGCGGTGGAGCAGCCCGACGTCTGGGACCGGCGCGTGGACGCCGCCCGGGCCATCCGCGACGCCGTGCGCGCGGGGCGGGGGCGCCCCGAGGAGGAGCGGGCCGCCTTCGAGTCGCTGATGCGCATGATGTTCACGCGCGACGAGC
>Ga0316621_10000124_pt1 | contig 12321 bp, 10 predicted proteins | sample OWC_Aug_OW2_C1_D_2_FD_207664 | JGI IMG/M metagenome (GOLD analysis project Ga0316621, IMG submission 207664) | Wetland soil microbial communities from Old Woman Creek delta, Ohio, United States - OWC_Aug_OW2_C1_D1_C | ecosystem: Environmental > Terrestrial > Soil > Wetlands | place: USA: Ohio... | reverse complement strand
GACGAAGCCCGCGAGCGTCTTCGAGCCGGCCGTCGTCGTGAGGCCGGCCGTGCAGATGTTGTCCTTGACGGCGACGGGCACGGCCGCGAGCGGCCCGGCGAGGCGGCGGTCGGCCAGGCCGTCGAGGGCTGCGGCCCTGCGAAGGACGGCCGCCTCGTCGACGGCGAGCATCGCGCCGAGATCGGGGTTCCGCGCCGCGATGCGCGCCAGCACGTCCCGGCAGATGGCAGTGGCGGTGGTGGCGCCCTCGAGGAATGCCTGACGCAGGGCGCCGGCGGAGCCGGCCGGGGACTCGCTCATCCGATGACCTTCGGCACGCGGACCAGCCGCGGGGTGCCGGCAGCGTCCGGGGCGTTCGCGAGCGCCGCCTCCGCCTCGAGCGACGGAACGGCCGCGTCGGGCCGCTCGAGGACGGGCGCCCGATCCTCGCTTCCGCCGGGGGTCGGGCCGTCGGATGCCGGTGCCGCGACCTTGTCCACGAACGCGATGACCCGGGCAAGCTGCGCCCGGAAGAGGTCCGCTTCGGCCGGAGAGAGCTGGAGGCGGGCGAGCGCCGCGACGCGGGCAATCGGGAAGTCCTCGCGCTCGGCGGGCATGGCCGATGCTAACATTCACGATCATGGCACCGCAACCAACACGCCGGGCTGCCGCCGTCGCTGGAACCTGGTATCCAGGCCATCCGGCAACGCTCGGCGCCGTCATCGATCAGTACGTCGGACGCGTCACCGGGACGATCACCGGAGACATCACCGCGCTTGTGTCGCCGCACGCCGGACTGGTGTATTCGGGGCCGGTGGCGGCGCACGCGTACCGCCAGTTGGAGGGCCGCGCATACGACGTGATCGTGCTGGTCGGGCCCTCGCATCACGTCGGCTTCGAAGGCGTCGCGATCATGGCGCGGGGCGCGTTCGTGACGCCGCTCGGCGACGTCGAGGTGTCGGCCGAGGACGCCGACACGATCATCGCCTCGTGCCCGGTGGTCAGCGAACTGCCCGCGGCGCACAGCCGGGAGCACTCGCTCGAGATGCAGCTGCCGTTCCTGCAGCGGGTCCTGCCCGGGGTGCCGATCGTGCCGCTCATCATGGGGCACCAGTCGCGCGCGACGATAGCCGCCCTGGCCGAGGGCCTCGCGTCCGCGATGGCCGGCCGGCGCGCCCTGCTCGTGGCGAGCAGCGACCTCTCGCACTATCACGACTCGCGCCAGGCCGCCCTGCTCGACCGCGTGATCGTGGACGCTGTCGATCGGTTCGATCCTGAAGCCGTCGAGCGGGCGCTCGCCAGAGACCCCGGCCACGCCTGCGGCGGCGGCCCGATCGTGTCGGTGATGCGCGCGGCGCGGGCGCTCGGCGCCGCCGACGCGCGCGTGCTGTGTTACGCGGACTCCGGTGCCGTCTCTGGAGACACCAGCGCGGTGGTCGGGTACTGCGCGGCGGTGTTCGGCACCTTCGGCGCCGCGGACTGACGGGGAAGGAGCACGGCGTGGGAACACCACTCTCGCCAGATGATCGCGGACGGCTGCTCGCCGAGGCCCGCGCCGCCGTCGCCGACGCCCTCGCCGGCCGCCCGCCGCGCCCCGTCGCGCCGGAAGGCGTCTTCGCGCGCCGGGCCGGCGTGTTCGTCTCGTTCCACCTCGACGGCGACCTTCGGGGCTGCATCGGGCAGCCCGGCGGCGACCAGCCGCTGGCCGCCGTCGTCCCGGAATGCGCCGTGGCGGCGGCGACCGGGGACCCGCGATTCAGCGCGGTGTCGCCGGCTGAACTGGCGCGCTGCGTGATCGAGATCTCCGTGCTCGGGCCCATCACCGAGGTGCGCGACCCCGCCGAGATCGTCGTCGGGCGCGACGGCCTCATCGCCCAGCAGGGCTGGCGCCGCGGGTTGCTGCTGCCGCAGGTGGCGGTGGAATACGGATGGAACGTCGAGGCCTTCCTGGCGCGGACGTGCGCGAAGGCAGGGCTCCCGCCCGACGCGTGGACGCGTGGCGCAACGATCAGCAGGTTCGAGGCGGAGGTGTTCGACGACGCCGCCGCCGCGTGGAGGAGTGCGTGACGCGACGACTCGTGGCCATGGCGGTGCTGGCCGTATTGATGGGCCCGGTCCAGGCCGGCGCGTGGGGAGGCGGGGGGCATCGACTGATCCTCGAGCGCGCGATCGCGCTGCTGCCGCCGGAACTGCGCACGGTGTTCGACGCGGAACGCGCGATGCTGCTCGAGCATGCGAGCGATCCGGACCTGTGGCGGATCGCCGGCTTCGACGAGGAAGCGCCGCGTCACTTCCTCGACATCGACGCGTACGGGCCGCCGCCGTTCAGCGCCCTGCCGCGCGACCTGGGCGCCGCCATCGAGAAGTTCGGGCCCGAGACCGTCAACGCCAACGGGCTCCTGCCGTGGCGTGCCGCCGAGATGCGCGGGCGGCTGGTCCGCGCGTTCGAGGCCCACGGGGACGGCCAGCGCCATGGCCGCAGCAACGCCTTGTACCTGGCGGCCGTCCTCGCGCACTACGTGGCCGACGCCCATCAGCCGTTCCACGCCGTCCTGAACTACGACGGCCAGTTGACGAACCAGCACGGCATTCACGCGAGATTCGAAGACGAATTGCCCGCGCGCTTCGGAGCGCGGCTGACGTATGCGCCCGCGGCCCCTCAACCGGTACTCGAGACGCGCGACGCGATGTTCGACGCGCTTGCGTCGGGAGCAGTCCTCGTCGACGGCCTGCTCGCCGCCGACCGCCGGGCGGCGGAGGGACGGACGGAGTACGACGACGCTTACTACGAGGCGTTGTTCACCGCGGCCCGGCCCGTGCTCGAGCGGCGCACGAGCGAGGCCATCACCGCCGTCGCGGGCGTCATCCTGGGCGCGTGGGAGCAGGCCGGCAGGCCTGACCTGGCGGCACCGCTTCCGCGCCCGGCGCAGAAGATCCGCGGGCGCGGCGCCCGGTAGGCACGCGCCGACTCCCCAATGGACATCTATCTCGTTCCCGCCGGGCGACATCACTACGGCCTGTACTGCGAGGTCGAGGACCGCCGCCAGGAGCCCGGCGAGGACGCTCGACCAGGGTGGCGGGCGGCGCTCAGCCGGCGATTCCACCAGGGGCTCGCCTACCTCGAGGCGGAGCGACGAGGGCGGCTGGCCAAGGCGACGGCGGCTGAGCGGCGATCTCGCGTCCAGCGCCTGCGCGACCGCGTCCTCGGCTGGCTGGCCGAGCGCGTGGCCGAGCAGCGCCTGCTGTGGTTCCTCCGGAGCGAGCGGGCCGTCACCGCGCACCATCCCGACGACATGCATGCCGACGATGCCGAGCGGTGGGTGCGCAGCGAGCTTCGCCGCGACGGCCTTCGCCACCTGGCGTGGATGTTCGTCGACGGCGGCATCTATCTGGCCTCGTTGCCGCTCACCCCGATTCCGGGGCCGAACCTGCTGTCGCTCTACTTCTCGTTCCGGGCGATTGGGCACTTCCTCTCGTGGCTGGGCGCGCGCCACGGACTCCGGCACGTCGCGTGGACGTACAACGCGTCTGGTTCGCTGGCAGAACTGCGGCGCCTGCCGGGCATGAAGCCGGCCGATCAGGCGGCGCTCGCGCGCGAGATCGGATCGCGCCTGAATCTGCGTCACTTGGACCGCTTCCTCGCGCGGATGGCGCTCGCCGGCCCGTGATATACTCGCGCCGCTTGACCCTTCGCGAACTCGCTGAGCGTCTCGGGTGCCGGCTCGACGGCGACGGTTCGATTGAGATCGGGCGGCTCGCGACGCTCGAGGCGGCTGGTCCAGGAGACCTGTCGTTCCTCGCCAACCCCAAGTACGCGTCCCAGGTCGCGGCGACGCGGGCCTCGGCGGTCATCGTCGCCGAAGACGCAGCGCCGGCGCCGTGCGCGATGCTGCGGGCGCACGACCCCTACCTGGCGTTCGCGTGCGCGGCCGCCCTGCTCGCGCCAGACGATCGGCCCGCCCCGGGCGTGTCGCCGGCGGCCCACGTGGAGCCTGGCGCGGTCATCGGCCCCGGCTGTCACATCGGCGCCTTCGCCTCGGTGGGCGCCGGCGCGGTCATCGGGGCGCGCACCATCGTCCACCCGCACGCGGTCATCTATGCCGGCGTCACCATCGGCGATGATTGCGTGGTCCACGCGCATGCGTCGATCCGGGAGCGGTGCTCGGTCGGGAACCGCGTCGTCATCCAGAACGGCGCCGTGGTCGGCAGCGACGGCTTCGGGTTCGCGCCCAGGCCGGACGGTACCTACCAGAAGATTCCCCAGGCCGCGCCGGTGATCATCGAGGACGACGTCGAGATCGGCGCCAACACGACCATCGATCGCCCCGCCGTAGGCGAGACGCGAATTCAGTCGGGCACGAAGATCGACAACCTCGTGCAGGTCGCGCACGGCGTCCGTGTCGGACGCAATGTGATGCTCGTGGCGCAGGTCGGCATCTCGGGCAGCACGACGATCGGCGACTCGTCGGTGCTTGCCGGCCAGGTCGGCGTGGCGGGGCACCTGCACATCGGGAAAGGCACGAGGGCCACCGCGCAGACGGGGATCCCCAACTCGCTCCCGGACGGGGCCTTCGTCTCGGGCTACCCGGCGATCGACAATCGAGACTGGCTCAAGTCTTCGGTCGTGTTCAAGCGCCTGCCCGAGATCAAGAAGACCCTGTCGGACCTGGAGAAGCGCCTCGCCGGTGTCGAGGCCAGGCTCGACGCCGGTCGCGAAACCCCGCACGAGTAGCTCGTGCCATAATCCGGTTGATGACACGCACCGAATCGAGCAGGCGCGACGGGGCCCGCTGCAGGCCGGCGTGGCGTCTTCCCGCCGGGTGCCTGCTCGTGGCGCTGGCGGCCATGACCGCAGGCGGTGTCCGCGCGGCGCCGGGCGTCAGGCCTCCCAGACTCGACCATACCGTCTCGACGCTGCCGAACGGGCTCCGGCTCATCCTGCACGAAGACCACTCGACCCCGATCGTCAACGTCCAGGTGTGGTACCACGTCGGCTCGAAGGACGAGCGGGCGGGCCGCACCGGGTTCGCGCATCTCTTCGAGCATCTCATGTTCAAAGGCTCGAAGAACGTCGAGCCCGAGCAGCACACCTCCCTGGTCTCCGGCGTCGGCGGGCAGGCCAATGCGTACACCACCGAGGACGTCACCGTGTTCTGGGAGACCGTGCCGTCGCAGTTCCTGCCGATGGCGCTCTGGCTCGAAGCGGATCGGATGGCGACGCTGCGCGTGGACAGGGCGACGTTCGAGCGGGAGCGGGATGTGGTGCAGGAAGAGCGGAGGATGCGCATCGAGAGCCAGCCGTTCGGCCGGCTGCCTGAGATCGTGAACGGGTTCGCGTTCACCGTGCATCCGTACCGGCACCCCACCATCGGCTCGATGGCCGATCTCGAGTCCGCGTCGGTGGAGGACGTGCGCGATTTCTACCGGACCTACTACGTGCCGGCGAACGCGACGGTGGTGATCGCCGGCGATATCGATCCCAGCCGCGCCGTCGAACTGGCGACGGAGTACCTGGGGCGGGTCCCGCGGTCGGGCCGCACGGTGCCGCGAGACATTCCGGGGGAGCCCCCGCGGACCTCGCCGCGGCGTCTGACGATGGAAGAACGCTGGCCCCTGCCCGTCGTCGTCGTCGCCCACCATGTGACGTCCGACGGGCACCCGGATTCGTACGCACTGCAGATGGCTTCGAAGATCCTCTCGGACGGCCAGAGTTCGCGCATCTACCGCAAACTCGTGTACGAGACCGGGATCGCACTGTCGGCCGCCGGCATCGGCAACCTCAGCGAGCATCCCAACCTGTTCTATGCCTACGCGCTCGTGCAGCCCGGCCACACGGCGGACGAGGCGGAGAAAGCGCTGGAGAGGGAACTCGACCTCTTGCGGACGGAGCCGGTGTCGGAACGCGAACTGGCCCGCGCGAAGCACCAGTTCACGCGCGATTACGTGCTGGGCCGCGAGACCGTCCAGCAGAAGGCCAGCGTCCTGGGCCGCGCCTCAGTGCTGCACCAGGGCGATGTGGGATCTGCCGACGCGGAGTTCGACCGCTTCCAGGCGGTCACCGCGGCCGACATCCAGCGGGTGGCGAAGGCGTATTTCGCCCGCGAGACCCGCATCGTGATCACGGTGACGCCGAAGCCGGCGGACGGAGGCGTCAAGTGACGGGCGGCCTGCGCGCGGCACGGGCGGCGTTGGCCGCGGCGATCCTGGCGGCGGCCGCTGCTCCGGTGGCCGCGCAAACCAGGGACTGGCCGTCCGAGCCGGCGCCGAAGCCGCTGGCCGCGAAGCCCGTGACGTTTCCGCCGTACGAGGTCCGGACGCTGCCGAACGGGCTTCGCGTCGTCGTGGTCGAGCATCACGAACAGCCGTCGGTGAGTCTCCGCATGCTGGTCGGCGCCGGGACCGCCCAGGACCTCGCGCCGAAGATCGGCGTCGCGAACCTGGTGGCGTCGCTGCTCGATCAGGGCACGGCCAGGCGATCGGCGCAGCAGATCGCGGACGCGGTCGACACCATCGGCGGCAACCTCAGCACCGGCGCGGGCACCGACGCCACCTTTGCGTACATCACGGTCCTGAAGGACAGCGTGGCCGAGGGGCTCGACCTGCTGTCCGACATTGTCCGTTCGCCGGCGTTCGCCGAGGAGGAGTTGGACCGGCAGCGCGCCCAGCTCCGTTCGGCGTTGAGGGTGAGCTACCAGGACCCGGACTACCTGGCGTCGATCGTCTTCGACCGCCTCGTCTACGGGTTTCACCCGTACGGGTACCCGGCCACGGGCACGCCGGCCTCGATCGAGCGCATCACGCGAAACGACCTGGTCGACTTCCACGAGCGTCACTTCGCGCCGGGCAACTGCATCCTGGCCGTGGTGGGCGACATCGCGACGGCCGACGCGTTTGCGGCTGCCGAACGCATCTTCGGCGGGTGGGCTCCGCGTGAAGTGACGGAGGCGGCCGTGCTCGGGCCCCCCGTGCCCACGCGACGGGTGGTCATCGTGGACGTTCCGGACGCGGTGCAGACGGAGATACGGATCGGCCATCTCGGCATCCGCCGCGGGTCCGCTGATTTCACCGCCACGGAACTGGCGGTCCGGATCCTCGGCGGGGACGGCGCGAACCGGCTTCAGCAGGTCCTGCGCACGCAGCGCGGGCTCACCTACGGTGCGTCGGCGGACCTGAACGCCCACCGGATGACGGGCGACATCGTGGCGGAGACCGAGACGCGTCCCGAAGCGGCCGGCGAAGCCCTGCGGGTCATGGTGGACGAGTGCTTCCGCCTGCAGCGTGAACAGGTGGCGGTGCGTGAACTCGACCAGGCGAAGGCGTTCCTCGCGGGCAGCTTCCCGCTGAGCATCGAGACTCCGGACCAGATCGCCACCAAGGTGCTGACCGCGCTGTTCTACGGGCTGCCGCTCGCCGAACTCGACACGTTCCGCGACCGCGTGAATGCCGTCACGCCCGCCGACATCCAGCGCGTCACACGCGCCCATTTCCGGCCCGACAGGCTGTCCATCGTGCTGGTGGGCTACGCGCCGATGATCGTCTATCAACTGGAGCGCGTGGGCATCCGCAGCGGAGAGGTTGTCGCCCTGGCCGACCTCGACGTGACGACGGCGGACCTGGTGCGACCGGCAAGGGCGCGCGAGCCGACGGTGCCGATGATGTCGGTCGCAAGGGGCGTCTCCCGCGAGCAGTGGGAGCAGGTGGGGCAGATCATCCACGGGGCCGTGGCCGCCGCGGGCGGCCTCGACGCGCTGCGCGGTGTGAAGACGATTCGGGCCACGGCGACGACCGTCATGCAGACCCCCGAGGGCCCGATGCGCGTCGCGACCCGCACGTACGTCGAGTATCCCGGACGAATGCGCGTCGAGGCCGCGCTGCCAGGGGGTGAGGTCGTGCAGGCGTACGTCGACGGGCAGGCCTGGCTCAAGGACCGGACCGGGATCCGGGACGCGCCGACGCCGATGCGAGACGAGTTCGCCCAGGGACTGAGACGCGACTGGATCGCGCTGTTCCTGGCGGTGTGCGACAACCGCGTGATGGGCCGGGTCCTCCCCGGCGAGAAGGGGCTCGCCGGCCGGCCGCTGCAGGTGGTCGAGCTGTGGTCCGAGGAGTTGTCGCCGGTCCGCGTTGCCATTGACGCCGGGACCCGTCTCGTCGCCTGGATCTCCTACGAGACGAGCGGGCCCGGCGGCCGCGTGACGCTGAGAGAGAGTTTCGACGACTACCGGGAGGTGAAGGGCATCAAGGTCCCCTACACTGCTGTGGTCCGGCGGGACGATGCCGTCATGTTCGAGCGCACCATCACGGACGTCCAGGTCAATGCGGTGTTTCCTCCCAAGTTCTTCATGAAGGTCCAGTAGGCGGCCCGTGTCATGCCATCGGTGATGATTGCGTGCGGCGAACCGTCAGGCGACCTCTACGCCGGCGCGCTGGCCCGCGAACTCCGTCAACTGAGTCCGGGCATCCGGATCGCCGGCCTCGGGGGCGAGCACTTGCGGAGCGCCGGGGCAGATCTCGTGGGCGACTACCGCGGCTTGAGCGTGACCGGCCTGGTCGAAGCCATACGGGTGCTGCCCCGGGCCTGGGCCATGCACCGGGCCCTGCTGGAGCGGGCCAGGCGCGACCGGCCGGACGCGCTGGTGGTCATCGACTTCCCCGATTTCAACTTCAGGCTCGCCGGCTCGCTCCACCGCCTCGGCATCCCCGTCGTGTACTACGTGTGCCCGCAGGTTTGGGCCTGGCGGTCGGGGCGGCTGCGGGTGCTCAAGCGGCTGGTCGATCGCGCCCTGGTCATCTTCCCGTTCGAGGCGGCGATCTATCGCGACGCGGGAATCCCGGTCGAGTTCGTGGGCCACCCGCTGCTGGACCTCACACCGGTTTCCGCCGGGCGACACGCGTGCGCGGCCGAGTGGGGCCTCGATGGCGCGGCGCCGATTGTCGCGCTCCTGCCCGGCAGCCGGCCGAACGAGCTGCGCGCCACCCTGCCCACGCTGGCGGCGGCCGTGCCGCGCATCGCGGCCAGGGTCCCGGGCGTCCAGTTCGTCGTCGCGCGCGCCCCGAATCTGCCCGACGAACTGTTCGGCCCGCTCCGCGAGGTCCGCACCAGCCGGATCGCTGAGGTCGCCGGACGCACCGACGATGTCCTGCACGCCTCCGACGTGGTGGTGACCGCGTCGGGAACGGCGACCGTGCAGACGGCAATCCATGAGAAGCCGATGGTCATCGTCTACCGCCTGTCGCCGCTGACGTACCGCCTCGGGAAGCGCTTCGTGAAGGTGAGCACCTACGGCATGGCCAACCTCGTCGCGGGGCGGCGGATCGTGCCCGAGCTCATCCAGGATGCCTTCACGCCTGAGGCCGTGGCCGACGAAACGGCGCGGTACTTCGAGGACGCGGAGTATGCCGCGCGGACGCGCGCCGCCCTGGCCGACGTGCGCGCCAGGCTCGGCGATGGCGGCGCCAGCCGGCGGGCAGCCGGGCAGGTACTGGCCGCGTGCGGGGCCCTCCGGCCGGGCCGGGGTTGAGGTGGCGTCGGAGCGGGTCCGAAACGCGGCATAATAACTGGTCGGATTCCCGGGAGGCAGTCCATCGATGGCATACCAGAATTCGTTTGGCGTGGTGCGGGACCTCGAGTCTCGCGGAGGCTCGGTCAAGTACTACAGCCTGCCGGCCCTCCAGCACTCCGGCTTCCCTGGCGTGGCGCGCCTGCCGTACTCGCTGAAGATCCTGCTGGAGAACCTGCTGCGCCACGAGGACAATGCCGCGGTCAAGCCCGGCGACATCCAGGCGCTCGCCAACTGGGACCCCTCGACCGACATCGAGAAGGAGATCGCCTTCACTCCGGCGCGCGTGCTGCTGCAGGACTTCACCGGCGTACCGGCCGTGGTGGACCTCGCGGCCATGCGAGACGCGATGGCCCGGCTCGGCGGCGATCCGAACAGGGTCAACCCGCTGCAGCCCATGGAGCTCGTCATCGATCACTCCGTGCAGGTGGATCATTTCGGCACGGCCGACGCGTTCCACCTGAACGCGGAGCTGGAGTACGCGCGGAACAAGGAACGCTACACGTTCCTTCGCTGGGGACAGAACGCGTTCGCCAACTTCCGCGTCGTCCCTCCGGAGACCGGCATCGTGCACCAGGTGAACCTCGAGTACCTGGCGCGCGTGGTCTTTCGCGCCGAGCGCGATGGGGTGGCGTGGGCCTATCCGGACACGCTCGTGGGCACCGACTCGCACACCACGATGGTGAACGGCCTTGGCGTGGTCGGGTGGGGCGTGGGCGGCATCGAGGCCGAGGCGGCCATGCTGGGCCAGCCCATTTCGATGCTGATTCCGCCGGTGGTCGGATTCCGCCTCGACGGGGTGCTGCCGGCGGGCACGACGGCCACCGACCTCGTCCTGACCGTGACCGAGCGGCTGCGCAAGCACGGCGTCGTGGGCAAGTTCGTCGAGTTCTTCGGCCCCGGACTTGCCAGCCTGTCGCTGGCCGACCGCGCGACGCTGTCGAACATGTGCCCTGAGTACGGCGCCACGGTCGCGATCTTCCCGATTGACGCGATGACGATCGACTACCTGCGGCTGACCGGCCGCGATGCCGCGACGGTGTCGCTCGTCGAGGCGTACGCCCGTGCCCAGGGCTTGTTTGCCGACGGGGAATCGCCCGAAGCAGACTACAACGAGACAATCGACCTCGACCTGGGCAGCGTCGAGCCTTCGCTCGCCGGGCCGAAGCGGCCCCAGGACCGCGTGGCGCTGTCGGCGGCGAAATCGAAGTTCGCCGCGGCGCTGCCGCAGATGCTGGCCGAGCGGAAGAAGCCCGCGGCCGTGCCGGCCGGGGCCGGGACGCACGGACCGGCAATCGACCACGGGGCGGTAGTCGTGGCCGCCATCACGAGTTGCACCAATACGTCCAATCCCAGCGTCCTCGTCGCCGCCGGCCTCGTGGCCCGGAAAGCCGTCGAGCGGGGCCTGACCAGGAAGCCGTGGGTGAAGACGAGCCTGGCGCCGGGGTCGAAAGTCGTCACCGAGTACCTGCAGAAGGCCGGCCTGGCGACCTATCTCGACGCGCTCGGGTTCAACCTGGTGGGTTACGGGTGCACGACGTGCATCGGCAACAGCGGCCCGCTGCCGGAGGACGTGGCCGCGCAGATCGAGGCGCGCGGCCTGATCGTGGCGTCGGTCCTGAGCGGCAATCGCAACTTCGAAGGGCGCGTGCAGCCGCTCGTTAGGGCCAATTACCTCGCCTCGCCGCCGCTGGTGGTTGCCTACGCGCTGGCAGGCACCATGGACCTCGACCTCACGTCCGAGCCCATCGGGACCGACCGGGCCGGCGCGCCGGTGTACCTGAAGGACATCTGGCCGAGCGAGCGCGAAGTCCAGGACTGCATCGCGGCGTCGGTCACCGCCGACATGTACCGCGGGGTGTACGCGGGCGTGTTCGAGGGCGACGAGCGGTGGAAGTCCATCACGCCGCCGGCCGGCGACCGGTTCGCCTGGGACGACACGTCGACCTACGTCCGGAACCCGCCGTACTTCGACGGGCTCACGCTCGAGCCGCCTCCGTCCCAGCCGATCGCCGGCGCCCGCGTGCTGGCCGTCCTGGGCGACAGCATCACGACCGATCACATCTCCCCGGCCGGCAACATCAAGGCCGACAGCCCGGCAGGGAAGTACCTGCAGGAGCGCGGCGTGCAGCCGAAGGACTTCAACCAGTACGGCGCGCGCCGGGGCAATCACGAAGTGATGATGCGCGGCACATTCGCCAACATCCGCCTGAAGAACCAGCTCGTGCCGGGCACCGAGGGCGGCGTCACGGCCTTCCTGCCGGGAGGCGAGGTGATGCCCATCTACGACGCCGCCATGAAGTACAAGGCGGCCGGCGTGCCCCTCGTGATTCTGGCCGGCAAGGAGTACGGTTCCGGCTCGTCACGCGACTGGGCGGCGAAGGGCACGGCGCTGCTGGGCGTGAAAGCCGTCATCGCCGAGAGCTTCGAGCGCATCCACCGCAGCAATCTCGTCAACATGGGTCTGCTGCCGCTGCAGTTCCTGCCGGGCCAGTCCGCGGCGGCCCTGGGGTTGACGGGGCACGAGACGTTCGAGATCGAGGGCGCCGCCGGCGCGCTGGCGCCCCGCGGCACGGTCACCGTCAAGGCGGCGGCGACCGACGGCACGGTGAAGTCGTTCGAGGCGCGGGTGCGCATCGACACTCCGGAAGAGCTCATTGCGTTCCGCAACGGCGGGATCCTGCCGTACGTGCTGAGGCAGTTGTTGAAGAAGAAGTAAGAAGACAGAAGACAGAAGACAGAAGACAGAAGACAGAAGACAGAAGACAGACCATCGGTGCAA
>Ga0316621_10000123_pt1 | contig 12322 bp, 11 predicted proteins | sample OWC_Aug_OW2_C1_D_2_FD_207664 | JGI IMG/M metagenome (GOLD analysis project Ga0316621, IMG submission 207664) | Wetland soil microbial communities from Old Woman Creek delta, Ohio, United States - OWC_Aug_OW2_C1_D1_C | ecosystem: Environmental > Terrestrial > Soil > Wetlands | place: USA: Ohio... | reverse complement strand
ACATCGCCAGCTCCCGCAGCGTGCGGTAGACCGGCTCGCGAAAACGCAGGCCGACGAAATTGGATTTGGCCACCGCGCCCCAGTGGCCGTCGGTTTTGAAAAGGGCGAGCAGGTGCTCGTCGTCGCGACCGTTGGACAACAGGTCCAGGATCAGCGGCGGATGGCCGATGCGGCGCAGGGCGGCGGCGGCAAACATGGCGCCGTCGAAGCAGTGGGCGGTGCGCTCCCGCAACACCCTCACCGGGCAACGGTAGAAATCGTCGGTGCTATAGGCGATATCGTCCAGAAAGGCCTGGATTTTCACGGGACTCGTCAGCTCCCTCAGGCTGTTCCGTTCCGTATCGCTCAGCATACGATCGAACGCTTCAAACGGCGGCATTTCATTTCCTCTCCAACGGCTTAGGAGCGGCCCCGCGGCTCCAAATCCACCATAGCCCCAGCGTGGCCGATATCAGAATGAGTTCCCACACTAGTTTATGGGCCAGATCGAAAAGATCCGGGTTGAAAACGCCGGTGTGGAACAGGTGAACAAGACGTATGAGGTTCAGGGCGACCAGCACAGGGATCCCTACGGATAATCCGATCAGCTTGGATCGAACGGATGCAGGGGTTGCAACGATGAGCGCCGCCAGGAGCGCTGTGACCAGTACCGCCGTGCACCGGTAATAGATTTCATAGGCAAACCCGCCCGGATGATGGATCTGGGATCCAAGCCGCAGCGCCTCCACCTTAAGGAAATGCAGCAATGCTAAGGTCATCCGAGCGGTCAGTTCTTCCCAAGGGCCGAGGAGCCGCCCCAGCAGATCATCGCGGTAAACGAGCAGAAAGAGAGTCATGAAGGTTGCCGCCTTCATGACAAAACGAACTGTGGGGAGGCTCCAAGCCAAGACAATGGGATGGGTCTTCAGCATTTCAGGATTTACTCGCTGCTTTACGGTTTCGTTTCATGACAATGATGACCGCCAATCCAATGACGAGGATGGCGGCCGGCAGCGCAAGATCCGGCACCCGCACCGGCGCACTGGCGGTAGCGCCATTGGCGGCGGCGCTTACCGTGGTCTCGCCCTTGGATTGCCCTTTTACCGCGGACTGCGCTTGCCCGTTGGCATCGGTGAGGGCTGTACCAGGCGAAATGCTGGCGACACTTGCATTCCCGGTGCTGAAGGTTACCGCTTTGCCGGCAATCGGAGCTCCGTTCTGCGTGACGGTGGCTCTGGCTGTCGTGGATTCACCCGTTTGCAGGTCGTTGGAATCAAGCTTTAAGGACACGGCAACGGGCGAGGGTGGCGGAGGCGGGGTTCCCGGTGCAACAGCGCTCAACAGGCCGGCGCCACAGGGCTGCGGACATTGGGCGGCAGTGCGGGGGAGGGCATTCCCCTGCAGTTTGGCCAGCACCTGGGACGGCAGCAGCGATGGCTGTTGCGCCAGCACGAGGGCCGCCACACCGGCCACATGCGGAGCCGCCATGGACGTCCCATTATAATAGGCATAGGTGCCGGCATTCGGGTGCACCATGCTCAAGACGCCGTCCGGGCGGCCGTCGCCGTTGTCGTCCCGGCGCACGTCGCCGCCCGGCGCCATGATTTCCACCGTCGCGCCAAAGTTGGAATACCGGGCGGCGAGATGCCCGCGAAAGTCGCTGGCCGCAACTGTAATCACGTTATTGCAGCTGGCCGGAAACACCTGGGAGGCGTCCGTGGCGTCATTACCCGCCGCCACCACCACCGTTGCCCCCATAGCGACGGCATCATTGATGGCCGATTGGGTAGAGGGAGAAAGAGAGCAGGGGTTGCCAGGCGGTGTCCCCAGGCTCATGTTGATGACCTTGGCCGGTGTCGAATTGCTGGGAACTCCCGGTACTGAAAGGCCTGCGGCCCAGCGGATGCCGTCGTTGATATCCGCCGTGGTGCCGCCGCATTTCCCTAAAACTCGAACTGCTTGGAGTTTGACGTTCCAGTTGATGCCGGCCACTCCGATCCCGTTGTTGGTGTTGCCTACGCCGATGGTGCCGGCGACGTGAGTTCCATGCCAGCTGTCGGGCAAGGCCGGGCTGCCAGGGTAGCATTCACCGGCCGCTGCCGCATCGCCGGGGTCCGTCGGATCGCTGTCCCGCCCGCCGCCGTCGTTGCCGATGAAGGCATCGCTGATCATGTCATAGCCCGCCACCAGGTTGGGGGATCCTTGAATGTCCGGATGGTTCGGTAGGATGCCGGTGTCGATGACGGCCACAACGATCGCGTTGCTGCCGGTCGAAACATCCCAGGCCTTCGGAAGATTGATGCCGCCGGGGGACTGTCCCGGGCCGGTGCCGTTGGAAAAGTAATGCCACTGCTCCGGGTAGCGCGGATCGTTGGGAGTTCTATCGGAAATGCGCAGGATGTAATTCAGCTGGGCATATTCCACATCGGGCCTGGCCGCGAACTCACGAACGAGTTGCAGCGTACGGTCCTGAAGCTTTGCCTTTGACATGGCAGCACGAACGGAGGGGGTGATACGATAGATGATTTCACCGCCGGAGGTGACTTTCTCTTTTTCTTCTAAACCCTTGGCTTTTAATTCTGCCCCTCGAATCCTGATTGCGGGCTTCATGCGCACGATGACTTCACCGGGCACGAATAACGGTTCCGGTGGCGCTTTCTGCTCCATCATCTGTTGGACGACTTCCGGCGTGCGCTCCTGGGCGCCAACCCCCGCGGCACTCATGACCACAATGGTCCAGACGGCTATTGTTTTCATCCACGAGGTTTTCATTGTGACCTCCCTTGTTTCCGGTTATAAACGGTTAAGGTTAATGAAACGCCTCTTCCTCCATTCTTTGCTTGCGATGATTCTGCTCGGTGCCACAACCGCCTCGCCGCAGTCTTTCGTTGCCGGCGAGGTTATGCTCAGGTTCACCGCGGGTTCGCTGGGAAGTTTTGCCGTCGAAAAAGCCCTGCAGGACAACCCGCCCGATCTTCGTTCCCTGGAGCCAGCCGTTGCAGCCATGCAGGCCGGTACGCGCCTGCCGTTGAAGCCGGACCGCTTGGCCAGTGGAAACTGGGTGCTGCTGAAGATAGATTCCGGTAGGCTGGCCGAACAGGCCGCCGACGGAATCCGTATGCACCGGAACGTCGCCTCGATCCGGCTTGTGCCCACCCAGCCGGTTCAGGCGGGAGCACCCCCCAGTCTGTTAATTGAATTCAAGCCCTCAAGCCACGAGTCCCAGATCCTAGCGAACCCGGAGCGCAAAAAAGACGCTCTGCTTCAGTTGGTGAGCGAATTGGCCTCCACCGCCGAGTGTCCGCTCAAGAGCTCTGTTCAGGAAAATCGTTTGCTGTTGGTTGAAATCGACCTGCCGGCACTGACGCTGCTGGCCGTTGAGCGGCTTAAGACCCTCCGTGATATTGAAAATGTCCAGCCCAACTACCTCGTCGGTCTGAGACCCCCTCCGTGATGCCAAGGCATTGCTCTTGGCGTCGCCCCAAAACAATTGATTGAATTTGGCTTCTTGGTCCTGGCTGCGCACCCTTTTCGACGGGCTTGGGGGAGTGGTTGGTATTTTCGAAGCTGAGCGATTGTTGAAGCCTTGTTAAACAGCGAAATGGAAGGAGAAGAAGAGGATTCAGTGCTCAGCCGATTTCTTAAATTTAGGAATAGAAGAATACTAAGGAGGCGCCCCGTCAAAGTCAAGCCATTCCGGATCGGACAGGGTATGCACGCTCGGAGAAAACCCGAAATCTGGTGGTGACGCCTTCAATCCACAATGAAAAGCCTGGCTCCCGTCCGGGTAGATGAACGGTGCGGCTCGGCCCCGTCCGCCACTTGGTAGCTCATGCCGGCCTTCAGCGTGAATCTTCGGCCGTCGGCCAGCTCGGTTTCGAGCTCGCCATCAAGCACCAGCAGGATGTGCCCCTTGGAGCACCAGTGGTCGGCAAGGTAGCCGGGGGAATACTCGACCATGCGCACCCGGATGTCGTTGAACTGCCGCGTGCGCCAGAGGGCAGCCCCGCCAATGCCTGCATGCTCGGTTTTCTCTATCGTGGACCAGTCCGTGGTCCCGAATGGAATCAACTGCATTTTCATCGATGCTATCCTTCATGGCAGAAACCTGAGGAAATAGGCAGATCGGTTGAGCCTGTCGTGGACGTTATACTCGAAACCAGATGACATGCAAATCGCTCTGACATATAAGGGTTATTACTCCAGCAACTGATAAGCCCCCTTTTACCCGAAGGCAGTTTCAACGGGGTGCCGGTGGAGGCAGAGCCCTGATGATGCTTCAAAATATTCAACTGATGGCCCGCATTGCGGTTTCCATCGTCCTGGAGGCCGCCCCATTTCTGCTCCTGGGATCCCTGCTGTCGGCCGCCGTCGACCGATATGTGGACACGGAGCGACTCGCACACCGGATCCCTAAAGGACCGCTCGGCTGCATGGCTGTCGGGCTGCTGGGCGGAATGGTCATGCCGATCTGCGAGTGCGGTTCGGTGCCCCTGGCCCGCCGCCTGCTGGGAAAAGGCGTCCCGCCCCTGACCGCGATCACCTACATGCTGGCTGCGCCGGTGATCAATCCGGTCGTCCTGCTGTCTACCTACGTGGCTTTCGGCGGCAACTTGAAAATGGTTATTTCAAGGGCTCTGGTGGTGGCCTGCAGCGCGGCCTTGACAGGTTGGCTTTGTGGCGGCCGTTTTTGCTCCGATTTAAATGCAGATTCAAACCGGCCGACGATACGGCCAGACCCGAACCATCTCCATTCTCACGGCGCTCAAAGCATTTCAGCCGGTGGACACCCCCGCCGGCTTGTTCTGGATCTTCTCAGCAGCGGCGCCGCCGAGTTCCTGGACATGGGCAAATATCTCATCATAGGCGCCCTGACATCTGCGGCTTTTAAGGTTTTTTTGCCCTGGCAGCTCGTTCAGGCCTTGGCAGGCAATACCGCCCTTGCGGTAGCCTTGCTGATGCTCTTGGCGGTTCTGCTCTGTGTCTGTTCCGAGGCCGATGCCTTTGTCGCCGCCTCCTTTGTGTACGCACCCCCGGCTGCCCAGCTGGCCTTCATGGCCGTGGGAGCCCTGGTGGATCTAAAGCTGGTGGGTATGTATTTTTCCGCTTTCCCGAAAAAAATTGCTTGGACGCTAATCATCGTGCCGGTGGTCTGTGTGTTGGGTTTATCAAACCTCCTGATGCTTCTGGTGGGGTAGGATGATGAAACGGCTCCTTCTGACCCTGGATGGAGCGTTTGTGCTCGGGTTGGGTATTTATATGCTCTTTCTCAGTCAAGCCGAGGCCTACACGGCATTTATGAATCCCAAATTCCGCCCGCTCACCGCCGCCGCAGCCGTCGGACTGTGCATCGTGGGTGCGGCGTTCCTGATCCGCTCTGATGGCAGGACTGACAGGCTGCGCACCCTGTGCTTCGCCGTCCTGGGCATGTTGATCCTGCACGCCGGCACGGGCACACTGCAGAGCTCCTCAGCTTTAACGCTCAAACCGCCGGAAACGCGGGGCGAGCCGGAACCGCTTGTGATCCGGGACGGACAAAACTACCTAAAAGTGAACCCTGCGAGGCTCTTCTTTCTTCTGCAAACCGGCAACGCCTTACCTGTAGATCAGGGCGTTATCACGCGAGGCATCGTTAGGCGAACTGCGGAGCTGGACCGTCTGGACAGGTTCGCTCTGCTTCGGGGAAACATGGTGTGCTGTTTGGCGGACGCCATCGCCATGGGAATCACAGTCGCCACGGATGGTCTTCCAGCGGCGCAGGACGGCGACTGGGTCACCGTCTTCGGCCGAGTCCGGCTGCTCCCGGAACCCCATCCTGTCACCGACCTGGGAGGCTCGGGCGAAGTCCCCTTCTCAATGGTCTACGACAAGGCGCTCCTCGTGGCCGGAACCGTGGAACGGATTGAACGACCGCGATTCCCCTATGTTTTCGAACTGCCGCCCTCCGGCAAGAGCCCGCCCCGCTTGACAGGCGGGGATGACGATTATTAGCAGTTGACAAGAGAGGACGATCTACCATGCGAGCGAAGCCGATCCTGTCTATTATCGTAATGCTGTTGCTACTTTTGGGCACGCTGGATGCCACGGCCAAGCACGGCGAAAAAGCGTCTACCAAGAAAGCAATTCTACTGGTCGCCTTCGGCACCAGCGATCCTGAGGCAGCCAAGGCCTTCAAACAGGTGGAAAAGACGGCCCGGGAACGGTTTCCAGGCGTGGAGATGCGCTGGGCCTATACCTCGCGGATGATCCGGGCCAAGCTCGCCAAGGAAGGCAAGCTTCTCGATTCTCCCGAGACGGCCTTCGCCAAGCTCATGGACGACGGCTACACCCATGTGGCCGTCCTGTCCCTGCATACGATCCCGGGCGAGGAATTCCACGAGCTTTACCAGAACGCTCACCTTTTCGGCCAGATGGCCGGAGGTTTCCAGAGGGTCCTGGTGGCGCGGCCGCTTTTGTCGTCTTCAGAGGACATGCAAACCGTGGCCGAGGCCCTCTTGAAAAACATCCCCGGCCGCAAGGCCGGAGACGCGGTGATCTTCATGGGCCACGGCACCGAGCATCATCCCGCCGACGCCATCTACCTGGCGATGAACCAGGTTCTCCAGGAGTTCGACTCTAACGCTTTCGTGGCCGCTGTTGAAGGAAGGAACTCGCTGGAGAATGTCATTCCCAAGTTAAAAAAACGCAAGGTCAAGAAGGTTTTTCTCGTGCCGCTGATGTCGGTAGCCGGTGAGCATGCCAAGAACGACATGGCCGGCGACGAGCCGGACAGTTGGAAGTCGATTTTGACCGAAAAGGGCTTCAAATGCGAGTCGATCCTCAAGGGAACCGCCGAAATCCCCGAAATCGTCGATGTCTGGCTCGATCACCTGAAGTCCGCCTTCTCGCATTTCTAATTACAAAGCGGCCTGCACACCGTCAATGGTCTGCAGGCCGCTAGACGCTCTTTTGCTGCCCTCTATGATTATGTTCTGGACATCGGCTGCCTGTTCACCATAAAGCGATAAGACCGGCTTCGGTTTACTTAGCCAGGTTCTCGGCCGCAAACTCCCAGTTAATCAGTTTATCCAGAACGGCGGCGACATAATCTGCCCGACGGTTCTGGTAGTCCAGGTAGTAGGCGTGTTCCCAGACGTCGATGGTAAGCAGCGGCTTCAGGCCCTGCGTGATGGGTGTTTCCGCGTTGGAGGTTTTGACAACCTTCAGTTTGTCTCCATCCTTCACCAGCCAAGCCCAGCCGCTGGCAAACTGAGTGACGGCCGCTGTGGAGAATTCCTTGAGGCAGGCGTCCAGGCTTCCAAAGGAAGCTTCGATTTTTTGAGCCAAAGCGGCCGGCGGCTTACCTCCGCCTTTCGGAGCGAGGCTCTTCCAGTAAAACGTGTGATTCCATACCTGGGCCGCATTGTTGAAAATGGCGACCTTGTCGGGTTTTCCAGCGGTGGCGATAATGATCTTTTCAAGCGGCGTATCCGCAAACTCGGTACCTGCGATCAGGTTGTTGGTGTTGTTCACGTAGCCACTGTGGTGCTTGCCGTAATGAAAACTGATGGTTTTGGCGGAGATGACCGGCTCAAGAGCATTTTCGGCGTAGGGCAGAGGAGGTAGAGAGATTGGCGTTGCGGCAAATGCGCGCCACGGCAAGCCGACGGCTACGGATGCCAGCGCGATTGTAGAAGCCCCTAAGAAACTGCGGCGGGTGATGCCATTGCCGTTTTGCAATTCTTGCTTTTCGATCATATAACCTCCTTTCATTTCAGTTCACAGATGATGGTTGCTTCCCATCGTACGCGATCGCCAAGTTTTGTCAATTGCAAAGAAGATTCGCTAAACACAAAGCCGTTCTGATTTTGGAGGGTACCGGAAGGGATGCGGAAAGTTTGGGAGGGCGTCGGGAAGCGATTCAGGGGGCGCTTAACACCATCAGCTTGATTTTGGGAATCCCTGTCCTGCGGTCGATGATGTCCGAGGAGACAGCCAGATTGATTGTTTATGCCGCTCGTCAGGTAGCTTCTTTTGTAAATGAGGGCTACCATAGACCCGGCTATCGACCCCAAAACAAGAAAAGAAGGCAGCTTTACATTCTGCAGGGACTCCCCGGGGTCGGACATGAACGCGCTCTCCGGCTTCTTGAAAAGTTCGGGAGTGTCGAAAAAGTAATGCGCGCCAGCCGCGATGACCTTTTAAACGTGGCGGGCATCGGCGCAAAGACCGTGGACCGCATTCGGTGGGCTGTCAGCGAAAAAAATCGAACCCTATGGCACTGAATCCGAGCCGTTGATCTGGCCACTATTATAATCCTCGGAATTAGAATGTCATCGCAGAAAGCACGGCTTCCCGATTTGTTTTGCGCATAGATTATCCTTCACCCGCTGGATCTCATCCAAACATACCATCCGGTTGTTATGGAGTCGAAAGAGAGCCTCTGGATCATGCAACTTCCGTAGATCGGAAGGCCTTTCAAGATCAAGATACGTCGATTTTCTATTAGTAATATTGCAATACTTTTGTCTTCCCGTAAATCTGCTTCCGCCCTAATCCAGCGCACTCGACGATCTTCCCTTGACATCCTTTTAGCAAACCTGAAAAATAAGCCGTCAACGGCCACCTGGAGGTAAAAATGAAACGGATCAAGCTTGCACAGATGGATTGCGCGAAAGTCAGTACCGAGATCGGCGATTTTGTGATCCAACAGGTTATGTACACAGGTGCTACAGGATGTGTAATCGGTTTGTCCGGCGGGGTGGATTCGAGCACCACGGCGGCGCTGATTAAACGCGCTTTCGACCGGCACACGTCTGCGAAATATGAGCTGGTGGGGTACATCTTACCTTCCAACCTCAATAAGCATGACGACATCAGGGATGCGGAAGGGGTCGCCCAATTCCTCGGCATCCGCTGTGAGGTCCACAGCATCGAAAAACCGGTGGAGGCGTTTCGGGTCACCAATCCTGAGGCCTTCGACAGCGTATTCCACAAAGGCAACATGATCTCGCGTGTGCGGGCGAATGTGCTATCCACAAAAGCCGCCACCGAGAACAAGATTATAGCCGGCACCGGCAACAAGGACGAGGATTTCGGGATCGGCTACTACACCCTCTTTGGCGACGGCGCGGTGCACCTCTGCCCGATCGGAGGGCTCTCCAAGCGTTTGGTGCGCGAGATGGCGAGTTTCCTGGGGCTCGGCAGCAATATCGTGAACCGTGTTCCCACCGCGGGCCTGGAGCCCGGCCAAAGCGACTACAAAGACCTGGGGTATGACTACGACGTCGTGGAATTGGTGTCCGAGGGATTTGTGCAGGGATTTACGGTCGCTGAACTCAACCGCCACGATCAGATCGTGCCGCTTGTCGAAAAGCAGATGGACCACTACAAGAAGGTGTTTGGCGCAGCGAAGTTCACAAGCGTGGGGCAGGTGGTGGAAGACATCCAGAAGCGCCACGAAATAGCCAAGGGCAAGATGAAGATCATCCACCCGCCCACACCCAATATATCACTCAGGTATGAGTGATATATTGAAAATTATTTTCTCAAACATCTCAGCTTGGCAAGGTCCTCGGCGTACCCATAGAGATGCAAGCCCTTGCTTTCCACGATCATCTCTCCGTCTTTGACGCCGATTTCGCCGGCCATGTATTCCTTTAAGTTCTGAATGGCGGCGAGGTTGGCCGGGAAGCCGTTCCATAAATCCCACGAGCGGAAATAGACTACGAAGTGCAGCACCCCGTCCTGAATGCGCGTGTCGATGGAGCGCAAACAGGGCGGATCGAGCAGGGTGACATCCGACGGGTGCGCGACCTGCAACACCATCTGGTTGTTGCGGTGGCCAAATTTCTTATAGGTGTCGATCACCCATTCTATTTGGTTGAGATAGAGCTGGCCGCTTTCTTGGAATAGCGCTTTTCCATCCACTTCGCGCCGGTCGATGATCTCCCGGTTTTCCTCGCGCCACCATTTTAATTTATCGCCGGTAATCGGCACCCGTGTCAGGCGTTCGCCGTACGTGTAGGATTCCCCAGGCTCTTTGCGTGCCGACATGAGGTACTCGATGTAGGCCCGGCTGTAACCGGGACCACCGTATATGTAGTCGTGCTCGACGGGGTTGGGGATGCCACAGCTCGGCGGGATGTCGGGAATGAGCGGTTGCGTCCCAGGATATTTCACATGGCCGGTGAAAAAGTCGTATTCGAGTCGTGTCTGCCCGGCATAGGATCCGCGGTCGATTATGAAACGCCTGCCGTGATCTAAAATGTCGTGGACCGCCTGAAACCATAGATCCGGAAGGTCTCTGGAATGAATTTGATGGATGTTCATCTATATATCCAACATCGATACTTCCAGCGCATTGCTCTGGATAAAGTCCCGCCGCGGCTCGACCTCCTCACCCATGAGAATGGTGAAGATCTCGTCGGCATCCACAAAGTCTTCCACCTTGACCTGCAAGATGTTGCGCTTTTCCGGGTTCATGGTGGTCTCCCAGAGCTGTTCCGGGTTCATTTCACCGAGACCCTTGTAACGCTGAACGGATAGGCCCTTCTTGCCTTCATTTAGGAGATGTTCGAGCAACTTCTCCCTATTACTGGCGGTGAAGGCTTCTCTATCCTTTTCGTTCGTATAAACCGTGAAAGGAGAAAAATTAAATTGGGAGATCTTTTTCTTGAGATCGACGCACTTCTGGAAATCATTGGAATAAATGAGCCCTCGGCCGATCTTGATGCTGGAATGCGCTTTGGAATCGGGCCCAGTAAATAGCATTTCTTCTGTTTCATGATGCCCGCTCACAAACAACTCGAGCACCCCACGCTCCGCGTTAAACCTCGGCCCTTCAACCCGGTAGCCGTTTTGAACGAGTTTGTCTTTCAGCTCGGCCATGTGTTTTTCATTCTGAAGCAGGGTTTGGTCCTCGAGGCCGGCGTCTGTCAAAAGCTCCGCCAGTTCCGAGGTGACGCCTCGTTTTTTCAAGGTGTCTCGAATCTGCAGGTAGGCTGCCAGATCCGTGGCGAACATATATAGATTATGTCCGGATAGATCCTTCTGTTCCGTTCCGTATTTCACGTGCCTCTGCTCACAGGCTTTCTTCAAGATCCAATCATTGAGCTCGGACTCATCCTTGAGATAAATTTCATCTTTGCCCTTGCCCACCTTCAGCAGCGGCGGTTGAGCAATATAAAGAAAGCCTTTATCGATCATTTCCGGCATCTGCCGGTAGAAAAATGTGAGCAGCAGCGTACGGATGTGTGAACCGTCTACATCCGCGTCCGTCATGATGATTACTTTTTTATAACGAATGTTGTTGATGTTGTACTCTTCCTTACCCACTCCGGTTCCGAGGGCGGTGATGATATTCTTGATCTCTTCGCTCTGAAGGATTTTGTCGAAACGGGCTTTTTCGACATTGAGAATCTTGCCTTTAAGGGGAAGAATCGCCTGAAACCGGCGGTCCCGGCCCTGTTTGGCGGAGCCACCGGCGGAGTCCCCCTCGACGATGAAGATTTCCCTCTGGTCTGGATCGTCGACCTGGCATTCGGCCAATTTACCGGGCAGCGTGGCATCCAGCAACGACCCCTTGCTGCGCGCCAAATCACGCGCCCGCCGCGCCGCATCCCGGGCGCGTGCGGCTTCGGCGTTCTTGGCCACGATCTTCCGGGCCACCGTGGGGTTTTCCTCGAAATAGGCGCTGAGCTTCTCGTTTACCAGGGATTCAACCAATCCCTTGACTTCACTGTTTCCGAGTTTGGTTTTGGTCTGTCCCTCAAACTGTGGGTTGCGGATGCGCACACTGATGATGGCAGTGAGTCCTTCACGAACGTCGTCGCCCGTGATCTTGGCTTGCATGTTCTTGGGTACGTTGCCGTTGGTGGCATACTGATTGATGGTGCGCGTGAGAGCCGACTTGAAGCCAATGAGATGGGTCCCGCCTTCGGTGGTGTTGATGTTATTGGCAAATGATAGGATTTTATCGATGTAGGTATCATTGTACTGAATGGATACCTCCATCTGGATGTCACTCTTTTCGCCTTCGATGTAAATCGGTTTGTGCAATACCGTGTTGCGCCGGTTTAAATGTTCACAAAACGCGTTGATTCCGCCTTTATAGAAGAATTCCTCCTTTTTATCGGAGCGCTCATCCTCAAAGGTGATGCGAACGCCCTTGTTCAAAAAAGATAGTTCACGCAGGCGCCGGATGAGTATTTCATCGGTAAACTCGGTGACAGTGAAAATTTCCGGGTCTGGCATGAAATGAACCTTGGTACCACGCTTGCGAGTTTTCCCGATGACCGTCAACTCGCTGGTCTTGGCTCCCCTGGAATAGCTTTGGTGGTAGATCATGCCATCGAAATAAACC
>Ga0316621_10000122_pt1 | contig 12377 bp, 8 predicted proteins | sample OWC_Aug_OW2_C1_D_2_FD_207664 | JGI IMG/M metagenome (GOLD analysis project Ga0316621, IMG submission 207664) | Wetland soil microbial communities from Old Woman Creek delta, Ohio, United States - OWC_Aug_OW2_C1_D1_C | ecosystem: Environmental > Terrestrial > Soil > Wetlands | place: USA: Ohio... | reverse complement strand
CGGTCACGTGTACTGGAACCGCTTGTACGACCCCGCGACCGTCGCCCGCGATACCGCACTGGAGCCTGAACTGCTCCGGTCGGGCATCGCCTGGGACAGCTCCAACGCGTCGCTGTTGCACGAGCCTTGGGAGATCCGCACGGCGCAGGGCGGGCCCTACAGGGTATTCACGCCGTTCTGGCGCGCGTGCCAGGCGCAACTCGACGCGCAGCGGGCGCCGCTGCCTGCCCCGCGGCGCCTGCAGGGGCCGGCGGTCGCGCCGCGCAGCGAGCCGCTCGCGGCGCTGGAACTACTGCCGACCCTGCGCTGGGACGCCGGGTTCGCCGCAAGCTGGATGCCCGGCGAGGACGGCGCGCACGAGCGCCTGGCCGGGTTTTGCGCGGAGTGGATCGCCGGTTACGACGAAGGCCGCAATCGGCCGGACCAGCCCGCGAGTTCGCGCCTGTCGCCTCACCTGCACTTCGGCGAACTGAGCCCGTTGCAGTGCCTGGTGGCTGCACGCAATGCCGTCGTGGACGACGCCGCTGCCGCCAGGTCGGCGGACGGATTCATCCGCGAGCTCGGCTGGCGCGAGTTCGCCTACCACCTGCTCTACCACTATCCGCGCACGGTCGAGCATCCGCTCGACGTGCGATTCGAGCGCTTCCCCTGGAGCCCCGATCCGTCACTGCTCGAGGCGTGGCAGCGCGGGCGCACCGGCTATCCCATCGTCGACGCCGGCATGCGCGAGCTCTGGGCCACGGGCTGGATGCACAACCGCGTGCGCATGATCGTCGCGTCGCTGCTCACGAAAAACCTGCGCCAGCACTGGCTCGCGGGCGCGCGCTGGTTCTGGGACACGCTCGTCGACGCGGACCTCGCCAGCAATACGCTGGGCTGGCAGTGGACTGCCGGCTGCGGGGCCGATGCTGCGCCGTTCTTCCGGATCTTCAATCCAGTGCTGCAGGCCGAGCGTTACGACCCGCAACGCGTGTACCTGCGGCGCTGGCTGCCCGAGCTCGCGCGGCTGCCCGACGCGTGGATCCACCGTCCGTGGCAGGCGCCTGCGCAGGTCCTGGCCGCAGCGGGGGTCGAACTCGGGATGACCTATCCGCGCCCGGTCGTCGACTTTCCAGCGAGCCGCAACGCTGCGCTGGCCGCTTACGGAAGGATCAAGGAACCTGTCGCTGCTGGCGGCTGAAGCCGACAGGTCGGGGCAGTCGCCGCCGCAGGGGCAGGATCAACGGCTTTCACCTACTACCGCCCCGCTACCGCAGCCGCGAAAATCACCGGTTAATGCAGAGAACGGAGCCCGACATGACCGACGCCTCCATCGTTGAAGGACTGAGCAAGTCGAAAATCGCCGCCGAGCTGTCGCCGGCCCAGTGCGAGTCGCTCGCCGCGACGATGACCGTGCGCGACGTCAAGCAGGGCCAGGTGCTCGTCCGCGAAGGCGACACCGACGACCACCTCTACGTCATCGTGAGCGGCGCGCTGGGTGTCGTGAAGGCCGCCGGCACGGACAACGAGCTCACCTTGAATGCGATGCGGCCCGGCGACGTCGTCGGCGAACTCTCGTTCCTTGACGGTGCGACACGCTTCGCGTCGCTCATCGCACTGAGCGATACGCGCGTGCTCGGGTTGAGCCGCGGCGACCTCGAAGCCCTGCTCGACCGCGACCCGCACCTCGTCTACCGGATCATGCGGGCGATCGTCCGCATCGTGCACGACATCCAGCGGCGCCTGTCGATGCAGACGACTGAACTCACGAACTACCTCTACAAGACGCACGGCCGGTATTGAGCGGCTGAGCCTCCCGGGCCGGCTCCCGGTGGGAGACGGCCAGCCGGTCACATTCGGGGACGGTCGCAACCGCCGCGGCGTTGCACCGCTTTGGGTCACCGTGCGGCCCTCGCGGCCACAGGGCGCACCTCGCGGGCGCAGCCAACCCTCCGCCATGCCCCAAATCGGGTTGGCACGATTCTCGCTAGGTTGGTCCAGGTCAGGAAGCAAAGACCGCGAATGGACCGCCCGACCAAGACGCCCACCGTTGCGCCCTACGACGAGATGTACACCGCCGACGGGCAGGTGCGCCCGCCGTATGAGGTGTATGCAGACTGGCTGATCCGTGAGCCCGAGGACGCGCTGCGCCAGAAACGCGCCGAAGCCGACAGCCTGTTCCATCGCGTCGGCATCACCTTCGCGGTCTACGGCGAACAGGACGGCAACGAGCGGCTGATCCCGTTCGACATCGTCCCCCGCGTCCTGTCGGCCGATGAGTGGCGACGTCTTGCCGCAGGACTGCGCCAGCGCGTGCACGCGCTCAATGCATTCGTGGCCGACATCTACCACGGCCAGGACATCCTGCGCGCAGGCCTGCTGAGCCCCGAACAGATCTTCTGCAACCCCCAGTACCGCCCCGAAATGCAGGGCCTCGGCGTGCCGGGCGGCATCTACGCGCACATTGCCGGCATCGACGTGGTCCGTGCCGGCCAGGGCGAGTTCTACGTGCTCGAGGACAACCTGCGCGTTCCCTCCGGCGTCTCTTACATGCTCGAAGACCGCAAGATGATGATGCGGCTTTTCCCCGAACTGTTCGCGCTGAACCGGGTGGCGCCGGTGGAGCACTACCCGGACCGCCTGCTCGAGAACCTGGCGAGCGTTGCGCCAGCCGGCGTCGCCGACCCGGTCGTCGTCGTCCTGACACCCGGCGCGCACAACAGCGCCTACTTCGAGCACGCGTTCCTGGCACAGCAGATGGGCGTCGAACTGGTCGAAGGGCAGGACCTCTTCGTCCGCGACGGCTTCGTCTACATGCGCACGACGCGCGGCCCGCAGCGCGTCGACGTGATCTACCGCCGCATCGACGACGACTTCCTCGATCCGCTCGTGTTCCGCGCGGATTCCATACTCGGCGTGGCGGGACTCATGTCGGCGTACCGGGCGGGCCGCGTGACCGTGGCCAACGCGATCGGCACGGGCATCGCCGACGACAAGTCCATCTACCCGTACGTCCCGGACATGATCCGCTTCTACCTCGGCGAGGAGCCGCTGCTCGCGAACGTGCCGACGCGGATCCTGCGCCGCCCGGACGACCTCGCCTACACGCTCGCGCACCTCGACGAACTCGTCGTCAAGGAAGTCCACGGCGCCGGGGGGTACGGCATGCTGGTCGGACCCGCGGCGTCGCAGGCAGAGCGCGAGGACTTCAAGCTGCGCATCCTGGCCGCGCCGGAAAAGTACATCGCCCAGCCGACGCTCGCCTTGTCGACGTGCCCGACGTTCGTCGAGCAAGGCATCGCGCCGCGGCACATCGACCTGCGTCCGTTCGTCCTCTCCGGCAAGGACATCACCATCGTCCCGGGCGGCCTGACGCGCGTCGCGCTGCGGGCCGGTTCGCTCGTCGTGAATTCGTCACAGGGTGGCGGCACCAAGGACACCTGGGTGCTGGAGGAATGAAGTGCTGAGCCGCACCGCAGACCACGTCTACTGGCTTGGATGCTATGCGGAGCGCGCCGAGAACCTGGCGCGCACGCTCGACGTCCAGTACCGGCTGTCGCTGCTGCCGCGCGACACGGCGCTGGAGGATGCGGGCTGGGAGCGCATGCTCGACGCGCTCGGGCTCATCGACGATTACGTCGCCCGCTTCGACCGGTCGTTCGAGGCGCACCGTGTCATCGACTTCCTCGCCTTCGACCGCGACAACCCGTCGAGCATCTTCAACTGTCTCCGTGCCGCGCGGGAAAACGCGCGGGCCGTGCGCGGCACGATCTCGTCCGAGATGTGGGAAACGTTCAACGCGACTTGGCTCGAAGCGCGCGCCACCGCGCCGACGCGCTTCACGGCCCGCAACGTCGCCGAGTTCATCGAGTGGGTGAAATACCGCGCGCATCTCGCCCGCGGCGTCGTGCTCGGGTCGATGCTGCGCGACGAGGGCTACCACTTCATGCAGATCGGCACTTTCCTCGAGCGCTCCGACGGTGTCGCAAGGCTGCTGCGCATCCGGCTGGCCTGCGAAAGACCGGACGGCGCCGAAGGACCGGCCGCAACCGACTACCTGCCATGGACGGTGCTGCTGCGGGCACTGTCGGCGTACGAAATCTTCCGCCGCGTATCGCGCGATCGCGTGACGCCGTCGCACGTGATCGCCTTCGCCGCGTTCCGGCCCGACGTGCCGCGCTCAATCCTGCGCTCGACCGAGCTGGTCTTCGAAAACCTGCAGGCCGTCGCGAACGCGCGGTCGGCGGAAACCCAGCGCCGCGCGGGCGTGCTGCACTCGATGCTCCGCTTCGGCACGCTCGACACGCTGGGCACAGCGGGCGCGGAGGGCTTCCTGCGCGACGTGCTTGCCCGCGGTGCCGACCTGAGCGACCGCATCGGCCGCGATTTCCTCGGCCACGTCACACCTGCCTGAGTACGCGTCACCGCGCCAGAGACCACCATGCAGCTGCACATCCGCCACGAGACCTGCTACACGTATGAGGAAACCGTGAGCTACAGCATCCAGTCGCTGAAACTCACGCCGCGCTCCGAGCCGGGCCAGCGCGTGGTGAACTGGCGCATCTCGACGCCCGGCGACCGCCTCGAGCAGGTGGACCCTTACGGCAACGTGACGCACTTCGTCACGGTCGAGGCCCCGCACCGGGAACTGCGGATCATCGTCGATGGCGTGGCGGACATCGCCCCCGACGGAGCCACGCATGGCGTGACGCCCCCGCTCGCCGGCGAACTCTCCCCGCTGGCGTTCCTGGCACCGACCGCCCTGACGCGTGCCAACGATGCCGTGCGCGAGATTGCGGACCGGCAACTGGGCCGCCATCCGCCGACGCGCGCGACGCTGCTGGACCTCGTGGCGGGCGTGCAACGTGCGGTCGCATACGAACCCGGTGTCACCGACGCGAGCCACTCGGCGATCGAAGCGCTCGACCTGGGCGTCGGGGTCTGCCAGGACCAGGCCCATGTGTACGTTGCGTGTTGCCGGGCCGCCGGGATTCCGGCTCGCTACGTGAGCGGTTATTTCTACACCGGGGAGACCGGGGAGGTCGCGAGCCACGCCTGGGCGGATGCCTGGCTCGGCGCGGACGAGGGCTGGCTCAGTCTCGACGTGACACATGGTTCGACAGCCGGATCGGCACACTGCCGGCTCGCGGTCGGCCGCGACTACCTCGACGCGGCTCCGGTCCGAGGCGTCCGGCGCGGCGGCGGACGCGAGCAGATGAGCGTCGCGGTCAAGCTGGCCCCGATCGCCGTTACTGCGGGTTCGCAGTCGGCGCAACAACAACAGTAGACCGCCACCCGGCCCGCTTTGCAGGCGCCGCGATGCCGGCCTAACATCACTGCAAACGGCCCCACCACGGAATCCCCATGACCTATTGCGTGTCGATGCTGCTCGATGCCGGCCTCGTGTTCCTCTCGGATTCGCGGACCAACGCCGGCGTGGACCAGATCAACACGTTCCGCAAGACCACGGTGTTCGAGCGGCCGGGCGACCGCGTCATCGTGCTGATGTCCGCGGGCAACCTGGCGATCTCGCAGGGCGTGCTCAACCTGCTCGCCGAACGCCTCACGAACCAGGAGGGTGACCCCCACCTGCTGAACTGCCCGAACCTGTTCGAGGCGGCCCGCTGCGTCGGCGCTGCCTTGCGGGAAATGCACCGCCGCGACGCGGACGCGCTGCGCGAACAGGGCGTGGAGTTCAACCCCTCCTTCATCCTGGGCGGCCAGATCAAGGGGGAGAGCCCGCGGCTGTTCAACATCTACGCTGCTGGCAATTTCGTCGAGGCTACGCCCGACACGACGTACTTCCAGATTGGCGAGTCGAAGTACGGCAAGCCGATCATCGACCGCGTGATCCGCCGCAGCATGCCGCTGAGCGAGGCGGCCAAGTGCGCGCTGATCTCGATGGACTCGACGATCCGCTCCAACCTTTCGGTGGGCCCGCCGCTCGACCTGGTGATCATCCGCCGTGACGAGTGCCGGGTCAGCAGCCATGTCGACATCGATTCGACCAACGTGTATTTCCACAGCATCCGGGAGCGCTGGGGTGAGGCACTGCGCGAGATCTTCAGCGAGTTGCCGAATCCGGACTGGCTCCTGTCGTCCCCGCCCGAGGCAGGCCGGCTGGCCCCGCCCTCGCCCCGCCTCCAGACGCGCAAATAGCTGCCGGGCCGCCCGCAGCGCCATCGGTACAAGACCCGAGCGGCGGGGTGGTCCGGGTCGCTATCATGCGCGCACTTTTCGGCATCGAGGTCTTGTCGGCATGAGCGTGTTCCGCCTCCTGGTCCTGCTGGTGATCTTCTGCGCGCCTGGCCTGGCCGGCGCCGCAGCCGACGACCCGAAGTCCGACGCGTTCTGGTACGGGACGGCAGCAGATGGCTCGCCGACCGTGCGGCTGTATTACTTCTTCTCGCCTACCTGTCCGCACTGCCAGGCCGCCAAGCCGTTCATCGCCGAACTCGAGCAGCGCAATCCCTGGCTCGAGGTGAAGCGCTACTCGGTCAAGGATCACCGCGGCAACGCACGCTTCTATTACGAGACCGCCGAGAGCCTGGGCGTCCAGGCCCTGTCCGTGCCGGGCTTCGTCTTCTGCCGCCAGGTCATGATCGGCTACGACTCCGCCGCGACGACCGGCACCGAACTCGCCAATGCGCTGCAAGCCTGCCATGAGCGGCGTCTCGCCAATCCCGGCGCGTCCGGGCCGGCCACGGCAACGCCTGGCGCCGAGACCGCCAGCACCGCGGGAGCCACCTCCGCACTGGACGAAGATGCGGGCATGACGGTGAACATACCGTTCGTCGGGCAGGTGGACTCGAAGGCCCTGTCGCTGCCCGTGCTGACGGTCGTGCTCGCCGGCATGGACGCGTTCAACCCGTGCGCGTTCTTCGTGCTGCTGTTCCTGCTGAGCCTGCTGGTGCACGCCAAGAGCCGCACGCGCATGGCCATCGTCGGCGGCACGTTCGTGCTGTTCTCGGGCATCGTCTACTTCGTGTTCATGGCGGCATGGCTCAACGTCTTCCTGATCGCCGGCGAGCTGCGCATCATCACTTTCGTTGCGGGCCTGATCGCGTTGCTGGTCGCGGTGCTGAACATCAAGGACTATTTCTGGTTCAAGGCGGGCCCGAGCCTGTCGATCCCGGATGCCGCGAAGCCCGGGTTGTTCAAGCGCATGCGCGAGGTCGTCACCACCGGCAACATGGGCCCGATGCTCGTGGGCACCGTGCTGCTCGCGATCGTGGCCAATTCGTACGAACTGCTCTGCACCGCGGGGTTTCCGATGGTGTACACGCTGACGCTGACGAAAGCCCACGACCTGGCGACCTGGGAGTACTACGCCTGGCTCGCGGTGTACAACGTCATCTACGTGATCCCGCTGCTGGTCATCGTCACGCTGTTCACGAAGACGATGGGCGCGCGCAAGTTGAGCGAGTCGGAGGGCCGGCTGCTCAAGCTGATCTCGGGCTTCATGATGCTCGGCTTCGCGCTCGTGCTGCTGTTCGCGCCAGGCATGCTCACCAACGCCCTGGCATCAATCGGCGTGCTCGCGCTCGCCGTGATCGCCTCGCTGGTCATCGCGAAACTCACGGCCCCGAAGCAGGCCTGACGCAGGGAGAAAGGCGCGGGGAATGGCGAACTCCACACCCAGCGTGCCAGCCGACGTGCTCGGGCGGATCCGCGCGGCACTGGGTCCGGCCGGCTGCCTCGAGGGAGCCGCGGACGTCGAAAAATACCTGACGGACTTTCGCGGCCTGTATCGCGGCGCCACGCCGCTGGTCGCCTGCCCGCGCGACACCGCGCAGGTGGCAGCCGTGCTGGCGATCTGCAACGAGGCGCGCGTCGGCGTCGTGCCGCACGGCGGCAACACCAGCTACTGCGGGGGCGCCACACCGGACGCGAGTGGCAAGCAGCTGGTGCTGTCGCTGCACCGCATGAACCGCATCCGCGAGGTCGATGCCGCGAACTTTTCCATGGTGGCGGAAGCAGGTTGCGTGCTCGCGGACGTGCAGGCGGCTGCCCGCGCTGCCGACCGCTTCTTTCCGCTGGCCCTGGGCTCCGAAGGCAGTTGCCAGATCGGCGGCAACCTCGCGACGAATGCGGGCGGACTCGCCGCCGTGCGCTACGGCGTGGCGCGCGACCTCGCGCTTGGCCTCGAAGTGGTGCTGGCCGATGGCCGGGTGCTCGACGGCATCAGCAGCCTGCGCAAGGACAACACGGGATACGACCTGCGCGACCTGTTCATCGGCGCGGAAGGCACGCTCGGCGTGATCACAGCGGCGAGCCTCAAGCTGTTCCCGCCCCTGCGCACCGTCGAAACGGCGTTTCTCGCCGTGCCCGGCATGGCGGCTGCAGTCGACCTGCTCGGCCGGCTGCGCGCTGCGACTGGCGATTGCGTCACGAGCTTCGAGTACCTGCCGCGCATCGCGTTGGATTTCACCGTCCGGCACGTCCCGGGCGTGAACGACCCGCTCGGCGCGCCGCACCCCGCCTATGTCCTCTGCGAAGTCGGCACCGCGCGCGTCGATCCCCAACTGCGCGGCATTGTCGAGCAGGCGCTCGGCGCAGCGCTGCAGGACGGCCTCGTACAGGACGCAGCATTCGCCGAATCGATCGCCCAACGCGACGCGCTCTGGAAACTGCGCGAATCCGTCCCCGAAGCCCAGCGCCACGAGGGCGCAAGCATCAAGCACGACGTATCGGTGCCGGTCGCTGCCCTGGCTGCCTTTCTCGAAAAGGCGGCAGCAGCGGTCGCCCGCGTTGCGCCGGCCGCCCGCCTGGTGGCATACGGCCACGTCGGCGACGGCAACCTGCATTTCAACCTGAGCGAACCGGTGGATGGCCGCGACCGGGCCGGGTTCCTCGCCCTGCAGGGCGAGATCAACGACCGGGTCCACGACTGCGTGCGCGAATTCCGCGGCAGCATCAGCGCCGAGCACGGCATTGGACAGCTGAAGCGATCCGCACTCGCGCAGTACAAGGACCCCGTTGCGCTCGATGCGATGCGCGCCATCAAGCGGGCACTGGATCCGCACGGCATCCTGAACCCGGGCAAGGTCCTTCCCGACTAGCCGCTCAGAACGTCTCGCAGCCCGTCATGGCTTCCCGGCGTGAGCGGCGCCTTACGACGCTTGTGATCCACGGTCGAAGGTGGCTAGAGTGGCCGCGGGGTGGTGGGTCGATGGCAGCGTCGGACGTTGGCTTCGGCGCTGGATAACACAACAGGCTCACTCTGGAGAGCGGCGCGCCGTCAAGGCGCGACACATCATGGAAATCGTCCGTCGTTTGCTGAAGTCGAAAGCCTTCTGGGCCGTCACGATCGTCCTGGGACTCGTCGCCCTGTACGCGACTCTGGGCTTCTACGTCGCGCCGAAAGTCGTCCGCAGCCAGGCCATCGCGTACGTGCGGGAAACCTACGGCCGCCAGCTCGCCATTGGCGAGGTGCGCATTCACCCGTTCAAGCTGCAGGCGGAGATCAAGGACCTGGCGCTGCCCGATGCCGACGGCTCGCCGATGATCGGTTTCGAGCGGCTGTTCGTGGATTTCGAAGTCGCGTCGCTCTGGGAGCGCGCCTTCGTCTTCCGCGAAGTGACGCTGGATAAGCCGTCCCTGCGCGCGGTGCTGCATCCCGACGGCTCGCTCAACCTCGCCGACCTGGCGACGGAGGATGAAGAAGACTCCCCGACGCCCGCGGTGTGGATCAAGGCTTTCGCACTCAATGGCGGCGCCGTCAACGCGCTGAACCAGATGCGGCGCACGCCGATCGAGCGGCACTTCGCGCCCGTCGCCTTTACGCTCGAGGATTTCCGCACGACGCCGGAGGGCGGCGACTTCAGCCTGTCGGCCCGCAGCCAGAACGAAGAGCAGTTCGAATGGCGCGGCCGCGTCGCGCTGGAGCCGGTGGTTGCCTCCTCGGGCGAGTTCGAGATGCGCGACCTCCGCGTTCCGGGCATCGCCGAATTCATCGATGACCTGCTGCCCTTCGTGCTTCCGCGCGGCCAGATCGACCTGGCCGGGACCTACGACATCAAGCTCGGCGCAACGACGGCGCTCGACGTCACGCTGCCGAAGATCGAGGTCAGCGACCTGGCGCTGCGCGCGCGCGGCATCGACGAGGACTGGGTCGAGATCCCGTCCGTAGTGCTGGCCGACACGAAGATCTCGATGCCGGCGAACACCGTAACGCTCGGTGGCATTACGGTGGACGGCCTGAAGGCTCGCGCCTGGTTCAACGAAGACGGCTCGTTGAGCACGGATCAGCTGTTCGCAGCGGCCCCCGTCGAATCGACCACTGGGAGCGGCGATGCACCCGAACAGGCCACCGCGCCATCAGCACCGCCCGCGCCTCCGGGCACCAAAGCCTCGCCGGCACCGGCCGCGGGCGCTGCATCTGCCGCGTGGACCGTGAACGTCGGCAGCGTCGCCTTGCGCCAGGCCGCGGTCGACTTCGAAGACCGCACCGTCAAGCCTGCGGCGAAATTTGCCCTCGCGCCGCTCAATGTCACGCTGCGTGACGCGAGCCTCGACCTGGCAAAGCCGTTGCCACTGGAATTCGACACGTCGATCAACGGCGCGGCCACGCTGCAGGGAACGGGCCAACTCGTGCCCGAGCCGATGGCGGTGGACGTCGACATCAAGCTCGCAGGCTTCGCAGTCGGCGACCTGCAGCCGTACGCCAACGGCACCACGGACCTGACGATCCGCGAGGGCACGATCGACGCGGCGGGCAGGTTTGCGATGGCGCCGCCGGAATCGGGCAGACCCGAAATGAGCTTCGCGGGCGACGTGTCGATCCTGGGCTTCCGGTCGATCGACAACGCGCTGGAGCGGCCGTTCCTGGACTTCGAGCGCGTCGAACTCGCGCAGCTCAGGTTCGCCATGGCGCCCGACTCGCTCAGCATCGACCGCGTGCGCGTCGTGAAGCCGTTCGCGCGAGTGATCATCAGCTCCGACCAGGTCATCAACATTGCGGCCGTGTTCGACCCGGAGGGGACGGCGGCCGCGGTGGCGGCGGCCAAGGCCGCTGCGGCAGCCAAGTCAGCCGAAGCTTCCCGCAAGAAGACTCGCGCCGAGCTCCGTGCGGAAAGACAGGCGGCCGAGGCAGCCGCGAAGGCGCGCGCAGCCGCGGCGCTGGCACCGGCTCCGGAACTCAAGGAAACCGGCCTGCCGATCCGCATCCGCGAGGTCAGCATCACCGGCGGCACGATGGATTTTGCCGACTTCAGCGTGCAGCCGAATTTTGCGGCGGCCGTCCAGGCGCTGGGCGGAACCATCACCGGCCTTTCGACCGACCCGAACTCACGCGCCACGGTGAAACTCACCGGCAAGGTCGGTGAATTCTCGCCCGTGCACATCGACGGGACGACGCAGCCGTTCGCTTTCGACCGCTACACGGACATCGCGCTCAAGTTCGAGAACATCTCGCTGCCGGTATTCAACCCGTACTCGGGCAAGTTCGCGGGCTACAACATCGCCAAGGGCAAGCTGACGACCGACCTCCACTACCAGATCGACTCGCGCAAGCTCAACGCACAGCACAGGATCCGGATCGACCAGCTCGAGTGGGGCGAGGCCACCGCCTCCAAGGGCGAGGCGACCCTTCCGGTGAAGTTCGCGACATCGCTGCTCAAGGACGCGGACGGCGTGATCAGCCTCGACATACCGGTAGCGGGGACGCTCGACGATCCGACGTTCCGCATCGGCCCGATCGTCTGGCAGATCATCAAGAACATCCTGACCAAGGCCGTGACGGCGCCCTTCAAGGCGCTGGGTGCGCTGTTCAAGGGTGCGGAGGAAGCACAGTTCGTCGACTTCGCGCCGGGCGCTGCGGCGCTCGATGCCGTGCAGTCCGAACGACTCGCGGCGCTGGGCAAGAGCCTTGCGCCGAAGGAAGACTTGCGGCTGGAGGTTCCGATCGGCGTCGCAGCGGAACTCGATGGCAAGGCGCTCGCGCAGGCCCGCTACGAGCAGGAACTCGCCGCAGCGACGGCCACCGTGCTGCGCGGCAAGAAGCACAAGCCGGGCAAGGATGTGGCCGTGCCCGCGTTCGATGCGCTCGAGCCTGAACGCAAGATCGACGTGCTCACCGCGCTGTATACGAGCCTCGCGGGAGCCCCGCCCGTGCTACCCGAGCCGCCGGAGCGCCCCGAAGGCATATCGCGCAAGGAAGCGAAGGCGCAGGCCGAGCAATCGACGATCGCCTGGCTCGAGGAGGAGTCGCGCAAGCGGGCGACGGCACTGCCCGGCGACCTGGACCAGCTCGCGCAGCAGCGTGCGGAAGCGGTGCAACGTGCCCTGCTGACGGAGACAGGGCTGGCGCCGGAACGCGTCTTCCTGGCACGCAACGGCAAGGTCACGCAGAACGAATCAAGCGTGCGCTTCGAACTCGCGGTGAAATAGCGGGCTCA
>Ga0316621_10000121_pt1 | contig 12384 bp, 10 predicted proteins | sample OWC_Aug_OW2_C1_D_2_FD_207664 | JGI IMG/M metagenome (GOLD analysis project Ga0316621, IMG submission 207664) | Wetland soil microbial communities from Old Woman Creek delta, Ohio, United States - OWC_Aug_OW2_C1_D1_C | ecosystem: Environmental > Terrestrial > Soil > Wetlands | place: USA: Ohio... | reverse complement strand
AGACCCAACGGGCATCCAGCACCAGCCGGCGATCCCCGCAAAAGAAGGTTTCCTTGTATTCCCCTTTGACGCCGCCCCCGGTGGCCCCGAAAAAGGCGAGCCGGCCGTTTTCGGCGAGGACCGACGCCAGTAGAGGAAAGTTGCGCCCGCCGGTGTGCTCGAAGACCTTGTCCACGGGACGGCCCGCGTTGGCCGCGAAAACCGCCTGCCGGAAGGGCTCCGTGCGGGCGCGCCACTCGCCGGCCGGCAGGCCCTCCGGGATGACCCCGAAGACATGCGGCGGTATCTGCCGGCGGTCGATGAAGGCGTCGGCGATCCTGCGCTCGATCAGTGCGTGCGCCAGGCCCGGGTTGGACCCCATCAGGATGACGCGCGCGCCGAGGGCCTTGGCGAGCTGGGCGCCGGCGAAGCTGGTCCCCTTGCCGCCGCCCATCAGGAGCACGGCGTCGCCCGGCGACACCGCCAGGCGCTCCACGATCGCCCGGTAGGCGGTTCCATAGGTCAGCAGAAGGGCGGCCAGCCGCTCGGGGCTGTGGGACTTCAATTCGCCTGAGACCGGGATGGCGCGATCCTCGTCGACGACGGCGAACTGGGCGTTGAACCCGTCATGGGTTTCATAGCCGCGGATGATGTTCCGGCCGGTCCATGAATCCAATATGACCGCCTGCCCGACCTTGAGCGTCTTCACGGCGGCCCCGGCGTCGACCACGATCCCCAGCGCGTCGCTGCCCGGTATGTGGATCGTGCTGCCGTCGCCGCGCCCGAACACCGGCACGGGCAGCCCCAGGCTGGCGAAATTGGTGTTGAAGTTCGGCCCGGTGGCCAGCACCGCCACCAGCACCCGGCCGCCGTCTTCCGGGTGCAGCCGCGGCCTGGGGACATCCGCGAGTTTCAGATATCGGCCGGGAGGGCCGTACCGGTCTCTCACGATGGTGAGCGCGGCCATGACCTCCGGAAGCGCCGTCGCAAGGCCGGGGCATTGGCCCAGCGGCCATTTGCTGTAGGCTTTTTTGGCCATCGATGTTCCCTCCAGACGGTTTGACTATTTTAGAAGTGGTTTCGGCACATCGGAACACGCCCGGGAGCGGGATCTGCCGTTCCGCCATCGGGCGCTGGGAGGAGGTATGGTGAAACCACTTCTAACGTTTGACGTTCATCAGCCGGGCGATGTGCCCCTTGCGGTTTTTGCCCAGCACCTTGAGCGAGCGGGCCACTTCGGGCAGCGCCTTCATTTTCTCGGCCGCTTCGCTGTAATAGCGGTCCGCACGCGCCTCCAAACGGGTGGCGGTTTCCAGCGCTTCGGCCGCGCTCATGGCGGCCGCTTCCTCGCAGAGCTCGCAGAAAGAGTCGCGCGTGAAATCCTGGACCGACTCCAGGATCATCTCCGTCACGTTTTCCCGTCGAATGCGCTGCACCGTCGAGATGCTGCGCGCCGCGTCGGCGCCCAGCTCGGAGAAGAGCGTCCGGTAGGCATCACAGTTCGGATTTGCGGCAGCTGCCGCGTAAAACTCCTGGTCCAGGCGCTCCAGGTCCTCAGCAAAATTCAAGATGCTGCCGAAATTCTGAAGTGGCATGTCGTGCTCCCGAAAAAAATCGTGGGGAAAGGCCGCCGGGCGACCGGCACAGGAATGGGTCAGCGTTCAATCCATAGCACTAGTGCAAGACGCTTTTCAAGAAATTGCTTCATTAAAAAACGGGCGGGCGGAGCATGTCTTTACCGAGAAGAGGGTTCACGCGGTTTCCGGGACGCGGTTACGCAGTCGTCCAAGACCCGGGTGGCGGGAAGATGAGAGGGAGCGCCCGGCATTTTGTCGAAAATGCAGTCGCAAACCGCCGGGGTGTAGATCTTGGCAAGTTTTTTGTGTTCGGGCTCCGTCCCGAAATTGGCGACACGGTCCTTGCCGTATCGGTATTTGTAGAAACACGCCCGCTGCAGGATGACCGCCGCCTGGGTCGACGGTGCTTTCGCCGCATGCCGGGTGATGCAACCGTCATAGGTGTTGACGACCGGGGCGCTCTGGCCGGAGGCCGTGGAAGGAAACCACGCCAGGCTCAAGACGATCACCACCAGCAGGTCGGATCCTCTCATTCAACGCTCCTTTTCTACAGCCACCCCTTGCGTTTGAAATACAGGAAAGGCAAAATTGCCGAAGAGACCATGAGCAGGATCGCCAGAGGGTAGCCGAACTCCCAGTGCAGCTCGGGGATGAACCTGAAGTTCATGCCGTAGATGCTGGCGATCAGCGTCGGCGGCAGGAAAACGACGGCCGCCACCGAGAACAGCTTGATGATCTGGTTCTGTTCGATGCTGATCATCCCCAGGGTGGCGTCAAGCAGAAACGTGATCTTGTTCGACATGAAGGAGGCATGGTCCGCCAGGGAGGCCAGGTCCCGGCTGATTTCCTTGAGAGTCTCCCGGATCTGGCCAACCTGCTCGTGATGCGCGACGGCCTGGTTCAAATAGAGGGCCATGCGGCTGACGCTGACGATGCTTTCGCGCAGGGTTGAGAAGTGATTCCCCTCATGACCGATGTCCGTGATCGTCGCGTGCAGGTTGATTTTTTTCCTGGACTTCCTGACGCCTTGGGTGAAAATCATACCGGATATACGCTCCACTTCGGCGCTGTGCATCTCCAGGATGTCGGCCATGCGGTCGATGATCATTTCCAGCAGCCCGATCATCACGTCCGTGCTGGAGGAGCAGTTGCTGCCGGGTTTCTGGATCCGGGCGGCGAAGGCGTCGAACGGCTTGGGGTTCAGGTACCTGACGGTGACGAGGTAGGCCTCGGACAGGATGAAGGTGATGGCCGAGGACTCCATGCTGTCGTGCTCGGGGCTGGTGATGCCGGTGGCCGTCATAAAGAAGGCCCCGTTTTCCTGGTAGAGCCGGCTGGTGGCCTCGATCTCCTGCATCTCTGCCCGGCTGGGGATTTCGATCGACAGGTGCTTTTGGACCTGGAAGATCTCCTCCGCACCGGGGGACACCAGGTCGATCCATATGTTCCGTGACGGAAGCCCGGGCTTGTCCCAGGAATCAACCTGCCAGATACCGCCGGTGCGATGGAATACCCTGATCATGCCCGCCCTGCCTTCCCGCCGCTGAAAACCTGAGCTGCGATACCTTCTTTTTGCTCATTATACAATCTTTTTCCGATCCGGCTCCTCATTCCTGAGCCTCTCCCTTCCATCGGCATTCGCGGCCGCCTGCATATCCCTCGTTCTGTCTTCAGCGCTGCGGCGAAGAACCGGATAGCCAGAAGCGATTCCCAGCAAAAATCCAATCACCCATTCCCTGTAACACAATAACTCAAGTAGGCTCGGGACCACGCACCCGAAAAAAACGACAGCAGGGCGCAGCCGGACCCCTTCCGCCGGTCGGCGATAAAGGGCGTCATCCCGGGCCGCGGGCTATTGACCCGTATGGAGGGGAGTGCTAAGCCTCGACAGCGGCCGGCGGACCAGTTGGAAGTATTCGGGGAGGGATACACGCATGATACTGATACGGAACGGAGAGGTTTTCGGGCCCCGCGCCATGGGCCGCTGCGACATCCTGACCGGCGGCGGCAAGATCCTGGCCATTGAAAAAAGCATCCCTCCGGCGGGGTTGCCCGGAGCGGTCGAAATCATCGACGCCCGGGGGCTCGCCGTGGTGCCGGGCTTCGTCGACGGGCACCAGCATTTTACCGGCGGCGGCGGCGAGGGCGGGTTCCATACCCGCACCCCGGAGATGCAGCTCAGCATGAACACGTCCAACGGCGTGACCACGGCCGTGGGGCTGCTCGGCACCGACGCCCTCACCCGCTCCGTCGAGAGCCTCTACGCCAAGACCCAGGCCTTCAACGCCGAAGGCCTTACGGCCTTCATGCTCACCGGCTCCTACTGGCACCCTTCCCCGACCATCACCGGCAGCGTCGCCCGCGACATGGCCTATCTTCAGCCGGTCATCGGCTGCAAGCTGGCGCTCTCCGACATCCGCGGCCCGCATCTCGAGGCGGCCGATTTGGCGGCCCTGGCCGCGGAGATCCGCGTGGCCTCCCTGGTGGCGAACAAGCCCGGTATCATCACCGTCCACACCGGGGTCCGGCCCGCCGGCCTGGACCTGATTTTCGAAATCGTCCGCGAACACGGCACGCGGCCGGACATGTTCATCCCCACCCACATCAACCGCAGGAACCCGCGCCTGACCGAGCAGGTGCTGGAGCTGGCCCGCCTGGGGGCGGTGGTCGACGCCACCTGCATGAACAGCCTGCCCGCCGAGGGCTCGGTGCACATGACCGCCGCGGACTTCGCCTGCCTGGCGGACGAGAACGGCCTGTTCGACCGGGTCGCCTTCAGCTCGGATGCCGGCGGCTCCCTGCCGGTGTGGAACGAGGACCGCAGCCGCATCTTGGGGATGGGGATCGGCACGCCGGCCTCGCTCCTGTTCGAGCTCTCGTCGCTGGTCAACCAAAAGGGCCTTCCGCTCGAGAGGGCGCTCCGCCCGCTGACGACAACACCTGCGCGGGCGTACGGGCTGGCCGGGGTCAAGGGCGAACTGAAAGCGGGGGCCGATGCCGACGTCCTGGTGCTCGACCCCGCCGCGATGGCCGTCCGGGACGTGCTGGCCAGGGGCGCGGTGATGATCCGCAACCGTGTGATCGAGAAAAAAGGGTATTTTGAATAGCGGGCTCACTCACGCGGCGGCGATGCCGCCGGAGGAGATCCTGGCCGTCCAGGGCCTCTCCCTGAGTTTCCCCACCTTCGGCGGGTACACCCCGGTCCTGCACGATGTCTCCTTTTCCGTGAAGAAGGGCGAAACGCTAGCCATCGTGGGCGAATCCGGGTCCGGCAAGACCGTCACCATGCGCCGGGTCATGCACCTCCTGCCCCGCGTGCGCACCGATGCCGGCGTGATCACGCTGCGCAGGAAAGACGGCAGCGTCCGCGACATCACCCGCCTCTCCAACTCCGAAGCCCGAGAGATCCGCGGAGTCGACCTGTCCATGGTCTTCCAGGAGCCCATGACCTCGCTGAACCCGCTCTTCACCATCGGCAACCAGCTCGAGGAGGCCATCCTCGCCCACCAGGGGCTCCCGCGCGGGGAGGCGGCGCGCAAGGCGCTCGAACTGCTCGAGATCGCCCGCATCCCGGATGCGAAAACGAGGTCTTCGGAGTACCCCCACCAGATGTCGGGGGGCATGCGCCAGCGCGTCATGATCGCCATGGCGCTCGCCTGCCGGCCGCAGGTCCTCATCGCCGACGAGCCCACCACCGCGCTCGACGTGACCATTCAGGCGCAGATTCTCGCGCTGATCCGATCCCTGCAGAAGCAGTTCGACATGGCGGTGGTCTTCATCACGCACGACATGGGGGTGGTGGCCGAGCTGGCGGAGCGCGTCGTCGTCATGTACCAGGGGCGCATCGTCGAAGCCAACGACGTTTACACCCTTTTCGGGAACCCGTCCCACCCCTACACCCGCGCACTGCTGAAGGCCGTGCCGCGGCTCGGCAGCATGCGGGGCCGCAAGAACCCCGCGACGCTGCCCGTGCTGGACATGGAAAGCGAATTGCGGCGCGGCGCGGGCGAAGCGCCCCCTCTCGAAAAAGAGATCGACACGGCCGACTACCGCAAGGAGCCGGTCCTGGAGGTCCGCAACCTGACGACCCGCTTCGTGTCGCGGAAAACGTTTTTCGGCCGGCCCACGCACCTGGTGTACGCCGTGGAAAACGTGAGCTTCCGGCTCTACCCCGGGGAGACCCTCGGGATCGTGGGCGAGTCCGGGTGCGGGAAAACCACGGCCGCCTACTCGGCCCTCAAGCTCGTCCCCGCCCAGGGGGAGGTGTTTTTCGACGGCAAGGATGTCATGGCGGTCCGAGAAGATGAGATGCAGAAGCTGAGGCAGAACATCCAGTTTGTCTTCCAAGACCCTTTTGCCTCGCTCAACCCCCGCCGGAGCATCGGCGCTTCGATCGCCGAGCCCCTGGTCATCCACCGCCTGGGCGCGAAAGATCGGCTGGAGAAAAAGGTGGGGGACCTGCTCGAGCGCGTGGGCATCCCGGCCCGCCACGCTTCGCGCTACCCGCACGAGTTTTCGGGCGGCCAGCGCCAGCGAATCGCCATCGCGCGTGCGCTGGCCACCGAGCCGCGGGTGATCGTCGCCGACGAGGCCGTCTCCTCGCTCGACGTCTCCATCCGGGCCGCGGTCCTCAACCTGATGATGGATCTTCAAAGGGAATTGAACCTGTCCTACATCTTCATCTCCCACGACATGGCGGTGGTGGAGCGGGTGAGCCACCGTGTCGCGGTCATGTACCTGGGGCAGATCGTCGAGATGGGCAGCCGCAGCGATATTTTTGAAAACCCGCAGCACCCCTACACCCGGAAGCTGCTGGCGGCGGTCCCCGTGGCCGACCCGGCCCTCCGGACCTCGTTCAGCATGCTGACGGGGGAGATCCCGAGCCCTGTCCGGAAAGTGGGTGACCTGCCGCCGCGGCTGCGGTACGAAGAGGCGGCGCCGGGCCACATGGTGTCGGTGTGACACCGCGCGCGATAGAACAGAGTGCAGCACGTTGCGCCGAGCTGCGGCAACGGAGGTCAGAAACGGTGGGAGTGGCTTCCAGCCACGATAAAATAGGGCGCCAAGCAGAAAATTGCGATCACGGCCGGAAAGTCGCTCCCACAAGAACGGCAAATTCGTAGATCTGCTTTACATCAACCCAACACGAAAAGGAGGAAAACCATGGTTGCGAAGCGATTGATTATGGTTCTGCTGTGCCTGGGCGTGATGGCCGCGCCGGCCTTCGGCGCTGCGAAGGACGTCATCTACGCCTCCGAGTCCACGCCGAAGTCCCTGGACCCCCACGACACCACGGACACCTACTCCGGCGCCATCGAGAAGGCCATGCTCGAAGGGCTCATGGGGTTCGACAAGGATTTGAAGGTGATCCCGCTTCTGGCTGAAAGCTACACCTTCAACAGCGCCGCAACCGAGTTCACCTTCAAGCTGCGCAAGGGCGTCACGTTCCACGACGGCACGCCGTTCAACGCCGAGGCCGTGCGCGTGAACATCGCGCGCCTGATGGGCGGGAAACTGAAACGCAGCAGCCTGATGAAGCCGGTCAAGGAACTGGTCGTCGTCGACGAGTCGACCGTCAAGTTCGTCCTGAACGAGCCCTTCGGCGCCTTCATCAACACCGTCGCCCACCCCGGGGCCCTGATGCTGAGCCCCGCCGCCATCGCCAAGTACGGGGACCAGGTGAGCAAGAACCCCGTCGGGACGGGCCCCTTCATCTTTGTCGAGTGGGTTTCCGACACGGTCAAGATCAAGAAAAACCCCGGCTACTGGGGGGGCGCGGTGAAGGTCGACTCCATCAGCTTCCGGCCGATCCCGGAAAGCGGCTCCCGGGTGGCCATGCTGCGCGCGGGCCAGGCCCACTACATCTACCCCATGCCGGCCGAGATGCTCAAGGTGGTCCAGGCCGACCCCAAGATCGAGATCATCGAGCGGCCCTCCATCGTCGAACGCTACCTGATTCTGAACACCCGCTACGCGCCGCTGTCCGACCCGCGCGTGCGCCAGGCCGTCAACTACGCCCTGGACAAGCAGGCCATCATCCGCATCGCCTGGGGCGGCGCCGCCACGGAGGCCGATTCCATCATCCCCCCCAACCTCCAGTTCTACAAGAAACAGAGCCCCTGGCCCTACGACCTCGCCAAGGCCAAGGCGCTGATGAAGGAAGCCGGCTTTGAAAACGGCTTCAAGGTCGTCTTCCTGACCCCCAACCCCTCCAACCGGCTGCGGGCCACGGAAATGGTGCAGCAGCAGCTCAAGGAGATCAACATCACCGGCGAGATCCAGTCGATGGACGTCGCCAGCTTCTACAACAAGCTCGAAGCCCACCGGGCGGACGACCCCGGCCTGCCGCCCTTCATCGCTTTCGGCGGGTGGTCCTCCTCCACGGGCGACGCGGACTGGGGCATCCGGCCGCTGCTGGCGACCCAGGCGTTCCCGCCCGCCCTTTCCAACTTCGGGTTTTTCTCCGACAAGAAAGTGGACGAGCTGATTCAGGCCGGCCTGGTCTCGGCCGACCCCGCGGTGCGCCGCGAGGCCTACGCCAAGTGCCAGGACGCCGCGTGGCCCCTGGCCCCGTGGGGCTATCTCTTCGTGGACACGCTGATCGCCGCCAAGTCCAAGACCCTCAAGGGCATCTATCCCCTGCCCGACGGCGGGTTTTCCGTGGAGCAGGCGGAGCTGACCGACTAGGCATGCTGAAGTATTTCCTCAAGCGCTGCGCGTCCATCGTTCCCGTGCTGGTGGTGGTCTCCGTTCTGGCATGCGGTTTTGTGCGCCTGCTGCCCGGAGACCCCGCCCGCATGATGGCCGGGCCGGACGCGGACGCGGCGACCATCCAGATGCTGCGCGCGCAGCTCGGGCTGGACCGCTCCCTGCCGGTGCAGTATGTCGCCTACATGGGCAATGTGCTCCGGGGCGACCTCGGCCTGAGCCTCAAAACCAAGCTGCCGGTCTTCCAGGAGATCTCCCTGCGCTACCTTCCGACCATGTTCCTGGCCGTCGCGGGGATGGCCTGGTCGCTTCTGTTCGGCGTCTTCTTCGGGGCGGTGGCCGCCATCTACAACGGCAAATGGCAGGACCACGCCGCCATGCTGATATCGGTGTCCGGCATCTCCCTGCCCCAGTTCTGGCTGGGGCTGCTGGCGATCCAGCTTTTCGCGGTGCACCTGGGGTGGGCCCCCGTCGCCGGGTTCACGGGGAAATGGTCGGAGCTGGTCCTGCCGTCCTTCACGCTCGGCGCCACGGTGGCCGCCATCATGGCCCGCTTCACCTTGTCGGCCTTCCTGGACGTGCTGAACGAGGAGTACATCAGCACCGCCCGGGCCAAGGGCGTGCCCGAGCGCCGGGTCATGTGGAAGCACGCCTTCCGCAACGCGCTGATCCCCGTGGTCACCATGGCGGGCCTGCAGTTCGGTTTCCTGCTGGGCGGCTCCGTGGTCGTCGAAACGGTGTTCGCCTGGCCCGGCCTGGGGCGGTTCATGATCGAGGCGGTCGCCGTGCGCGACTACCCCGTTCTGCAGGCGCTGCTGCTGCTCTACTCCTTTCATTTCGTTTTCATCAACCTGCTGGTGGACATGGTGTATGCCCTGATCAACCCTGAAATCCGGTTCGAGTGAACCCGCATGACCGAAACCCAAGCGACCCCTTTCCGAATCGCCTGGTACAAGTTCAAGCAGCGCAAAACCGCCCTGGTGGCGGGGATCTTCATCGTGCTGCTGGTGCTGGTGGCCGTGCTGGCGCCGGTGATCGCCCCGTACGACCCATATGCGATCAACTACAGCCTCTCCAAACTGCCCCCCAGCGCGGAGCACTGGGCCGGGACCGACCTCTACGGCCGGGACATCCTCAGCCGGATCCTCTACGGCGCCCGCATTTCCCTGGCGGTCGGCCTGACGTCGGTGCTGGCGGGGGCGCTGGCCGGGGTGGCGCTGGGGCTGGTCAGCGGCTTCTTCGGCGGCTTCCTGGACGGCCTGATCATGCGCACGTCGGACGTTCTTTTCGCCTTCCCCGGGATCCTGCTGGCCATCGCCATCGTGGCCATCCTGGGCCCGGGTCTCGTCAACGTGGTGGTCGCCGTCTCCGTCTTCAGCCTGCCGACCTTCGCCCGCATCGTGCGCGGCAGCACCCTGGCGCTGAAGGAGAGCCTCTACGTCCGGGCGGCGCGCAGCATCGGCGCTTCCCGCAAGCGCATCATGTTCGTGCACATCATGCCCGGGACCCTGAGCGGCGTCATCGTCTACTTCACCATGCGCATCGGCACCTCCATCATCACGGCCGCCAGCCTGAGCTTCCTGGGGCTGGGGGCCCAGCCGCCCACGCCCGAATGGGGCGCCATGCTGGCCGAAAGCCGGGACTACATCGGGGTGGCCGACCACATGACCATCTTCCCCGGCGTTGCCATCTTCCTGACCGTGCTGTTTTTCAACCTTTTCGGCGACGGCCTGCGGGCGGCGCTCGACCCCAAGCTGAAGTAGGCCTGGTCGGCAACCCTGCGTCGATACGACTCGGGTAGAGAGGGTTCAGAGTTCAGGGTTCAGGAAGGAAACTGGAAGCGAATCGACGTTTAGAAGATGTTGGGGGATTGACTCGTCCATCAGGCCCTCGTGTATTGCCTGAACCCCGAACCCTGCGTCCTGTCCGTTCCCCCCCCCGGCCGTCCGATGATCCAGGCTACCGCATCGAATGCCGCTCGCACGGGGTCCTTTGTCCCGGCGCTCGGCCGCGCGCCTACCGGCTGTTGATGGCGTCGATCAGCTGCCGGAGCCTCGCAAAATCCTTCTTGTTGAAGTCCACGACCAACCGGGGCAGGTGCGCTATCCCCGGCTCATCGCATTCCTGGGCCAGCGCGCCGGACAGCACCATGTCGCCGCCGTCGACGATGAGGTCCGCGAACTCCCGCTTGAGCCCCGCGACGCAGGAGGCCGGCAGCTCCGAGACCATGCGGATCACGGCCTTGCCGCCGGCGAAGCGCAGGCTGTGGTAGCGGCGGTAAAAACCGTTTATGGCGGCCACGGCCTCGTCGACATCGTGGGTGTGGTGGAAAAAGGCGAAATCGCTCGGCCCGATGTAGCCGCCCGAGGCGAGGTGGTCTTGCATGAAGTTCATCCAGCCCGACCAGTAGGTGTCGCCGGGCCGGTCCATCAGGACGACCGGCAGGGGGTAGCGTTTGCCGGTCTGGAGCAGGGTCAGGGCTTCCATGGCCTCGTCGAGCGTCCCGAAGCCTCCTGGGAAGAGCGCCACCGCGCAGGCTTCCTTGAGGAAGGCCACCTTGCGGTTGAAGAAATACTTGTACATGATGTCGCGCGGGCTGCCGTTCATCACGGGGTTCGACTTCTGCTCGAAGGGCAGGCGGATGCCGACCCCGAAGGAGTTCTCGAGGCCGGCGCCCTCGTTGGCCGCCTGCATGATCCCCGGCCCGCCCCCGGTGATCACCATGAAGCCGGCGGCGGCCAGTTTCCGGCCGAACTCCATCGCCATCCGGTAAAGCGGGTGGTCGGGCGTCGTCCGCGCCGAGCCGAACACGGTGATTTTGCGGGCGCCGCGGTAGTCGCCGAAAACCTTGGCCGTGTAGCGCATCTCCTTCAGGGTCCCGCACATGATTTTCAGATCGGCCTTTTCGGGGTTTTCCTGGCCGGCCTTCAGTGCGGCGATGATCATTTCGCGCACGATCGCGCGGTGGCGTATGGGGCCGACCCGGTCGATCAGCTCCTTGATGGCGGTGTCCACGGCGCCGTTGCCGGCGGTAAATCGAAGCTCCATTCGTACCTCCCAGGGTTCTTTTGCTGTGAACATTATAACAGGTTATGCGCGGTTTCCAAACCCGCCGAACCCCAAACCGATGTTAAAATCCCCATCATCGTGCTATCCTGCCGCCCGGCAACGAACCTCATGCCGACAGAGGCGGTCATGATCCCATGGGAGTTCATCGGCAGCGCCCGGCTGCCGACAGGCGGGGAAGAGCTGCGGTTGTACAAGCGGGGGGGCGAGTTCTCGATCCGGGTCGGCGGCGATGAACTCATGAACAGCCGCGCCCATGAATCGGAGGACGCGCTGGCCGACCTGGCTTGCGCCAAAATCGCCGATCGCGCCAAACCCCGGGTGCTGGTCGGCGGGCTGGGCATGGGGTACACCGCGGCGGCGGCGCTGAAACGCCTCGGCGCTGCAGGCCGGGTGGTTGTGGCCGAGCTGGCCCCGGCGGTGGTGGAGTGGAACCGGGGGCCGCTGGCGGAGCTGGCCGGTCGGCCCTTGGAGGATCCCCGGGTGCGCGTGCGCGAGGACGACGTCGGCCGGGTTCTGCAGGAGGGGCCGCAGGCGTACGACGCCATCCTGCTGGATGTGGACAACGGCCCCGAGCGGCTGGCCCACCGGGCCAACGAATGGCTCTATTCCAACGCCGGCCTGGAGGCCGCGCTCGCGGCCCTGCGCCCGGCAGGCGTGCTGGCCGTGTGGTCGGCATCCCCGGATCGTGCGTTTTCAAAGCGTCTGCGCCGGGCGGGTTTTGCGGTGGAGGAGGTCGACGTGCATGCGCGCGCGGCCGGCCGCGGGGGCAGACGCACGATATGGCTCGCCGTTCGCGGCGCCTGAGGAACCCGACGTCTCCATGGCGGCCACCCCTCTCATCCAGTGCAGGTCTCTCAGCAAGTCCTTCACGCTGCACCCCCTGTTCACGGCCATCACCCTGGGGTTTTTCGAAGGCGAGCGCATGGGGCTGATCGGCCCCAACGGCTCCGGGAAGTCCACCTTGCTCAAGATCCTGGCCGGGCTCGAGACGCCGGACGCCGGCGAGATGATTCGCAAGCGCGACACCCGGCTGGTCTACCTGCCCCAGACG
>Ga0316621_10000120_pt1 | contig 12407 bp, 24 predicted proteins | sample OWC_Aug_OW2_C1_D_2_FD_207664 | JGI IMG/M metagenome (GOLD analysis project Ga0316621, IMG submission 207664) | Wetland soil microbial communities from Old Woman Creek delta, Ohio, United States - OWC_Aug_OW2_C1_D1_C | ecosystem: Environmental > Terrestrial > Soil > Wetlands | place: USA: Ohio... | reverse complement strand
CCGGGGCGCTTTGTTTTTTATAATTTATGGGATGTGCCCCGCCGCCGGCGGGCGGGCCGCCCGGCGGTGGCCGGCGTTGGTGCTATGACGACGCGGCCGCGGCAACTCGGGCGAGCGACCCGCGGCGAAACGTACGTGGAGCCGCGGGGAGCGGGCACGAGCTTGCGCGGGAAGTTATCCGGCCCGAGCAGCTCCGGACGCGGTCATTTTTCTGGGCGGATCCCGCCCAGAAATATGAATGTGCGTCGCGCTTTAGTGCGACGCACATAGCAGGCCGGAGCGATTGGCGAGGGACACCGTGTGTGGAAACAGTGGGGATGCACGGCCTAGTGACCGGGGTCCTCAAGTCTTCCCTCATCACGGTTACCAGCGAAATGAACGTGGCGGCGCTGACGCCGCCTAAGTAGCGCCAGATTCGTTTTTTTTTTTTTTTGTTAGACTGCCATTGCGGCAGCGACCGCGTATGCGCGGTCACGCGTGCTGGCTGTGGTGCCTCCGAACCAGGAGGAGTGGAGTCTCTGTTCGTTGGTGCTGCCGGTGCGGAGGTGCTCTTCGTAGTGAGTCACCGCTGACACGGCACCGAGTAGCGTCTTGCCTGCCATCTCAGCGCCTGGGCCGGCTTCGAAGAGCCTGACGAGCTTGTTGAGCGTCGTATCGCGCCGGAACGGTTTGGCGATCTTCTCTTCGAGCTCTTGCATGCGCGCGAAGGCTTCGTTGAGCGCTTCCGTGCTGTGCGTCTTGTCGTTGTAGTAGGCCCGGACCTTGTCGAGTTCCTGGCGCATGGCTTCGCGCTCCGGGGCGTAAACGCCCTCCAGGAACCTGTAGTATTCGTTCGGGCCGATCTGCTTGGCGCGAAGAATCTTGGACTGCTCGACGATGACGCCGATGGAGCGCCGGGCCACGTCGATTTCTCGTTGTACCTGTGCGAGGTTGGCCTTGATGTCCCCGACGTGGAGAACTCTGGCTGCCTTGCCGCCCTGTCTGTCCGCGTCCTTGTCGGCCATGTTGTGCGCGATGGACATGGTGTTCCAGCAGACCACCCTGATTGGCGTGAACGCCACTGTGATGGCCCGGCTGCCGTCGTGGGCATTGGAGAGCAGCAGGTAAGAAGTGATCTGGTCGCCTGAACTGATCTCAGCATCACCGGCTGCGATCTTGGCGAGGACCCAGACGAACTTTCCACCCCTCAACGAGCCGGCGCTTTCCAAGGTGCAGCTTTTGTTGGCCAGTAATGGGTCGAAGAAGCTGAACGCTTCCACGTTCTGGAATGTCTGGTACTTGTCGCTCACTATGCTGAACACTGAATTGTCTGAGGTTCTGATGACAGCCTTCCAGCCTTCAGCGATCACGCGTGTGACACCCTTGCTCTTGGGTATGAGTGCTTCGACTGGCACTGTCGCGACTTCCCAGTCGACTTGGGCTTCTCTGATTGCGTCTCCAGTTGTCGGTGCTTCACGAAGCACTTTGGCGAGGCCGTGCCATGCGGCGTCACGTACCACGAAACCTGATTCGAACTCGTGACTCATGTCTCCTCCAGGGTAAAAGTCGAAAGAAAAAGTGTCCGAGGGAAAATCCCTCGGACACTCTTCTTTTGACAAGAAAACTCCGATTTTTTGATGACTCCCGGAGTGATCAGTTGTCGATGCCGCTGATGACGACGTGGCTCTCCACGCAGGCGCTGTAGAACACGCCATCGTGCACCACCCCGACGATCGTCTCGTTCTGGTCGAAGCTGATCTCCTGTGCGATGTCGTCGACTTCCTGGCGGTTCTCGCAGATCACGCAGCGCGGCGTGTCATCGTCTCCCTCGAAGAAGACCAGCCACTTGCCGTTCCTGACGGCTTCGACGTGCCTGCCGTAGTCGCCGTCGGCGAACAGCGTCTCGGGACAGTCGGACACCCAGTCCTGGGCGTTGTTCCAGCACTCCTCGTGGAAGCACAGATCCTCGCTTTCCATGGTGTCGCAGTCCGGCACGAACGGCTCTCCGGCGATCTCCCCGCCGCAGATGTCGCAGTAGCAGATTTCCTCGGGTTCCACGCGTTCCTTGTATTCTCTTCCCATCGAACGTCTCCTTTCACTTTGGCCTGGATACCCGTATCCTCACAACGGATCCGGGTGGTTTTTTCATCCCATCGATCTCGGACAAGACCTCGTCCAATGGACGCATCTTGCCCTCCCATGTGGCGTACCAAGCGCCGTTCAAACGATGGATCTCCATGTCTGGGCAGACCGCTCCGCCCATGTGGGCTTCGATCTCCCGTACGAGCCGGTCCAGGGCGTACTTCCGATGCACCTCGTCATAGGCACCTTTCTTCTGGAAGATCTTCCACGCCCGCTCAAGGCTCATCTCTTTCATCCCCGGCACGGCTGCCTCCTATCTTACCTGAATGTCAACGTGCTTCATTTGCTGGTCTTCTTCTTTAGCCATTGCCTCTATTGCCGCGCAGAACCATAGCTCCACACGGCTCGTCACGAGGCTCTCGTTCATCGGCTTGCCCACCGTGAGGTCGGCGTCCCTGATGATTTTACTGCTCTTCTTCTCTATCAGGAAGGCCGTGACGGCTATGTAGTCCGTGATCTTGGCTCCGTCGGCCAGCTCGCTCTTGATGAGCTCCACGTTGCGTGTGGCGAGGTCGACCAGCCTAAGACCGCGCCATGCGAACGTGTGCGCATCCATCAGAGTTCGCACTGTCGATGTGCGTCGGTCGTCCACGTCTCCACCTTCTTCTCCAGATCCGCGACTCGTGCAAATATTTCATTTCTCACACGGCGGATCTCGGCTAAGACTTCGTCCGTTGTCACGTTACCGGACAGCGTGATTTCCTCGTTGGCCAAGGTCATGAACAGACCCGTTACCGAGGTGGGATACATCGTGTGGCTGCCGACTTTCAGTATCCAGCAGCACGTGTCCTTGGCCAAGTGAATCGGTAGCAGCTTCCCCTTGCGTTTGATGGGTTCGAGGTCACAGGAAAAACCCGAGATGTCTGTCTCAGGCTTCGTCGTCATCGACGTCGACTTCTTCTTCTTCTTGCCTTTCTTCGGCACGTCTTCTGTAGTCGGCTTCTCTTCGTTGTCGTTCGACCACAGATCGGAAAGCAGGTCCTCGCTCAATGGGTGCCTCCGTTATGTGTGAGGTGGTTCTGTCCTCGTAGTTGAACAGCCACTCGGTCAGTTTGTCTCTAATCGCCACAAGAATCATGCTCCTGAGATCCATGAGCATGTCGGCTCCTGGGTACAGCCTGTGCGTGACGGTTAGGAGCCTAGTTGTTTGTCCAGGCACGACAGAGAGTGAGATGTCCACCTTGGCCTGGTCCATTTTACGGCCGCGCACCGAGATGACGGCCGTGCATCTGCCGTAAAAGATTCCTGCCAGAGCCTCGGACGAGTAGCGCAGTTCTTGCACCAGACGGTAGAGGCTGATCATGTAAGGGAGCTCCGAAACTCGCGGATGCTCTTCCTTTACGGCTATACCCCGTTCCAGGGTGCTTCTGACCAGACTTGACAGTCTGTCGACCAGCTCCTCATCGGAGATAGCGTTTATCCCCGGCATCACTACGCCGACCGTGATCGCGGTGTCGTCCCACCGATAGTGCAGCCTCAGCTCGATGTAAAGCGACAACTCTTGTGCGTACTCCGCACCCTCTGCACGGAACGTCCAGCAGAGCGGCCAGTTCATTGTCTGCGACAGCTTGCGCAGCAGATAGAGCATCTTCCTGGCCGCCGGTGACGCCGTAAGAAGGTCGAGCGTTCTGTCGTTTGGCGGCGTGTTCCAGTTTTCGCCCTCCAGATTATACGTAAGCATCTTCCTCCCTCCCCAACTTCTCGTCGAGAAGCTTCATGACGGTTCTCGTGAACGTGTCCTCGACGCAGCTCAGGTTAAGGTCCTGTCGAGTGTCGATGGTCTGGCCCAGCTTAGCCTCATCGGTGATGATCAGGATCCCGTTCGTATCCTCAACGACATCGTTACCTTCGCCATCACGGACGAAGTTGGAGTCGAAGTGCATCATCACCATTGCCGGCTTCATGGTTTGCAGAAACACCGACATGAACGCGGCTTGGTCCAGCAGCGTTCTCGCATGCCCATCCACGACGCTCGCGAAGAAATCACGCACGATATCTGCCCTGTTGTAGTCCCAGGAATAGAGCATCAGACCGACCGTGTCTCCAGTGAAGTCTGGCTCGTTATCGAACGTTGCCCCCAACTCGATCTTCTTTCTTGCTGGTCGTCTCGGGTCAGAAATATTCACATCGATGTGCCACTTGAATCCCGTTAGTCTTTCAGAGAGAAAGGCTAAAATGACGAGCATGATCTCTATCACGGGAACGGCTTCCTGCGGAGGCTCGCCAAGAGCCTCCAGCCCATTCCCACGATCCCTGAATATTTCCATGTTCACCTCCGTAAAAAATCCGCCACTTTGCTTATGACATGGATTCTGCTAAAACTTAGAGTTCAGAAGAGGTGTCCATGGACGAGTCACGACGGCTTTCCTACCGGAACCGCAAGAAGCTGGGCCTGACGTTCTCCGAAGCCTTTGTGGAGGCACCAGCGTCTCCACAGGCTCGGTCTGTCGACCGAGGCTACGCTTCGGTCATGTCCTCGGCCACTCCTGGCCAGGGAGATACGCAGTCCGAGTGGGATGAACGCCACGCCAGGATTGAAAACAGAGACGGCCTGTCCAGACTTATGGACGATCTCAACAAGAAGGACGAAGCCGAGGCGGCTTCCGAGGAAATCTTCGTGGGAGAAGGCGGAATGAAAGAGGCCATGCTGTACGGGTTCATCGACGAGCTGGAGAAGCTCGGAGTCCTGGAAGACGGGGAATCGAACAACCCATTACTCGAAGGTTTCCTCGATGAACTCGCCAAGACCGCTGGCCCGATGGACGCTTACAGGGCCAAAAAGGTGATGGCTGCCGGAAAAGCCGGCAAGGGCGAAATGCTGACTGCCGGTCGTGGCCGTGCAAAAGGCATCGTCCGCTCGTGGGAGGGCTTCAAGCGCCGTGGTGGCCTCGCAAGTTCCGGGATGACGGCCGAAGAAGCTCTGCAGGAGGAGGCAAAGGCACAACACGCGCAGCAGCTGTTGCAGGGAGGCGGGCTCTTCCACCCCATTCAGGGGTTGAGGAACCGTCGATCATTGCGCCGGTTGGCCCGCCAGGGAGCAAGGTCTAGCATCGAAGAAACGAAGGCGAAGGTATCCAGGGGGGCTGACATACAGCGGGCTCGGTCGGCCGGAACAGAGATGCTCCCGGCCGCAGATCCTGCCAAGCTGGCACCCACGCCAGTTGCAGACCCCGCTGCCGCGCAGCAGGCTGCCGCCCAGGCCGCCGCGCAGCAGCAGGCCGCTGCTCTCACGGCTGGCGCAACGCCACCGGCTGCGCAACCCGGTCAGGGCTGGCTCGGCAAACAGTGGAGTGCCTTCAGTCAGCCAATCGCCGAGGGGTGGCAGCGGGGTGGCGTCGGCAATGTCCTCGGTGGTATTGGCCAGGGCATCTGGAAGTCCCCAGCGGTCGGCTTGCCAGCTGCCGGTTTGGCAGGCATGGCGCTCTTGCCCCCAGCCCTCAGGGCCATCGGCTTGGGCCAGAGAGAGCAGCACGGCGTAGTGCCGGGCATGGTGAGCGTGTAGCATGGAAATTCTGATCGCCATCATCGGTGCTCTGCTGAGTGGCCTCTTCAAGATCATCGGCATCTCGATGGAGAACAGCGCAAAAAGTGAGGCGGCCGCAGCCAAGCGGGAGACAGCCGCCGTCATCGGGACGGCCGAGGCCGAAGACCGAATCAGGGAGGCCGGAAGAGAGGTGGAGCGTGCGGGACTTCGTTACGAGGATGTTTTTATGCCTCGTCTTGATAACGTGCCTCAGTAGCTGCGCGACTTACGTCTTCGTCGACAGCCCGTGGCCCAGGATCAAGGTCGAGACCGCGAGCAAGACGACAGTCGACTTCGACATGAAGGACCTCGACGTCCTGGGTGCCGAGAAGAAGAAGAAACTCATGGACGAGGTTGTGGCCATGTCTCTTTACGCCAGGGTGCTGGAGCGCATGGTTGGTGAATACAACGAAGAAGCTGACAAGCACAACGCCAAGTTCAAGGAACGGATTCTTTCCGAGAAGGAGACGTCAAGATGAAGACCAAGTACCTGATCCTGTCGCTCACGACCATCATCGCTCTGTCACTTTACGCGCCGCTCCTCAACATCAACGACGACGTTCTCGTACAGACAGTCGCCGCTGAGGAGGTTGCTCCGCCCGCGGCTCCTGCGCAGCCCGAAGCCAAGGCCCCCGCGGCCAAGGCGGAAGAGCCTGCCAAAAAGGCAGAGGACTACGATTGGAAGATTGGTGACAAAGTCACACCAGAGAAGATTGCTGAGATCGTAGCCAATGCCATCGCAGCTGCTGGTCAGAAAGGCTCCTTCTGGCTCAATCCTTCGCTTTGGGAAGTCATCTTCACGATCGTCATGATCATCATCGGCATTCTGGCCACCAAGTTCGGCTGGGATAAGGCCAAGTGGGGCAAAATCATCAAGGCCGTCGAAACCGCGGTGCGTACGGTCTACATTGAGTTCGTTCGTGAGGCCAAGCTCAAGAACGTCGATCATAAGCTCACCAAGGAGGAGGTCGAGGAATCGCTGAAGCGCGCCTGGGACCTCACCAAGGATGACCTGGCCAAGCAGGGCATCGATCTGGCCGTATGGATTACCAAGGAATACTTCCCGACGATCGTGGACAAGGTCATCAAGCTGGTGAAGAAGTGATGAATGTGTTCGAAGCTGCCTTTTTCGACGAGTTGACGAAACTCGGCGTTCACATGGTTGAGCCGTCGAAGTTGCGCCGGTTTGTCAACGAGATGACGCTCCAGGGACGCAAGAATGTGCCCAAGTATGTCCCCGGAAATCCAGAAGAGAAGAAAATGCTTCAGTTTGAGCTGAAGAAAAAATACGAGTCGCTCACGAGCCCCAGAAAGAAGCCGGAGTCTGAAGGCATCGAGTGGGTATCGTCGAGAGGAGTCGATTAGCGTGCCCGTGTTCTTCTCTGCATTCATGGATGAGCTGGAGAAGGTCGCCAGGAAGCGCAAGAAGACGCTCGGCCAGCGGATCGCCTATCTCATCGGGAAGTTCATCAAAAGGCGTGAGGCTCTCAAACACGGAGGACATGCCTTGATCGATCGCCGCAGGGGTGTGGCTTGGAGGATCAGGTAATGCCCTTTGTCAGTGCAGCGCAGCGGCGGTGGATGCACGCGGTCCATCCGGAGATGGCCTCGCGCTGGGAGAAAGAGACGCCCAAGGGCGCAGAGCTGCCTGAGCACACCGAGCAAAAGAACGAGAAGCACAGGAAACATGCGGCATTCATGGGCGGCTTTCTTGATGAGATCGTCAAGATCGCAAAAGAGAAGGAACGGAAGATGCCGTCCTTTCTCAAGCAGGAAAGACCCGAGGGTGTGAAGCACATCTACCGGGCCATGACACGCCGATCAGAGAACATGCGCGAGCTTAAGAAGCGGTACGGCAGCAGGGCCAAGGAGGTTGCGGCGAGAGTTGCTGCCCGGCAGGGCAAGCGCGGAAAGCAACATCAGGGGCCGCCGTACAAGGAGCCTATCTAGTGCCTGAGCAGGAAGAATACGGGGAAGACCGGACAGCGCCCGGTGGGTTGATTGGTCTCGCCATTCAGCTCAGCGAGAAGGCTGGCAAGTCTGGCGATCCCAAGGCTGTCAAGAAGATCCAGAAGATAATGGAGAACGTCAGAGAGACCCCACCGCCTACCGCCTCTGAGCACGAGAAAGCTGCCTTTTTTCACGCCTTCATCGACGAACTGCTCAAACTAAAAAAGCAGTCGGAGTAAGGGAGACGCCGAAGCGCTCCCCGACCGGCACAGCGGCCGGTCATCGGTCGAAGGATCCTTTGAGTTTCACCTGAACTTCGCTCTCCGTGAGTCTCTTCAGCCCGTCTTTCGTGATTCCAATCCCTGTGGTCCTCGTCTCCTCCACGACCGACAGGTAGGGCGCGTTCACGCCGCACTTGCGGCCGAACGCTCCATCCGTGATCGTGTTGAAGATGAACACGGTGACCGCGACCAGAATCGTACAAAACACGACGTCGAAGAAAACAGTGATGAGCTTCTTCATGGCTTAATCTCCAAAAAGCCTTCACCATACTCTTGCCACAGAAAGACAGCTTTTTGGAAGGTTGCGTGGTAGGTGTAAAACCAGCCTAAAAGCGTGTGGACAGCGTCCACACCAGCCCCTAGGCTGGCATGGTTAGACGTCCTTTCCATTCAAGAAAATGAGCATCTTGCCGGTATTTGGGTCGAACACCATCCTCCCCACAGTCGGTGGATTCCACCACACCTCGTCCATGTGCTTGTACCAAGCACGGAAACCGAGGATGGAGGCAGTCGTCACCGGAACTGCGATGAGAGCCAGAACGACGAAGAATACGGCCATATGTTTTCCTCCTAAAAGTGGATGAACGTCTGTTTGTGGCTGACTATCAAGTCAGCCTTCTTTCATTATACTTATGCCAGAATAGGCCCTCAGTTTGCGGCGTAAAAATGAAGGAGGGTTGCCCCTCCTTCATGATGACTCCCGGAGTGATCACGCAGGCAACGGAGGCAGCCTCTTCTCGTTCTCGGAGTCGAGAGCGCCCCCAACGCTGTTGATCATGAAGTCCACGAACTCGGTGTGCAGGTGGCTGATGCCGTCGTCGAACGGCGATGCGGAATCGACGTGACCGAGGAACTGCTGGTCGTCGATCCACCCGATCAGCATGACGTCCATGAACGGGTTGACGCTGATGTTGGGCGTCATGGTGATCTCGATGTGGTTGCCGTGGCGGAAGTTGTTGAGGAGGGCCTTGGCCTCGACCAGCATGGCCATCAGGCGGCGCATCCTGTCGGTATGCGGCACCTCGGCCCGCTCGAAGCAGTAGGAGAAGACGCGGGTCATCGCGCGCTTCGTGGCGTCGACGATGCCCATCGTCGCCTCGCCCTCCAGGAAAGTCCGAAGCTTGAACGAGCCGGGGACACCGCTGCCCCAGTCGAGGAACACGGTTCCCTCGACGTGCTTGAAGTCCTTGTACTCCCCGTCGTCCGTCGTGCCGACCCTGACTTCGTACCTGACGTGCGTGAACAGCGCCTGCAGCGACTTGAACGCCCGGACCATGTCCACCACCTTGGAGCGATACTCTTCTTCGATCGTGACCGGCAGCGGCGTTTCTGAGTTCCCCATCAACCTGAGCATGTATTCCTCCTTTACTCCTTGGGCGAAGGGACAACCTCCGCCTCTCTCATCTCTTCGTTCTTTCCGAACTTCGCATACTCGTCGTAGATGGCCATGAAGTTCGAAACAAAGTCCTTGCTGGACAACGTGTCCGGCAGCTTGAAGTTCTTCCTGATGTCGAATTGAGATGCGACCACGAACTGGCGCACCCTGTCGCGGTGCATCTTTTCCAGTGCGTCCTCAACGAGCGGCCTTCCGCGCTCGATGAGCTTTTGAATCTCCTGAACCACGTTCATCGTTTTCCTCCATCCGAAAGTGGACCACATGAAGATGAAAAGTGATACCTTCCTGACGAATCGTTTCATGTTCCCTTCTCGTGCTGTGCTCTGCACTCATCCAGCATCGCGCAGCGTTCTCGCTCTACGGCCTGCAGGTCGATCTCGAAGTAGTTGGCCAGGAGTTGTTCTTTGCTCATCCTGACCTGTTCCAGGTCGCTCATCTCCTCGCCGTCGTAGTCTTCGCAGCCGGTCCCGCACTCCGGCCACTCCCTCTCGGGATGGGGCCTGCACTGACGGCCCTCGCGAAAGTGGCTGCAGCGCTTGGGGTACTCGGCGATAACCATGTTGTGATCGAGGAGCCAGTCTAGAAAGTCGCCGATCAGCCGGCTCCTGTCTTGCGCCCTGGCCATCTTCTCGCACTCCGGCCACTTACCCATTGCTCCTGCCCTCCTTCTTTTTGCGCGGCTTCTTGTCGATGTCCGGGAAATCGAGATCGTCGACAGCGAAGAAGTCCATAGCTTCGTCTTCATCAGGCTCCCAGTCGACCTTGAGCCGCCTTGCCACCTCGTCGGCGTCCAGCTCCCCCAGCGGCACTTGAGACGAGAAGTGCAGCAGATCCACGCCGTGCCTGTGGCTGTACACGGCCACGTACTTGGCCACGTGTTCCTCCTTTCACGGTAAAAGAGGACCGAAGGCGCAATGCCCCCGGCCCTCCGGTTGAGACATCTCAGTTGCGGTTGATATCACGGTTGATGGCTTCTTGCAGGGCGTCGAGCTTTTTCATCTCTGCCCGCACGGCGTTGAGGTTCTCGTGGAGCTCCAGGAGCTCCGCGTCCTCCGCCGCTTCTGCTGCAGCGCGCAGCGCCAACCCGAGCGCGATCCTCGCCAGGAATGCTGGCGGGAGATCGCACGACTCGAACTTGTCGCACGCTGCACACTTGGCAGCTGAGGACACGATAACAACACCGATTTTCTTGGGTTCTCCGCCCCGATTTGGATCACAAACCATTGCTCAACCCTCCAAAAAGAAAAACTGATCGTCTCAGCTTTCTTATGACGGATCTTGGCCTAAAAATAGCCGGCCGGCGAGTCACCGTTTACCCTTCCTCCCCACTCACGCGGCCAGCTAGAAGAGGTTCCGCGGCACAGAGTAAATTCTGCGCTATGCGGAATAGCCCTTCACTATACTTATGACAGATCGAGCCTCGTCTTGCTGATTCATCAAAGTGGCCTACACTAAGATGGCGGCTGCTAACGCGGCTGCGGTCTATACGTAGGCAGGATTTTCATGGCCGGACGTTTTTGGGACAAGACGCCGAATTTGGGTCTTCCGCTGCACTGGAACGATGGCGGGATGACCGACGGCCGTCTCCACAACGCCCTGGCATCGATGCTCGACGATATAATCGTGGCCATCGGAGGGACGTGGAAAGGTCCTGTGGCCTCAGCTGCGGTGTTGCCGCTGATTGGGAACGCAGATGGTGATGCGCGTATAACTCTTGATACGCACACAGTCTACGTCTGGAACAACTCAATAACGGCTTGGGTTCCAATCGGTGGCGGGGTTTACGCGGGAAGCTTCGAACAAGTAGTCAAGCCCACGGTCATCCAGATTCAGGATGGCTGGTGGGGCTACTGGTGGGACACAGTAAATTCGCAGTTGTGGCACGTAAGGAACAGGGGCGGAGTTATGTACGCTGTCCGTCTGACTCCGCTTCCCTAACTAAGGAGCTGGCAAATGCCTCATGATCAGGAACACCCGATTAGTGGCGGTAGTACGGATCACACCGCAGGTACCAACGGTACCCTGGTGGGTACCGAAGCAGGCGCAGTCGTCGAGAAGACGTTCGGCACGGCCGCGACAGCGAGCACCATTGTCCAGCGTGGCGGCTCCGGCCAGATCACGCTGCCTTCTGCGGATCCGGCAAGCGCGACCGACGCGGCTTCTAAGGGCTATGTGGACGGGCTCGTCACGGGTCACAGGGCTCCCGTGTCCGTCCTCAAGATCAAGTCCGACGTAGCCCAGGCTGGCGCGCCCCCTGTCGGTGAAGCCATTGGCAACGCCTGGGTCGTGAACACCTGGGGTGTCGGCTACAACAACGGCGACCTCGTCGAGCTGACCTCCACAGGACCCGATGTCTGGACCGTGATCGTTCCCAACGTCGCCGGAGTTGTGCCCACGGGCACCAGGGCCGTCGTGATCGGGGACGGTTCTGCCGCCGGGTCGTTCGCTCCTGGTGGACCTCCTGTTCCGCAGACGAATAAGATCGCCCAGAAGACAGCTGGCGGCTGGTCCTTCACGGATCCGTCCGATGGGGACCAGGTCGCGGTCATCGGAGAGGCGTCGGTCTACGAGAACTTGATGTACATCTGGGACGCGGCCCCTGGCACGTGGGTCGCGATGGGCGGGACGCCTGCCCACAACTCCCTGACCGGCCTCGACGGCGGAACTCCAGGGCAGTATTACCACATGACGTCCTCGGAGCACACGGAGGCCCTGCGGTACAAGGCTGACGTCACGCAGGGTTCCGCGACTCCTACGAAACCCGGCACATGGAACAACGGGGATCGCGGAGTCATCATCACGACCTCGGGAACCACAAAATACTGGTGGTGCTATGTCACCTCCGGCGGTGTTCTCGTGGCCGTCCGCATGACGTAGGAGTGAGACGTGCCTCACGATCAGGAACACGCACTGGATAGTGCCGCAGACCATACCGGCACTATCAACGACACGCAACACGGCTCCCGTGGCGGCGGATCCCTGCACTCTGCCGTCACGGGGGCCGCGAACGGTTTCATGGTCGCTGGCGATAAGACGAAGCTGGACGGGATCTCGCCCAATGCGGCCATGCTCCAGGATTATCAGTTCGGACAGAGCACGAAGGTGCCGGGTGCCGGTACTCTTCAGCTACTCGGGC
>Ga0316621_10000119_pt1 | contig 12469 bp, 14 predicted proteins | sample OWC_Aug_OW2_C1_D_2_FD_207664 | JGI IMG/M metagenome (GOLD analysis project Ga0316621, IMG submission 207664) | Wetland soil microbial communities from Old Woman Creek delta, Ohio, United States - OWC_Aug_OW2_C1_D1_C | ecosystem: Environmental > Terrestrial > Soil > Wetlands | place: USA: Ohio... | reverse complement strand
TGGCGCCGACGCCCTCGAGGCGTGCGCGCACGCCGTCCACGGACATGTCGTCGGCCAGCCGCGTAAGGGCCGTGATCGCCTCGAGCCGTACTTCCTTGACGGGGTTTTCGAGCAGCGGCAGCAACCGGACGACGTGCGCGGAGTTGCCGAGCTTGCCGACCGCACGGACCACAGTCGGCAGCGAGCGGTCGTCCGCGTTGTCGAGCATGGACAGCAGTGCGGGCAACGCGGTACGGCTGCCGATTTCCGCCAGCGCATCCACGGCGCGCTCGCGTACCCACCAGTCCGAGTCGTTCGTGGCCTCGATGAGGTAGCCGACCGCGCGCTCGTCCTTGGTCTGGTTCAGGATCTCGATTGCGGCGCGCCGCACGTCCTCGTCCTGGTCGCGGATCAGCTCGAGCGAGGCTTCGATCACGCGGGGCCCGCCGATCTTGGCAAGCGCGTCCGCCGCCCGGCTGCGCACCCACCAGTCGTCGTCCTTGATGGACTGCAGCAGGAACTTCACGTGCGCCGCAGTGCCGATTTCGTTCAGCACTTCGACCGCCGCGCGCCGCGCGCTTTCGTTCTCGTCCTTCAGCACCTTCACGAGGTGGAGCATCGTGTCGGGGTGGTTGGCGCGCACGACCGCGTCGATCGCCTTCTGCTGGGTCTCGGCGTCCGGGTCGCGCAGCACTTCGCAGAGCAGGCCGGGGTCGGCGTTGCCGTCTAGGCGTGCCAGCGCGTTCAGCACCGCCTGGCGGATGAACTTGTTCGGGTCCTTGAGCTGTGCCTGCAGCGCTGCGGCGACGTCCGGCCGGTTGAATCGTGCCAGGATGCTGATGATGTGCGTACGGGCGATCGGGTCCTTGCCCTCGAGGCGGCTGACGAGTTCCGGCACCAGCGAGTTGTCCGCGATCTCGCTGATGATGCGAAACAACGCGGCCTTCTCGGTCGGCTCCTGGTTGTAGGCCCGCGTGAGCAGGTCGCGCGCGCTGAGCTTCGATTTCTGCGCGCCCAGCACGCTCACGATCGGTCCGCGAGGCATCTTCGGATCGTCGAGCAGCGGCAGCAGCAGCTGCGGTGTGTAGCCTCGCGCCGCCGAGAGCGCCGCGACGATCGCCGAGGAGGCCCGCTGGTTGCCCTCGCTGAGACCGGTAATCACGATAGGGAGAGACTTGTTGTCGATCAACGAGGCCAGCACGTTGACGAAGCCGGCCGTCTCCTGCCGGTCCGCGCTCGCGAGCGCGTCGACGATGCGCGGAATGGCCGATGGCCCGAGCTTGCTCAGTTTCTCCAGCGCCTTGTTCGGGTCGGCGGCGCCGCTGCCGCCGGCCGCCTTGATGTCCGCAATCAGGCGGTCAGCCCGGAGGTTGGTGAGGAAGCTCATGGACTTGGGTCGACGCCTGGCAGATCGCGCCTCAATCTCGGGTGACTAAGTCAAACACACACGGGCCGCGGGGGGACCCGCGCGGCAAGGAGAAGTATGCCATGCGCATGACGCGTTGCCGTGGTCACCCCCCGGGCGTGGCTGGAAGCCGGATTCCGCTACAATCACTCGCTGACGGTTCATGCCTCCACCTTCTCCCCGGTTGACCCCCGATGACCGACGAACGCACTCGAGCAGCCCGCCTCGTGGTCGGGAATTATGTCGAACCCCACCTCGGGATGCCCCTGGCGGACGCCAAAGCTGTGAAGTCCGTCCGGTTGCAGGGCGGAAAGGTGCTGGTGGAGGTCGAGCTGGGCTTCCCGCTGGGGAGGGCACGGGCCGAACTCGAGGCAATCCTGCAGAAAATGCTGGATGCCTCGGCGGAGGTGGGTGACAGCAGTGTCAGCGTGCGCTGGACTGTGGCCAGCCACGCTGTCCAGGGCGGCCTGCAGCCGCTGCCGGGGATCGCGAACGTCGTCGCGGTCGCCTCGGGCAAGGGGGGCGTTGGCAAGTCCACGACCGCGGTGAACCTCGCGCTCGCGCTCGCCCTCGACGGTGCGCGCGTCGGGCTGCTGGACGCCGACATATACGGTCCAAGCCAGCCCCGCATGCTCGGGCTGCAGGGCGAGCGTCCCACGTCGGCCGACGGCAAGCGCATGGAGCCGCTCGTCGCGCACGGCGTCAAGGTCATGTCGATCGGCTTCCTCATCGAGGAGGAGCAGCCGATGGTCTGGCGCGGTCCCATGGTCACGCAGGCGCTGACGCAGCTGCTGTCCGATACCAACTGGGGCGACCTCGACTACCTCGTCGTGGACATGCCGCCCGGCACCGGGGACATCCAGCTCACGCTGGCGCAGCGCGTGCCCGTGAGCGGCGCGGTCGTCGTCACGACGCCGCAGGACATCGCGCTGCTCGATGCACGCAAGGGCCTCAGGATGTTCCAGAAGGTCGCAGTGCCCGTGCTCGGCATCGTCGAGAACATGAGCACCCACGTCTGCTCGAAGTGTGGCCACGAGGAGCCGGTGTTCGGCAGCGGTGGCGGCGCGCGCATGGCGGAGCAGTACGGAGTGGACCTGCTCGCGAGCCTGCCGCTCGATATCCGCATCCGGGAAGAGACCGACGGCGGCCGGCCGACGGTCGTGGCCGATCCGGACGGACCCATCGGCCGGGCGTATCTGCAGATGGCGCGCAGGACCGCTGCGCGCCTGTCGCTCGCGGCCGCCTCCGGCGCCGCGGCCCCGAAGATCACCGTCGAGGAAACCTGAGAGTGAGCATCAAGTCCGACCGCTGGATTCGCCGCATGGCCGAGAGCCACGGCATGATCGAACCCTTCGAGCCGGGGCAGGTCCGCATGGCGAATGGCCAGCGCATCGTCTCCTACGGCACCTCGAGCTACGGCTACGACGTGCGCTGTGCGGCCGAGTTCAAGATCTTCACCAACATCAACTCGACCATCGTCGATCCGAAGGACTTCGATCGCGGCTCGTTCGTGGACTTCGGCGGCGACGTCTGCATCATCCCGCCGAATTCGTTCGCGCTCGCACGCACGGTCGAGTACTTCCGCATTCCTCGCAACGTGCTCACCGTCTGCCTCGGCAAGTCCACGTACGCGCGCTGCGGCATCATCGTCAACGTCACGCCGCTCGAGCCGGAGTGGGAGGGCCACGTCACGCTGGAGTTTTCGAACACGACGACGCTGCCCGCCAGGATCTACGCGCACGAGGGCGTCGCGCAGATGCTGTTCTTCGAGTCGGACGAGGTGTGCGAGGTGTCGTACAAGGACCGCGGCGGCAAGTACATGGGGCAGAAGGGCGTGACGCTGCCGAAGGCGTGAGCAAGGCGGCAGCGGAAAGCGGTTAGTGATCAATGATCAGCGGTTAGTGAAGAGGCCGGCCCGCCGGCCGATCCTGCTTCCTCACTAACCCCTAACCGCTGATCACGAACCGCTTGCCGCTGCCGCTTTCTGCTGCCGCCTTCCGCTACCGCTCCAGACCCACCAGCCTCATCTGCACGTCCGGCCGCCCCTTGTTGAACTGGATGGCCTGCACGGGAAGGTAGCCAAGACTCGGCGCATGCCAGACGCGGTTCACGCGTTTCGAGCCATCGCGCTGGCTCGCCCAGATCACCGTCTCGAATTTTCCGAAAGGCGTGACCACGGTCGCGCGTCCCTCCGGCCAGTAGCGATATTCCTCGAGACGCGCGCCGTTCTGGATGCGAAACGACTTCGGTTCGTGTCCCGCGCCGAGTTCGAGCAGCATTGCGACCTGCACCGACGTGCTGTCCTGCGTTCCCGGCGGCACCGCGAGGTCGAACGCCTTGCCCTTCGACTCGCCGCGGACGCGGCCCTCGCGCCAGTCGAAGGTCATCCGGACGTCCTTCACGCCTGAGTCGCTGCCATCGTCGAAGACGAGCGTCTGCGGGCGCACGTTGCGCTGCGCGACGTCCATGGTGCTGCGCTGCCGGGCGTCGGGACTCACCGCGACGCGGGCGAGCAGGTTGGGGAAGGCGCGCGACTCGTACAGCCACTGGCCCTGGGTCGTGCCGCGACGCAGTGAAGTCTCGAGCACGCCGCCGCTGATGCCGCGATAGCTGACCTGGTACCGGGCCTTGTAGGGTGCCAGGCCTGCAGCGTCCGGGGCCGCACCCGAAGCCGCACCTTGGGCCGCGCCCTGTGCCGTGGCCGGCGGGCCGTGCAAAGGCGCCAGCAGCATCGCCAGCAGCAGCGCCAGCGCGCGCAACGATCGATCAGCCCGGGGCTTCATCCGCTGCTCCAGCCAGGACGGGCTGGTCGAGGCGCCGGCCGTCGAGCCATGCCGCGCCGTCGACACAGCGCAGGCGCCCGGCGGCAAACCAGCCGATGGCTTGCGGATAGATTCGGTGTTCGACCTCGAGAACGCGTGCTCCAAGACTGGCCTCATCGTCGCCGTCCCGGATCGGGACCCGCGCCTGTAAGACCACCGGGCCCCCGTCGAGTTCGCGGGTGACGAAATGAACGCTTGCGCCGTGCTCGCGCTCGCCGGCCTCGAGGGCGCGGCGATGGGTATCCAGGCCGCGGTGCCTGGGCAGCAGCGAAGGGTGGATGTTCAGCATGCGGCCCGCGAAACAGTCGACGAAGGCCGGCCCCAGGATGCGCATGAAGCCTGCCAGAACGACGAGGCCGGGCGCGAAGCTCGCGACCAGGGCGGCCAGCGCCTCGTCGTAGCGCGTACGGTCCGGAAACTGCTTCGGCGACAGCGTGACGCAGTGCAGGCCGACGCTGCGCGCCCATTCGAGGCCGGCCGCATCGGCGCGGTCGCTGACGACGGCGCGAATGTCCACCGGCAGCGCTGCAGCGCTGGCCTCGCTCGCGATCGAACGCAGGTTGCTGCCGCGACCGGAGATCAGCACGACCACCGGCAGGCGCTCGCCAGCGCTGTTCATCGCTCGATCACGACTCCGCGCCCGCCGCGACGCACTTCGCCGACGAGCACGGGTTGCTCACCGGAGGCACGCAGGATCTCCATCGCCTTGTCCGCATCGGTCGCGGCCACGCACAGCGTCATGCCGAGCCCGCAGTTGTACGTGCGGTACATCTCGTCGCGTTCGATGTTCCCGGCGCGCTGCAGCCAGTCGAAGACGGTGGGCCGGGTCCAGCTCCGCTCGCTCAGGACGGCCTCGAGGCCGTCGGGCAGCACGCGTGGGATGTTGCCCGTCGGGCCGCCTCCCGTGACGTGCGCTATCGAATGCACGGGCAGCTGCGCGAGCAACGCCAGCACGGACTTGACGTAGATGCGCGTGGGCGCAAGCAGACGGTCATACAGCGGCTCGCCGTCCAGCATCGTCGTGGCGTCGGCGCCGCTCATGGCCAGCAGCCTGCGGACCAGCGAATATCCATTCGAGTGGGGACCCGAAGACGGCAGGCCGATGATCGCGTCGCCAGCGCAGGTCTGCGTGCCGTCAATGATCCTGTCCTTCTCGACGAGGCCCACGCAGAAGCCGGCGAGGTCGTAATCGCCTCCCGCATACATGCCCGGCATCTCGGCGGTCTCGCCGCCGACCAGCGCGCAGCCGGCCAGCAGGCAACCCTCGACGATGCCCTTGATCACGCGTTCCGCCACGGCGACCTCGAGCCTGCCGGTCGCGTAGTAGTCGAGGAAGAACAACGGCTCGGCGCCCTGCACGACCACGTCGTTCGCGCACATCGCCACGAGGTCGATGCCGATCGTGTCGTGGCGACCGGTCTCGATCGCCAGCCTGAGCTTGGTACCGACCCCGTCGGTGCCGGACACCATGACCGGCTGGCGGAACCGGTGCAGCGGTACTTCGACCAGCGCGCCGAATCCGCCGAGGCCGCCGAGCACCTCGGGACGCATGGAGCGCTTCACCGCGGGCTTGATCCTCTCGACGAGCTCGTCGCCCGCATCGATATCGACGCCGGCATCCCGGTAGGTGGTAGGTTTCGTGTCGGACATCGGAGCCTCCCGCGGGCAGTTCTGCCCCGGGGTCGCGTCGAGGCTGTGGTATTTTACACGTGCGCCGGCAGCGCCGAACTCTTCCCGACCATGCGCAAGTCCACCTCTACCCCACGACTCCTCGTGCCCGCCCTCGCGGCCCTCGCGTGCGTGCTTTTGCTGGCGGCGCCCGTCCCGGCGGTCGCCGACGTTTCGGTCTACCAGGCGACCGTGCCCCTGAAGGGCAGTACCGCGGCGGACCGTTCGGCTGCATTCGGCGAGGCGCTGAAGAGCGCCGTCGTGAGGGCCTCCGGGCGTCGCGACGCCGGTTCGAACGCGACGATCGTTGCCGCGGCATCCGATACGACGCGCTACGTGCAGCAGTACTCGACGACCCCCGACCGCATGCTCAAGGTCGGATTCGACGCTAAGGCGATGGATAGGCTGCTGCAGCAGGCCGGGCTGCCGCTCTGGCCGCTCGAGCGCCCGGTGACGCAGGTGCTGCTGGTAACGGCTTCAGCCGCTGGCGGTGCGCGCGCGATCGTCGAGGGCGAGCGAATTGCAGAGCGCGCCGAAGTCGAGCGTGCCGCGCGGGACCGCGGCCTGCCGATCTCCTGGCCACGCGAGACCGTGGACGCGGCCGCCGTGCGCGCCATGGTCGCGGGCGGCGCCGAAGGTGCAACGGCGAGTGCTGGTTCGCGACCTGTGCTGGCCGGCGTCGCGTCGGGTGGCAGCGTCAGCTGGCGATTCGTGCAGCCCGGGCAAACCGCAACCGCGGCTGGCACTTTGCATGACGGCGTCAATCTTGCGGCGGATTCGCTGGCCGCGCGTTATGCGCCACCTTCGACGCGTGGCATGTCCAGCATCACGGTGCGCGTCGGCGGCATGGAGGGCGTCAGGGCCTACGCCGGGCTGCTCGAGTACCTCAAGTCGCTTAGCCTCGTGCGCAACGTTGACGTCGAGGAAATGGCCGACGGCGTCGTAACGCTGAAGCTGGCCGTGCGCGGCGACCTCGACCTGTTGCGCCGAATTGCCGAAATGGACGACCGGCTGCAATCCGGCGATCCGGGCGGTGCGGAAGACGGTTCGGAAGGGGGCCCGACCGAGGTCGACTTCACGTTCACGCCATGATCCTGAGGGCGCTGCCGAACCTGCTCTGCGTGTTGCGGATGCTGCTCGTCTACCCGACGGCGATCGGCATCCTCGAGGGGCGCTACCAGCTCGTGCTCGCGCTGTTCGCACTCGCTGCGTTCACCGACGGAGTGGATGGGTTCCTGGCCCGGCGGTTCGGCTGGACCACGGACCTCGGCAAGATCCTCGACCCGCTGGCCGACAAGCTGCTGATGGTCGGCATGTTTCTCTGCATGAGCGTCGCCGGGTTGGTGCCATGGTGGCTCACGGCGCTCGTGCTGCTCAGGGACGTCGTCATCGTTTCGGGCGCCATGGCCTACCGTGCTCTGTTCGGTCCGCTGCACGGTCGACCGACGGTGTCGAGCAAGTTCAATACGCTCTGCCAGGTCCTTTTCTGCCTCGCCGTCGTCGCGCAGGCCGCGTATGGCTGGCCCCCGCCGCAGGCTGTCATCGCGCTGGGTGCGCTGGTGCTGGTGACGACGTCGGTGAGCGGCCTCGACTACGTGCTGACCTATTCGCGCCGCGCTGCCGTGGCTGCGCGTGCGCGGGCGCACGGCGCCACCGGCTGACAGCCCGTGGAGCAGCTGCCGCTCAGCGTCCGCCTGCGCGATACGGCGCGACTCGCGAGTTTCGTCGCTGGTGGCAACCGGGAAGTGTTCGAACTGGTCGCTGCCGGTCCCTCGAGCGCGCCGCGCGTGCTCTGGATCTGGGGCAGGCCGGGCACAGGCAAGACTCATCTGCTGCAGGCTGCCTGCGCAGCCGTTGCGCACGCCGGTGGAGCCGCCAGCTACGTGGACCTGTCGACGGCCGCCACTTCCGGCTGGCTGGAGGGCTGCGAGAACCTGGACCTCGTCTGTCTCGACGGGCTCGAGGCGATTGCGGGCGATGCGGACTGGAATGACGCGATCTTTCGCCTGCATACGCTGATGCAGGACGGTGCCGCGCGTCTTTACACGACGTCGACGGCGCCGCCTGCGAGCATCGCATTCAGGCTGCCCGACCTGCGTTCGCGGCTGCTTGCGGCCTCGGTCCACCAGCTGCATGAACTCGACGAGGCAGGCCAGGCGGAGGCGCTGCGCCGTCGCGCCGCCGGGCGCGGGCTCGAGCTGTCGACCGAGGGCGCGCTCTATCTCGTGCACCGGCTGCCGCGCGACATGCACTCGCTCTGCGCGGTACTCGACCGCCTCGACGAGGCGTCGCTCGTGGCACAGCGCAGGCTCACCGTGCCGTTCCTGCGCCAGGCGCTCGAGGCTCAGGGAATCGGGGCGGCCTGAGATCCCGTTTTCGGCCGTGTGACGCGCAGATACACGACCAGCGCGACGAAGTGCGCGAGACTCGTGAACAGGATTGCCGCCGCAATGGCGCGCACCGCGCTGTTCGCGATCACCTCGGTGATTCCGTAGACGAAACAGGGCGCGATGCAGAGCGTCGCCCAGGCGTAAGTGCGCCGGTCACCTTGCAGCAGTCCCTTCAGGGGCAGCAGCAGCGGCAGTACCAGCGCCGCCGCCAGCAGCGCGCTTCCTGGCCATGACGCGTTCAGCGTGGCTGCGACGCCGATTGCGACCCCGATCATGGCCAGCGTCGCGAGCGCCCAGCGTCGGGCGCGCAGGCGGGGCTTGTCCATGTCCTGCACCGCGGCTCAGCCCCGTTCCGTGCGCACGGCCACTGCGACCTCGGCCACCCGGCGGCCCAGCAGCTGCGCCAGTTCGCGCTCGTCGTCGCTCAGGCGGGCGTCGCCCCGTGACCCGGCGAAATGGCTGGCGCCGTAGGGAGTGCCGCCCGTCCGCGTACGGTTCATGGCCTCGGCCGTGAACGGCAGGCCCACGATGTACATGCCATGGTGCAGCAGCGGAATCATCATCGTGAGCAGCGTGGATTCCTGGCCGCCGTGCAGCGATCCGGTCGATGTGAAGACTCCTGCCGGCTTGCGATCGAGCGCACCGTTCAGCCACAGCGCGCTGGTCCCATCGAGGAAATACTTGAGCGGCGCCGCCATGTTGCCGAAACGGGTCGGGCTGCCGAGAACCAGACCGCCGCATTCGCGCAGGTCGTCATGAGTGGCGAAGGGCGGGCCGGAGTCCGGAACCGTCGGCTCGGTTGCCTCGGTCACCGTCGAAACCGCGGGCACGGTGCGCAGCCGCGCGGTGGCGCCGGCGACGGACTCGACACCCCGAACGACCTGCCTCGCCAATTCGGCCGTTGCGCCATGTCGCGAGTAGTAGAGCACCAGAATGTCGGTCACTTGTTGGATTCCCTGATTGACGGCGCCGGCGCGCATGGCCGCCGGCGGATTCTAGGTCCGCGATCCTTGACGGTACAGGGTGCAGTTGTTAGCGTGCTCCAGCCAACCTGGCCGCCGACCATGCAACCTCCACGCCGACTCGTACTGCCGACCATGATGCTTGCATTGCTCGGTGCGATGCAGCTTGCGGGTTGCGTTGGCGCGCCGGTGCAGGAGATGAGCAATGCGCGGCAGGCTGTGCGCGCAGCCCAGCAGGCCGGCGGGGCGAAGTACGCTCCCGAGGCCATGTCCGAGGCGGAGCGACTGCTGCAGAGCGCAAAGACGAACCAGAGCAAGGGCGAATACCGGGTCGCTCGCGAGCAGGCCGAGCAGGCGCGCGACAAGGCGATGGTTGCGCTGCAGGAGGCCGAGGCGGCCAGGGCTTCGAAGCAGGGCCCCTGATCCCGCATCGCCCATGAGCGGCTGGATTTCGCGTCGTTGTCTGGTCGCCGGGCGCGTACAGGGAGTCTTCTATCGCGCGAGTGCGCGTGAGCGTGCCCGGGAGCTCGGCGTGACGGGCTATGCGCGCAACCTTGCCGACGGCCGGGTGGAAGTTCTCGCCTGCGGTGATCCGTCGGCCGTCCACGCACTCTGCGAATGGCTCTGGCAGGGTCCGCCCTCGTCGCACGTCACTTCGGTGCAGGTCGAAGAGTTGCAGGCTGGCGCGCCCGCCGTGCGCCCCGAGGGATTCCAGACGTCCTGACCCGCGCTCAGTACGCGTAGCGCCAGCGGGAGATCAGCCGGTCGATCACCAGGTCCGAGTAGTTGGGTCGCCCGAGACTGCCGTTGTAGCGCTGCAGCGCGCGCTGGTAGTTGCCGCGTTCCTTGCGCAGGTAATAGCTCAGGATCGTCGTCCCCATCCTGATGTTGTCCGAGATTCGCAGCAGCTGCGAGTTCGTCATGCCGAGTTCCTTTGGCCAGAACGGCATCACCTGCATCAACCCTACCGCGCCTGCCGAGGAGACGGCGTAGCGGTTGAAACGGCTCTCCACGTCCATGACCGCCAGCACGAGCTCCGGCGGAAGTTCCGCGCGCTTTGCCTCGCAGTGCACGTGATGCAGGATCTGCTCGCGCTCGACGGCGTCCTTGATGTAGCGCCCAAGCCGCGGCTCCATGTAGGCGAGCCAGACCGCCTGCTCGTACTTGTCCTCGAAGCAGTCCGCCGGCGAGATCGCCGCTGCGATGACGCCGCGCAGCTCGGGGTCCATCTGGCGGTCCGCGCGCGCAGCGGCTGCCGGCAGCGCGGTGAGCAGGAACAGGCTGAGGACGGGGATGGCGCGCATGCGCTCAGTTCCTCGCGGCGCTCCGCTCGAGCAGGAACTGCAGGACCGAGTCCACCGGCACGTCGGCCGCTCCGTCGCCTGAGCGCGGCTTGTATTCGAGCACCCCGCGGTCGAGGCCCTTGTCGCCCACGACGATGCGGTGCGGGATGCCGAGCAGTTCGTCGTCGGCGAACTTGACGCCCGGGCGCGCGTCTCGATCGTCGTACAACACCTCGAGGCCAGCCGCCTGCAGCTCGGCATAGAGCCGCTCCGCGGTTTCCCGGACGCGCTCGGACTTCTGCAGGTTGATCGGGATCAGCGACACTTGGAATGGTGCGATGGGTTCCGGCCAGATGACACCTTTTTCATCATGGTTCTGTTCGATGGCGGCCGCCACGACGCGCGTCACACCTATGCCATAGCAGCCCATGAACATCACCGTGGACTTGCCCTGTTCGTCCAGCACGGCGGCGTTCATCGCCTCGCTGTACTTGCAGCCGAGCTGGAAAATGTGACCTACCTCGATACCACGGGCGATGCCGAGCACGCCCCGGCCCGACGGGCTGGGGTCGCCCGCGACGACGTTGCGGATGTCCACCCGCTCGGGCTCGGGCAGGTCGCGGCCCCAGTTGACTCCGGTGAGGTGGGCGTCCCGTTCGTTGGCGCCGCAGACGAAGTCCGCGAGGTGTGCGGCCGCGTGGTCGGCATAGACTTTCAGCTGGAGTCCGACGGGGCCGATGTAGCCTGGCTCGCAACCGGTGGCGGCGCGGACCTGCTCAGCCGATGCCATGCGCAGCGGCGCGAGCACGCCGGGGAGCTTCTGCGCCTTGACCGCGTTCAGCTCGTGGTCGCCGCGCACCACCAGCGCGACCACGCCGCCGTCGCTGCCCTCGACCAGCAGCGTCTTCACGCAGCGCGACGCATCGACCGCCAGGAACGCGGTGAGTTCCGCGATCGTGCGGACGTTCGGCGTCTGGACCTGCGCCCGGGCGGCGGCCGGTGCCGGGCGCGTTCCGGGCGGCGGCAAGGCTTCCGCCATCTCGAGGTTTGCCGCGTACTCGTCGCCGTCCGAGAATGCGATGGCGTCCTCGCCCGAATCGGCGAGCACGTGGAATTCCTGCGACGCGCTGCCGCCGATGCTGCCCGTATCGGCGCGCACCGCGCGGAAGCGCAGCTTCATGCGCGTGAAGATCCGCGAGTACGCGTCGTGCATGGCCTGGTAGCCCTGCTCGAGCGAGGCGGCGTCGAGGTGGAACGAATACGCGTCCTTCATCGTGAACTCGCGCGCCCGCATCACGCCGAACCGCGGCCGGATCTCGTCGCGGAACTTGGTCTGGATCTGGTAGAAATTGACCGGCAGCTGCCGATAGCTCTTCAGCTCGCGTCGCGCCAGATCGGTGATCACTTCCTCGTGCGTCGGCCCGTAGCAGTACGGCCGGTCGTGCCGGTCGCTCATGCGCAGCAGTTCCGGTCCGAACTGCTCCCAGCGGCCCGATTCCTGCCAGAGCTCCGCCGGCTGCACCGTCGGCATCAGCAGCTCGATCGCCCCGGCGCGGTTCATTTCCTCGCGGATGATGGACTCGACCTTGCGCAGCACGCGCAGGCCGAGCGGCAGCCACGTATACAGGCCGGCGGCGAGACGGCGGATCAGGCCGGCGCGCAGCATCAGCTGGTGGCTCACAACCTCGGCGTCCGCGGGAACGTCCCGCAAGGTATTGATCGGATAGCTGGAAAGTCGCATCGTGATTCCGTGCCTGGGTGCGGGCCGCACGACATTCTAGCAGAGGGGGTCGAGAGCCCCGGCTCCCTCCGGGCGCGGGACGTTGTGCCGGCGCCGTGCGCTACCTATGATGCCGCGAGCCAGAACGGGTGGGTGTCCATGACGATCGATCCTTCGCCATCGCCGGAAGCGGATCGGCCCCGCGGCCGCGGCATATATCTGCTGCCGAACCTGTTCACG
>Ga0316621_10000118_pt1 | contig 12520 bp, 12 predicted proteins | sample OWC_Aug_OW2_C1_D_2_FD_207664 | JGI IMG/M metagenome (GOLD analysis project Ga0316621, IMG submission 207664) | Wetland soil microbial communities from Old Woman Creek delta, Ohio, United States - OWC_Aug_OW2_C1_D1_C | ecosystem: Environmental > Terrestrial > Soil > Wetlands | place: USA: Ohio... | reverse complement strand
GTGCCCACCGACCTCGGGCGCCTGTATATCGAGAAGGCGCGCGACGTCCTGCGGATGGCCGACGAACTCGACCGGGAGGCCGTCAGCCACGGCAACCTGCAGACGGGCCGCGTTGCGGTCGGGGGCGGGCCCTTCCCGGCCGACGCGGTACTGGGGCGCGCCGCCGGGAGGTTCGTCGAGCAGCATCCGGGGGTCAGCGTCAAGGTGCAGGCTCGCGACTGGGACGAACTGGCCCGCCAGCTGCGCAGCCGCGAACTCGACTTCTTCGTTGCCGAGACGAGCACGCTGCACCGGGAACCCGATCTCGAAGTGATGCCGCTGCCGGCCGAGCATCCGGTCTACCTGGTCGCGCGTGCAGGACACCCGCTGGCGGGACGTGGCCGCGTGTCGATCGAGGACGCGCTCGAATGGCCGCTGGCGACGCCAGGACGGGTTCCGCCAAGGGTCCTCGATCCGTTGCTGTCCGCGCATAGAACCGCATCGAAGCGGATCGCCACTGCGCGCCCGCTCCCGTCGATCGAATGCAATTCGCTGGCAACCGTCAAGAGAGTCGTGGCGAACTCCAATGCGATCACCGGCACCATGCTGTCCTGCATCTCCTCCGAGCTCGAGAGCGGCCGGCTCGTGCTGCTCAGCCAGGAACCGTGGCTGCACCTTCAGTATGGTGTGACGAGCCTGAAGGGAGTGCCGCGGGCCAGGGTCGCGGAACGATTCCTGGAGTTCGTGCTGGACGCGGAACGGGAAACCGCCCGGGAAGAGCAGCAACTGATCGCGCAGTACGACGCAAAACGCGCACGCGGCCGGCGCGCGCGGAAGCCGTAAGACTCACTGCGCGCGCTCGCGCCACTTGCGACCGGCGCCGCCGATGCGCGGCGCGGACTCAGGTCTTCGAAGCCTGGTAGATGCTCTCGATGGCCCCGTCCAGGGCGGCGTTGAACTCGGCGTCCGACTGCTGCGCGGTGAGCCCCTCCGTCAGCGCGCGGGAGAAACTCGCCACCATGCCCTTCTGCTTCGCCAGCCGCCGGTTGGCCTCGTCCCGCGAATAGCCGCCGGAGAGCGCCACTACTTTCAGCACGCGGGGGTGCGCGATCAGGTCCGCATAGAGGTTGTCCCGGTCCGGGATCGTGAGCTTCAGCATCACCTGCTGCCCCTCGGGCAGCTTGTCGAGCTGCCCCTGGATCGCCTTCTTGAGCAGGTCCTCGGCCGCGGCCTTGTCCGGGCACTTGATGTCCACCTCGGGCTCGATGATCGGCACGAGGCCCGCCGCGATGATCTGCCGGCCAACCTGGAACTGCTGGTCGACGACGGCCTGGATGCCGGCGGCGTTGGCCTGCTTGATCACCGAACGCATCTTGGTGCCGAAGATGCCCTTGGCCTTCGCACGCGCGAGCAGCTTGTCGAGATCCGGCATCGGCTTCATCAGCTGCACGCCGTTCGCGTCCGCGTCCAGGCCCTTGTCCACCTTGAGAATCGGGACGACTTTCTTGACCTCCCAAAGGTAGTCCGCCGTGGGCCGGCCGAGTATCTCGCGGTCCATCGTCGCCTCGAAGAGGATGGCGGCCAGGATGCGGTCGCCGTTGAACGACGGGCTGGTGATGATGCGGGTCCGCATCGCGTGGATGAGGTCCATCATCTGCGCGTCGCCAGAGTATTCGCTCTCCGCGATGCCATAGAGCTTCAGTGCCTTCGGGGTGCTGCCCCCGCTCTGGTCGAGGGCGGCGATGAAGCCGGGCTGCGTGCGGAACTTTTCCTTCTGCTTCTCGAAGTTGCTCATGGCCTGCCTCGCGGAATGTGAACCCGGACGATGCGCCATTCTAGTCAGGGCCCGCGGGCCCGCGCCAACGGACATGCCGCAACCGACCCCGCGAACGACGCAACCCGGCTGCGGACCGAGACGCCGCTTGACAAGTCGTATCATTTCCATGATTCTGGAAACGTGGATACTCAAGCCACCGCCAATGCGCCTGCCGGCCGCCTGGCCTCGGCGCTGAACGCCGCCTGCCAGTGCATCTGGCTGGATCGCGAGCGATTGCACGCGCAGCTGGAGCTGGCAACCGGGAACACGGGCCTGCTGCTCGACGAGCGGCCGGGCCTCGCGGCGGGGAGCGTCGTGTTCGTCGATCGGCAGGACGCCGCCGCGATGGATCGCACGTGCGCCTTGATGCACCGCGCGCTGATGAGCCCCGCCTTTGCGCGACACGTCGGAATCCACTCTGCGCAGGTCGCAAGCCCGGCTCGCGACTCGGCGGGCGCGCTGCTGGGATTCGACTTCCACCTGGGGTCGGCCGATCCGCAGCTCATCGAGATCAATACGAACCCGGGCGGGCTGCTGGTGAACCTCGAACTCGCCCGCGCGCTCACTGCGTGCTGCGACCAGGTGGCCGCGCCTCTTGCGCGGCTCGCCTCCGGCTCCATCGGGCTGGATGAGCTCGCGACGCACGTCGTTGGCCACTTTGCCGCCGAGTGGCAGCGTGCGCGGGGCGACGCTCGCCTCGAAACCATCGCGATCGTCGACGACGACCCGCACGGCCAGTTCCTGTTTCCCGAGTTCGTGCTCTACCAGCGGCTATTCGAGCGCGCGGGATGGCATGCGCCCATCGTGGACGCCGCGGAACTGGAGATTTGCGATGGCCGCCTCGTGGCCAACGGCCGGCGGATCGACCTCGTCTACAACCGTGTGACGGATTTCTATCTCGCAGAGCCCCGTCATGCGGCCCTGCGAAGGGCCAGCGAGGAAGACCTCGCAGTCGTCACACCCAACCCTTCGACACACGCGCGATGGGCGGACAAGCGCCTGCTGGCATGGCTGCGCGACGAGGCGCTGCTCGGCGAGGCAGGCCTCGATGCCGACGAGCGCTCTCACCTGCTGAAGACGATTCCGCCGACCGAGATCGTGACGGCCGACGCGGCCGACGACCTATGGCAACGGCGCAAGGAGCTTTTCTTCAAACCGGTCAGCGGCTACGGCAGCAAGGCCGCCTACCGCGGCGACAAGCTCACGCGCCGTACGTTCGAGCACATCCTGGCGAACCGGTACGTGGCCCAGACCCTGGTGCCCACGTCGGTGCGCCGAGTCATCGCCGACGGCCAGCCGATGGACCTCAGGGTGGACGTACGCAATTACGGCAGCGCCGGTGCCACCTGGCTTCGCGCCGCGCGGCTATACCGCGGCCAGACGACGAACTTCCGCACGCCGGGGGGCGGGTTCGCGTCTGTGCTGACCCTTCCGGGCTAGCGAATCGCCCTCACTTCTGGATCTTGCTGATCTTGTTGCCCTGGATCCCGATCCCGGCCATCAATCCTTTCTGCGCGAAGACGAAGGCGTAGATGTCCTCCGTCAGCGTGCCCGACGTGACGTTCTTGGCCATGCCTTCATCGATGACCACGACGCTCGGGCCGACGCCGACTTCGAAGCCTTGCGTCGAATTGAGGGAATCCAGCGCCTTCTGGTTCATGAAGAACATCGCGTAGCCGTACTGCTGTGCGCCCGCCTGCAGGCCATAGGACGCACCCGCGGTGTTGTAGTAGCCGACCGGCTTGCCCTTGCGCCAGAGCACGCCTTCACCGAACTGGCCGCCGACCATGAAGCCTGCCTTCGTGATCGTGGGGAACACCAGCACCGCAACCGCCTTGGAATTCAGCGCACTCGCACCCGGGACCTGCGCGACGAGCTTGTCCAAGGCACTCTTCGACGAGCTTTCGAGGTCCGACTTCGACGCAGCGAACGAGGGAGTCGACGCCGCCATCGGCAGCGCAAAAGCCAGCGCAATGAGCAACGACCGGAAATTGAAAGCGTGCATGGCGACTCCTGATGGTTGTATGCGGATTCTACTCCACCTGAGGAGTACCGCTCATGCGGAGCGATTCACGAGGCAAGCTGCGCAGACCTGCGAGCCGGCCGTCATTTCAGCCACCTGCGCAACTGCGCGTAGACCTCGGGCCGGCCCAGCAACTCGAGGTGCCCCATCTCGTAGCCGACCCACTGCCGATCTTCGGGCAGAGCAAGCGTCCGGGCAGCATCCTTGTGTCGCCCGAGCGCGCTGTCGAGCGGCACCAGCCCGTCGCCGACGAGACGCTCGGCGACGCGATCGCGGCGCTTGCCGAGCGTCGCGGCCAGCGCGTAGCACTCGACGTCCTGCGGCAGTGGCACGAATTCCTGTTTGTCTTCCGTGATGCTGCCGTAGCGGAGGTCCGTGATGCCGGCGCTGCGCGATTTCCCGAGGCGGGTGAATGGCGCCACGTAGGGGCTCAGTTCCATCACGTAGTCCAGCCGATGACCGCCGCGCTCGAGCGGTGCTCCGTGATGGGGCGTGCCGAGGAACACGAGCCTGCGCAGCGAGCGCGGCCACTCGTGGCGAGCCGTGCGGCCATGGCGGACCGCGCTCCTTGCCACGAGCCCGCCCATGCTGTGGCCGACGATGGCAATCTCCTGCAAGGGTTGCGGCCAGTGACACAGCAGCGTCTCGAGCAGATCTGCGAACTCACGCCCGTTGGTCGCGATCGATTGGCCGCTGTTGTAGCGCAGGTAGACCGGCGTGTACCCGTGCTCGGCGGCGACCGACTCGATGCGATTGTCGCCGTCGCGAGTCCAGTGCTGCTCGTTGAGGCAGAGCCCGTGCACGATGACGAGCAACCGCCCGCCGGCGCCTGCGAGCGCCTCGCCCGGCCGCCGCGGGTCAACTCGCCGATGATCGTGCCGGAAGCCCATTTCGATCGCGAGCGGATTGCCGGTGCGCACGAGGTGATCGCCGTAGACACCATTGATGGCCGAGACCCAGGCGTCGCGGACGGCGGTAGACTCGCCCTCGGGCAGCACCGCAGCCACCGGCGCGAGCCCCATGTCGAGTCCCTGACCGATGACTCGCGTCGTGCCGCGGATGCCGCGGTAGATGAGGCCCGTGAGCCCGCGCGTGACATTGGCCCGCGACGCTCCGAGCGGCAAGTGCCCGAGCTGTATCGTGTGGTGCATCTTCTCCACCAGGTCGGTGATGCCGATGGTGGCATCGACTGCGAGCCGCGTGGCGCCACGCAGGTCATCTATGTTCTTGCGGGTTGGTGTCGCCATGCAGGATGCCTCGGTTGTCAGTCGCTCAGTGCCTTGATGACCGCGATCGGATTGTTGCGGATTGCCCGAAGCAGGGCGCGCGCGGCGCCCGTCGGTTCACGCCGCCCCTGCTCCCAGTTGCGCAGCGTGGAGACCTCGATCGAGAGCAGCTCCGCGAACTTGGCCTGGCTCAGGCCGGTGAGGGCCCGGATGCCGCGAACATCCACCGCTGGGTTGCTCCGTGCGCGGCCGCGGCCAGCGAGTCCGGCCAGCCGTGCGAGCCGCTCCCGCCGGCGCCGACGCATCCAGCGCGCAGTCTCCAGCATCTTCTCGAAGACGTCCGGGTCGCTCACGGCGGCGACCATACGCCGTTGGCGTACGTACGTCAAAGGCGTACCGGCCGCCGCGGCGCGGCGCGGCGCCGCGCGTCGGCCACTCTCTAGGCTGACAGGATCAGTTTCCCACCCGCGATCAGAAGCACGGCCGAGAGCGCCCAGAGCAGCGCGCGCGGCGGCAGGCGGTGCAGGCCGAGCGCCGTGCCAATCCATGCGCCTGCCAGCACCGCGGCGACCAGCCACGGCAGGCCTGCCGGCAGCGACCCCGACGCCCACTGCACGCCGAGCAGCCCCGCGAAAGAATTCACCCAGATGAAAGGCGCCGAGATCCCGGCCGTGCCGCGCGGCCCGGCCCACCCGGCGAGCAGCAGCAGCGGACTCAGGAAGATGCCGCCTCCGGTGCCGGTCAGACCCGACAGCGCTCCAATGATTGCCCCGGCACCCAGCGCAACCAGCCGCGGAATGCGTGGCTGCGGCTCACCGAGGTGCCGCTCGCCACCCGACGCGCGCCACGCGAGCACTGCGGCGGACGAGACCAGCACGAACCCGAGCAGGGCGCGATAGCCGGACACCGGCAGGTGCACGCGCCCGCCAATGAAGGCCAATGGCACCGACGTCGCGATGAACGGCCAGAGCGACGACCACTTCGTCCAGCCCGCGCGCCAGAAGCGCCAGGTCGCAAGCGTCGCGACGACGAGGTTCAACGCGAGCGCGGTCGGGCGCATGGTGACCGGCGCCATGCCCATCAGCGCCATGATCGCGAGGTACCCCGATGCTCCCGCATGGCCGACACTGCTGTAGAGCGCCGCAACGCAGAAGAATGCTCCGGCGAGGATGATGAACTCGGGGATGGACATGCGGTGGTGGTGGAGTTCCCGCCCGGGCGTTCCATTATGCAGCCACCGAAAGCAGCGGGTAGGATGCCTGAGCGGGCCCGATCGGGAGGCGTGGGTATTGACTGACGCCTGTCCCGAGCGTCATAGAGGACAGGAAGCATGTTGAAATCGGTGATAGCAGTCTGCGTCGGCGCAAGCCTCGGCGCACTGCTGCGCTGGTGGCTCGGCTCCCAGCTGAACAATCTCTTCCCTGCCATACCGCCCGGCACCCTGGCTGCCAACCTCGTCGGCGGCTACGTCGTCGGCATCGCGATCGCGTTCTTCGCCACATACTCGGCGATCGCACCCGAATGGCGCCTGCTGATCATCACGGGCTTCTGCGGCGGACTGACCACGTTTTCGACGTTCTCGGCCGAGCTCGTCACGCTGCTGCAACAGGGCCGCAACCTGTGGGCGTTCGGCGCCGCGGCGGCGCATCTCGGCGGCTCGGTGCTGATGACGCTGGCCGGCATCGGTACCGTCAACTGGATCAGGGGCTGAGCACACATGGAGAGGCAAGCCATGCAGGGTTCGTTCTGCCGGTTCTATGTGCACGAGAGTGACCGTCACCACGGCCGGCTGCTGTGGGAATGGCTCCTCGAGGAAGCCAATCGTCTCGGCATCCGCGGTGGCTCGGCGTTCAAGGCGATGGCCGGCTTCGGCCGCAAGCGCGTGCTACACGAAAGCCAGTTCTTCGAGCTCGCCGGCTCGCTGACTGTCGAGGTCGAGTTCATCGTCAGCGAGGACGAGGCAGAGCAGCTGCTCGAGCTGCTGCGCAGGGAAAAAGTCCGCGCTTTTTATGCACTCGTCCCGGCCCGATTCGGCATGATCAACCCGGAAGAAGGTACGCCCCGTTGAAACACATCAATCCCAGGCCAGTGTGCCTTTTTCTCGTCGCGGTAAGCCTCGCGGCGTGCTCGCGGGACCATGCCCCCGGGCCAGGCCAGCCCTCATCCACCGCGCAGGGTGGCGCAGCTTCCTCGTTCACCGAGCGTGCCAATCGCGAGCTCGGCGCGTCGCTGCCGCTCGACGAGCAGCAGGACTTCGAGGACGCCCGGCGCGGATTCGTCTCGACCGACGATCCGCTCGTAATCGCGGGCCCGAACGGCACGAAGGCGTGGGACTTCCCGAGCTACGCGTTCATCGAAGGCGACGCGCCGGCAACGGTAAACCCGAGCCTCTGGCGCCAGGCGAAGCTGAACGGACAGCACGGCCTGTTCGAGGTCGTGCCCGGCATCCACCAGGTGCGCGGATACGACATCTCGAACATGACGCTGATCGAGGGCAGGACGGGCTGGATCATCGTCGACCCGCTCACGGTCAGGGAGACGGCCGCCGCTGCGATCGCACTGGCGCGCAAGCACCTCGGCGACCGGCCCGTGTCGGCGATCATCTTCACCCACAGTCACATCGATCACTTCGGCGGGATCGAGGGTGTGCTGCCCGCGGATCCAGCGGCGGCCGCGAAGATTCCCATCGTGGCGCCGCGCGGCTTCATGGAAGAAGCCACCAGCGAAAACGTGCTGGCGGGCGTGGCGATGGGACGTCGGGCCGCTTTCATGTACGGCCTTCCCCTCCCCCGGTCGCCGACCGGGCACGTGGACACCGGGCTGGGAAAGACGCCGGCCAGCCAGGGCACGGTCAGCATCCGCGAGCCGACGATCATCGTCGACCGCACTCCGCAGGACATCGAGCTCGACGGCGTGAAGTTCGTCTTCCAGTACACCCCGGAGTCGGAGGCGCCCGCGGAACTCGCCTTCTACATGCCGGACCAGAAGGCGTGGTGCGGCGCCGAGATCGTCTCGCACACGCTGCACAACCTCTACACGCTGCGCGGCGCGAAGGTCCGCAACGCCGTGAAGTGGAGCGGCTACATCGACGATGCGACCCGCCGCTTCTCCGACATGGAGGTGGTGTTCGCGAGCCATCACTGGCCGGTGTGGGGCAACGCCCGCGCGCTGGATTACCTGAAGGCGCAGCGCGACACCTACCGTTACATCCACGACCAGACGCTGCGCCTGGCCAACGAGGGCCTTACGTCGCGGGAGATTGCGGAGCAGCTCGAGCTGCCCTCGACTCTTCGCAATCGCTTCGCCAATCGCGACTACTACGGCACCGTGCGCCACAACGCCAAGGCTGTTTACCAGATGTACTTCGGCTGGTACGACGGCAACCCGGCGAATCTCAATCCGCTGCCGCCGGTGGACGCTGCGCAGAAATATGTCGCTGCGATGGGCGGTGCGGCGGCCGTGCTGAAGCAGGGCCAGGCTGCGGTCTCCGCGGGGGACTATCGCTGGGCCGCGACGCTGCTTAACCACCTCGTGTTCGCCGAGCCGTCGAACGCGCAGGCGAAGGCCCTGCTCGCCTCGGCCTACGACCAGCTTGGCTACCAGGCGGAGTCGGGGCCGTGGCGCGACGTGTACCTGACCGGAGCCTACGAACTCAGGAACGGAGTTTCGGTGACGGCGCTGGACCCGAAGAAGGGGATCGGCGTGCTTCTCAACACGCCCGTGGACAGGTTCCTCGATTCCATGGCAGTGCGGCTCAAGGGTCCGGATGCGGACGGCAAGCGCATGACGTTCAACTTCATCTTCGACGACGTCGGCGAGACTCACGTCGTGGAACTCGAGAACGCAGTGCTGCATCACCGCCAGGCCGAACCCGTAGCGAACGCCGATGCGACGGTGCACCTGACGCGAGCGTTGCTGGTCAAGCTCGGCATCGGGGAAGCCGGCATCAAGGACCTCGTGATGTCCGACGAACTCAAGGTAGAGGGGAGCCGACTCAAGCTGCTGTCCTTCCTGTCGCTGCTCGACAAGCCGGACACCCGTTTCCCGATCGTCACGCCCTGAAGGTGAAGATGGCGGGCAATGTCCCTATCATCACGAGGAAGCACCTGGGCCCGTGACGAGGATCTGCGATGAGCGCAAGGAACCTGTTTGACCTGACCGGCAAAGTGGCCCTGATTACCGGCGGATCGCGCGGGCTCGGCCTGCAGATGGCGAAGGCGCTCGGCGACATGGGCGCCAGGGTCGCCATCTCCGCGCGCAAGGCGGACGAACTGGCCGAGGCGAAGACGCAGCTCACGGCCCGTGGCATCGACGTGCTGACGGTGACCAACGACCTGGGCAGGCCCGAGGGAATTCCGGCCCTGGTCGACGGGGTGGTCGCGCATTTCGGCACGATCGACATCCTGGTCAACAACGCCGGCGCCACCTGGGGCGCGCCGGCCGAGGACTACCCGCCGGAGGCCTGGCACAAGGTCATGAACCTGAACGTCAACGCGATGTTCTTCCTCAGCCAGTACGTGGGCAAGCACGTGATGATCCCGAAGAAGTCCGGCAAGATCATCAATATCTCGTCGGTCGCGGGCCTCGCCGGCAACCCGCCGGGGATGTCCACCATCGCCTACAACACCAGCAAGGGCGCGGACATCAACTTCACGCGCGCGCTGGCGGCGGAATGGGGCAAGTACAACATCAACGTCAACGCGATCTGCCCGGGCTTCTTCCCGTCGAAGATGTCGGAAGGCCTGCTGGGCAAGCTCGAGAAGATGGTGATCGCGATGACGCCGCTGCAGCGGATCGGCGGCGACGAGGACCTGATGGGCACCGCCGTGTTCCTGGCCTCGGAAGCCTCACGCCACATCACGGGCCAGTATATTGCCGTCGACGGCGGCGCCAGCTGCTGCTGAGGAAACAGACTCGATGAAAGCCCTGCTATGCAAGTCCCTCGGTCTTCCCGACGCGCTGGTCTTCGAGGACGTCCCCGATCCGGTGCCGGGTCCGGGGCAGGTGCTGGTCGAGATGAAGGCGGCGGGCGTCAATTTCCCGGACGTGCTGGTCGTTCAAGGCAAGTACCAGTTCAAGCCGTCACTGCCGTTTGCTCCAGGGTCGGAGCTCGCTGGCGTCGTGCTCGCAGTCGGCGAAGGGGTGCGCAACGCCAAGGTCGGTGACCGGGTGATTGCGTCGGTCTCACACGGTGCGTTTGCCGAGAAAGTCGTCGCCCAGGCGGCCCAGCTGATCCCGCTGCCGAACGGAGTCGACTTCGAAACCGGCGCAGCCTTCACGCTCACCTACGGTACTTCCTACCACGCCATCAAGGATCGCGCGGCGCTCAAGCCCGGCGAAACCATGCTGGTGCTGGGCGCTGCGGGCGGCGTCGGTATCGCAGCCATCCAGATAGGCAAGGCCCTTGGGGCACGCGTGATAGCGGCAGCCTCGACGCCCGAGAAGCTCGCCATCTGCCGCGAGAACGGTGCCGACGAGACGATCAACTACGCCACCGAAGACCTGCGCGAGCGCGTCAAGGCGCTGACGGGCGGCAAGGGCCCTGACGTCGTCTACGACCCGGTCGGCGGAAAGTACGCCGAGCCGGCATTCCGTTCGATCGCGTGGCGAGGCCGCTACCTCGTGATCGGGTTCGCCGACGGCGAGATCCCGAGCCTTCCGCTCAACCTGCCGTTGCTCAAGGGCGCATCGGTCGTCGGCGTGTTCTGGGGCGACTTCGTCCGGCGCGAACTGCCGAACTTCATCAGGGACCTCACCGAGCTGTTCGGGCTGATGATGCAGGGCAAGTTGCGGCCTCACATATCTGCACGCTACCCTCTTGCCGAGGGTCGGACTGCGCTGAACGACCTGATGAACCGCAAGGCAACCGGCAAGGTCGTCATCACCAGCGGCGCCCAAGCCGACGCATAGGCGCGGGCCCCGCCGCCGGCGGGGTGGCATGTCAGGACGATGGCATGACGGTCTCTGCATACTCGCCCAGGGAAGAACTGACCAACTGCCTGATCCACGGACTGGGGATCGCGGCCGGCGTGGTCGCTGTCCCCTGGCTCGTGTGGACCGCGACCCGGGACGGTGACACGTGGCGGCTGGTAAGCGGCCTGGTCTTCGGGATCAGCGCAATGCTGCTGTTCACGACCTCGGTTCTCTATCACTCCGCGACCGAGCCTCGCAGGCGGAACCTGCTGAGACGGTATGACCACTGTGCGATCTACCTGCTGATCGCGGGCACCTATACCCCGCCCGCGCTCGGCGTGTTGCGCGGCAGCTGGGGTTGGGCGCTCTTCGCCATGATCTGGACCCTCGCGCTGCTGGGAATCGCCGCAAAGGTCTCACCGTTTGCCTTTCGCTTTCACAGGACGTCGGTGCTGCTCTACGTCATCATGGGATGGCTGGTCGTCGTTGCGGCGCGCCCGCTGATGCGTGTCCTGACGCCCTGGGAACAGGCCTGGCTCGTCGCCGGCGGACTCTTCTACATGATCGGAGTGCCTTTCTACCTCTGGAAGAGCCGGCACTACACGCACGCGATATGGCACGTTTTCGTGCTGGCGGGCGTCGCGTGCCACTTCGTCTCGGTGCTCAGCATGATGAGCGCGGACTAGTCCGATCATGAAACCCCTGGCAGTCATCGCGGGCTTTGGCGGCATCAACGCCGCCGGCCGCAGTTCCGGGCATCACGGTTACCGGCGCTCCGTCATCGACGTCCTCGACGAGAATCGCGCGACCGCGACCTTGCTGAGTCTTGCGGCCCTGATGCGCATCGAGGGCGAGATCGATGCCGACAAGCGCCGGCACATTCTCGAGCACACGCTGGTGCGCGGCCTGGAGCGGAGATTCCTCGACCCGACACACGTTCCGTGGAACCTGAAGGCACGTCTTTCGGCGGGACACGGTCCCGTGTCGTTCACGATGTCGCAGCGCGACCTGCCGGCACGGCTACCGACGGGCTGGACCGTCGTCGACAGCGAGGACGGCAGCGTTCGCGTCGACATATCGAGGGACGCACCGATACTGCTGCCGGTCACGAGGGCCCTCGAGGTCAGCGCGGCTGGCCAGCTGCCCACGGGTTTCGACCCGAAGGTGCTCTACCCGGGTCGTGGCCACCCTCGTGCGGTACAGATCGCGCTCTTCGCCGCGAACGACTGCCTCGGATCGCTCGGCATCGACTGGAGCGAGGTGATGCGCCACGTGCCCCCGGACCGCGTGAGCGTGTATGCGGGAAGCGCGATGGGACAGCTCGACCACGACGGCACGGGCGGCCTGCTGAGCGCCCGCTACCGAGGCACGAGACCCACGTCCAAGCAGGTGCCGCTGGGGCTGGCGCAGATGCCGGCAGACTTCGTCAATGCCTACCTGCTCGGCAGCGTCGGGCAGACAGGCCACAACATGGGAGCCTGTGCGACCTTCCTCTACAACCTGAGGCACGGGATGTTCGACATCGAGTCCGGCCGGTCTCGGGTCGCGCTGGTCGGCGGTGCC
>Ga0316621_10000117_pt1 | contig 12549 bp, 10 predicted proteins | sample OWC_Aug_OW2_C1_D_2_FD_207664 | JGI IMG/M metagenome (GOLD analysis project Ga0316621, IMG submission 207664) | Wetland soil microbial communities from Old Woman Creek delta, Ohio, United States - OWC_Aug_OW2_C1_D1_C | ecosystem: Environmental > Terrestrial > Soil > Wetlands | place: USA: Ohio... | reverse complement strand
AGAATAAGCCGCAGGCAACCGCTTGGGCAATACCTCTACCTCACCACGCGCATTGCGTATGGCCAACGCCCGGTTGTTCTTCTAGATTCGCTACCTATCTGTACATTCCACGCTGTTGATAAAGCCTAGGATCGCAGCCCGAAATTTGTCGGGCTCCTCCCACATGCCGCAGTGTGAACTTTGCTGAAGAATAATCTGCTCAGAACCAGCGATCCCGTTTTTTAGAAACGCCATTTGTAAGGGGGTTGCCTCGTCATAGCGGCCAGAAAGGATCAAGGTGGGACAGCGAATTTGGGAAAGGCGCGGCCTAATATCCCAGTCCTTCAGAAGTCCTGTGGGGTAAAACTCGGTCGGGCCGATTAGCGTTGCATGGATATCATCGTTGCTTCCGGCCTGCATTCGGAATATGGCAAAGGGCATGGGCTGGAGGCGACAATCATGCCTCAGAGAGAATTGGATGCTCAGGGGTAGGTATGCAGCCGACCGAAGACGAAGGATCGGTGCGTACGAAATCAAGGAGGCAAACGCAGAGGCGAGGGGGTGAGAAATGAACGGGAAAAGAACCTTCATGATCCTTGCCCAGCGATCGATTTTCTCTTGAGTCCAAGAACGCGCAGGTTTTGCCCCGGGCTTGGGCGGCTTGGCTGGACAAAATGATCTTGCGCACCGGTCCAGAGCCTTGGAGATGTGGGGAGGCATCGATAAGCGAAGCCGGTGCGCTTCGTCAGCCCAAAGTTGGACGCTGACCACTGAACTGCACAGGCAAGCGCTTAGGACCCCCGGGGGTCGAGTGAGGAGATATTCGAGGGCTACCATGCCTCCCCATGAATGGCCCAAAAGATGGATGCGATCCAGCCCCAACGCCTTTCTCACGGAGTCAGTCTGTTTCAGGACGCCTTCTATTGTCCAGAGTTCCGGATCGCGGGGACGATCCGACCTTCCAGCGCCAAGCTGGTCGAACCGGATGACAGTTCTTCCTTGGTCTGCCATGGCCTCCAGCGGTTCTAAGTAGTCACTGCCTAAGCCAGGGCCGCCGTGCAGTAGCAGTATTGGCGCAGTCGAGTTTGATATGGCTGGTTTCGCGACCCGATACCAGATCCTGTAACCTTGGAAGCACGCAAAACTCTCATTGATCATGTGTCGGACCTCGACCCCAAAGATCCATTACCAAAACATATCCTCAGGGGCTTTGTCCCCTTTTCGCCTATGGGGAGATGATATTCACATATTTTTTGGTCCGCAGGAGGGCTTCCGCTGCAAAAATGCCGGACATCGCTGCGGGTCCCACGCCAAACCCCGGGTAGGTGGTCTGGCCTGCCTGATATAATCCGGGCACTCCGGGAGCATGAGGAAATTGGGCTCTGAAATCAGCCGTGCCGGAAAGCCCATAGATAGCACCTTTGTAAAGGCGCATCTTGTTTTGAAAATCCTTAGGACTTAGCACTCTTTTTACGGCAATGTTGATTTTGTGCCGCCCAGACAGCGCCTGTAATCCCGATTCAACCACTCTCCCTGTTTTCTGCTCATCCCAATCGTCAGCCGGTCTGTCCTGTCTTATAGCAGGAAACATTTCAATGATGCTCCCAATCCGCGGTGCCAATTCTGGCATAGTCACGGTTGGCACGAGGTAGGTGAACCACTTCACTTCGTCCTCCTTGAACATGAAAAACGTCGACTGCTCGTTCATCATCGGGAGAACGCTATTGGAATGACTGCATCCATCGAGCACATTTGATAAACCGAGCTGGATCGACAGCGCTTTGTGCGACAAGGGCACCTTCTTGACCTTTTGGCGCATGCCGTGCGGTAAATCTTCCGGCTTTAGGAGTGAGCCGAAGGTCACCATGCCGCTGACGGTCGATACAACAGCATCCAATTCGATCAGACCCAGCCCGTCAATTTCCAACCCATGAACAATCCCGTTTTTCAATAGTATTCTATTCACCTTTGAGTTGAGAAATAGTTCGCCGCCATTTTTTCTTAAAGATTGACTTAAGGCTTCCGGTATCTTCCCCATGCCGCCCTCAGGTAGGTAAAAGCCCTCGGTCAGGATGGCGACGGGCGACAGTATCATGGGAACCGGTGTCTTCTGGGGAGGCGCACCTGTAATAAAAAGCAGGGAACCTGCTATTGCAGCCTGCACTGCCTTATCGCTGAAGAGTTTTCGCAATTCGGATGCAACGGTTCCCTGCAACTTGTGTATATGAGGCCAAATTTTTGTAATCAGCCTTGATAACAAGAATGGGTGAACAAATAAATCATCCTCATAGAGTCGGAGAACGGACTCCCATTTGTTCAACAGTTTCCTCAGTTCCTTTTGCAACCGGACCGTGTCCACCTCTCCAAGTCTTTGATTGACCTTCAACTTGGACTTGCCTCCCAGTAAGACAACGGTGCCATTTGGCAATATCGTCTGGTGAGCTTTTACTTTCCGCAATGGCAGGATTGAGGGGCGGTCAAGGCCCAATTTCTCGAATACGTGGTCGAGGATTCCTGGAAGACACAAATAACCCGCTCCGTCGTTGAAAGTGTATCCACCTAGGATGGTGTTTGCGCAGCAACCCCCGAGCTTATCACTGGCTTCAAAAAGCTTCACCTTTACACCCTCTCGGGAAAGCAGTCCACCTGCGGCTAACCCGGACACACCCCCACCTATAACTCCTACTGTCTTGATTTTACCCACAATCCCACCATGACTCCTATGGTCGCAAGCTCAGTAATATTCCTTAAGTCAATCCTGACTACACCTTTTGCCATGCTCTGAAAGCATCCACCAAACCTGCTCCTGTGGCACCGGCACCCCGTTGGGGGGTTTTACGATCATCACTACTTTTCGGATTGGCGTGGCCTACCAGCACCTTCCTGGCCGTGCAACGGAGGATGGCTTTGATATCCGACGGTGTAAGATTCGGATTTTTTGCCTTGAGGAGCGCGCACACAGCCGCTATTTGGGGTGCGGCTGTAGAAGTCCCGCAGAAAGCTGCCCAACCGTCGCGGGGGGATGTACCGTCTCGAGCTGCAGATTGACCAAAATCCATTCCGCAGCCCATTGGGACCGGAAGCAAGATCCCGTGGTTGATAGGCTTGGAATCGCCGAGACCTATCATGAACTTGCCGTGAAGTTTCGCGCCTAGGATACCGCAGAAATCGGGCACGTGCCTGCCTGGATAAATTTTGCTGTCAAAGGCACTGGCTATGCCTGAGGCCTTCATGTTGCCATCTGTGTCCACATAGACACCCCCAGCGGAGATGACATCCGGCATCATGCCTGGGAAAGCGAATGTGCCGTTGCCAGCCGCAACCACCACTGTGATGCCTGAAGCCACTGCATGTAGGATTTCGGCTTCCAATGCTTTCACACTCCTTGGGAGATTAGCGCGTTGTTTAGGGGGCGCCTTCCAGCGCAGATCCCACCCCGTGCTGATGGAGATGACGTCGGGGTTTTGTTGTCGGGCCTTGCAAAACCCTTCCAGCAAGCTTGCGGGTTCAACATCAAAATCCTCAATGGCATCAGTTCCGATCTTAACACCGATGAACTCGACACGCGGAGCGAGAGCGAAGATATTCGCCGATTCCCCAGTCCCATGACCAAAGGCGTCTTTCCTTTTATGCTTCGCGTCCCCTGCAAGAACCACTTTTGACGTATAACCATTAAAGAATGGGTGGGTGTGCTCGAAGCCAGTGTCTATCATGACGACGCGAACACCCTCGCCCGTGGTTCCTGCATCATGTACTTTCTTGGCTTTTAGCAAAGAAGCGATGCCACTGGGGACTTTGAGAGGATAGTCCTTCAGTTTTGGTGGCTTGGCAGAGAGCTTGGCAGGGGGTGCTGATGCCCCTGGCAGTGACATGGGAGTGTCATCATCGTCTCTTTTCCGAAGTGGGATGCAAATCGGGAACAAGTGGGGCCATTGAATGTACACATCGTCGATCAGCTCTGCGAGGGTGGGTGGAAATTTCCAGGGTGCGCCCTTGGGCGGGAAGCAGACAGATGGAACAGGATAGTTCTCTGGGCTCTTGATCTTGCGTTTCTCCAGGGTGGTGCCAAACACGTTTTTAAACAAATCTCCTGTGCATTTCATCGAAACCGTGAGTCGACCCCGCCCGGTCAGTTTGAAACCCAGCTTGCGGAGCTCGTCGATGCCCCGCTCCATCTTCTGTGGCTCAGGCTCGAAATTCTTGATGTTTTGGAGGGAGAGATGGACACCGCGCTTGGTTGGTCCAGGTTCTCGGTCTGGCCTGGGGAAGGTTACTGCGACGCGCAGCTCCTCGGAAGGCTCGTCACATTTCTTGTTGCGCTGGGATGGGATTGCTGAACCATAGGCGTACATGGTTCTCCTCCTTTCACAATTAAAATCGGCTCCTCCGCACATCCCTGGAACTCTTCAAGGGGATGGGCTTTTTCAGGATACCGGCATAGCCTTGGCAAATCCTTTTGAAGAGAAAATATTCGATGGACTGCTCACCCAAAATGACCTTCAGTCCCCAGTCTTCACAGGTCATAATGAACTTAAGAAGTCTCAACGGCACATTCGTTTCAGGCTGCTTTTTTTGATATCCAAATTCTGAGGACGGCGTTCGCATGAACGGGTACACATTGACAAAATCAAAGTACAGCCTGTGATCCGCCAGGATTCTGATTGTTTCGTCAAAATCCGCTTCTCTCTCCCCTGGGATACCAACGACAAGAGAAGGAGTGGGCAAAATGCCGTTTGAATGCAGCGTTTTTATGAAAATGGACATCTGCTTAGAGGTGATCCCCTTGTCCATTGCACGGAGTATCCTGTCACTTCCAGACTCCAACCCAAAGAATATCCCCCTGCATCCCGCCCTTCGCAGCGCTTCAATCTGCCTGCCGGATAGATCCGCCCTGGACTGCCCGCCCCATGGTTTGTTAAACCTCTGAAAATAGCCGCAGAACTCGACCAGATTGCCACCATTCAATGTGTGGTCCCGACAAACGAGCACGGCCGGGTTATATTGCTCGATGACCGTCTCTAACTCCTTGATCACGGATTTGGCTGACCTCTCAAGATACCCTGCATTCCAGCCCCGGGAAAGCGAGCAGAATTTGCATTTACCCCAGGAGCACCCGTGCTTCAACGTGAATGGGAGAAGGTCAAACAGGTATTTCTCTCGGTGCCTATACATTGGGTTGGGCAGCAAGTCATAGTCGACAGGTTTTGCCGTCCCATTTATCGCAAAAAGATCATTCAGGTGCACCGTCTTTATCCCATGCTTCTTCAACTCCTTTTCGTTCGTCCACGAACCCAAGGAATTGCCGAAGAAGTACACCTTAGTATTGGGAGATACTTGCATGATGGCACGAGAAAGTCTCAAAACGGACTCGGCAGGGACCATGGGAAACCAGGCGGGAGGGGTCACATATACCAGGGGATACTCCTTCCAGGGAATTGATGCGTAGTGCTTGTCAATGTACGTTTCAATCGCCTCGAAAAGAGGGTTAAGCAACAGATCCGAGGCAATCGGGGTCCCATCCAAGGTGTCCAATATTTGTTCCAGTTTCCCGCGGTATCTGAAATAGATCTCAGCGTTCAGATCCCTGACTTCCAGATCATATCTTCTCGCCAGGACCGCGGCTCCGTACCCCAAAAAACAGCCAGGATGATAGGGCAAATGGGAAAGCCATGGGGTTACAAGAGCAACCTTCATTCTCATAGAATCCTTCGCAGAACGAGAAATCGTTCGGGTGCTGGGGAGTGCCTGGACCCTCTGGATTAATACCAAGGGGACACTATGGCTTCAGCAAGCAATGGAGGTGCGGACTGTCCCCTCTATGGCTGAAGAGCTTTGGCGGTCAGGCATGGTTTTGCCGCATGGAGCCTTAATCAAAAGTGCACAAGGGCAAATCCAAAGTTCAAGCCGAGGAACAGAAAACCATGGCAAGCATGGATTCGTTGCCATGGACTTTGAGCGCGCTCCACCGTTGGGCGGTCCTGTTCGCCCCTACAGGGCAGGATGGCGCAATAAAACTTGCCCTCGTAGTTCTTGATGGACTTATCCGACGATGAGTTTTTTGGGCCTTTTTAGTAATGCCAATCCCAAGCCTCCGGGTCCTTCAACCTCTTTAAAGTGGCCATTATTCTTTTGGTGGCCTGGAGGCTTACACCCTCATAACCCAAACGGTGAAACTTCTTTAGGAGCGTCTCAGCCGTATAGCCTTTGCCTTTTGTTTTAATGATGGCGATCATTTGCTTGTAAAGTTTCGGGTCCTTATTTGCGTCTTCGATAAAATCAAAAACATTCCCTTTTGACACTTTCTTCTTTTTACTTTGCGTCTTATTTGCCATACCTTTTCCTCCCTTTCTGAAATACGCTCACGGATTTTGGGTACTCCTGGTTTTCAATACTTAACGCTGCTCGAGGGATATGTGAAATCATTAGTCCGTCCTGGGCCAATCGACTGGATCTTTCACTTTGCCGTGGAATGTGATCAGAATCACCCATACGAAGAAGCCTTGGCCAGTACTCTCTGACAATAGGGGACCTCAGGGAACATATCCCTATACCATTCTGAGGGTTTGAGGACGCCTTCTTTACTGCAAAGGCGAGAGTACATGCAATTCCGACAAATCAAACGATCTTTTGAGACCGCACTGCGGTAGTCATCTGAGTTGATGATTTTTGGAAGAATCCCGGGTTCATAGATGCCAAAATGATCCGTGGTCGAGTGAGCGAGTGTGATACGCAGATCTGCGGTGATCATGAGGCTTCCCAGTCTGTACAATGGTGGAGACAGGGGCACCCAGGGCATCTTGAGAACCTTGGCGGCGACAACAGCCAGGGGATTGTTCAATAAGTCCACTTTAAGGCCGTAAAGGTTCAAAAAGGAAATCATCTGAACAAGCCTGAGAAAGTCATCAGGGCGCAGGACCTCTTTGGATAGATCAAATACATCTTCCGGTACACGGATGAGTTGTATGAACGTTAACTGCTCAAGGCTTGGATAAGTTTCGAAAACCCATTCTGCAAACCCCGGCAGGTCTGGAATCATACTTCTGCCGACGGTGGTAAATATGTGAACGCAAAGCCCAGCGTTAAGCGCATGGTTGATACCTTTCCGAGCCCGATCGTAAGATCCTTTCCCGCGAATACGGTCATGCCACTGTTTTGGGCCCTGAAGACTCAGGGAAAGGCCAAGATCATTGTATCCCGCAAGTCTCTTGCTGACTTCAGGCGTCAGCAGTGTCCCATTGGTGTTCAAAAAGGCGGCCTCATATCCCAGGGCAAAGGCATAGTCGAGAATGTCCATCAAGCCCTCCCACAGGAGGGGTTCCCCGCCTGTGAGGTGAAGACGTCTATAACCTGCTTCGTACCCTTCGCGAACCATGGTTTTGGCCAATTTGGGGGCAAGGCTTGACCTCTGCCGCCCTCGGGCGCGGACAAAACAGTGTGAGCAGGAGGTATTGCAGCGGGTTGTTACCTCGAGACCGAGGCGATCACATTTGGGCCAGGTAGCTCTCCTCTTTTCCATGGCGTTCTTCCTAGTGCCCGCCGCTGTTTCTGATCGGCTGGGCAAGGCATCTAAATTCCTGTCCAAAACCTTTGAGGCCGTAAGCCTCAACCATAGCTGCGGCCGTCTCCAATTCAGCCCATATTCTTGCTCTGATTTTGTCAATGATACCGTGTTCCACGATGTGGATCAGGATGCCCCTTTTGGCGGCTCTGGCAGGTCCCCGGTCTCGAAGTGTATTCCAGTGTGCCCTAACCTTTTCAGGGAGATAAACATATATTGCCGAGTGCGCCCCCTTTTCCATATCGTCGCCCATATCCTTGATGTCGTCGAGAAGCCTCCAGGCAATACCGAAGGAGCCGTAGGCCATCTGAAGATCCCTTGTGAAATCTGAGACGCCCTTCATCTTCATGGAGAGAAGGGTGGGAGCAATCATGCCAAGGCCCATTTGCCCTCTGAAAGCATCACAATAGCGGTCGATGGAATCCAGTTCTTTCGAATCTTGGACACTCGAATAGTATTCGGCTATGAAGTGTCTAACAGTCCTCTTCCCTCCAGGAACACCTTCAGCCAAATTGCAGAAGGCCCGATTCATGATCGTCCAGGCTTGGCTTCTCAAAAGCAGGGTTAGAGGGGAAACAGAAATCTGATGATCGGTGAGATGATCATCCAGGGAGTGAAGAAACATCGCCATGGATTGGGCTGTCACTGCACCCGTCACATCCCTTTTCTTAAATCGTTTGGCGTCGGGAGTGTCATCGTTGCTGAGCCAGTAAAGAATGGACCAAGAAGGTGGATAATAGTTGGAGAAAAAATCCAACTCGTCCCCCAGGCTTAACCCTGAATACTGCATAAGGAACAAGAGGGAATCGGTTTGAACAGAATCCGGCAGAGATCTGCAAAGGGAGAGAATCTCACCGTTGAATCTTTCGTAAAAGGCTTTTTCGGATTTTGAAAGGGTGGTGCTGCCGAAGTCCGTCTGTGCGCACCTTGAAAGACAGCTGATGATTTTGTCCTCCATGCGAGGAGACTCCCCTTTCCTTGTTGGCGCATCAGAAAACGTCACAAATCAGACGACCCCTCTGCAGTGCGCCCTATCGCCGAATCCAGTTCCTCAAAATCCTGTTGGAGACCTAAGTCAACGAACATCGCTCTAGCCTTTTCCAAGAACTCTTCCATTTGTATTGGAGAAGGCAGCTTCTTCTCATCCTTGACCTCAAAGAGACGCCTCGCTATTTCAGCATAGGTCCTGGCGACCTGGGGTCGGGCGCCGAGTCTTTCGCCTTCGCTAAGTGCTTTGTGCCACCATTTAAAAGCGGTTTTCCTTTCTTGGATCAACCAATGATACACACCCCAAAGCCTATAGGATTCTGTTCGATACAACGCGGCCTTCTGACAGTTCTTGAGCAGCATCTTTCCTGAAGTGAAAGCCTTCTTACGATGGTCAGAAAAATCTTTCTTGTTACTAGCCCAAAGGGAGTCCTGCATCCGACACAGGTAATATTCAAACTTACTTCTATTCAAGCACGATAACTGATAAGGAACTGCCATCACTGCAGGTCGGATCCTGTCGGCTTTATCCAGCGATTTTCCAGCCTCCTCCATATCGCCCATCAAGAGGTGAATTAAGGTCTTTAGGGATTGTAGATGCATCTCATTGAGAGGATAGTTTTTTCGCTGGGTGAGGTTGATCCCATGCATCGCCTCATCAGTGGCTTGCCTGAGTTGGCGACGTTCAATGAGCAGGCTAATATTCAGCAGGTGTTTCAACAGCCGGAAGATATCGTTTTCATAGGTTTCGGCGATTTCGTTGAGTCTTGTTACCATCGTTTCGGCTTTATCAAAATGCCCCTGGTAGATGAGCGGGAGTCCGTGCCAGTAATAGTGCAGGATAGAATAATACATTTCCCCAATTTTTAGGTTTCTGTTCACCAAGTCATCATTGCACTCACTAATTTCATTCCACTGGCCTTCTAGAAAATATTGTACTGTGTCAAAAGCATCATAGACGATCCATTGCTTGGCATCATCCGGGGCTAGCTTAGTCTTAGCATAATCCAGGATTCTTCTACCGATTCGGTGGGAAAGACCACCGAAGGAGAACGGCGCACTGGCACCAACAAAGTTCGCAATCCCAAATTTGACTTTTGTAAGATCGAAATGAACGATGGTGTCACAAAAAAAGAAAACATTATAGCGAAAGCGCTTGGGATTAATGATAACTAGGACTTCGGCTTCCTTTTGGAACAGGTCTATAGCCTCGGCATCCCTTTGTGTAGGGATTTTCTTGAACCAACGGGATGGAAAGTAAATTGCCAAAAGGAATGTCATGAAACTTGACAGGAATCTTAGCCTCATTGATAAGGCGTTTTTGGGGAACTCGCCCCAGTAATAGCTCAGGGCCTTGTCGCAATGCTCCACAGCCTCGGCGTAGTGGCCCCGGTTAAAGAGCGCCAGCCCGATGTTCTTCTCAATCATGGCAACCTTTTCAGGATCCGCAGTGTCGCCTCGCAATCTCCGATAGATGCTGAGCGCGTCCTGGTAATAGTGGAGCGCCTCATTGGATGCTGAGGATTTCAGGGCATCTTCCCCCGCCTTGATCAGGCACTCCTCGGCCTTCTCCAGACTTTCGCCTTTGCTGTAGTGATAGGCCAGCATGCCGTAGAATTCGTGGAGTCTTTCGTCGAAGATCTTCTCGATGGATCGGGCGACACTCAGGTGGAGCTCCTTTCTTTTCAGAGGCAGAATGGATTCGTAGGCAACCTCCTGGACAAGGGCGTGGTTGAACAGGTACTCCACCTCACCCATTCGCAATCGTTGCCGGAGGAGCTGAATTTCCTGCAGGTAGGTAAGCCTGGCATCGATATCCCCAATGGTGGATGCGACCTCTGTGAGAATACGATAGAAGAAAGACCTTCCGATCACGGATGCTTTCCTCACCAGTTCACGGGTCTGCTCCTCCAGTCGGTCGATTCTCGCCATCAGCAAATCATCGATCGTCTTGGGAATGGGGATTCTTTCCGCCTTTTCCGTCAATTGAAATGTGCCACCCTTCGGCAACAGAGCCTGCTCATCGATAAGGGAGCGAACAACCTCTTCAATAAAGAAGGGATTCCCTCCAGCCCTTTCTGCTATTTTCTCGACAAGGGCATGTTGAAGCCCGCTGATCCGCAACATGTTCCTGACAAGCGCTTCACTCGTTTTTCCCGGCAGGCGCTCCAGGACCATTTCGACATAGTAGTGTACATGGCTGTCTTTGAGGGATTCAGATAAACGGCCTCCGGTTTCTTTGTAGCCAGGGCGAAAAAGGTTGATGAAAAGAATCCTGTGTGTCTCCGCCAGGCGAAAGAGGGATTCCATAAGCTCAACAGAACTCGTGTCAGCCCAATGAAAGTCTTCAATCACAATGACCAGTGGGGTCCGTTCCGCCACCTTGATCAACAGATCCCGCACGCTCTTCAGGATCAGTCTCTTCAGGGCCTCTCCTTCTATCCCTTTAGTCCTCTGAGCATGTCTGCCTGACAGCTTCATCCCCATCAGGATCGCCACAAAGGGAAGCACCTCACCATACTCCTCTGGAAACAGCCTCTTTATGGCAGCCTCGAGCTTTTCAAATGCCCTTGCCTCGTCATCGTCAGCCCTGATCCCCACCCACTGTTTCGAGAGATCGATAATAGGGTGAAAACTCAGATTCTTCCCCATGGAAATCGCCCTTCCTTCCAAAAGGGCGACCTTTTTCATCACCTCCCCTTTTTTCAACTCAGCCACGAGCCGAGATTTTCCGATGCCGGCCTCACCGATAATACTAACGACCGATCCCTCCCCGTTGATCGCCTTCATCACCTGAAGTTCAAGCCTATTCAGCTCACTCTCCCTCCCGACCATCTTAGAGTAGATGATGCGTTCAGAACCCAAGCGGGAGCGGTACACGTCCTCTTTAGCTGAAAGAACCTTGTAAACAGATACGGTTTCGTCTTTCCCTTTAATCCTCTTTTTGCCCAGGGCCTCAAAACGGAAAAAGCCCTCGGTGAGCTTGAAGATATCTTCGGTCACATAGGTTGTCCCTGGATCAGCTAATCCTTCCATCCGTGAGGCTAGATTTACTGTATCCCCCACTGCCTTGAAATCTACTCTGAGGTCGTTGCCCAAAGTGCCTACAACCACGGGGCCTGTGTGAATTCCGATCCTCATCGTGACGGCAGGTATCTTCTTCTCCCTTGTCAGTTGATCGCTGAGCTGATTGATCGCTCGATGAATCGCAAAGGCAGACCGAATAGCACGCTGGCAAGCATCTTCCAGAGCGATAGGGGCGCCGAATAACGCCATGATCCCATCTCCGGTCATCTCGTTGACCGTTCCTTCGTATTCGTGGACCTTGTGGATCAAAATCTCGTAAACTTGATCCATGAGGGTATAGATCTCCTCGGGGCCTAGGCGCTCAGAGAGAGAGGTGAATCCCACCATGTCGCAGAACATCACGGTGACTTGCTTTTTCTCTCCCTCGATCTTGCCCTTTTGTTCCAGAATCTTTTGGGTCAATCCTCCGGGGAGGTACTTCTGAATTTTTTCCAGCTTTTCATCGAAGGAGAGTTCTCTGGGGGTTGGCGGTTCGTGGAGATTCAGGTTTTGGCCACACTCACCGCAAAATTTGAACTGAGGCGGACTGGAGAAACCGCACCTGGGGCAGACCGTTTCCAGCTTAGCTCCGCATTCTGAGCAAAGGCTCAGGCCTTCCGGGTTTTGAAAGCAGCATTTCGGACACTTCATTTTGAACCTCTCTTGAGGGCGCTCTGTCTAAAAGAGACGCCACCTCCGAGAGAAGGTGTCGTAAGCTCCTAACAGAACGGATACGCTCCGTCAGGCGCAAAGTCGGCAAAACCCGAGAGGTCTTTCCACAAACAACCTCTACAATGGAAGCAAAGGGGTGGAAGGGAGCATTCCAAACATTTAAGAGCAAAAGGCCTGCCAAGTCAAGAAAAAGCCTAAGGCAGACGGAGCACTTTCTCGGCATTCTCCAGGATGGAATCCGAGAACCCGTGCGCCCGCTTGATCATCACGTCCCTGTCCAGGAGGTT
>Ga0316621_10000114_pt1 | contig 12599 bp, 11 predicted proteins | sample OWC_Aug_OW2_C1_D_2_FD_207664 | JGI IMG/M metagenome (GOLD analysis project Ga0316621, IMG submission 207664) | Wetland soil microbial communities from Old Woman Creek delta, Ohio, United States - OWC_Aug_OW2_C1_D1_C | ecosystem: Environmental > Terrestrial > Soil > Wetlands | place: USA: Ohio... | reverse complement strand
GATCTCACCTTCGCGCGAGATGCCCGTGCCGTACATGATCTCGAACTCGGCCTCGCGGAACGGCGGCGCGACCTTGTTCTTGACGACCTTGACGCGGGTCTGGTTGCCGACCACTTCCTCGCCGGACTTGATCGCACCGATGCGGCGGATGTCGAGGCGCACGGAGGCGTAGAACTTGAGCGCGTTGCCGCCCGTGGTGGTCTCCGGGTTGCCGAACATGACGCCGATCTTCATGCGGATCTGGTTGATGAAGATGACCATCGTGTTCGAGCGCTTGATGTTGCCGGTGAGCTTGCGCAGGGCCTGCGACATGAGGCGTGCCTGCGCACCCATCTGCATGTCGCCCATCTCGCCTTCGATCTCGGCCTTGGGCGTCAGCGCCGCGACCGAGTCGACGACGACGACGTCCACTGCGCCCGAGCGGACGAGCATGTCGGTGATTTCGAGCGCCTGCTCGCCGTTGTCCGGCTGCGAAACGAGCAGCTCGTTGACATTGACGCCGAGCTTTTCCGCGTAAGCCGGGTCGAGCGCGTGCTCCGCGTCGACGAACGCGGCGGTGCCGCCCTGGCGCTGCACCTGGGCGATCGCCGTGAGCGCGAGCGTGGTCTTGCCGGATGATTCCGGGCCGTAGATCTCGATGACTCGGCCGCGCGGCAGCCCACCAACGCCGAGCGCGATGTCCAGGCCGAGAGAGCCGGTCGAGATGGCTTCGACGTCGTAGCTGGCGCCGGCATCACCCAGGCGCATGACGGAGCCCTTGCCGAACTGCTTCTCGATCTGGCCGAGCGCTGCGACCAGCGCCTTCTTGCGGTTTTCTTCCATTGCGTTACTCGTGTTCGTTAAGCGTTGGGGCCGGGTTGGCCCGGCACGTGAACTGAAATCTCGGGGAGGGGCGCATTATTCCATAGCCCCCTCCCCCTCGCAGGCGCGATTACTGGCCGAAACAACCCGTTTCTCAGCCGCCTGCTGTGCCGAGATTCCACCAGCGCAGTGGCTCATAGCGTGAGCCCGCCGGATCCGTCACCGACCGCACGAGGGCGAAGCGATCCGCCGGCCAGTCGACCGGCGCATCCAGGCGTCGCGCCGTGGCTGTCCTGGCCTTGCGTGCGAGCGTCACGTGTGGGCGGTACTCACGCGCCTCTGGCGTAAACCCCTCGGCCGCGAGCGCGGCGCGCAGTTGGGTGACGAGGGATGCCAGTTCGGGGGGTGTGCGGCTTGCCGACAGGCACAGGACCTGTGGCTTGCGCCAGTGATCGAGCAGGTCGAATTCCACATGGAACGGTTCCACACGCACGCGGTCGGCCGCGGCCCATACCGCGGGCTGGCGGTCGGCCGGGACGCCTCCCAGGAACTCGAGCGTCACGTGCCATTGGTCAGGTCGTTGCGGCTTCCCGGCCACGCCATTCGCCAGGGTGGGCAACTGCCGCGCCAGTGCGGCCGACAAGCCGCTGTCTGGCCAGAGCGCGAAGAACAGGCGGTCGTCCGTCATCCTTCCAGCAGGCCAGCCAGGGCCCGGCGTACAGCCCAGCGCCGGACGGATTCCCGATCGCCCGGCAGTCGTTCACAGGCCGTCGCGACATGGTTTGTCTCGTCCGCCCCCCGACTCGCCCAGGCGAACCAGACCGTTCCGACGGGCTTGTCCGGCGACCCCCCATCCGGGCCGGCAATGCCGCTCACGGCGACGCTGAGGTGCCCCCCAAGCCGCTGCAGGGCACCCAGGGCCATCGCCCGGGCAACCGGCTCACTGACGGCGCCGTGGGCCGCGATCATGGCCGGGTCGACACCAAGGACGGCCGACTTCGCCTCGTTTGAATAGGTGACGACACCGCCCCGGAACCACCGGGAACTGCCGGGCAGGTCCGTGCAGGCCTTCGCAATCCACCCGCCGGTGCAGGATTCCGCAGTCACGAGCTGCCTGCCGGACCCGTCCAGCCTTGTGGCCAGTGTCTCGGCCAGCGCGCGCAGTTCTGCATCCGAGGGGGCGGTCATGAGAGAATTCTACCCGGCCGTTGCGGGCCCCGGCGGAGCATCGCCGTCCCGCAGGGGTACGTTTACACAACCAAACGAGTGGCATAACCCATGAGAATCGCTTCGCTCGCAGTGGCGCTGGTCGTCGCTGCCTTCCCGACTGTTTCGAGTGCCCAGGAAGTCCAGGGCGTCAAGGCCGACGAGCAGATCATCATCAAGCAGCTCCAGACGGACCGCCGCGCCGTCATCGCGCAGAGCCTCAAGCTCTCGGATTCCGAGAGCCGCGCGTTCTGGCCGATCTACGACAAGTACGAGCAGGACATGAAGAAGGTCACGGACCGGCGCATGGCCATGCTCGACCAGTTCGCGGCCAAGTACGACACGCTGACCGACGCCGACGCGGACGAGATGCTGAAGACGCGCTACGCGATCGACAAGGACGCGCTCGCGATCAAGCAGAAGTACGCGAAGCAGATCCAGAAGGCCCTGCCGAGCGTGAAGGCGCTGCGCTACGTCCAGGTGCAGGACCGCATCGACGTGCTGCTCGCGAGCAACATGTTCTCGATCATCCCGCTCGCACGCTGAACCCGACAGACACCGGAACCACGGAGCCCATGAAAATGACGAAGTTCAATCACAGGAAGCCGGCGCTGTTCGCCGCGGCACTCACCGCGATGGTCGCCCTCGCCGCGCCGGTCGCATCGATGGCGCAGTCGACCTATGACGACACGCAGCAACTGATCGCGCAGATCCAGACCGACAAGCGCGCGCTCGTGCTGAAGGGCATGGCGCTCGACGACGCGCAGGTGCAGGCTTTCACGCCCATCTATGACGAATACCAGGTCGATCGCAAGAAGATCATGGAGCGCGGCGTGGACCTCCTGAACTCCTACGCTTCGAACTACGACACGATGACGGACGACGCGGCGAAGAAGCTGCTGAAGGACTGGTTCAAGCTGCAGGAGGACGAAGAGGCCCTGGTGAAGAAGTACGCCAAGAAGTTTGAAAAGGTGCTGCCTGCCACCAAGGTGCTGCGCTTCGTCCAGATCGAGAACAAGCTGAACACCGTCGTCCGCTCGCTCGGCGTGCGCGTCATCCCGCTCGCACAGTGAGCTGAACAGGAGAAACAACCGTCATGACCAACCTTCGCGTCCCGTTCATCGCCGCGCTGGTGGCCGTGACGGCGCTTGCGGCGGGCTGCTCCAGCGGCCCGTCCATCCGCGCCGATTACGACCGCGCAGCGGACTTCAGCCGGTTCAAGACCTACGGTTTCGTCGCCCAGGCCGGCACGGACAGCGCGGACTTCCGGTCGATCGCGACCCAGGTCCTGCAGAACTCGGCTTCGCGTGAAATGGAATCGCGCGGTTACACGCGTTCGGACAATCCCGACCTCGTGATCAACTTCAAGGGCAAGCTCGAAGAGAAGACCGATATCGAATCGACGCCTGCACCTTACTACGGGCCGAGCTGGGGTTACCGCGGCTGGTACGGTGCGCCCTACTACGGTGGCGGCACGGAAGTCACTACGCGCCGCTACAAGGTCGGCACCCTGGTGATGGACGTGATCGATCGCGAAAAACGCCAGGCCGTGTTCCAAGGTGGTTACGAAGGCGTGGTGACGTCGAAGATGCTCGAGAACAAGGAGCAGACGATCAAGGATGCCGTCGCCGCGATCTTCGTGAAATACCCGTTCGTTGCCGGCCAGGCAGCGCCGGTGACTCCGCCCGAAGCGAAGAAATAAGCCGACTCGCGGCGCAGGCCGCAGTTCGCCTCTCCCGAAGCCAGCCCCTCGCGGGGCTGGCTTTTTTCGTGCCCGCATTCCGTGCGGTGGACGACGGTTGTGCGTCGCGCCGAGCGGCGCGGCAGCAAGAGCGGCGCAACGCCTTCTTCGCTATGATGCGGTGAAACCACATCGGGGCTGCAACAGCACATGCGTGAACCTCACTCGAAACTCCGCGCCGCTGGCACCGTGGTGCTCACCGCGCTGATGGCTGCGTTGGCGGGCGTCGCCGCGGCTGCAGACCGCTATTGGCCACCCATCGTCGACCCGGCCACGGGGCAGTACACCCCGGGACGCTGGGTGTGGGCGGACCTCGTGACGTCGGACGTCGCGGCGGCCGCGGATTTCTACGGCAAGGTGTTCGGCTGGACCTTCGAAACTTATGGCGGCGAGGACGACCGTGAGACATACACGCTCGCGCTCGCGAATGGATTGCCGATCGGCGGGATGGTGTTCGACCAGCGGGCGATGAAGGGCGAGGTCCCGTCCGCGCGCTGGATCGGGCTTGTGTCCGTGACGGACCCGCAGGCAGTCACGCAAGCCGTCACCAAGTCGGGCGGCACGATCATCTACGCGCCGAAGATGCTCGGCGAACGCGGCGAGACCGCCGTCTTCAAGGATCCGGAAGGCACGCTTTTCGGCGTGGTCCGTTCAAAGAACGGCGACCCTGCCGACTACGTCGGCGACATGAACGAATGGGTTTGGCTCGATCTCTGGACCGCGGATGTCGCCAAGGCGACACAGTTCTACCAGGCCGTGGTCGGCTACGAAGTGCTCCCGCTCGAACAGGAAGGCCCCCGCAGCGGCGCCCACCTCGTCTCCGGCGGATATGTCCGGGCCGGCGTGATGCAGAAGCTCGATGAACGATCTTCCTCCGTCTGGCTTCCATACATCCGCGTCGTCGATGCGAAGAAAACTGCGGAGGCGGCACGAGCCGCGGGCGGCAAGGTCGTATTCGAGCCGGCGCAGCTGAACCGTTCCATCGTCGCGATCATTGCGGACCCGACAGGGGCTCCAGTCGGCATTGCGCAGTTGCCCGCACAGGAGGCTCAGCCATGAGCGCCTCATTCAGGGTGCAACTCTGGCGCAAGTCAGTTGCCTGTGCATCGCTGGGCACCTTGCTGGCGCTCGCTGGGTGCGCGAGCGATGGCTACGGCGGTGACAGCGTTTCGACCAGCGTCAGCGTCGGCGTCGGTTACGGCGGCTATTACGGTCCGGGCTGGTACGGCGGTTACTACGAACCGTATCCGCCAGTCGTCGTCGTGCCACCGGATCACCCGGATCGGCCCGATCGGCCAGGCGACGGCAGTGGCGCTAATCGACCGAGCACGTTGCCCGCGGACGTCGGTGGCGCCTCGACGAGGCCCTCCACGGGTCCGGCACCGGCCGCGTCGTCGGCGCGCCCGTCGACGGCACCCTCCCGGCCTTCGAGCGCGAGCCGCCCGACGAGCCGACCCTCGCCACGGCCGGCACCAAGACCGATGCCTCGCGGCAGGCGCTGACAGTCCGCAGGGCCGGATCGTCGCTGATGACCCCGTCGCTGCCCGCTCAGGCCATCGGGGCGCGGCCGGAGGCGCCGCCCATGCCCTGGGAGTCCGCAATGCGCGCAAGCGCCAAGTCCTCGGGCAACCTGTAGAACTCGGGCAGGAACCGGTCAAGCAGGTCGAGCTGCTGGCGCAGCGCCGCGTGCCGCTGGGCCGGCAAGGTGTCGACCAGGTTCTCCAGCATCGCGCGCATGCGTCGCGGAATCTGCACGCTGCCTGCACCGCAGGCGCGGATCTCGTTGCAGGAGATGTGCACGAAGTCTTCCCAGTTCGGCGTGCGCAGGATTACGCGCACGGCACCCGTCTCATCGCGGGCCGTGTCGTCGTGAAGCCGCCGCCGCCCGACGAACCGCAGCAGGCGATGAACCTGGTCCATCGCGAGCACGGCCGTCGTCGGGTCATTAATCGCGGGCGACAGGGCCTTGAGCGCGATGTCCACGAGGATCCGAAACGCGAACATCGGGTCCTGCTCCATCGTGCGCTCGGAACCGAACGCCACGTTCCCGCGCAGCCAGTCATCGTCGAGTTGCGAGGCACCGCCGTACAGCCGGAACAACGGTTCGTCCGCGGCAACGAAATCGCCGACCTGCGGCACGCACTCGACCAGGCCATCCACGCGCCGCGCCTCGCCGACCAGCGCCTGCAGGTCGAGCGCCAGCACGATCTGCGAACGGCCTTGCTGGCGCACCACGCGGACCGGATCACCCTGCGGACGATCCTCTGCGCGGGGTGATGCCTGCGCCTGGTCGGCCGCTTCGTCCGGATAGACCGCACGGATGACATCCATGCCGTCGTTGCTCACGAGCGCTACGATGCGCACCGGCCGCAGCAGCCTGGCGGCGTAATCGATCAGGAACAGGAAAGAGGCGATGCATGCGATGCCGAGCAGGGCACCGGTCAGCGTCACCAGTTGCATCACGTGTTCCTGGGTCCGGTTCAGCCCCGTGATCGCGAACAGCATCGTGAACATGTTGAGCCCGACCGTGTACTTGACGACACGATCGCGCAGCAGGGTCGTCGCGATGATGCGCGGGGTCAACTGGCCGCTGGCGACCTGGATGGCGACCAGCAGCGAACCGAAAGTGAAGACGACGAAGGAAAGCGTCAGCGTGATGATGGTGTCGAACAGCGTCTGGGCGCCCGCCACGCCGAGACCCGTGATGTCCGTTGCGACGTGCTTGTCGATCGCGTAAATGACACGGATGACGAGCAGCCCCAGCAGGACGGCCCCGATCGGCACGGCCCAGAGCGCGGACTTCAGGTAGACGATTGCCCGGCGCAGCTTGCTGGTATGCACACGCACACCCCCGGGACGACCGGCCGGGCTGGACACCCGGCCGGCACCCCTCGAGCATCAATACTCGTAGAACATCTTCTGGATCGCGACCGGGTCCTTCGTCTTCGTCAGCGCGAGCTGCAGCAGCACGCGCGACTTGGCCGGGTTGAGTTCACCCGAGGCCACGAAGCCCTTCTCGTCGTCGTTGACTTCGTTGTTGCGAAGCGTGATGCCCGACGGCAGCCGGGAGCTTCGCACGACCACCACGCCGCCCTTGGCAGCCTTGGTGAGCGCATCGAGTGCCGGTGTGGTCATGTTGCCGTCGCCCACGCCCGCCACCACGATGCCCTTGGCGCCGTTCCTGATCGCGGCGTCGATGAGGTCGGCGCTCATGTTGGCGTGCGCGTAGATGACGTCCACCCGCGGCAGCTGGTCGAGCGCATCGATCGAGAACTCGCTGGCAGGCCCAAGCTTCTTGTCCATCGGCTCGAACCAGAAAACCTTGCCGGTGTTGACCAGCCCCGCCGGCCCGCGGTTGATGCTCTCGAACGTCTGCACGCTCGTGGTATCGGTCTTCACCACGTTGCGCGCGTAGTGGATGGTGTCATTCAGCACGACGAGCGTGCCCTTGCCCTTCGCACCCGGATTCGTCACGACGGCCACGCCGTTGTAGATGTTGCCCGGGCCGTCGGCGCTCGTGGCCGTCGCCGGCCGCATCGAGCCCACCATCACCACCGGCTTGTCGCTCTTGGTGACCAGGGACAGGAAGTAGCTGGTCTCCTCGAGCGTGTCGGTCCCATGGGTGATCAATGCACCGCTGGTGCCCGGTTCGGCGAGGGAGGCGTTGAGGCGCTTGGCGAGCTTGAGCCAGATCTCGTCGTTCATGTCCTGGCTGCCGATGTTCGCGACCTGCTCACCCGTGAGCACCGCGAGCTTGTCGAGGTTCGGCACGGCCTTGAGCAGCGAATTCACGTCGTAGGCGCCGGACTTGTAGCCGTACTCCGTCGCGCTGGCCTGGGCGCCTGCGATCGTGCCGCCCGTGGCGAGCACCTTGATGTTGGGGAGGTCTGCAGCCTGCGGCGCAGTCGCGAAACCGCCCATCGCGACGACTGTCGCGATGACGCGGAGGATTGAGTTGCGTTTCATGTGTGAATCTCCGTCTGTGCACAGCCGGCCGGCGGCCGGCCGGGTTCCATTGAGTAGTTGCTATTTCTTGCTTCGGGCCTTGGGCTCGGGCTTTGCCTTGACTGCCTCGCCCTTCGACGCCTTGCCCTTCGAGGCCTCGTACGCCTGCCGGTAGCCGCGCGCGACCGCCCGCACCGCCCGGCCGATGTCGTCGTAGACATGGTCGTTGAGGTTCGCGAACGAAACGCGCACCGACCAGTCCGGCGCCTCGAACCCGCTGCCGTTCAGGAGCACGATCCCGTGGTCCTCGGCGAGCCGGAACACGAAATCGAGCGGGTGCACGTTCGCCTTCATCCACTCGACCACGTCCTCGCCGACGTATTTCCGGGCCCAGAATTCGAGGTCGATCAGTCCGTAGTAGTAGTCGTAGAGCGGGTTCGGCGCGATCTCGATGCCGAGCCCCTCGAGCGTCGCCTCGACTCGTTTCTTGACGATGCCGATGCAGGCCTTCTGGTAGTTCTTCTTGGTGTCCATCAGCTCGTAGGCCGAGAACAGGATCATCATCACCTGTTGCGGCAGCGACAGGCCCGCCGTGTGGTTCAGCGCCACGTCACGGCTGTCGGCGACGATGCGGTCGATGAAGCGGAGCTTGCGGGGCTCGAGCGTGATCGCGCTGTAGCGCTTGTCGAGCTTCTTGAGGATCGGTTCCGGGTGCTGGGCAATCAGCTTCTCGAACAGGTTGTCTTCGTGCACCGCGATCACGCCAAGGCGCCAGCCGGTGCAGCCGAAATACTTGCTGTACGAATAGACCCCGATCGTGTTCTGCGGAAAAGCGCCGAGCAGCGAGCGGAAGCCCGGCACGAACGTGCCGTACACGTCGTCGGTGAGCAGGATCAGGTCGGGACGCTTCTTCAGGATGGCGCCGATCTTCGCGATGGTCTTCTCGCTCAGGGCTACCGCGCTCGGGTTGCCCGGATTGACCACGAAGAACGCCTTGATCTTCGGATCGAGCAGCTTGTCCAGTTCGGCGTCGGCGAACTGCCAGCGGTTCTCCTGAGTGGCCTGGATGTTCACGACCTTGAGGTCGTAGTCCTCGAGGTGCGGCATCTCCAGGTACGGTGTAAAGATCGGCGTGGCGAGCGCAATCGTGTCGCCGGCGTTCAACAGCCGGTTCGTCTTCATCGACTTGAAGATGTAGCACATTGCCGCCGTGCCGCCCTCGACGGCGTACAGCTTGAACTTGCCCTTGGGTCGCGGTGAACCGCACATCGCCCACTGCAGGTACTCGTGCACGATCTGCTCGTTGTGCACCAGCATGCGGTCGGGCACCGGGTAGTTGTCGCCGATGATCGAGTCCACCAGTTCGTGCACGAACTTGTCGGCGTCGAAGCCGAATTTCTGCACGGCCCATGGCACCAGCGCACCCAGGAACCCTGCGCCCGGCAAGTCCGCGTGCTTGGCTAACCAGGCTGACAGTCGTGCGGAGATGCCTGGCATCTGGGGCATGCCGCCAACGCCGGGCGGCAGGTCCATGACGCGCTTGCTCTCGCCGATCGCGAACTGCCCGAGCAGGAAGAACGCCTCGCGGGGCTCGGTCGCAATCCAGTTCGGGTTGCCGCGTCCCGCGTTGAGGTAAGTCACGGCCGACGCGCTCGCCGTCTTGCTCGCCGCCTTGGCGAGGAAGTCCTTGATTTCGAACGGGCTCAGGCCCTCGTACTGGCGCAGCTTGAGAATGTCCATGGAGTCGTCCCTCGCGGCTGGAGCCGCTGTTAAATCCTTTGAATCAGGACGCGCCGGCCAGCATCAGCACGATCACCATGCCGAAGATGGTCAGCAGCGTATTGCCGATGGCGTAGGGCATGCCGTAGCCGAGCGCCGGTACCTTGCTCCTGGCCGCCTCCTGGATCATCCCGAGCGCGGCCGTCGTCGTGCGCACGCCGGCGCAGACGCCGAACAGGATGGCGGGGTGGAACTTGAAGACGTAGTGGCCGAGCAGCACGGCCACTACGAGCGGAATCGTCGTCGCGACCATGCCCCACAGGAACAGGCTGAGGCCGACCTGCTGCAGGCCGGATACGAATCCGGGCCCCGCGCTGATGCCGACGATGGCGATGAAGACGTTGAGGCCCAGCGTGTTCATGAGCCAGAGCGACGGGCCCGGGATGTTGCCGAAGGTGGGGTGGACGGTGCGCAGGTAGCCCAGGACCAGCCCCGCCAGCAGTGCGCCGCCCGAGGTGGAGAGGCTTATCGGGACGCCTCCCGCCATGTAGGTGAGCGCGCCAATCAGTCCGCCGATCACGATGCCCGCGGACACGACCGCGAGGTCCGTGGATTCGACCGGCCGGTCAGCGTGGCCAAGCAGGCCGACGGCCGCGTTCACGTGCTGCGTGCTGCCGGCGATCGTCAGGATGTCGCCGCGCAGGATCTCAGTCTCGGGCAGCACCGGGATCTCGACCATGCTGCGCGTGATCTTGCGCAGGTAGATGCCGCGTGTCTCCGGCAGGTCGGCGATCTCACGCAGCGTCTTGCCGTTGACCGCCTTGCTGCGGATGAAAACGTCCACCATGGTGACCGGGAATTCGAGCAACCCCCGGTCTTCGACCTCGGGCACGACGGCTTCGACCTGCTCGACGAGCGCGGCGCGCGGCCCGGAGAACGAAACGACGTCACCGGGTTCGAGCACGCTGTCGGCATCCGCGTCGATGATGCGATCGCCGCGGCGGATGCGTTCGACGAAGATGCGCAAACCAGGAAAAATCTCGCGCACCGGCTTGCCGGTGAGACCGCTCGAGGCATCGATGCGATAGGCACGAACCTCGACCTGGCGGTAGGCGGAGAACACGCCGGCGTCCTGCCCGACCTGGCCGCCACCCATCTGTTTCTCGTATTCGGCACAGGCCGCAGGCAGGTCCACGCCGATGAGCTTCGGCCCGATCTGCGCGAGCACGATCGCCGAGCCGATGGTGCCAAAGATGTACGTGACGGCGTAGCCGATCGGTATCGCATCCAGGTAGGCCTTGGCCTGCTCGGCGGAGAGGCCGAGGCGAGTGATCTGGTCCGAGGCCACACCGATCGAAGCAGAGATTGTCTGCGAGCCCGCATACAAGCCGACCGCATATCCCAGGTCGAGCCCGGCCATCCGTGCACATACCAGCGGAACCAGCAGGCACAGGGCCAGCACGATCACCGAGAACAGGATCTGCTTCGGCCCTTCCTTGCCGAGGCCGCGGAAGAACTGCGGCCCGACGCCATACCCGACGGCGAACAGGAACAGCAGGAAGAACGTCGACTTGATGGGGCCGGGCACTGCGATGCCGAACTGCCCGATCGCGACTGCCGCAAGCAGCGTCGCGGTGACGTTGCCGAGGCTGAAACCCGCGAGCTTCTTCGGCCCGATCCAGAACCCGACCGCGAGCGCCAGGAAGATCGCCAGCTCAGGGTACGAGCGCAGCGTGTCGACGATCCATTGCCAGATTCCCATCTACTTCTCCCACAACCATAGGGTGCGTCAGGTCATCAGCAGCACGATGACCGTGCCCCAGATGGCGAGGAATACGTTGCCGACCGCGTAGGCGACCCCATACCCGATCGACGGAACGGAACTGCGCGCAGCTTCCTGTATGGCCGCAAGCGCCGGGGTCGCGGTGCAACCGCCCGCACAGACTCCGAGCAGGACGCCCGGGTGCATCTTGAACAGCCAGCGCCCGACGACGACGCCGATCAACAGCGACGCGGAAATCGTGAGCAGGCCTGCGACGACTAGCGTCAGGCCGCTCTCCTGCACGCCGCGGACGAAGTCTGGACCGGCATTGAGCCCTACCACCGCGACGAACCCTGTGAGTCCGATCGACTCGAAGACCCACAGTGTCGGGCCCGGGATGCGGCCGAACCAGCGTGGGCGGACCGAGCGCAACCAGCCGCAGACGAGGCCGCCGAGCAGGACGCCCACGGGCAGGCTCAGTCCGATCTCGACGCCGCCAATGTGCAGCGCCGGCAACCCGATCAGTGCGCCAGCGACGATGCCGGTCGCGACGACGAGCATGTCGGTCACGTCCGTAGCACGATCCGCCACGCCGATGAATTCAGCGGCGCGGGCAACACTGTGTCCCAGCCCGACGATCGTGAGCACGTCGCCGCGATGCAGGACGGTGTTCGGCATCAGGCTGAGCGCGTTTCCGCCACGCGTGACCTTGCGCAGGAAGGCGCCCCGGGTGGCTTCCTCGCGACCGAGATCGGCGAGCGTCCGGCCGTCCAGGGCCTTGTTGGTGACGACGACGTCGACAATGTCGCCCGACATGCTGAGCAATTCGCGATCGTCCACTTCCTGCAGTCCCGTCGCGGGCGCTTCGAGTACGTCGACCAGTGTGGTGCGGGCCGCGGCCACGGCGATCGAGTCACCCGCGCGGAGCACGTATTTCAAGTCGGGATCGATGATCTCCCCGTGGCTGCGCAGCCGTTCGATGAACACACGCGTGCCCCCGGCCGATTCGAAGTCTGCGATGGAGCGTCCCACCCACGGCGAGTCGCGTGTCACCATGTACCCGCGCAATTCGTATTCGCGCCGCGCCGCCGCCGGTTGCGTCGCCGACGCCCCGAGCGTCTCTTCCTCGAACTTGCGGCACTCTTCGGCCAGGTCGATGCGCATGAGTTTCGGGGCAAGCTGCGACAGCACCCACGCGGCACCGATGACGCCGACGAGGTAAGTGACCGCAAACGCAACGGGGATGTTGTTGTTGAGCGCGGCCTTCTCGGCTTCCCCGAGATCGAGGCGCGAGATCGCATCCATGGCCGTGCCGATCGTCGCCGATTCGGTCAGCGAACCCGCGACGAGGCCCGCGGCAGTGCCGGCGTCGTAGCCGAACAGGCCCGCAACCAGCCAGGCGACGACCAACCCCGTCGTTGCCAC
>Ga0316621_10000111_pt1 | contig 12656 bp, 10 predicted proteins | sample OWC_Aug_OW2_C1_D_2_FD_207664 | JGI IMG/M metagenome (GOLD analysis project Ga0316621, IMG submission 207664) | Wetland soil microbial communities from Old Woman Creek delta, Ohio, United States - OWC_Aug_OW2_C1_D1_C | ecosystem: Environmental > Terrestrial > Soil > Wetlands | place: USA: Ohio... | reverse complement strand
GCGCCGCCGGGCGCCGATCGGCGAGGAACATGGTGGCCACGCAGGCCCCGGCGCTGCAGGCGGCGACCGCGCCGATACGCGGGGCCAGACGAGGCCAGCAGCGGTTGAGCAGACCCAGTTGGTAGAAGGCGCGATTGCCGCCACCCGACAGCACGAGGGCGAGGTTGCGCGCGACGGGCGGCGTGCTCATCGGGCGATGGCCTTGACCTGCAAGTACTCCTCGAGGCCGAACACGCCGAACTCCCGCCCGACACCCGAGCGCTTGTAGCCGCCGAAAGGCGCGCGCGGGTTGAACCGGCCCCCGTTCACGTCCACCTGGCCGGCCCGGACACGGCGCGCCACCGACAGCGCACGCGCGGGGTCGGCCGACCATACACCGCCCGCCAGGCCGTACACCGTGTCATTGGCGATCGCCACGGCCTCGTCTTCGCTGTCGTAGGTCAGGACGGCAATGACGGGCCCGAAGATCTCCTCCTGCGCCACGGTCATCCGCGACGTGACGTCGACGAAGATCGTGGGCTCGACGTAGTGACCCTTGGCAAAGCCCGCCGGTCGGCCGCCCCCAATCGCGACGCGGGCGCCCTCTTCTCGCCCCTTGGCGATGAACCCCTCGACGCGCTGGCGCTGGGGCGCCGAGATGAGAGGACCGAGGCGCGTGGCGGGGTCGAGTGGATCGCCGATCGTGAGCGACGCGAGCGTCGCGCTCGCAATGGCCACCACGTCGTCGCGTCGCGCGCGCGGCACCAGCATCCGCGTCCAGGCCGAGCAGGTCTGGCCTGAGTTGAGCATCGCGTTCTTCACGCCTACTGGAATCGCCTTCTCGAGGGGGGCATCGTCCAGGACGATGAACGCCGACTTGCCGCCCAGTTCGAGCGTCACCTTCTTGATGGTGTCGGCGGCCAGCGCCGCGACTCTGCGCCCGGCACGGACGGAGCCGGTGAAGCTGACGAGATCGATGTCGGGGTGTGACGCGATCGCTTCACCCACCGCTGGCCCCGTGCCATGCACGATGTTGAGCACTCCCGGGGGGAGCCCGATCTCGAGGCATGCCTCGACCAGCAGGTAGGCGTTCAGCGGCGCGACCTCGCTTGGTTTGAGCACCACCGTGCATCCGGCGGCCAGCGCGGCCGCCACCTTCGCCATGATCTGATGCAAGGGGTAGTTCCACGGCGTAATCGCACCGACCACGCCGTAGGGTTCGCGGACGACGAGCGAGTGGCCCACCTCGTGCTCCCAGGTGTAGGTCTGGGCGAGCTCGGCGTAGGCCGCCGTGATGGCGACGGGCAACGCCGCCTGGATATTGGTCGCCATGGTGATCGGCGAGCCCACTTCCTGCGCGATCGTCTCCGCCACCTGCGGCAGCCGGGCCTTGAGGGCCTGGGAGAGTCGTTCGAGCCACGCCGCACGCTCGGTTGGCAGCGTGTGGCCCCACGGGCCGTCGAGCGCGCATCGTGCGGCGAGCACGGCGCGGTGGACGTCCGCCGCTGTCCCGAGCGGGATGCGTCCGATGGGCTCCTCGGTGGAGGCCGAGGCGATCTCGAGTGAATCGGTCCCGGCCGGGTCGACCATGGCGCCGTCGATGTAGAACTGCGTGTAGACCTTCATGCGTTACGTCCCGGAGGCCGGCGATTATACCCGCTGCCCTTGACCACAGGGGCGCGAGAGCGCGAAGCTAGTGCGTCTTCGATAGTTCAGGATACCAACGAGCATGCCCGACGATCGACCACCGGCGCGCGGGCCAGACGACGAGCCGTCAGGTGAGCAGCGCGGGGCACTCGCCCCCGATCAGCGGGCGCAGGCGCTGGTGTGGCCTCCGACCGATGACGAGCTCGCCGCCTGGGAGGTGGTGCCCCTTCACGACCCGGCCCAGCCATCGACGCCGCCCGCGACGGTGCCGCCCGCCGATCCCGTCCCGGTGTCGCCCACGCCCGCCGGGCCAGCTGCCCGTGGTGCGGTGGTCGTCCGAGCCGCGCCCCGCTCGATGATCCCTCCTCGAGGGGAACGCCGCGAACCGTCGGCGCCCGGGATCTCCGCCACGTCGAAAGCGGTGACCGAGCGGCGCCGCGCGCCCCTTGCCGCGCCTCGGTCCACGATGTCCATCCTGGTCGTGGTGCCGTTGCTCGCGGTCCTGTCGGCCGCGGCCGGGTTTGCCGCGGCGCTGTGGATTGGCCCAAGGCTTCTGTCGGACACGGCTCGCCAGGCGGCGCCTGCGGTGCTGATCGTCGAATCGCGAGAGCCCGGCTCACGGGTGCTCGTGAACGGCGAGCCGTGGGGGACGACACCCCTGCGGTTGTCGATGACCGGGGGCGAGACACGCATCGAGATCGAGCCGGCACCTACGACGTCAACCTCGTCGGCCACGACCCCCGGGGGCATCAGGCCAACCGCGGGCGTCCTGCGCGAGTCTCCTCCTGGTGAAGCGCCGGGCAGCGTGCTCATTCGATCGACGCCGCCTGGTGCGAGGGTCGTGCTGATGGGACGCTTTCAAGGGCTCACGCCCGTGAGCGTGGGTGGGATTCCGCCGGGGCTGCACGACGTCCAGATTGCGGGTGCGTCTGGCACGGCGTTGCGACGCGTCAACGTCAGGGCGGGTCGGCTCTCCACGCTCGATGTCGACCTTCAGGGGGCAGGGGAGCGGCCCGCCGTGAGACCTTGACCGTGCGCGCCCACCCGGTCGCGTGAGCGTGAGGTTCACGCCCGGCGAGGGAGCCAGGCTCAGGAGCGTCCTGGCGGAACCGCCGGGCCGGCCTGCGGCTGCTGGCGAATCATCTGCAGCGCCATCGTGATCATCGACCCGACGTCGGCGACGTTTGCCGGCAGCACGACCGTGTTGGTCTGGCGCGCCAGTTCGCCAAACTGCCCGATGTACTGCTCGGCCACACGCAACTGCACGGCCTCGAACCCGCCGTCGAGCTTGATGGCCCGGGCCACGCGCGCAATGCCTTCGGCCGTAGCCGAGGCCACGGCCAGGATGGCCGCCGCCTCGCCTTCGGCCTCGTTGATCTGCTGCTGCCTCCGCGCTTCCGAGGCCTTGATGACTTCCTGCTTCGCGCCCTCCGCGGTGTTGATCACCGCGTCGCGCGTGCCCTCCGACGTGAGAATCACCGCGCGCTTTTCCCGCTCGGCGCGCATCTGCTTCTCCATCGCCGCCAGGATGTCCCCCGGCGGGGTGATGTTCTTGATCTCGTACCGGAGCACCTTCACGCCCCAGGGCTCCGACGCCTTGTCGAGCTCGCTCACCACCGCCGTGTTGATGTTGGTGCGCTCCTCGAACGTCCGGTCGAGATCGATCTTGCCGACCTCGCTGCGCAGCGTGGTCTGGGCCAGCTGCACGATCGCGAACACGTAGTCGGCGATGCCGTACGACGCCCGTTCGGGGTTGAGTACCTTGAGGTACAGCACGCCGTCCACGCCCACCTGGACGTTGTCGCGCGTGATGCACACCTGCGCCGGGATGTCGATGGCCGATTCCTTCAGCGACAGCCGGTAGCGGATGACGTCCACGAACGGCATCAGGATGTGGAAGCCCGCCTGCAACGTGCCCGAGTACCGGCCGAGTCGCTCCACCACGTACGCGCTCTGCTGCGGCACGACCACAGCCGTCTTGGCGAGGACGATCAGCACGAGGATGGCCAGCACGAAGGTGACGACCAGAGCACCCATGTGTCTACTCCGTCTCTATTCCTGGAGATCGCGTTCGACTGACAGCGTGAGTCCGTCGAGCGTGACGACGCGACACGGGTCGCCGCGCCCGAGCGTGCTGGCGCCAACGTTTCTCGCGGTCCACGTGGCGCCGCGCAGCTCGACGTGGCCCGTCGCGCCAGGCGCCATCTCGTCGGTCGCGTGCGCGTGCTCGCCGGGAATCGCGTCCACCTCGATCCCGGCGGTGCGCACGCCGCCCAGCCGCCGGAGCAGCGGATCGCGGAACAACATCAGGCAGACCACCGACAGGCACGAGAAGAGCAGCCACTGGAACCACTGCGGCCCCTCGAGCCCGACCAGGTCGAGCAGCCCGACGAGAATGGCCCCGACGCCGAAGAATATGATGAAGAAGTTGCCGACGACGACGAGCTCGAGGCCGACGAGGACAAACCCGATGACAACCCAGTGCCACCAGAGCATATGGCGGCGATTATCGACCCCCGGACAGCGGATTGCAACGGCGCGGCGGTGAAAGGCCCGGGGCCCCGGGGAGGCCGACACGGGCGTCCGGGGCGTGACGACGGCTTTCCGGCACCGACTCGGCTGAGGTGTCCCGACGCGATCGGCGCCGGGGCTCGACGTGGCGGAAACCCGGCGATTGCGGCCCGGCGACTGGCGCGGACGTTCGCGGCGGGCGTGGTATCCACCTTGCTATCTGTCAAACTACCGGTCATGTGTCGCCGCACTTCCGGCGGAGGTCAGCTGTGCATCGCATCCTGAGCAACGAGGTTCTGGCGCCCGACGTTCACCGCCTGTGGGTCGAAGCGCCGCATGTCATCCGCAAGCGTCGCCCGGGGCAGTTCGTCATTGTCCGGGCCTCGGAGGACGGCGAGCGGATTCCGCTGACGATCGCTGACGTGGATCCCGCTCGGGGAGCCATCGCCCTCGTCATTCAGGGTGTCGGTAAGACCACGATGTTCATCAACGAGCTGCCTGCGGGTGGATCGTTGCTCGACGTGGTGGGCCCGCTCGGGCGGCCGACGCGCATCGAGCCCGGCTCGCGGGTGTGTTGCGTCGGCGGCGGCATCGGGACCGCGGTGGTCTACCCGATCGCGTGCGGCGTCAAGTCGCTCGGGGGACGCGTGGTGTCGATCGTCGGCGGCCGCACCCGGGACCTCGTCATTCTCGAGGCCGAGATGCGTCACGTGTCCGAGCAGTGCATCGTGACGACCGACGATGGCAGCTACGGCATGAAAGGGCTGGTCACCGACGCCCTGGTGGAGTTGCTCGACAAGGGCGAGGTGTTCGACGAGGTGGTGGCCGTGGGGCCCCTGCCCATGATGCGGGCCGTGTGCGACGTGACGCGTTCGCGAAACGTGCCGACGATCGTCAGCCTGAACCCTGTGATGGTGGACGGCACCGGGATGTGCGGCGGGTGCCGTGTGCAGGTCGGAGGCGAGCAGAAATTCGTGTGCGTCGATGGCCCGGAGTTCGATGGCCACCAGGTGGACTTCGACGGACTCGCCGCCCGCCTGCGTGCCTACCGCGAGCAGGAAGCAGCGGCGCTGGTACAATTCCGGCGCGACCACGACCTCGAGTGCGAGGCGATGGGGACGGTGTAGCAGCCATGGCCAAGAAGATTGGACAAAAGACCAAGACCCCGATGCCGTGCCGCGACGCGGTGGAGCGCTCGCACAGCTTCGACGAGGTGGCCCAGGGCTACACGGCCGAGATGGCCATCGCGGAAGCCAACCGCTGCATCGACTGCAAGAACCGCCCGTGCATCGCAGGCTGCCCCGTCGAGATCGACATTCCGACGTTCGTCGCCCAGGTCGGAGCTGGCGATTTCGAGGGCGCGTACCGCACCCTGTCGAGCAAGAACCTGCTGCCCGCCATCTGTGGCCGCGTGTGCCCGCAGGAGGACCAGTGCGAGGCCGAGTGCACGCTCGGCGTGAAGTTCGACGCGGTCGGCATCGGGCGGCTCGAGCGCTTCATCGCCGACTGGGCCGCCGAGCAAGGGCTCGAACCAGTTGCCGAGGTGGCCGAGCCCACGGGGCACAAGGTCGCGGTGATCGGGTCGGGTCCGGCCGGGCTCACCGTGGCGGCGGATCTCGCACGCCTGGGCCACCAGGTGACCGTGTTCGAGGCGCTGCACAAGGCGGGCGGGGTGCTGATCTACGGCATCCCCGAGTTCCGCCTGCCCAAGAGCATCGTCGCGCGCGAGGTGCACGCCCTCGAGCGGATGGGCGTCGAGATCAAGACCAATCACGTGATCGGCCGGACGTTCACGGTCGACGAGCTGTTCAGCGAGCTCGGCTACGAGGCCGTGTTCATCGGAACCGGCGCGGGGCTGCCGCATTTCCCGAAGATCCCGGGGCTCAACCTGATCGGCGTCTACTCGGCCAACGAGTACCTCACGCGGTCGAACCTGATGAAGGGGTACCGCTTTCCGGAGTCCGACACGCCGATGATCCGCGGCCGTCGCGTTGCGGTAATCGGCGGTGGGAACACGGCCATGGACGCCGTGCGCACGGCCAAGCGCCTCGGGGCCGAGGACGCGATCCTGATCTACCGGCGATCGCGAGTCGAGATGCCGGCACGTGCCGAGGAGGTCGAGCACGCCGAGGAGGAGGGCATCGAGTTCATCCTGCTCGCTGCGCCCACGGCCATCCTTGGCGACGACCGCTCGCGCGTGCGAGCGATTCGCTGTGAGCGCATGGAACTGGGGCCACCCGATGCGTCCGGGCGCCGCAGCCCCGTGCCGATTCCCGGCTCGGAGTTCGACATCGAGGTGGAGGTGGTGGTGTTCGCCGTCGGACAGGGCGCCAATCCCTTGATCCGTGACACCACGCCCGACCTGCACGTCAACAAGTGGGGCTACGTGAAAGCCGATCCCCAGACGGGCGCCACCGAGAAGCGCGGCGTGTTTGCCGGCGGCGACATCGTCACCGGCGGCGCGACCGTGATTTCGGCGATGGGCGCGGGTCGTCGCGCCGCGCGTGCCATCGACAAGTACCTCTCGACGCAGAGCCCAGACGGGTTTGCCTGAGACTGCCGCGGTCGGGCAAGTCCCTCGCGGCGTCGTTGACGGAGTCCCTGCGCCGACGTAGGCTGACGCCGGACGCGTGACCGCACTCCTTCAGCACGCTTGGCAGGCCCTGGTGCACGCGGACCCCTGGTGGGTCGCCGCCGCGACCCTGCTCTGGGCGCTCGCGATGCTCGCTGCCGGCAAGCGCTGGCAGGTCATGGTGCGCGTGATGGGCGGGCGGATCTCGCTCGTCCACGCGGTGCTGGTGACGCTCGCCACCGTGGCCGTCAACAACGTGACCCCGAGCGGCCGGCTGGCCGGCGAAGCCGGTCGCATCGCGGTCACCCGCGTCAAGGGCCAGCTGCCCTTGGCGCTCGGAGCCGTCGCCAGCCTGGGCGATCGCGTCGGGGACCTGGTGGCCGTGCTCGCGCTCTCACTGGTGGCCCTGCCGTCGCTGTGGCCGATCGTCGAGGGGCATGCGCGCCCGGCACTCGCGGTCCTGGCCGCCATCGGCGCGCTGGCGCTCGTGTTCGGGCCCCGTCTGCGCCGCGCCTCCCGCAGCTGGCTCATCGCGAGACGACGCGAGCTGGAAGGGGCCCCGTTTGCCGGTCGCGATCTCGTGGTCGCACTCGGCCTGTCGCTGCTCATCTGGTTCGAAGACGCCCTGCGGCTCATGGCCGCCGCGCGCGCGGTCGGCGTGGAGTTCGCCTTCCCTCAAGGCGCAGCGCTCTGCGTCGTGATGGTACTGGGCAGCTTGGTACCGACGGTCGGCGGGCTCGGGGCGGTGGAAGGCGGGCTGGTCGGCGCGATGGTATTGTTTGGAGTCCCCATCGAGAGCGCGATCGCCGTGACCGCCGTGGAACGCGCGATCTCCTACGTGCTGAGTACGGTACTCGGCTTCGGGTCGGTCGTGTGGTTGGGCGGGCGGAGCCTGCTCACGCCGCCTGCGGTGACTGCGCCGGCGGATGCCGATTTCCGACCCGACGGAGGTCTGCGGCGGTAGAATGGCTCCGAGGCGCTGATGCCCACGGTGACCGTTGCCGTGCCCGCGGATCGGAGCGCATTCATGACCACCCCCTGGCAGGAACGATACGCGCAGCGCACGCAGCGGATGACGAGCTCGGCCATCCGCGAGCTGCTGAAACTCACCGCGCGCCCCGACATCATCTCGTTCGCAGGCGGTCTGCCGGCGCCGGAGCTGTTTCCCGTCGACGAGATCCGGCGCGCAGCCGACGAACTGCTGCGGAGGGAGGGCCACAAGGCGCTGCAGTACAGCACGACGGAAGGGTACCCGCCGTTGCGCGAGATGATCGTCCGCCACATGGCCCGCTACGGCATCATGGTGGGCCTCGAGAACGTGCTGATCACGACCGGGTCGCAGGAAGCCCTCGACCTGATTGGCAAGGTGCTGATCAACCCGGGCGACCGGATCCTCACCGAGACGCCGTCGTACCTGGGTGCCATCCAGGCCTTCAACATGTACGGCGCCGAGTACGTGACCGTGCCGATCGACGACGATGGGCTGATCACGGAGCACCTGGAAGAGGCGCTTCGGACCGGGCCGAAGTTCATGTACGTGCTGCCCAACTTCCAGAATCCCGCCGGGGTCACGCTGTCGCGCGCACGACGGCAGGAAGTGGTGCGGATTGGCGACCAGTACGGCATCCCGATCATCGAGGATGATCCCTACGGTCAGTTGCGCTACGAGGGCCAGCACATCACGCCACTCGTCGTGCTCGACGCCGAGATGCACAACGAGCACAGGAACGGGCACGCCTACCGGGGCAACGTCATCTACCTCAGCACGTTCAGCAAGACGCTTGCGCCGGGCCTGCGACTGGGCTGGGTGGTCGCGCCCGAGCAGGTGGTCCTGCGCATGGTTCAGGCCAAGCAGGGCACCGACCTCCACTCGAGCACGTTCGACCAGATGCTGGCGTACGAGGTCGCCAAGGGCGGGTTCCTCGACCAGCACATCCGCACGCTGCGCCAGGTCTACCACCGGCGCCGCGACGTCATGCTGGCCGCGCTCGAGCGGGCCTTTCCCGATCCCGCGCTGGGCGTGCGGTGGACGCGTCCCCAGGGCGGGCTGTTCCTCTGGGTGACCCTGCCCCCGGGCACCGACACGTCGGAGGTGCTGATCGACGCCGTGAAGGAGAAGGTGGCGTTCGTGCCGGGCGAGTCGTTCCACCCCGGCGGCGGCGGGAAGAACACGATGCGCCTGAACTTCAGCAACGCGACCGAGGAGCAGATCGAAACCGGGATCGCCGGACTCGGGCGGGCCATCACGCGGCGGCTGCGCCGAGCACAGGAGGTTACCGCGCGGGAGGCACAGCCGGTCTAGCGCGGGACACCCACGCAGGGTTCACTTGATTGGGCGGCCTTGAGCCGCTGGGCGCTGGCCGGGAGCCGGTCGCCAGAAACGCCCGCGGCTCTCAGCACAAACAAATGGGCCGCGGGCCTAACGCTCGATGACCAGCCGCGGGTCGTAGTGCGTCTCGCCGTCGAAGCTGATCTTGTAGTCGAACGCGCGGACGCTTGGGTTGGCCTTCTCGTCCTCGTCAGCGGGGTCCTGCGGGAAGCGATCGATGATCCCCCGGCTCACCCTGCAGGTCACAACGTCGAACTGCTGCGAAGCGACCGCCACGGGCGCCAGGCCGGCGTCGCAGACGTTCACCGGGGTCTGCCCGCGGAAGAAGGCCAGCGTCACCGTGCGCGGCAGGTCGGACGCGTTGACGACGACGAACATCAGCGTCTGGCCTTCTTTGACCCGGACCCGCTCGACCTTGTCGATGTCGAGCTTCCCCTTCGGCGTGGCGACGAGGATGCCTGCGATGCGGTCGGCCGATGTCGCGGTGGTGTGCCAGAGCCAGAAGCCGACGGCAAGGCCGGCCAGGAGAGCGACGGCGAACGTGTAGACGTATCGCTTCATGGCGCGTGATTATCGCTCGACTGCCAGACCGCGGTCGAGCCAGCCCTGCCTTGCGGCTCCTCAGACCGCGTCTGCTGACCGACCGGTCGCTCAGCCCTTCTTGCCGAACACCATCCGGTAGAGGGCAAGCAACACGATGGCTCCGACGACCGACATGATGAAGCCGGCCGCCTGGCCCGGCTGGTAGAAGCCCAGCGCCTGGCCGAGGTAGCCGCCCGCCACGGCGCCTGCGACGCCAAGGAGAATCGTCACGACCAGGCCGCCCGGATCCCTGCCCGGCATGATGAACTTCGCCACGGCGCCGACGATGAGCCCGAACACGATCCATGCAAGAATTCCGGTCATGGGGTTCTCCTTGTCGAACAGGTCCCCGAGTCTATGCCGGAACAGGCCCGGGGTGCCAGTCGTCTACTGGTTAAGTCCCCGGGTGTGCGTGCCGGTCAAGCAAGCGACCGGCCTCTAATCTCGACGCGGAGCTCACGTGGTCGGCCAGACAATTGCGCACTATCGGATTCTCGAACGCCTGGGGGGCGGCGGCATGGGCGTGGTGTATCGCGCCCAGGACCTCAAGCTCGGCCGCGAGGTGGCGCTGAAGTTCCTGGCGGAGGCAATCGCCTCCGACCCGCAGGCGCTCGACCGCTTCACGCGGGAGGCGCGGTCGGCGGCCGCGCTCAACCACCCCAACATCTGCACCATCTACGAAATCGGCGAGGCAGAGGGGCAGCCCTACATTGCGATGGAGTTGCTCGAGGGCGGCACGCTCCAGCAGCACATCGGTGGCAAGGCGCTGCCGCTCGACCGCGCGCTCGACCTCGGCTCCCAGATCGCGGGCGCCCTGGCGGCCGCCCACGGCAAGGGGATCGTGCACCGCGACGTGAAGCCGGGCAACGTGTTCATCACCGCCGATGGACTCGCGAAGGTCGTGGACTTCGGGCTGGCCAAGCCTGCGGCGTCGCGCCGGGCCGCGGCCGGCAGCGAGGAGACGCACCTGGCGCCGAGCGACGACGTGACGGGGCAGGGGTCGGCCCTCGGCACGGTGGCGTACATGTCGCCCGAGCAGGCGCGCGGGGAGGAGATCGACCCGCGCAGCGACATCTTCTCGCTCGGGGTCGTGCTCTACGAGATGGCCACGGGCCGGCAGGCCTTCACGGGCACGACGACGGCGGTGGTCTTCGACGGCATTCTCAACCGCACGCCCGAGGCGCCCAGTCACTTCAACCAGGGCGTGCCGCCAGAACTCGAGGGCATCATCTCGAGAGCCATCGAGAAGGACCGCGGGCGCCGCTACCAGAACGCCGGCGACCTGGCGAACGACCTGAAGCGGCTGCGAAAGCTGTCGGACTCGGGCGAGCTCGCCGGAGCGGCGGCGGGCCAGCGACGCGTCCCGAGCCGGTGGGGACCGGCGGCGGCGCCTGCCTGGCGCCGATGGTGGACCGTGGCGGCCGCCGTGGCCGTGGCGGCCCTCGTGGGAATCTTCGGGTTCTACCAGTTTCGGCAGGTCGAGGCCCTCGGCGAGTCCGACATCATCGTCCTCACCGATTTCACGAACACGACGGGTGACCCGGTGTTCGACGGCACGCTGAAGCAGGCCCTGGCCGTGAAGCTCGAGGAGTCGCCGTACATCAACGTCCTGTCGCAGCAGCGGGTCCAGGAGACGCTGCGATATATGCAGCGGCCGCCCGACACCGCAATCACGCCGGCAATCGGGCGGGAAATCTGCCAGCGCCAGGGCGTCAAGGCGATCATGATCGGAGAAATCGCCCGCCTTGGCCAGAGCTACGTCGTCACGCTGGCGGCCGAGCACTGCGCCACAGGCGATGTCCTGGCGCGCGAGCAGGCGGAGGCCGCCAACAAGGAGGCGGTGCTGTCGACACTCGGCCGGGCGACCAACGCCATGCGCGGCAAGCTGGGCGAGTCGCTGGCGTCCATCGAGAAGATGGACACGCCCATCCACCAGGCGACCACGGGGTCGCTCGACGCGCTGAAGGCGTTCAGCCTCGGCGATCGCGAGCGCATGCTGCGTGGCGACTTCGATGCGCTGGCCTTCTTCAAGCGAGCCGTCGAGCTCGACCCGGACTTCGCCCTCGCGCACGCGCGGCTCGGCACGGTCTACGCGAACCTCGGCGAGGGCACGCTCGCCTCCGAGCACCGGAAGACAGCGTTCGCCCTGAAGGACAAGGTCAGCGAGCGCGAGCGGTTGTACATCACGGCCCACTACCACGCGAGCGTCGAGAACGACATCGCCAAGGCGGCCGACACGTACGAGCTGTGGAAGAAAACCTATCCGCGCGACTCGACGCCGTACATCAACGTGGGGTTGATCTACTCGCAGCAGGGGAACTTCGACCGGGCGCTCGAGTCGTACCTCAAGGCCATCGAACTCGAGCCTGGCATGTCGATCCCGTACACGAACGCCGCGGAGATCTACGCAAACGGGGGGCGCTTCGACGAAGCCCAGGCCCTGGTCGAGAAGTACAACCAGCGGTCGGGTGGCAACCCGTCGACGCACATGCTGTTGTACATCTTCGCCGCGCGGAAGGGCGACGAAGAGGCGATGGCGCGACACGCCGAGGCCGTGCGGGGCTCCCCGGTGGAGGCCCAGCTTCTTGGCTTCCAGGCGGAGATGGCGCTCTACGCGGGCCGCGTGAACGAGTTCCGTCGGCTCGTCGGGGAGTCCGTGGCGGTGGCGTCGCGCTTCGGCCTGCAGGAGTCGGCGCGCACCATCGCGGCGCAGTCCGCGTGGGCCGAGGCGCTCCTCGGGTACGCCGCAAGGGCGCGTGCCGGGGCACGCGAGGTGCTGGCGACGCCCGCCTCGGCAAAGGTGACCGTCAATGCCGCGATGACGCTGGCGTACCTCGGTGAACTGACCGCGGCCGAGAAGGCCTACGCATCGGTGAGAGACCAGGTGCTCAGGGCCGGTGTCGAAGGAAGCGCCCAGGACGCGGTATTTCGTGCGGTCGTGGCCCTCAAGCGCGGCCAGGCGTCCGATGCCGTCGATGTCCTCGAGCCGCTGCGCCCGCTCGAGGAGCAGTGGCCCCGTGCGCTCGGCAGCCGCCT
>Ga0316621_10000109_pt1 | contig 12718 bp, 9 predicted proteins | sample OWC_Aug_OW2_C1_D_2_FD_207664 | JGI IMG/M metagenome (GOLD analysis project Ga0316621, IMG submission 207664) | Wetland soil microbial communities from Old Woman Creek delta, Ohio, United States - OWC_Aug_OW2_C1_D1_C | ecosystem: Environmental > Terrestrial > Soil > Wetlands | place: USA: Ohio... | reverse complement strand
GACCCCGCGGTCCGCGCGATGCGCGCCGGCGCCTCCGACTACCTGGTGAAGCCGGTCACGCCCGAGGCGTTGCAGCTCTCGGTCCAGCGGTCGCTCTCGACGCGGGCCCTGCTGGCGGAGAACTCCGCGCTCCGGGGACACGTCAACCTCTTCGAGACCTGCCAGCGCATCACCGGGACGCTGGAGCGGGAGAAGGTGGTCCCGCTGGCCCTCCCGGCGCTCGCGAGCGAGTGCGTCGCGCGGGGCGCCGCGCTCCTGGAGCGGGAGGGTGCGGAGGGCTGGCGCCTCTCCGGGGTCCACGGGATCACCCCGGAGGCGGCGGCGGAGGTCCTGGCGCCCGCGCTGCCCCGCCTGTCCGAGCTCGTCCTCGACGCCACCCTCCTGCTCGATCTCCCGGCGGCCGGCGACCAGCCCCCTTCGCGCTGCCTCTGCCTGCCGGTCTCCGACGGCCCCGAGATCCTGGGCGTGGTCTGCCTGCTCATCCCCGGCCCCCTCGACGCCGAGCGTGCCGGACGGGCCGCCTTCATCTGCCGGCACCTGGGAACGGCGCTCCGGGCCCTCGGGCGGCTCTCCCACGTGGAGCAGCTCGCCTACGTCGACGACGTGACCCTGCTCTACAACAACCGCTTCCTCGACGTGGCCCTCGACCGGGAGTTCTCCGGCGGCCGGGCCTTCACCCTCCTCTTCATGGACCTCGACCGGTTCAAGGCCGTGAACGACCGGCACGGGCACCTGATGGGGTCGGCGCTCCTCGGCGAGTTCGGGAGGGTGCTCCGCTCCTGCGTGCGCGACGACGACGTCCTGGTCCGCTACGGAGGGGACGAGTTCGTGGCGCTCCTCACCGGGGTCGACTCGGGTGGGGGCCTGAAGGTGGCCGAGCGCATCCGTCGCGCCGTGGAGGATCGCCGCTTCCTCTCCCGGGAAGGATTGTCGGTGCGCCTCACCGTGTCCATCGGCCTGGCCAGCCACCCGGAGCACGCGCCCTCGAAGGCGATGCTCCTCGACCTGGCCGACCGCGCCATGTATCGGGGCAAGGAGAGCACCCGGAACGTGGTGTACATCGCCGCGGCCGAGAAGCCCGTCGCGCGCTGAGGACTCCGTGCCCGGGAATCTCACGGCCCAGGCCCTGCTCGACGAGGCGCTCGACGCGCTGGACGGAGGCGATGCCGAGCGCGCGCTCGACCTGGCCATCGAGGGATCGCGGCTGGCCGGGCGGGGCGACGACGACGAGCTGGCGGCACGCCTGGCGCTCGCCGAGGGGCAGGCCCGCCTGGCCCTGGGCGACTCCCGCACGGCCCTCGAGCGCATCGCCCTCGCCGTCCGGGCCTTCCCCGACGATCTCGACGTCCGCGCCGAGGAGGCGAGCGCCCTCTACGAGCTCACCCGCTTCGAGGAGGCGGCCGACCTTCTCGAACGCATCCTCCACGAGGACCCGGAGGACGCGGGGTCGCACTGGCGGCTCGGGCTCTGCCTGGAGCGGCTCGGGCGCATCGACGCGGCGGAGCGCCACCTGGCGCGGGCGCGGCAGCTCGCCTCCGAGGACTTCCCCGAGGCGGTCTCCCTCTCGCCGGACGCGTTCGAGGCCGTCGTGGAGGATGCGCTCGCCGAGCTGCCGGAACCGGTGCGCCGGTACCTCGGGAACGTGGCGGTCACGGTCGAGGACCTGCCGGAGCTGGAGGAGCTGCTCGCGTCCGACCCGCCCCACTCGCCTTCCATCCTCGGGATCTTCCGGGGCTCGCCGCTCGGGGACAAGGCGTCCATGGATCCCTGGAGCCACTTCCCCTCCTCCATCGCCCTCTTCCAGCGCAACCTCGAGCGCTACGCCCGCGACCGGGAGGAGCTCCTGGAGGAGATCCGGGTGACCCTCCTCCACGAGGTGGGCCACTTCCTCGGCCTCGACGAGGAGCAGCTGCGGGATCTCGGCCTCGATTGACGACCGGACCCCGTCGAATAATTGACCGGATCCGCCCGATATCGCATCGTGCTGGCCAATGGCCGTCATCGAGTCGATGGAGCTCGCCCAGGTCCTCTCGGAGGCGGGCGACATCGCGCGGAACGTGAACCAGCGCCTCACCAGCGCTCACCTCCTCCTCGCATTCTTCGTGGTTCCCAACCGGGCCGAGATGCTGCTGCGCGAGCGGGGCGTCGACGAGGACCGGATCCTGCTCGCCATGCCGGGCGCGCCGGAGGAGCCGGAGGGGCTCGAGCGCGACCTCCGGGACCGGGCCCGGCAGGTGGCCGAGGGGCTGCGCGCCGACGAGACCGACTGCATCCACCTCCTCATCGCCATGACGCGGGTGCGCCAGTGCTCGGCCCACCAGCTGCTCGCGGCCTGCGGCCTGGAGCTGGCCGCGCTGCGCAACGTCGCGCTCTCCTACTACACGGCGGGAATGCCCCGGCGGCTGCGGCGCGTGCCCCAGCCGGCCAACCGGGCGCCGGCGCCCCCTCCCCGGCGACCGGCCCAGCCGTTCCGCGAGGAGCCGGCCGACACCGACCTCGAGGGCGAGCCGATCGAGGACGACGGGCCCGAGCCCGGGATGCTCGATCTCTCCCCTCGCCCGGCCGCCCGCGTCGGGGCCCCCGCCGCCGCCCGGGCCCGCTCCCCCCTCGCGCTCGACCCCGCCGAGTTCCCCTGGCTCTCGCAGCTCGGGCGCAACCTCACCGAGCTGGCCGCCGGCGGCCGCCTCGACCCGCTGGTCGGGCGGGAGGTCGAGGTCGAGCAGACCCTCGACGTCCTGGGCAAGCGGCGTACCAACAACCCGCTCCTCGTGGGCGAGGCCGGCGTGGGCAAGACCGCCATCGTCGAGGGGGTGGCCCAGCGGCTGCTGGCCCAGGGTTCACCGCGAGTACTGGTGGAGCTGGACATGGCGAGCGTGCTCTCGGGCACCCAGCTGCGCGGCTCCTTCTCCGAGAAGCTGCGCGGGATCCAGGACGAGGTGCGGCGCGCCGAGGGCCGCGTGGTGGTCTTCATCGACGAGGTGCACACCGTGATGGGCGCCGGATCCACCGGCGAGGGTCCGCAGGACGCCGCCAACGAGCTCAAGGCCGGCCTGGCCCGCGGCGAGTTCCCCTGCATCGGCGCCACCACCCACGACGAGTACCGCAAGCACATCGAGCGGGACCCGGCGCTGGAGCGGCGCTTCACCCCGGTGCTGGTCCGGGAGCCGTCGGTCCCCGACACCCTGCGCATCCTCCAGGGCATCCTGCCCCGCTACGAGCAGCACCACGGGGTCCACTTCGCCCCCGACGCCGTCGAGGCGGCGGCAGCGCTCACCTCGCGCTACGTCCGCGACCGCTTCCTGCCCGACAAGGCCGTCGCGGCGATGGACCTGGCCGGGTCCCGGGCGCGGCGCCAGGGCGTGGCCGAGGTCGGCTCGTCGGACGTCGCCCGGGTCGTGGCCCAGATGGCGGGCATTCCGGAGTCGCGGCTCCTCTCCGGCGACCGCGACCGGCTGCTCGGCCTGGAGGACGCGCTGGCCCAGCGGGTCGTCGGCCACCCCGAGACCATCGCCCGCGTGGCCCGCGTGCTCCGCCGGAACTTCGCCGGCTTCGCCTCCCGCCGCCCCATGGGCAGCTTCCTCTTCCTCGGCCCCACCGGCGTGGGGAAGACCGAGCTCGCCCGGGCGCTGGCCGTCGCGCTCTTCGGCAGCGACCAGGCGCTCGTCCGTCTCGACATGAGCGAGTGCAGCGAGCCCACGGGGGTGGCGCGCCTCGTCGGCGCGGCGCCCGGCTACGTCGGGTACGGCGAGGGCGGTCAGCTCACCGACGCCGTCCGGCGCCGCCCGGCCAGCGTGGTGGTCCTCGACGAGATCGACAAGGCGCACCGCGACGTCCTCCTGCTCCTGCTCCAGGTCCTCGAGGAGGGGCGCCTCACCGACGGGCGGGGACGCCAGGTGGACTTCTCCTCCACCGTGGTCGTGCTCACCACCAACCTGGGCGGCTTCGAGGCCACCCGCACCTCCTCCGGCGTGATGGGCTTCGCCGGGTCCGAGACGGGCCCGACCCGCGAGGACCGCGCCAGCCAGGCCGCCCGCGCCGCGCTCCCCCCGGAACTCTGGAACCGGCTCGACGAGCGGCTGGTCTTCCCGGCGCTCTCCCGGGACGACCTGGCCCATGTGGCCGCGCTGCTCCTGCGCCAGTCCTCGGAGCGGCTCGCCGCCGAGCGGCGCATCCGGTTCTTCGCCGGCGACGACGTGGTCGAGCACCTGCTCGCGAACGGCGGCTTCGACCCGTCCCTGGGCGCGCGTCCCATGCGCGGCGCCGTGCAGCGGCTCGTGGAGGGACCCATCGCCGAGCGCATCCTGGCCGGCGAGCTGGTTCCCGGCGACGAGCTGGAGGTGGCGGTCGAGTCGGGCCAGCTCGCCTTCCGGCGCATCGGCTGACGCCGTCACTCCACGTAGAGCCCGCGCTCCCGGATGTAGGCCAGCACCCGCGTGGGGACCAGCGCCGAGACGTCGTCGCCCCGCAGGAGCCGTTCCCGGACCTCGGTGGACGACACGCCGGGCAGGGCCGGTCCGTCGGCGAAGGCCGTCTCGCCGGCCCGGCCCACCACGATCACCCGCGCCAGCTCCCGCACCCGGTCGAAGCGGTACCACTTGGGCGTGTCGGCCACGATGTCGGCGCCGACCACCAGCGTGAACTTCCGGTCCGGGTGCTTCTCCACCAGGTACTCCAGGGTCCGGGCGGTCTTTCCCACCAACGGATCGTCGGCCAGGTCGGCCTCGGCGGTGCAGACGTGCAGCCCGCGCAGGGGGGCCGCCGCCAGCTCGCACATGCGAACCCGGTCCTCGAACGGGGCGAGCGCCTTGCCGAACGGGTGGCGGTAGCTGGGGAGCATCCAGACCTCGGAGACCCCCTGGGTCGCCAGCGTCCAGTAGGCGGCCATGACGTGGGCCACGTGAGGCGGGTTGAAGGAACCGCCCAGGATCGCCGTCTGTCTCATGGCGGCATCCTGCCTCAGTCGGCGTAGCGGAGGAACCGGGCCCTCCGCCTGCCGAAGGCCCTCTCCTCCCCGGCGAAGCCCCGGGCGAGCTCCTTCCATCCGGCGCCGGCCTCGATGGCGAGCCGCTCCCGGTCGGAGCCGCAGAGCAGGTCGAAGGCCGGGACGTCGGAGACGAACTCGTAGGGATCGGTCCGCCAGCCGAAGCGGTCGGGGTCCTGGGCCCGGGCCACCGCCACGCAGGCCAGCCCGGTGCGGAACGGCCGGAAGGCCTCCGGGTCGTGGACGTGGAGCTCCACGCCGTGGCAGAGCTGGCCTTCGTGCTTGTCCCAGGTGGGCGTGAAGCCGGCGGCGCGGAACCGGACGCCCGGCAGCCGCTCCGCCTCGAGGTCGTGGGCCAGCTGCCGCCCGTCGAGCCAGGGGGCACCGAACAGGTGGAATGGCCGCGTGGTGCCGCGCCCCTCCGAGAGGTTGGTCCCCTCGAGCAGGCACATCCCCGGATACACCAGCGCGGTCTCGGGCGTGGGCATGTTGGGGGACGGGAGGATCCAGGGAAGCCCCGTCTCCGGAAAGCTCCGGCGCCGGCGCCATCCCTCGCAGGGCACGACCTCGAGGTCCAGGTCGAGCCCCCTCTCCTCCCGGAAGAGCCCGGCCAGCTCCCCCACCGTCATGCCGTGGCGGACGGCCAGGTCGTGCATGCCGCAGAAGCTCTCGAATCCGGGACGGAGGGCCGGGCCCTCCACCTCCCGGCCACCGATCGGGTCGGGCCGGTCGAGCACGACGAACCGCAACCCGGACGCGGCCGCGGCCTCCATGCAGAGCATCATGGTGGCCTGGTAGGTGTAGTAGCGGGTCCCCACGTCCTGGACGTCGAAGACCAGCGCGTCGAGCCCTTCGAGCTGGGAGCGGCTCGGCCGCAGCGACTCGGGGGCTGCCCCATACAACGAGTGAACCGGGAGGCCGGTGACCGGGTCGCGATCGTCGCCCACCGCCGACATGTACTGGATGTCGCCCCGCACCCCGTGCTCCGGCCCGAAGAGCGCGGCGAGCCGGACCTTGGGAGCCGCGGAGAGGACGTCGGCGGCGTGGCGCAGCCGCCGGTCCACGGCGGTGGGGTTGCAGACGAGCCCGACGCGGAGTCCGCGCAGCGGCGCGAACCGGCGACGCGCCAGCACCTCGAGCCCGGGGAGCACCTCCGGCGATCGCTTCCGTGCCATGGGCGACATCCTACCCGGCCTTTCCCCGACCTTGCGCGACCTGTGGCAGACTCCCGTGCCGCGGAGGTGCGGAAGGCGCATGGCGACGGGCAGGAAAGCGGGAGCGATGGTCCTCCTCGGTGCGGCCTGGTGCGCGAACCTGGCCTTCGACGGGCTCGCCTGGATCTCGGCGCGGCTCGCCCCGCCCCACCTGCTCACGTCCTACATGCCCGAGGCCATCCGGGACATGATCTCCCGGGACGTGCTCGCGCCGGTCACCTCCGCCGTCCTCGCCGCCATCGCCCTGCTGGTCCTCTCGCTCGTTCCCCCGGAGGCTCCGCGTCGCGTCCTCCATCTCGCCGCCTGGCTCCTCGGGTTCTGGGTCCTGTCGGAGGGGCTGCTGGCCTGGGTCTGGCTCGACGCGCCGGCGATCGTCGTGATGGTGGCGCTGGCAGGGGGAATCCCGCGGAGCCTCGTCGTCGCCTGGCTGCTGGCCCGGCTGCAAGGGCGCGCCGCGGAGTCCCGGTGAGCGCGCATCCGCGCACGCTCGAGGAGCTGGGATGGCCGCGCATCCTCGAGGCGCTGGCCGGGCGCTGCCGGACCGCGGGCGGGAAGGCGCTGGCGGCGGCCCTTCCCTTCCTCGACTCGCCGGCCGAGGTCCGGGAGGCGCTCCTCCGGCTGGCCGAGGCCCGCAGCCTCTCCGAGTCCCGGACGGCGCTCCCCATCGCGGCACCGGGCGAGCCCGCCCTGGCCCTGGAGCGAGCGGCCAAGGGTGGCGTCCTCGACCCGCTCCCCCTCCGCGACGTCGCCGTGCTGGCCCGCTCGGCGGCGCGCACCCGGGCCGCCCTCTCGCCCCGGCAGGCCGACCTGCCTCGCCTGTGGGCGCTGGCCGGCACGCTCTCCGACGCGGAGCGGCTGGCCGATCGGATCGAGGCGGCCATCGAGCCTTCCGGGGCGATCTCGGAGAGGGCCAGCCCCGAGCTGGCCCGGCTGCGCGACCGCGCCCGAGGGCTGCACCGGGCCATGAAGGTCCGCGTCGAGTCGATGCTCGGGGACGAGTCGGTGACCCGTCACCTGCGGGACGGGTACTTCACCATCCGCAACGAGCGCTACGTGCTCCCGGTGCTGGCGAGCTCCCGCTCCGCGGTTCCGGGCATCGTCCACAACGCGTCGCAGTCCGGGCAGACCCTCTTCGTCGAGCCGGACGGCATGGTGGAGATGGGCAACGAGCTCGCCATCGCCAACGCCATGGCCGCCGAGGAGGAGGAGCGGATCCTGCGCGACCTCTCGTCCGGCGTGACGGCCCGGTCGACCGAGCTGACCCGCGACCTGGAGACCCTCTCGGCGCTGGACCTTCTCGAGGCGCAGGCGATCCTCGCCTCCGACCTGGACGCCTCGGCCCCGGAGGTGGTGGCGCCCGGCGAGGGGATCTCGCTTCGGGACCTCCGCCATCCCATCCTCGTCCTGCAGGACAAGAAGGTGGTGTCGAGCGACCTCCGGCTCGAGCCCCCCGCACGGGCGCTGGTCGTCTCCGGACCGAACGGCGGAGGGAAGACCGTCGCCATCACGGCCGTCGGCCTCTCGGCGCTCCTGCTGAAGGCCGGCCTCCCCATCGCGGCGGCGCGCGGCTCCCGCCTGCCCTTCTACCCATCGGTCCGGGCGGCGGTGGAGGAGCACGGGGACCTGGCCCGCGACCTCTCCACCTTCACGGCCCACCTCACGGCGGTTCGCGACATCGCCGCGGGCGCCGGGCCCGGCTCGCTGATCCTCGTCGACGAGATCGCCGCGGACACCGACCCGCGAGAGGGCGCTGCACTCGCGTCGGCGATCCTCGAGGAGTTCCTGGACCGCGGCGCGACGGTCCTCGTCACGACCCACCTCGACGAGCTGAAGGCGCTGGCCCTCTCCGACCCACGCTTCGCGAACGCCCGCGTCGGCTTCGATCCGGAGCGGCTCGCCCCCACCTTCCAGCTCCACCTGGGGAGCCCGGGCAGCTCGTCGGCCATCGAGGTGGCGCGCCGTGTCGGCCTCCCGGAGCCCGTCCTGGATCGGGCACGGGCCGCCCTCTCCGGTCGGGGCGGGGCGCTCGGCGAGGCCCTGCGCACGCTCTCCGAGGAGCGCGCGCGCCTCGAGGCCCAGAGGGCCGAGCTCGCACGCGAGGCCGAGGGAGCCCGGCGCCGCGAGGAGGCGGCGGCCCGGCGCGAGGAGGCGGCCTTTCGCGCGGAGAAGGAGGCGGCCGCGCGGGTGGCGGCGTCGCTGGCCGAGGAGGTCGAGTCCGCTCGCGAAGAGGTCCGCCGGGTGCTCACCGGGCTCCAGGCCGCGCCCACGGTCCGGAAGGCCAGCGAGGCCTCCCGGCAACTCGAGGAGTGGGCCGGGTCCCTGGAGAAGGCGTCGCGTGTCGCCGTGTCCCAGGCCTCGGCCGCGCCCGAGGCCGCGCCGGGCGGCGCCGTCGAGCCGGGAGTCCGGGTCCGCGTCGCCTCGCTCGGGCAGGAGGGCGAGGTGCTCGAGGTCTCCGGGGACGAGGCCGTCGTCCGCCTCGGAGGGCTCCGGGTCCGGCGGCCCCTCGCCGACCTGCTGCCGCTCCGGGGAAAGGCCAAGGCCGCGAACCTGGCCCGTGCCAGGGACGATCGGCTCAGGGCGGCCGAGCAGGCCCGGCCCGCGCCGCTCACCAGCGTGTCGAGGCGCCTCGACGTGCGGGGAATGCGGGTCGACGACCTCCTTCGCGAGGTCGACGCCTTCCTCGACCGACTCTTCGCCGAGGGGGCTCTGGACGTGGTCATCCTCCACGGCCACGGAACCGGCGCCCTCAAGGAAGCGCTGCGAAATCACCTCAAAGAGTCACCCTATGTGGGTGCTTTTCGTCGCGGGGATCCACAAGAGGGGGGCGATGCAGTTACCGTGTGCGCCTTTCGACGATGAGTTGAGAGCAAGACACCGGTCTCCGCCGAGGCCATTCTGGGCGCCCCACGCCCGCCAGAGGGAGTGACACCGATGAGAAGCATTTCCGCACTCGGAGCCGCGGCGCTGCTCGCCGTGGTGCCCGCAGCCGCCCAGGCCCAGAGTTCCAGCCAGGAGGTGGTCGTCAAGGAGAACACCACCGTGGTGGTGAAGGAGGCGCCGAAGCCGTCGCCCGTCACCTTCACGCCGTACGGGTTCGTCGTCCTGAATGCCTTCTTCAACGACAGCCTCGGCAACCGGAACTACCCGCTCCCCCTCCCGTGTTCGGGCGGAGCCGCTTGCGAGGGCAACATCCTCTTCGACGTCCGCCAGACCCGGCTCGGCGCGCGCCTCGTCTTCGACGACACGGCCGGCTGGACCAAGGCCAAGCTCTCGGCCCTCGTCGAGGTGGACTTCCAGGGCGGCTTCCCGGGGACCGTCTCCAGCAACTTCTACAGCCCGGTCATCCGGCTCCGGAAGGCCTACGCCGACGCCGCCTGGGGTGGATTCACTCTGCGAGTCGGCCAGGACGATCACATCGTCTCGCTGCTCCGCCCGGTCTCCATCGCCTACATCGCGAACCCGCTCTTCCAGTTCGCCGGCACGCTCAACGGCCGGGCCCCGATGATCGAGGCCCGCTACGACATCAACCCCAAGGACGGCATTGCGTTCAACGCGCAGGTCGCCGCGGCGAGTCCCATGGACCAGGGCGTGTTCGACGCCCTCCTCGCGCCGCCGGCGACGGCGGTCGCCGACGTCGGCGCCGGAAACCGCTCGCGCGTCCCTGCGTTCGAGGGGCGCGTGGCCGTGGCCTACAAGACCGGCGGGAAGAAGTTCGCCGAGCTCGCCGGCTGGGGTGGAATCCAGAAGAACCGCTTCGTCAGCCCCGCCACCGACACCAACGTCGACGTGAATTCCTACATCTTCGGCGGCGACATGACGCTGAACGTCTGGATGGTCAACGTCCTCGGCTCGATCTACAGCGCCAAGGGTTGGGACCAGCCCGGCTCGCTGGGTGCCAGCCAGGGCATCGCACTCACCGTGACCCGGCCGACCCCGGGCAGCGCCTGCTCCGCCACCAACATCTGCACCATCACCAACGCCAGCGCGATTCCCGCCCTGGGCGGCTGGTTCCAGGTCCTGGTCGGTCCCGACGACCTCTTCAAGGTCTACGGCGGCTGGGGCGGGACCCAGAGCCCGTTCAGCGCCTACACGGGCACCCTCTTCGACGCCACCGCGGCTACCCGGACGGCTACCCGCCTGCAGAACTTCCAGTGGGCGGCGGGCCTCATCGGGTACGCCGGCAAGAACTGGCGCTTCTCGGCGGAGTACTCGCGCGCCACGAGCTACTTCTACACCGGGAACAACTTCTCCCAGGGACAGTTCTCCCTGAACTCGCAGCTGGTCTTCTAGAGGGCCGCGGCCACTTTTGACGCCGCGCATCATCCGAGCGCCGGGGCCCAAGGGTCCCGGCGCTCGCTTTTTCCCCGCGCCCCCACCGTGTTATGAAGTTCGGCCGGTCCGCCTGGCCCACACCCTGACACGCCGCCTCCCCGCGGCCCAGTCCCGGAGGTCGATAAGATGCAGCGTCTCCTCTCGCTCGTCACCGCAGCGCTCCTCGCCGTACCCGCACTCGCGGTCTCGCAGGTGAAGATCGGAGTCATCAACTCGATGACCGGGCCGCAGGCTCCCATCGGCGAGAACCTCACCAACGGCATCAAGCTCGCCGAGGAGGACCTGGCGGCCAAGGGCATCAAGGTCCAGCTCGTCTGGGAGGACGACACCGGCAAGCCGCAGGTCGGGCTCTCCGCCATGGACAAGCTCGCCACCCGCGACAACGTCGTCGGCGTGGTCGGGGCCTACACCTCGGCGGTGACCAACGCGGTCGCCAAGAAGGCCGAGCAGTACAAGATGCCGCTCGTGAATCCCGTGGCCTCGAAGGAGGAGATCACGCGGCAGGGCTACAAGTACGTCTTCCGCGTCTCCGCCACCACCGGCGATTACGCCGCCATCCTGCTCGACATGGCCACGACCCTGGGCAAGCCGAAGTCGATCGCCATCCTCTCCGAGAACACCGACTTCGGCGTCTCGGGAGCCAAGAGCGCCAAGGACTACGCCGACAAGAAGGGCATCAAGGTGGTCTTCGAGGAGGCCTACTCCCCCGGCTCCCCCGACTATCGCTCCACGCTCGTGAAGGTGAAGGGCGCCAACCCCGACCTCATGTTCATGGTCTCCTACGTGGCCGACGCCATCACCCTCATGCGGCAGTCGCGGGAGCTGCAGCTCACCCCCATGGCCTTCCTGGGCGCCGGCGCCGGCTTCTCCACCGACAAGTTCGCCAGCGAGAAGAACATCTCCCACGCCGTCTTCTCCAGCACCCAGTGGACCCCCGACGTGAACTGGCCGGGAGCGAAGGCCTTCGGCGATCGCTACCAGAAGCGCTTCGGGAAGACGCCGACCTACCACGCCGCCAACGCCTACATCGCCATGATGATCATGGGCGAGACGGCGGCGAAGGCGGGAGGCGACCGCGAGAAGGTCGCCGCCGGGCTCCGTGCCGGCAGCTGGGACGGCCTCTTCGGCCCCGTGAAGTTCCAGGACTTCGACGGCTACCAGAACCAGAACAAGCACCAGATGCTGGTGGAGCAGGTCCAGGACGGGAAGTACTACACGGTCTGGCCGCAGGCCCTCCAGAGCGGCAAGCCCATCTGGCCGTTCCCGGGCTGGAAGTAGCGACGACGGCGCCCGGCGATGACCATCTTCCTCCAGTCGCTCCTCTCGGGCGTCCTGATCGGTGGAGCCTACGCGCTCATCGGCGTGGGCCTCACCATCATCTTCGGCGTGATGCGCATCATCAACTTCGCCCACGGCGACCTGGTGATGCTGGGGATGTACGCCTCCTTCTTCTTGTTCACCCTGGGTAACGTAGACCCGTTCGTCTCCATCGTCTTCGTCTTCCCGCTGCTCTTCCTGTTCGGCGCCCTGCTCCAGAAGACGGTCATCAACCGGGTCCTCAACGCGCTCCCCCAGAACCAGATCCTCCTCACCATCGGGATCGGGCTCATCCTCAGCAACACCATGATGCTGCTCTTCACCTCCGACTACCGGATCATCTCCACCACCTACTCCTCGGGGAGCTTTCGCCTCGGCGAGATCTCGGTGTCCACGCCGCTGCTCCTCTCCTTCGTCATCACCGCGGCGGTGACGGCGGTGCTCTACTGGTTCCTGCTCAAGACCGACACCGGCCAGGCCATCCGGGCCACCGCCCAGGATCGCGACGCGGCCCAGCTCATGGGCGTGAACGTGAAGCGCATGAGCGTGCTGGCGACCGGCATCGGCGCCGGGCTGGCGGCGGTGGCCGGTTCCCTCATCTCGCCGACCTACTACATCTTCCCGCAGGTGGGGCAGCCCTTCACCCTCAAGGCCTTCGTCATCGTGGTGCTGGGCGGCATGGGGAGCGTGATGGGAGCCACCGTCGGTGGCATCCTCATCGGGGCCACCGAGTCGCTGGCCGGCGCCTACATCAGCTCCGGCCTGAAGGACCTCGTGGTCTACGTCCTCTTCCTGCTCATCCTCCTCTTCAAGCCGGCCGGCCTGTTCGGCAAGTCCCGGGTCTAGCCTCCATGCCCCCGACTCCCCGACCCCG
>Ga0316621_10000107_pt1 | contig 12761 bp, 12 predicted proteins | sample OWC_Aug_OW2_C1_D_2_FD_207664 | JGI IMG/M metagenome (GOLD analysis project Ga0316621, IMG submission 207664) | Wetland soil microbial communities from Old Woman Creek delta, Ohio, United States - OWC_Aug_OW2_C1_D1_C | ecosystem: Environmental > Terrestrial > Soil > Wetlands | place: USA: Ohio... | reverse complement strand
ATCCTGACGAAGTCTGTACACCCGAACTGGGCATTCTCCATCCTTTTTGTCGGTATCTGTTCAATATTGGTTGCGCTGTCAGGCTTCTGCATCGTAGGGAATATCCTCGTTCTGCTCGGCGCACAGCCCTTGATACCGAGCACGGTCTTGCCCGGGGCAAATCGGGAAAGCAGGTTCTATTTCATGCAGACCGACCGCTGGTATCTGGAGAGGTATATCTATCTTTTTGTGGGGGTAAATCTTTCTATCAGTTCCATGCTGGCGCGGTTTGTGAGCCCATACTGGCTCTTCTTCACCGGATTTGTCGGATCAGCAACCCTTGTCTTTTCCTTTACCGGCTTCTGCATCATGGCGAACCTCCTGTACCGGCTGGGTGCAGAACCGAGGCTCTGCAGGAATTTGTAAAAGGCAGATATATCTTACTGCCAAAAATACTGCTTGCACTCAGGGCGGTTCGGTGATAGGATGAAACAAGGGAGCAGGTAGCAGGCAGAAAGAAGGGTACCAATGGACAAGAATTATTCTTCTGCCATGATCTATTTTTTTGTTTTTCTGATTTTTGTTCTTTTTTTTAGCCTGTCGCAACCCGCATTCGCGGAAGACCCCGGCATCTGCCTGTCATGCCATGGAACCAAGGGACAGTCCATGACATTCAAAAACAAAGAGCAGATGTCTGTCTTTGTCAGCGCCGGAGACCTGCAGAAATCTGCACACAAGGCACAAGCCTGCACAGCCTGTCATGCGGATATTTCTATGGACAGTCATCCGGGCAGGAAGTTCGAAAGCAGAAAGGATTTTCTGCAGAAGACCTCCTCTTCATGCAGGACCTGCCACACTGATGAGAGCCTGAAGGTCAGACCAAATCATGCCTTTGTCATAGGCAAGGCCGCGGCAGGGACCTGCACAGAATGTCACGGTGCACACAAGATACAGCGCGTCTCGGCGCTGAAGGCCTCCCTCCCAGGCAATGATTACTGCCTGTACTGCCACCGCATGAAACTCAGCAAAACCCATGAAAGCGGCGAAGTACTGTCTCTCCAGATCGACCCTGCCAATCTGGGGGCCTCGGTCCACAATAAGCATGCCTGCAATAGCTGTCATCCTGCATACTCCCGTGATGCGCACCCGGTGAAAGCATTTGAAACCGGCAGAGAACACGCTATTGTAATGTCAGGGGTATGTAGCGCTTGCCACGCAGACAAGGCCGCGCTCGTTAAGGGAAGTGTCCATTACAACCTTTCCTTCCAGATAGCTGATACCCTCATCAGGCACGGCAACCTCAATGCTCCGATCTGTACTGACTGTCACGGCTTTCATACGGTGGGGCCAAAGGACTCATACGAAACGATCAGCGGCATACCGTGCAGAAAATGCCATGAAGATATTTTCACGATCTATGCGAAGAGTATGCATGGTCTGGCTAGAGCGAGGGGTGAACATAAGGCGCCCCTCTGTTCATCCTGTCACTTTGCCCATGATGTCGGCTTCACTGCGATGACCGACAAGATAAAGACCGCCTGTTTGGGCTGCCACAAAGGAGCAGAGGATGCCCACAAGAAATGGCTCCCGAATGCAGAGCTCCATCTCAGCGCAATCGGCTGCGCAGCATGCCATGCACCCGCTGCAGGCAAGGGTATCTATCTGCAGGTCATTGACCGTAATACGGGCGAGCAGATCAGAGAGGGTAAGCTCCTTGAACTCCTCGGTACAGACTCAGTGGCCCTTGCTGAGAGGCTGAAGGCCCATGGCGAAGGAATCGATTCAGGGGAGCTTTCGTTTCTTCTGAAGCAGTTGAACAGAAAAGGATCAGGCATTGATGTCGCCTTTATAGGAAAGATGGATCTCAACAAGTATTCCGATGCCCACGAGCTATCGCTCCGTAAGAGTGCAGTCAAGGAGTGCGAAAGCTGCCACAGCAAGGACTCGAAGTTCTTCAAGAATGTCACTCTCGCCGTCATTAAGGCTGACGGTCGTATTACAACATTCGGCGCACAGTCAGGCACCATTGGATCTCTCGGTTCGGCAGTAGCTACAGGCAGTTTCTATGTGCTCGGCGGGACGAGGATCACGATATTCGATTGGCTGGGTATTCTCATGGTCGTTGGGGGCGCGTTCATCCCGATTGCCCATATTGCCGCCCGGACGATGACAGTCAACCTCAGAAAGCCTCTGAAGATCCATGCCCACGGAGCGGGAAAAGTATATCTTCATTCCCTCCCGGTCAGAATATGGCACTGGTCAAACGCCATTGTTTTTCTGGTCCTTATATTTACTGCATTACAGCTCCGCTACTACGACATTGCGAGCATCACGCAGTTTAAGTCCTCAGTAACGCTTCACAACGTATTCGGGATCATTATGACCGTTGGTTTTGTCTTCTGGTTCTGTTATTACGTGTTCAGCGGAAAGATAAGGCTCTATATTCCACTGCTCCACCCGAAAGAATTTATGCTGGGATGCATCGCGCAGGCGAAATATTACGGATACGGCATATTCAAAGGGGAGCCGAATCCGCATCATGCCTCACCTGACAGCAAGTTCAACCCGCTTCAGCAGATGGCCTACTTCTTTGTCATGTTCTTACTCTTCCCTGTCCAGATCATTACGGGGATTCTGCTCATGGACATCAAGAGGTTCAGCACCATAATCGGGATGCTGGGGGGACTGACGATCGTGGATATCGCCCATGTGGTTGTCTCCTTTGCCTTTGTAGCGTTTCTGTTCGTTCATGTATATCTGACGACGCTCGGAGCCACAACACTGCAGCATATCAAGGCAATGTTCACGGGGTACGAGACTGAGGACTGATACGTGCTCTCCAGACCTCTGAGAAGTTCATCCATCGTGGCCCTGTTTGAGGACAGAGATCCGGGATGCCCTGGGGACAAGTGAGTCTCAGCCGTTGTTCCAGCGTGCCTGAAACTCAACTTCCTCGCTGCTTCCGTCCCTTTCGTGCTCTATACTGAACTGCGCCCTTGCGGGAATATGGATGCGCTCACCCGCAACCCGGATCTCAAACCGCTTGCCCTGCTCAAGAGCATCAGCAAGCCGCCTGAGCTTGGCAGCAAACTCAGCCGGGGGAATCTCCCTGACAACATCACGCTTCACCTTCTTCTTCATATCTCCTCCTTTAGCAGCAATTTTAGGGCTATGATTGCTTACTTCTGCAGAACGCCCTTGTTGCCCGCGCAGCTCCAGTTGATTCGTCGGCCCATTCATTAAAAATACTTCAGGTACTATTTTTTGCCGATGTATTTGCCGATGTTTTCAGCCCTCTCCCACAGTCCAGTCGAAGGTTTCTGCAAGGAATGGAATACTGAGGAAAAAGAATAAAGCAGCAAGGTCAGCTGCAGACAGGCGGGGATTCAGTGCTGTTGATTTCGGATTCCATCTCTTTTGAAACATCCTCGATAATCGCAGAGATCACCTTCAGGGCCTCCTGAGCAGCAATCTCGTCGACCTTCTGAAGCGCAAACCCTGCATGCACGAGAACATAATCGCCGATCCCGACTTCATCAGCCATCAGCATGAGATTGATCTCCCTGCGTGCGCCGTACACATCGACAACAGCTCTGAACTGGTCTTTCTCGATGATCTTTGATGGAATGGCAAGACACATGCAGTAGTATACCCTACATTCTTCCCCAGACGCTCTCTGTCTGGGAAATTTCATGCGGCAGGAGGGGCACTACATCGCAGCCTAACCGTCTCAATTCATCAACAACTACCTCTACAAGACGATCCATGCCCGCCCTCACCTCATCAGAAAGGCCGATGGCCATGACTATCTCTTTCGGTTCAATGCCGAAAAGAACGAGATGCTTCGGTATCTCATCGGTGAGTGTGGCTGCAGCAAGCAGATCCGAAAGACCTAACTGGTGGGGAGAGATCCTTGTCCTGAACTGGGCAGGAACATCCTCTCCCTCCACCCTGAGCACTGTTCCGGGAGGGTTGCCACTCTTTATGGCATCGATGATGATGAGATGGTCTCTGCCCGAAATATACGACAGAAGTTCGATCCCCGAAGTGCCTCCGTCCAATAACTCGACATTCTCCGGGAACCGATACCTCTTCTCCAACTCCTCAACTGCCCTGATGCCGAGTCCCTCGTCCATCATCAGGATGCTGCCGACGCCCATAACAAGGACCTTCGGCAGCGCTCCTGATGACTCAGATGATAATGCCATCAAACAACCTTGACCCTTACAATCTCCTTCCGGTTTCTATCAAGCACGTGGATCGCGCAGGCAAGGCACGGGTCAAAGGAATGGATTGTTCTCAGAATCTCAAGCGGCTTTTCAGGGTCCTTAACAGGGGTACCTATCAGCGCAGACTCATAAGGACCGAGCGCATCCTGACTGTTTCTCGGTCCCGCATTCCAGGTCGAGGGCACAACCGCCTGATAATTCTTTATTTTTCCGTTATCGATCACGATCCAGTGGGAAAGGATACCGCGCGGGGCTTCGTGATAACCGAACCCTTTCTGAACTCCGCTCGGAAACGTTGGAGGATTAAATGTCTTGACGTCTCCCTTTGCGATATTCTCAATCAAAGCGTTCCACTGGCCCTTAAGTGTGTCATAAAGAACAGCACACCGGATCGAACGAGCCCCGATGCGACCAATAGTCGAATGAAGCGCACCGACGCCCACCTTTGTTCCTGCAAGGGTGCTGATGGTATCAAGCATCTTTGTTGCATACTTCTTGGTAGGCTCATGACCTGCTGCAAACATGCAGAGAACATTCGCCAACGGGCCAACCTGGGCAGGCTTGCCCATAAAGGTCGGCGATTTAACCCATGAGTATTTTCCCTTGTCCTGGAAGTCGGTATACTTCGGAACTGTATCCTCTTCCCATGGATGCCTGTCCCATTCTCCGTCATACCAGGAGTGCTTAATGCTCTCCTTAACGTTGTCCTTGAAGAACTGGTCATTATAGCTCTTGATCGGCTGGAACTTCGAAACATCGCCATCAGGGATATAGCCGCCGGGGAGTGCAAACGTCGTGCCCTTGGTGTCCATAGGCATGTCCGGCGCCGAGAGATAATTGGTAACACCCTTTCCTACGGCTGTCCAGTCAGCATAAAACGCAGCAACTGCAGCAGTATCGACAAGCAGAACGTTTTCGACGAAATCACCCACTTTATCAATAAGTGTTTTGATGTAATACAGTCTCTCCATGTTCAGTGTTGACTGGCTGTCAAGGTTTATCGGGTTCGCAACACCGCCTACGGCTAAATTCTGTATATGCGGTGTCTTTGATCCGAGGATCGCAACGACCTTATTGATCTCCCGCTGGTATTCGAGTGCCTGCAGGTAATGGTGTGCTGCAAGCATATTCACCTCAGGGGCAAGCTTCATGGCAGGATGTCCCCAGTAGCCGCTGCCATAAATGCCGAGCTGACCTGAGCCGACAAATGTTTTGAGCCTCTCCTGGGAAGCCTTTACCGCGTCATAGCTGTTACCGGTCCAGGGAGAAAGTTTCTGTCCCAGGTTTGCAACAGCTCGTGCATCTGCCTTGAGCGCTGATACGATATCGACCCAGTCAAGGGCTCCGAGGTGATAGAAATGAACGATATGATCATGGGTTGCATGCGCACCCATCATCAGGTTTCTGATGAGCTGTGCATTGAGTGGCACCTCCATCTGAAGCGCATTTTCGACCGAACGCACTGAAGCCAGTGCGTGAACAGTCGTTCAAACCCCGCAGAAGCGTTGCGTAAAGATCCAGGCCTCGCGAGGATCACGCCCTTTCAGGATGTTCTCTATCCCCCGCCACATCTGGCCGGAAGACCAGGCATTCGTGACCTTACCCCCATCGACCTCGCAGTCGATTCTCAGATGTCCTTCAATCCTGGTGATAGGATCAATCGTTATCCTCTTGGACATATATTCCTCCTCATAGCATATATTTTTTCAGAATGGTATTCGTACATGTTCAGTGTTCCAGCCTCAGGACATTTAAGTATTTTACGGAAATCTTGAACCCTAATATTGCAAAGGCCACCATGGCCATCGTGACCAAAAATTCCATCAAGGATGGGAAATAGTCATACCCCATCCTTCCGTTATATTCGGCCATGCTGATAATGCCAACATTCAATCTGTTAAGCACAGTACCCATTATGACTAAGATATTTACGGTAAAGATGCCGTTCAGCTGCGTCCTCACATTCTTCATCGAAAGGAGAATCAAAGGCAGAATGATCCCTAATATCATTTCAAGGAGATACATATTAGAAGTAAGACTCCCATTGACTGCACGTCCTATCCCTGGGCCGGTAATCAGGTCCCATACTTTCAGGATCAGATAGAGACCACCAACAATCAGGGACCCTCTTGCCATACCAAGGAGGATGTCCATGGGTGGTTTATGCTTGAAGACCCTGCTGCTCAAAATCGTCTCAAAGCTTACCATCGAAAGGGCCAGCATCACGGCGGAAACAAGGAACATGTAAGGAAGCTTGCTGCTGTACCATAGCGGCGAGACTTTTTCGGGGGCTATCAGAAAGACCGCTCCGAGTGACGATTGATGCAGGAGGGAGAGCAGGACACCGAATAAAGCGATACCGGGCATGATCCCTTCCACAAAATGAAAGGCTTTCCTCATCTTCAGTTTTTCAAAGATAAGCGGGCTGGACTCTGTCGCAAGCGTGGTCGTATACAGCACCACATGTATTGCCACAATGAACATGATAGAGTTTACCTGCCACATGACCAAGGGATGCCAGATGCGCCAAGGCACCCCGATGTCGAGCGTTATCGATGTAGCAGCAAGGGCGTATCCGAAAAAGGCGTTCAGGATGGCTGGTCTCACAATCGGCTCGTATTTCTTCCAGTTCAAAATGTAGACCGCTCCACCTATGACAAATCCGCCTGCTGCCAGGGCAACGCCGCCAAGAACATCGAAGGTTATCCATAAACCCCAGGGCCAAGTGTCATTGAGATTGGTCGAAACCCCAAGCCCGAAGAAGACCCGGTAGATGGCAGCGAGACCACCCACTACCATGATAACAAGAAGCACCACAGTGAACGGAGTGAACAGCTTAATGTCTTTCTGGTTCATATGATCATCCCTCCCTGTCCTTGTTTCTTTTCCTGGTAATTGCCCAGGTTGCGGTGCCGCCGATTAGAACAGCAGCTATGACTGCCGGGATCTTGGCTATATACGCCCAGGTGAGGTCAGGGAGGACGTCTTCGCTGATGTTTTTATTGAACCCGAGCATCTCAAAGGGCACGCCCGCAAGGAGGAGGTACTGTGTGCCACCTGCCTCTTTCAGGCCATACACATGATTAATATATTTCGAGACCGTACGTCTGCTCTTCTCCTTTGAGTCCACAGTCTGGACAGGAAAGTCATAGTCATCACCCGTCTTGAGGGTCAGACGCTTCTGTGCCTCCTTTCGCAGGTCCAGAACCTTACCGAAGATGGAAGCGCCGGTCGGACAGAATTCGCAGCACGCAGAATACTTGCCTTCTTCGAAGCGGTGATGACAGAGTTGGCATTTTCTGACCTGCGGAATTGCCCTTTCGTATTCATACCGGGGGATATTGAAGGGACACGCGATCATACAGTAACGGCAGCCGAAGCACTTGTCTTTATCATAGGTAACGACGCCGGTCACAGGACTTTTTGACAGCGCACCAACAGGGCAGACCGATGCGCATGCCGGAGAGATACAGTGAAGGCAGTGCTGTTTTATGAAGGAATAACCGTTTTCGACGCTGTCCTTGTTCACCGCAGTCCCTGTCTTATTGACCTTGATAACATTGAGCGTTTTCGATGACAGTTCGTTTGCTGCATCCCAGTAGGGCTCAGCCGGATTCACATCATATGAGACCGTTCTGTCCTTCAGGTAAAGAGCCCCTCCGGATACGCTGTTGTAAGTCTTGCAATTCACCACGCAGGACTTACAGCCAATGCAGAGTGTTGCATCATAGAGGATGCCGACAGCCTGAGGGGGAAGTTCCTTAGGCATACTGGCAAAGGCCGGGGTCACGGTAGATGCAAGGAGCGCTCCGCTTCCGGCAGCGGCTGTTTTGAGAAAGTCACGCCTGTTCATGCTCATGGCCTACTCCCCCTTATCTTTTGTGTCTATGTCCTTCTTACCGAGACCACCAATCATCGCCGCCCCTGCAGCTCCTATAGCCGCTCCTGCAAAACCGGCAGCCAGTGCCTTCACTCCGGGTGAAACACCTTCTTTGTGAGGGTAAACTTCAGTAAACAGAGAGGGAGGAGTGAGATACTTCGGTCGCGCCGGTGCAAAGAGCGGCACGGTGAAGCCAACACCCTTCTCCGTACAGCCGAAACAGGGAGCGCCGGTGCCGACAGGCCATGCGCCTGACCCGACATCATTAAAGAGCTGGACAGGGCAGTTTGCAAAGGTCTCAGGCCCCTTGCATCCGAGTTTATAGAGGCAATAGCCCTTTCTGTGTCCTTCATCGCCGAACTGGAGTGCAAACCTGCCTGCATCGAAATGAGGGCGGCGCTCGCAGTTCTCATGAATGAGCCTGCCATAGGCAAACTTTGGCCTTGCCTGATCATCCAGTTCAGGCAGTTTTTTGAACGTTACAAAATAGAGAACGGTTGAAAGGAAGTTATACGGATTGGGAGGACAGCCGGGGATATTAACGACAGGTGTCTTGATCCCCTTGCTCTTCAGTACCTCATGGGCCGCTGTTGCGCCTGTAGGATTCGGGTCTGCTGAAGGAATTCCTCCCCATGAAGAGCACGATCCAATTGCAACTACCGCTGCTGCATCTGCAGCCATCTCGACGAGCAATGACATCGCTGTCTTGCCGCCTATCTTACAGTAGATGCCGTTATCTTTCACCGGTATCGAGCCGTCGACCACAAGGATATACTTACCCTTGTATTCCTTCATCGCATTCACGCGCCACTCTTCAGCCTGCTTCCCGGAGCCGACCAGAAGAGTCTCGTGATACTCAAGTGAGATCAGCTCAAGGATCAGTTTTTCGAGTGTCGGATGGTTTGCCCTCAACAGAGTCTCTGTGCATCCGGTGCATTCCTGCGCAGAAAGCCATAACACAGGAGGGCGCTTCTGGGTCGTGACCGCCTCAGCGATCGTTGCCCCCATCCCAACCGGCAGACCCATGCCGACTGCCAAGGTGCTGCAGAACTTCAGAAAATCCCTACGGGAAAAACCGCAGATCGTCTCCTCTACCATACTGCCCTCCTCAAGTTCTTTCATAGCCCTCTCCTCTTCTCATCAGGTTTATGTAACCTTGCAGTGTATGGATACGTTCGTTCGATACCGCGTTATACTCCCCACAGTAAAACAATTAGATATTTTTATGGACTTATAAGTGCTAATACTGTAAATATCATACACCATATAAATTAAATTGCAATCATTTTTTTCAGACAGTATTCAGGCATTTGTTCAGAGTTGCTATTCTTCTAAATTGCTCATCTAAAATCGGAAAAACTCGTATATAATGGGGTAAAAAGACAGGAGAGCTGATATGGTCAACGCCAACATAACATATACTGGAGGGATGCAGTTTGTGGCATCAGCGGATTCGGGGCATGCTGTTGTAATGGATGCTGATGCGGATTCTGGCGGAAACAATACAGGCTCTCGGCCTATGGAACTTCTTCTCATGGGCCTCGGGGGATGCTCAGGCATGGACATCATCTCCATCCTCAGGAAAAAGAAGCAGCAGGTGACAGGATTAGAGGCGCACGTCAGCGGCACCATGGCAGACGAGTACCCTCACAAATACACGGAGGTCACCATTGAGTATATTGTCACAGGCAAAGCTCTATCAGAGGAGGCGGTGAAAAGAGCGGTGCAGTTATCGATGGACAAGTACTGCTCGGTCAAAGCTACGCTCGAAGGTTCTGCCAGGGTTACCTTCTCTTACCGGATCATTGAAGAGTGATAAAACAGTACAGCATTAAGGATAGCGGGGAGAACCTGCAGTTTCTCCAGAGGTTCTCGAAGAGGATACTATCACTCTGTTTCTCTGGCATCAATATATGAGGAGAGGACCTTCATATCTGCTTCAGGAATTTTGACAAACTCAACGCCGATATCATATTGAAAAGCACCCTCCCCCTTCACCTCCGCAAGGTTTGCAATTCTTCCGACAACAGTAATGGGGATTCCGTCAAGGTGTATCTCCATCTCATGCTCTGAATCTATCTCATGTGCTATATCTGCGGCAATCAGCATGCCGGCGAGACTGATCTTCTTGATAGTATATTCGCATGGAACAGTAATCCTGGCGTTCTCAGGCTGGCTCACCTTGAACCTTACGCCAAGAACCCTTTGTTCCTTATCGCTTATTCTGCTCTTCTCAATATAGGCTATAAGATTGGTTGCCTCATCGGTCAGGACATTGGTAAACTTGATGCCCGCCTTATAGACCGGCACGACTTCACCATTCTTCAAAGTCTTTGAGTGGCTGAGCACCGACCATACGATCTTTCCTCTCAGCGTCAAACTTCTCTCCTCGTAGTGCATTTTAAGCGCATATTCCTTGTCAAGAGACAACCTCTGCGTTGTTGCAATAGCAGCGCCGTCCATGCTGATATTCAGGATATTAATATTTGACATATAGGTCATCTTGCCATGGACACTGTCTACATCATAGCGTCTGCATTTCCTTTTATCTGTAGCGTCACTTGCCATAGCTTCTAACTCTACCACGCCTCCTGCATCTTGTCTACCGCATCTGTCTATCTGGACAGCACAATACCTGCATATCCGACGACGCTGTCGTAGTCGCCGCTCACATCTCCTGACGTCATATAATGGACAAGCCGCGCATTTTTCGCCCCCAGCAGCTGGGCCGCGATCAGCATTACCGTTGCCGGAAGAACACCGCACATGGATATCCTCTCATGCATAACCGTATCATAGAGACCGCGCGGGTCAAGAGCGAGTATCTTTTCTATCGCTTTATTATCCTTATGACGAGCGACCTTGTCAGACACATAATGACTCATGTCAGAACTTGCAAGTATCGTGACCGCATAATCCACTCCCTGAATTGCCGTAGCAATCGCTTCAGCAAGTTCCCTGCAGCTGTCGTATGATGCAGTCATTATTGAAATAGGAACAATAGAAACGTCACGAGAGAAATAGGCAATAAAGGGGATCTGAACCTCAAGGGAATGCTCGTACGCGTGAGCCTGCGAGTCGCGGACCGCTAACGTCGTGCCATTGAGGATCCTCCTCGCAAGCCTTCTGTCAATATTGAGGCTTCCTGTAGGAACCTCCCAAGCTCCGTCATCCATGACCGAAACTGCAGGGCCGAGGCCTGTGTGATTTGGTCCCAGCATGATAAACGTCTTAGGCATCAAAATGGCGGAATAGACCTGTCCTGCAACAATTCCTGAGTAGATGAGCCCTGCATGCGGAACCATAATACCGACAGCATCCATAGGGGGCTGGCCGGAAGCAACATACTGCTCAACCTGCTTCCTCAGTCCGAAACTGGTGCCGTCATAGAACCTGCCTGCAACTGCCGGAGTGCGATGCATAATTAGAAGGTCTCTTCCAGTTCGTGATATTCGACGTCCGTAGCATCGACAAACCGCGTGCAATAAGCAAGGAATGTAAGGTTAACCTTGTCTGTAGGACCGTTTCTCTGTTTTGCAATATCGACCACCATGCTTCCCCTGCCCTCTTTCTCGTCCTTTGCTTCGCGATAGAGGAAGATAATAACGTCTGCATCCTGCTCAATAGCGCCAGACTCCCTGAGGTCGGCAAGTGTCGGATTTTTATTGCTGCCTGTCCTGCTCTCCACACCCCGGTTCAGCTGGCTCAGGGCAACGACCGGCACTTCGAGCTCCTTGGCAAGTGCTTTGAGAGAACGTGATATATCTGCAATCTCCTGCTCACGCCTTTCAAACTTGCCTGTTCCTTTCATGAGCTGAAGATAATCGACAATAATGAGGCTCAGGCCATGCTGCTGCTTCAACCTTCGCGCCTTAGCCCTCATCTCAAGCACCGAAAGCCCTGACGAATCATCAATATAAATTTTGGATTCAGCAAGTTTGCCGGCAGCATTCGTCAGCTTGTTCCAGTCCTCACGCTTATTGATGAATCCCTTTCTCACCTTGTTCGAATCCACCTTTGCCTCAGAGCAGAGCATTCTCATCACAAGCTGTTCTTTTGCCATTTCAAGACTGAATATCGCCACAGGCTCGCTCAGGCCTATGCCGACATGCTGGGCAATATTCAGACAGAACGCAGTTTTGCCCATGCCCGGCCGGCCGCCGATAATGATCAAATCTCCCTTCTGAAAGCCTGTTGTCAGATCATCTATGTCCTTGAATCCCGACGGCACGCCGGTGATGGCCTCTTTCCTGTCATAAAGCCTTTCGATCGTCACAAAGGTATCGGTGATCAGGTCCTTCATGGGATAGAAGGCAGTTTTTACCTTTCTGTCATGCAGAGTGAATATGGTCTTCTCGGCAAAGTCAATCAGCTCATCAGCGTCCTGCTCGCTTTCATACACATTCTTCGCAATATCGGTCACCGACGTGAGAAGACCCCTCACCAGAGCCTTTTCTTTGATAATTCTGGCATGGTACCGAACATTGGCAGAGGTCGCTACAATAGATGCAAGGGACGAGAGATACTGCAGCCCGCCTATTGCCTCAAGCTCTCCGCGGACTTTCATGAATTCAGTCAGGGTAATGATATCGACCGGTTCAGGTTTTCTGTGAAGGTCAGCCATGGCCTGATAGATCTTTTTGTGAGCGTCACGATAGAAATCATCAGCCACA
>Ga0316621_10000103_pt1 | contig 12820 bp, 10 predicted proteins | sample OWC_Aug_OW2_C1_D_2_FD_207664 | JGI IMG/M metagenome (GOLD analysis project Ga0316621, IMG submission 207664) | Wetland soil microbial communities from Old Woman Creek delta, Ohio, United States - OWC_Aug_OW2_C1_D1_C | ecosystem: Environmental > Terrestrial > Soil > Wetlands | place: USA: Ohio... | reverse complement strand
AGAAAGAGGAATTGGGGCTCTCGGAGGACGCGCGATGGCCTTTGGAAAAGGTTCCGGAGAACCTGCCCGCCCTTCTGAGAGCCCATCGGTTGATCGAACGGGCTGTCAAGCACCGGCTGCTCGCTCCTGATGAGGAGCAGAGATGGCGGACCCTCCAGGACGCATGGGGCGTCTTAAGAGGAGCGGCTCTGGAGGGGGATCGGGAGCGGATCGCAACAACGGTCGGTGAGGCCTTATTCGGCCTGGTCGCCTTTGCCAGGGAGTGGGGGCTGAATGCGGAAGACCTCCTGAGAGAGCAGAACCGTCACTTTATTGAGGAGACGAAACACTCTCGTGAAGAGGGGGACAAAGAGTAGCACGGGTGCGAAGCACTTGCTCACCATACAACCAGTGTCGTGTCTCGCAAACAGAGTGTCATCTCGACCCCGGGGAGAGATCTTTTAAGTGTGCTGAACGTCAAGATTTCTCTCCCGCTTTGCGAGCGGGATCGAAATGACATTTTCATCAATGGACTTTGGAGACACGATCCTGGGAGAAAACAAGTGAGAGGGGCGGCGGCAGGTGACCCGCATGAAACGAAAAAAACCGGGCCTCGCCAAGAGGTTCATCAAAGCAGGCCTTCTCCTCCTGGTTCTGTTTCTCGTGGTTTCGGTTGCGCAGGTTGCCGTCCTGAGGTTTGTCAATCCGCCCTTCACCGGCGCCATGATCTCCAGCTGGATTGCGGACAAGGCGGCCGGACGAGAGGCTCAGTGGCTTGACCCGGAATGGAGACCTCTGCGCAAGATGTCTCCCCACTTGCGAAGATCGGTGCTGGCCGGTGAGGATCAGCGATTTACCACTCACAACGGCTTTGATTTTGTAGAGATGAATCAGGCTGTTCAGGACGCCCTCGCAGGAGGCCGTGTGCGAGGGGCAAGCACCATCACGATGCAGGTGGCGAGGACGGTCTTTCTCTGGCCCGGACGAAGCCTGGCAAGAAAAGCTCTGGAGGCTTACTACACGGCGCTGATCGAGGTGTTCTGGAGCAAGAAAAGGATTCTTGAAGTCTACCTCAACACGGTGGACTGGGGAGAAGACGCGGTCGGCGCTGAGATGGCCTCAAAAAAGTATTTTCGGACGAATGTCTCTTACCTCACGGCAGAGCAGGCCGCTATGCTGGCCGCGATCCTTCCTTCGCCTCACCACTGGTCGCCGGAGCATCCGACCGAGTACGTGAAGGAAAGGCAAAGGCGGATTTTGGAGGATATGAGAAAAATGCCGCTGCTGTAAACGGTGCACGACAGGAGTCTAATTCACGACTTGCTTGGAGCTTGAGGAGAAGTCCAAAAACGAACCGCAGAATATCGAATGACGAATGAAGAACGCCGAAGGAAAAAACCGTAGGAATTCTACTTCATCATTCGAAATTCCTTGTTCGACATTCGACATTCGGGTTTGGGGATTGGAATCGGGTTGCCACCCACGCCTTGGAATGTGGAGTTATCGACGGGGACGGGTTATTCATGAGACGTATCGATCTTGAAACGATCAAAAGCCTGAGTCTGAAATGGAAACTCCTCATCCCTTTCCTCTTCTTTGCTTTCGTTGGGACGACCTCCCTGACAATCCTAGGGCTGAACTCCCAGCAGCGGCTCATCATTGATGAAGAGAAAAAAAGCCTTCTCCGCTACCATCATCGCTTCTTGGAGGAACTCGATCAAAAAGGGACCCAGGCCATGTCCCTGGCAACGATGATCGCGGAGAATCCTCAAGTCCAATCCCTTCTTGCACAAAAGGACAGGCAGGGCTTGATTGACCTGCTCATGCCCACCTATGTTCAGCTGAAGATGTATTTCAACATCGAGCAGTTTCACTTTCATCTCCCCGGCGCCATTTCGTTCTTGAGACTGCACTATCTCGAGCGCTTTGGAGACGACATGTCCCTGTACAGAAAGACCATCATGGATGCCGTACGAAAAGGCCAGCCCGTGGCAGGGCTCGAGCTGGGAGCCACCGGTTTCGGGATTCGTGCCGTGGCTCCCATCTTCTTCAACCTGCAGGTCGTGGGCACAGTGGAAATCGGGCACAGCTTTGACAGCGCTTTCCTTGAAGACCTTCATCAGCGATGGGGCATTGATCTTGCCCTTTATGGGATCAAGGATGAAGGGGTTTACAAACCCATGGCGAGGGCCGGCAGGCCCTTTGAAGGGTTTTCGATCGAGGAGTTTGTCACGAAGCCGGTGAAGGAAGCCCCCACCCTCTTCGTCTCACCGGCGAACTACTCGGACCGTTCCCTCCTGTTTGCCCCGGTGAGAGACTACTCGGGAGTCCCGGTCGCCATCCTGGAGATCAACCTGGACCGCTCCGAAATCCAGGGCAAGCTTTTGAGCACGAGAAACCTCATGATCCTGGTGGGGGCAGCCGGAATCGCCCTTTCTTTCCTGCTCACCTATCTGGTCATCCTGTCATTCATCAGACCTATCAGCACCCTGGTCAGCGAGGCGCATGATATTGCGCAGGAGAAAAGAGAGATTCATCTGGACCAGGGACCCCGAGATGAGATCGGGTCCCTCACCGAGGCGCTTAATCTCATGCTGGATTCTCTCAAGGAAAAGCGCATGGCCATTGAAGAGCATGCCAGGAACCTTGAAAAGAGGGTTCGAGAGAGGACCGCGGACCTCGTGACGTCAGAGGAAAAATACCGGACCCTGGTGGAAAATGTGCCTTTGATTGTCTACCGGATCCTGGCCGACGGGACCACGGAGTTCATCAACTCCTGGTTGACGGAGAGCTTGGGCTACACCATCGAAGAGGCGGTGAGCGACAAAAAGTTCTGGATGGAAAAGATCTGCGGCCTGCCGGTCGAAGAGAAGGGCCAGATCTTCTTGGACGCTTTCAGCAACGGGGAGGAGCATCGGACCGAGCGGCGCGTGAAGGACAAGAAAGGCAGGATCCTCACCTTCATGGATCATTCGATACCGGCCAGAACCTCGGAGGGGAAGGTGAAATGGGTGGACGGGATCATGATCGACATCACAGAGCTCAAAGAACTGCAGGAAAGAGCTCTTCGCACGGAAGAGATCCGGATCCTGGGCGGCATTTCCGCTCACGTGGCCCATGAGATCCGGAACCCGCTCATTGCAGCAGGGGGGTTTGCACGCCGCCTCAGAGACGCCTTGCCGGAATCAGATCCCAGGAAAAAGCAGGCGGGAATTATCGTCAAGGAAGTCGCGAGGATTGAGGATTTCCTAAGAGTTCTTTTCTCGTCCATCAGCCCCTTTGACCTGGTTCTGACGGATGTGGATTTGAACCGGCTCCTGACGAAGCAGATTGCCGGGATGGAGGAACTTTTGAAGCACAAGGAAGTTGAAGCCGTCCTTGACCTCATGCCCGCGCTCCCCGTGATCCAGGCCGATGAGGAGCGCCTCAGCAAGGCCTTTGAAAACCTGATCAAACATGCTGTTGTGTCGACGCCTGCAGGGGAGAAACTGATCGTTGTCTCCAGCCATTCCGGCGACCGGGCGGTGGTCCGGCTTCGGCACAAGGTTCATCGCCTGTCTGAGGACGATCTCGACAAATTCTTCTTTCCCCACATTGAGGAAACAAAGGAATGGACGGTCGTGGACCTTCCTCTATCAAGGATTGTCATTCATCGCCATGGCGGGAAAGCGGATCTGTCACGAGAAGGGGAAAACACTCTGGTGCTGAAAATCGAGCTTCCGGAGAAGCCTTTGGGCAAGGGGACAGACTAGCCGGTCAGGCTGCCTCGAGTTCCAGGGCAGGCGCTTCTGCCTGAGGAGAGGGTTGGGCGGCCTGGGGGGCGGCGCTGTGGTGGGCGAGATACTCTTTGCACTCCTCTTTTTCGGGGCACCTGCGCTCGCAGATTCGGACGTCCATGCGCGGATTGTTCCGTTTTTTCTGGCAAACGATATAATCAGGCATTGCACACTCCTTTAGAAAACCCGGATGCATCCTCCGCCGGAATACGGGAATACTGCTTTGGAAGAGACGGGGGATTCTGAACCCGGTCTATTTAATATAACTATACATAAATTATTTTATTTGTAAACAAATAATATTTTATTTAGCCCAAATATTTTTTACACCGCCCGGGAGCTGTTGCCATGGTCAGATTCGTTTTTCTCAATGCCTTTCTCTTCATCTACTCGGTCCTTTTCTGCCTTTGGGGCATCGCCATCTCCATCAAAGATCCAAAGGGCAGAAGGGTGCACGCCTATTGTGCCGTGCCATGGTCCAAATCCATCCTCTGGGTCTGCGGGATAAAAGTGCGGGTGCTGGGGCTTGAAAACCTGGAGGCCGATGTTCCCAGGATCTACATGGTGAACCATCAGAGCTATTTCGACATCTTCACTCTGCTGGCCCATCTCCCTGTGCAGTTCAAGTTCGTGTTGAAAGAGGAGCTGATGAGGGTCCCGTTCCTGGGGCCTGCCATGCGAAAGGCAAAGTACGTCGGCATTGAGAGGGATGATCCCCGCAAAGCGGTCAAGAGCATGAATGAAGCGGCGGATCGGTTCAGGGAAGGGGCGTCCATCCTGATCTTTCCAGAGGGGACGAGGAGCCCGGACGGCCAGCTCCAGCCTTTCAAGCCAGGAGGCTTTCACCTTGCCTTGAAAATCAAAGGCGATATCGTGCCGGTGAGCATTGTGGGAACCCATCGGATTGTGCCCAAGGGAAGTCTCAGGATTGAGAAGGGAGAGGCGACCATGGTCATCGGAAAGCCAATTCTTATTAAGGACTACTCGAAGAAAACCATGGATCAGTTGATGGAACGGGTCCATCAAGCCATGTTTCAGCAAATGCAGGGAGTCGAGTGATGTTCCTCAGGGCTTGGAAAACCATGGGAATTCTGGCGGCGCTGGGGCTGCTGGTTCCGTGCGCCTCTCAGGCTTACGTGATGCCTGCGGAACAAATCATCCAGTTCATGACCGCCAATTTTGCAAAATTCGACACGCTCGTGATCCGGCAGACCACGACACGGATGCAGAAGGGAGCGAGTCCTGAGAGGGCGTACGAGGAGGTCCTCTCGATCAAAAGCCCCAACCTGTTTCATTCCTCCCTGCTCGATTCCTCTGCTGAGGAGAGGAACGTGGAGGATCGGGTCTTTAGGGAACTCCTCATCGCGAGCAGCCAGCGAAGGCTTCTCCTTCGGTTGAGTGAACTGGGGATCGATACACAGCAGGTGGCTTACACGCGACTGGAGGGAACTGTTGCGTATGGCATCGGGGAAAAGGATCCGAAGAGACCGAAGCTCCTGATCGAGAAGGCGAGGGTTTTGCCCCTTCTCATGGTGTACCAGCGACCTGGTCAGGAAGCCGGGGAACTGATCAGGGTTCGTTTTTTGGACTACAGAAAGGTGGAGCAGGGTTGGGTTCCTTTTGAGATCCAGTACTTCTACGGGGATCAGCGGATAGAGAAGTACTCCGTCCATTCGGTGAAGGTGAACGTGCCCCTGAAACCCTCCCTTTTTGCTAAATAGTCCACTTCCCCAACTGGCGCGTGTTTTGCACGGCTGGCAATGGAAGAGTCGACCCGGCTGCAGCGAGCTAAAAGACAGAATGTAGAATGTCGAATAAAGAACCGCAGAAGGATGAAGTGTTCACTTCGATATTCGATATTCCTTGTTCTACATTCTGCGGTTTATGGATTTCCGGATGTCAGCCGATTAAAGGAGAACGATCTTTTGTCGAGCGAAGGTAAAACTGCGGTGCGTGTCGCCGTCACCCTTCCGGTTGAGGAGACCTATCTCTATCTGGTTCCCCGGGATCTCGAGCCCAGGGCCAAGGTGGGATGCAGGGTGGAAGTGCCTTTCGGAAAAAGGAAGGTGACCGGCTACATTCTGGAGCACGAGACTTGCAAAGAAGACAAGGACCTGAAGGAGATCGCTCAGGTTCTTGATCCTGAACCGCTCTTTCACCGATCGCTTGTCCCTTTTTTTCGGTGGATGTCCGAGTACTACCTCTATCCCCTGGGCGGCCTGATTCAGTCCGCGCTCCCCGGCGGCCTCAACATCCGATCCTACAGGGCAGCCAGGCTCACTGCGAAAGGAGAAGATGCGCTCAGATTGCTGCCGGGTCGCTCGGAGGAAAGAAAACTTCTGGCCTGGGTGCGGGATCATCCCGGTCAAAGAGTCCCATCCGCCCTGGATCGTGTTTACGCTTTTGAAAAAAAGGGGTGGCTGGTCCTGGAACAAAGAATGACCAAAAGACGGGGAGGCCCGCTGATCAAGCGTTTTGTAAAAGCCAGAGAGGGTGTTGCGCTCCAAGACCTTGCCGGGCACGACCCTGGGTCTTTGAAGGCGAAAAACGAAAGCGCCTTTCTGGAAGCGGTGTTCTCTTCTCAGGGAATTCTTTCGGAGGAGTTGAGTTCCCGGTTCACCAACGGCGCCTATCTTCTCCGAAAATGGCTCAAAAAGGGCATCCTCGAAACTTATCAGGCGAGCGTCTTGAGGGATCCTGCAGGAAACGTTTTCCTTCCCAACCCCCCGCCCAAAGATCTCTATCCGCAACAAAGGGAAGCCCTGGAGGTGGTCAAAAAGCAGTTGGCCCGAGGAACCTTCTCCACCTTTCTCCTGCACGGGGTCACAGGGAGCGGGAAGACGGAAGTCTATTACCAGGCCGTTCGGCATGTCATGGACCTCGGCCTGCAAGCCATTTTGCTGGTACCTGAAATCGCGCTGGCCATTTACATGGAGGGCCTTCTCCGGTCACGCCTCGGGGATCGATTGGCCGTGTACCACAGCGGTCTGAGCGAAGGCGAGCGATACGATCAGTGGATGAGGATGGCCAGAGGCGAGGTGCCCCTCGTGATCGGGGCCCGTTCCGCCCTGTTCGCTCCGTTTCCCAACCTGGGGCTCGTGATCGTCGATGAGGAGCATGACCCGGCGTACAAGCAGGAAGAAGGCGCCAGGTACCAGGCCAGGGATGCCGCCGTGGTGCGAGGCAAGTTGGCCAATGCCTCCGTCCTTCTTGGCTCAGGCACTCCTTCGGTCCAGTCCTATTACAATGCCTCCAGAGAGCGGTACACCCTGCTCAAGATGCCCGAACGGGTCGAACAAAGGCCCTTGCCTGAAGTGCAGGTGATCGACATGAAGGCCTTTGCCTCAGAAGGCAGAGACGAGGAGATCTTCAGCCCGGTTCTTCGGGAATCTCTGGAGGCGGCTATAGCCTCAGGCAAGCAGGCCATTCTCTTTCTCAACCGCAGGGGCTTTCATCGGGTGCATCTGTGCCGATCCTGCGGCAAGCCGGTGCGTTGCCCCAACTGCGAGGTGTCTCTCACCTACCACCTCAGAGAGAACCGTCTCGCTTGCCACTACTGCGGTTTTCACTCTCCGCCTCAGACGCTCTGCCCGGCGTGCGGCAGGGAGAGTCTCAGACCCTATGGCTTTGGAACAGAGCGGCTGGAGACGGAACTGAAGGAGTTGTACCCTCGTCTGCGGGCTTCGAGGATGGACAGGGACAGCATCCGGAGAAAGGGCCACACCTTTGAGCTCCTGAGACAATTCAGCCGCCGAGAAATCGATGTGCTGGTAGGAACCCAGATGGTCACCAAGGGGTATGATTTCCCGGATGTTACCCTCGTGGGAGTGATCGGCGCGGATTTTTCGCTGGCCTTCCCTGACTTCAGAGCCGGCGAAAGGACGTTTCAAATCCTCTCTCAGGTGGCGGGAAGGGCGGGGCGCGGCCAAGACCCCGGTCGTGTGATCATTCAGACCTTCTACCCGGATCATTACGCGGTCACTGCTGCCAGAGACCATGATTATCCGACCTTCTTTCAAAAAGAGATCGAGCTGCGAGAGCAGCTGGGATATCCCCCGTTTTCCTACCTGGCGTGCCTCCGGGTTCAGGGGAACCACAAGCAGAAGACCGACGACATGGCCCGAAAGATGGTCGAGGAAATGATCCGGGTTGTGGGGAACTGGCCCAAAAGAGGTAAGGAGCTTCAGGTGCTCGGCCCAGTGGAAGCGCCGCTCAGCAAGTTGAAGGGCAAACACCGGCGGCAGATCTTCATCAGGAGCAAGGGGCCCAATGTGCTGCACGTGTTTCTCAAGAAGGTCGGGGAGAGTCTGAAGAGGATGCTCAGGGGAAGCGGGGTCAGCCTCACTATCGACATCGACCCCTATCAAATGCTCTAATAGCATGGAGCGTAGAGCATAGAGCGTAGAGTAAAATACAAAAAGAAAACCCAGAGCTATCAGGATGGAGGTGAGAGTAAAAAGCAGGAAATCTGCTTGCTGCTTCCTATTTGCTCTAAGCTCTTTGCTCTCTGCTCTATGCTGACTTGTCCTTGAACATCATTTTCAGCTCGTACACGCCGCCGCTGCCGCCCTTCTGCATGTCATAGCCCATCTTCTCGAAGACCCGGAGCATGGAGCGATTCTCCATGAGCGTTTCCGCGGTGAAGCCGAGAAGGCCGTTCCTTCTGGCAAGGTAGGTCAGGTAGGAAAGCATTTCCGTTCCGATTCCCTTGCCCTGGTGATCGTCGCTGACCACGAAGGCGACTTCGGCCGTGTGGGACGTCTCGGAAATGCTGTATTGGCCCAAGCCCACGAATTCCTCCCGGTCCCCCATTTTCACGGAGGCCACGATGGCCATCTCTTTCGAGTAATCGATGACCACAAACTCCTGCAGTTGCTGGTGAGGGACGTCTTTGCGAGGAGACATAAACCTGCGGTAAAGGCTCTTGTCGGAGAGAGAATAGAAGAAATCCTTCAGGAGGGGCTCATCGCTGATCCTGACGGGCCGCATGAAAACCTCAAACCCGGTTTTCGTGGTTCTGTAAATTTCCAGATCTGCGGGATACTCGCCTTTCTTGCCTGGAACGAACTTCTGGTCCTTGTAGATCAGGTTCAGCCTCTTGGCCTCGTCAATGAGCCATTGTCTGAACTTGGGATGGGCGATGGCAATGAGTTCCATAGCTCTTTCCCGGATGTTTTTTCCGTGAAGGTACGCGATCCCGTACTCCGAGACGACGTAGTGGATGTCGCTCCGGCCCAGAGTGACTCCTGCGCCTTCAGGAACAAAGGGGATGATGCGGGAAACGGTTCCCTTGCTGGCTGTGGACTGAATGACCAGGATCGTCTTCCCGGCCGGGGAGAGGACCGCGCCTCGCATGAAGTCTGCCTGGCCGCCGATTCCGCTGAAAAACTTCCTGCCGATGGATTCGGCCGTGGCCTGACCGGTGAGGTCGATCTGGATGCAACTGTTGATGGCCGTGATCTGCCTGTGGGCTGCGATCACCTGCGGGTCATTCGTGTAATCGATGGGTCTGAACTCGATGCTCGGGTTGTCATGGATGTACTCATAGGTTTCCTTTTTCCCCATGCAGAACGAGGCCACGGCCTTGCCGCGATTGATGGGCTTCATGGAATTGTCCACAACGCCTTCCTTCATAAGCTGGGCAATCCCGTCGGACAGAAGCTCCGTGTGAACACCCAGGTGCTTCTTGCTCCGGAGGGCGTAAAGAATCGCGTTGGGAACGCTGCCATAGCCGACCTGGATGGTGTCTCCGTCTTCGACGATCTTTGCCACGTGGTTCCCGATCTTTTCGGCAATCTCGTCTGAAACGACTTCCGCAAATTCCAGTAGAGGTTCATCGTAGGGAAGGATGAAATCGACCTCCTTGATGTTCACAAAGGTCTCCCCGTGAACACGAGGCATACTGGAGTTCACCTGGACAATGATTTTGGAAGCGTTTTCCACAGCGGCTTTGGTGATGTCCACGCTGACCCCGAGGCTCATGTACCCGTTTTTGTCGGGTAGAGAGGTCTGGATCAAGGCCACGTCCACGGGAACAAACTTCCTCCGCAGCAAGCGCGGAACCTGGGACAGAGAAATGGGAGTGTAGTCGGCAATCCCCTCATTCACCGCCGTCCTGGTGTTCTTTCCGATAAAAAAGGAGTTGTGCCGGAAATTGTGTTTGAATTTTTCATCCGTGTAGGGGGCGACGCCGAGGGTCCAGACCTGGAGGACCTCTGCGTCGAAGAAGGCCTTGGGGTGCGAAGTCACATAGTTGATCAGGGCCTTAACGAGATACTGCGGCTCCCCACAGGCTGTGCCAATGAAAATTCTGTCCCCTCTATGGATGGTGTTGAAGATGTCCTCTTCAGAGGCGAATTTTTCGGGGTAGAGATTTTTCATTTTCTCAAGGATGGCGTCGGCCATGGAGTCCTCCGATCAAGGGGTTTTGATGAGCGCAGCGGACAAGTAGCCCACCACCTGGCGGCGGTCGCCTGTGACATCGCCTGAGTTGGCATAGTTGAGGATGACGGAATGGTTCGCTCCGAGTTCCCTGGCCGCCAGCATCCCGGCGATAGCGGGTCCGGCGCCGCAGGCCTCACAGGAGCCTGAGACAACGGCCTTTGCAAGGGCCTCAGGGGCGAACTCCCGCACATGCCTGATAAAGTCCCCGTCCAGAGTTCTGGCCTGCTGATCCGTATGAAAGTGAGACAGGTCCGTGCTCGCAAGGATCACGGTGTCCGACGTGTTGGCAAGCAATCGGGCCAATTCCCTGGCCAGAAGGGAGCAAGTTTGAAAATCCTGCTCACCCATGAAAACCAGAACCATTTTGAAGTCTTTGAGCACTGCCTGTAAGAATGGGATCTGGTTTTCGAGAGAATGTTCCTGTGCTTCGGCCTGAGGAATCCATTTCTTTTGAGGGCTTACGGACAGTAGAGCTCTTGAGAAATCCTGATCAATCAGTGCGACACCTAATGGGGTTTTGTATCCAGAGTATTGGCTTACTGAAAATCCTCGGAATGGAACACGGTGACTGAAACCTATTAGAACAACCCTTTTGAAAGGCGAATTTTGAATCAGTTTGTAAGTGTAGGCGGCGACCTGCCCGGAATATATATAGCCTGCATGAGGTACAATACCGGCAACAATCTTTCCTTCAGGTGGAGTTGAGTCGGCTCTCGAAAGGTAGAGATCAATGGTTTGCCGAAGATCAGTGGGATTGGCGGGATACCACATACCGGCGCCGGTATTTTCTCGAATATCCTTCTCAGTTGTGGTTTGGGCAACGGCATCGCCAACCCAGCTTAATGTGACCACAAGCAGGGCGAGCCACATAATGATTACCATTCGACTTCTCATTTCGTCACCTCAAAACCGCTTGCCATATGCCATGATTAAAGGTAGAATAAGCTCACTTATCTTTACGATCACTTATCCTCTTCTTGTGCTTGTAGATAAGCATTTCCATTTTAAGGTATTTATCGGCCTTTGCCACAAAAATCTCTGAAGGAGTTTTATATGGTAAAAAACAAAAGGATGCGAAATTTGATCGGGGGCTTTCTCTGCCTTGTTCTCATCAGCGCTTGCGCCGCCGTCGATGAGGGGAAGATGCTTGCAGGCCCGGCCCCGAACTTCAAGCTGGAAGACATTTCCGGAAAGTCCCTCTCTCTGGACGATATCAAGGGGAAGGTCGTGATTGTGGATTTTTGGGCCACATGGTGCGGACCGTGCCTCATGTCCATCCCGGAGCTCGTTGATCTCCAGGAAAAGTACAAAGCCAAGGGCTTGGTGGTTGTCGGAATATCCGTGGACGACGATAAAGTGAGCAAAGGGGAGCTGGTTGCTTTCAAGGAAAAGATGCGAATCAATTATCCGATCCTGAGAGCCAACAACAAGGTGTACGAGGACTACTTCGGCCGGACGAGCGGCTTCTCTATCCCCACGCTGTTCGTGATTGATCGCGAGGGCAAAGTCAGAGACCGAGTGGTCGGCTTCAGGCCGGGGGTTGTCGAGAAGACCGTCCAAAGCCTTCTCTGATGGTCATTGATTTCCACACCCACATTTTTCCTTCCACCTTCAGGGAAAAGAGGGATGCCTTCTTTTCCCAAGAACCGGCCTTTGAAGCTCTTTACCGCTCAGCGACCTCGAGGATCGCAAACCGGGAAGAGCTTCTCCAAACCATGGAGGAGCAGGGGATTCAGAGGTCGGTGGTTTTCGGATTCCCGTGGGAGAAGAAAGAGCACTTCCGCAGACACAACGATTACATCGTCGAATCGGTCCAGAAACATCCTGACAAGCTCATCGGCTTATGCTGCTTTTCGCCTCTCTCCCCCCATGGCCCGGAAGAAGTGAAACGATGTCTCGACGCAGGTCTTGCAGGGGTCGGGGAGCTGGCGGTCTACCACTCCGGCTTTTCAAAAGAGATCATCCGCAGCCTGCAAGACGTGATGGAGATCTGCGCTGACCGCAACGTGCCCGTCCTCTTCCACACGAATGAGCCGGTCGGCCATGCTTATCCGGGGAAAACCCCTGTCCAACTGAGCGAGATTTATTCTCTCATCAAGCGCTACCCATCGAACAAGATCGTCCTTGCCCACTGGGGAGGTGGGCTTTTCTTTTACAGCCTCATGAAGAAGGAGGTCAGAGACGTCCTCAGGAACGTCTGGTTTGACACGGCCGCCTCTCCTTATCTTTACGCCCCACAGGTGTACAGGATCGCCGGCGAGCTTCTGGGTTTCGAAAAGATCCTTTTCGGTTCCGACTATCCTCTTCTCAAGCCGGACAGATACTTTCAAGAAATGGCAGAGGCGGGATTGTCCTCAGAAGCTCTGGGCATGGTGAAGGGGAGAAACGCCGAGCGGCTTCTAGCAAAATCCCCCCTCGCCCCCCTTTAGCAAAGGGGGGATGGGGGGATTTCAAACGGCTCAAGGAGAGTGCAGATCCTTTAACGCGTTCGTGTGCGAAATAGAACCCCATCCCATGACCGATCCGGAAGAACAAACTGAACTCGAAGGCCAGATCGAAAGCCTGACCTACGTCAATGAAGAGAACGGTTACACCGTGGCCAAGGTCAGGGTTTCCGGCTA
>Ga0316621_10000099_pt1 | contig 12894 bp, 8 predicted proteins | sample OWC_Aug_OW2_C1_D_2_FD_207664 | JGI IMG/M metagenome (GOLD analysis project Ga0316621, IMG submission 207664) | Wetland soil microbial communities from Old Woman Creek delta, Ohio, United States - OWC_Aug_OW2_C1_D1_C | ecosystem: Environmental > Terrestrial > Soil > Wetlands | place: USA: Ohio... | reverse complement strand
CTCGGTAGGAATGTCTTCCTCACTGACGTAGTTGTAGTCGGGGTGCGCAGCCTCGAGCTCTGCGATCCTTGTACGAGGGCCAACGACGTAGCCCGTTCTCGCATTCAGGGCTCGCTCTTCGGCAGGGTGCCGAGGTCCGACGACGTGCTCCGTATTGATGAAGTTCATAAACGGCGACGGTGTTGCGGTCCTGGACTGCAAGAACAGGCCGACATCGCCGTACTTCGGATCATTGACGAGCCCCTTCGTCAAGAAGATGTAGGGGCTCAGCTTCGATACGCTGAGATGCTTGCTACGAAACTCCTCTGCAGCGTCTTCTGGCATAGAGCGCAGAAAGCCGCGCACCCTGTTGTGCCGCTTCTGCAGGAACTGCGACATGGCGGCAGTCCAGTTGTCGCCGGCTACGGTGCGTGCCGCTTCGATATCAGGAGCGTCGCGAAGCATGGCGTCGCCGAACTGATCGAGCTGCTCCTCTGTCATCGTTCCGATTTGCGGCGCTACGTGAGTCGCTGCGGTATGCCCTTTCTCGTAGCTCTGCAACGTGCCGTGTCGTAGCGCCTCCTGCGCGGATTCGACTCGTCCTCGACTCAGCACAGTCTCGATGGCGCGAGTTCGATGCCCGTAGACGTCGGGACGAGCCGTGAACTGAGAGAATCGCTGTAGCTGATGCGGGTCCGTAAGATCCAGAACGGTCGCCACTTTGCTCAGTCCTCGCACGATTTGGTGAAGCCCCAAGCCTGTGAGCCCGAGCCCTCCGGTTGTTGTCGCGACTCCGGTAGCGAATCGACCGGGGTCTTCTGCGACGACGTCACGGATGTTCTTGAGTTGCTCAACTCGCTGCTCAATCGGATGGTGCTCCGCACTACCAACGATGTACTTCGGATCGATATTGACGGGTCCGCGCAGTCCAGGAGTGTGCCGCGCCATGATAGTCGAATCGGGATCAGCCTCGAACTGATTTCTGAGCTCTGAGGGGATGTCTGCCGTGACAAGTCCTCTGCCACCCAGTGGAGTCAGAAGACCAGCCAACATCGCAGCGCTTCGTTGACGTCCCGAAGTTCCAAAGGGCGCTTCTTGAAACGCAGCGTAGCCCTTCGCGACGCCCTTCAGCGGTGTGACGTGCACCCTGCCTTTGGACGTTTGCGTGTACTCTCGACGTCCTTCAGCCTTGCCGTGCTCCAGCAACTTGTCGTAGATCTCTTCCTTGTGCGTCTTCGACGTACCGGTGCCGCCGTACTGCGTCAAGAGGCCCAGCCTGCGAATGTCCTCTACGTTCTTTGGATCAGTTCCATGATAGACGCGGTGCAGCCCCAGCAGTCGGTTCGTCATCGACGGAGACAGCAGTGCGAGGCCCGCCAGAGTTGCCGCCGCTCCCAGCGCGACTTGCTTCGGCGCTACAGCAGTCTTTTCGAGCAACCACAGAGCGTCATCTGCCAAGCTCATTGCAGCACCCCGAGAGCGTACGCCGCCAGACCAACGAGAAGGCCGGCGCTCAGAATTCCCATAACGAAACCGAACTGCCAGGAACGATACCAGGCCGTTGAGCTGGTGAGCGCCTGACGGGTATCGCGCAGCGTTGCTCGAGCGGCGTCGCGTTCCGCTACGACGAGCTTCTGCCGCGCCTCTCCAACCTCTTCAGCGTACCTCGTATCGATCTCGCACTGCGTCTTGAGCCGCAACGTATCGACCCAGCGCAGCCTACGGATACCCTGCAGCTTGAGGCCCATCTCGATGAGCTTGTCACGATGGACAACGGCACCATCCCATTCGAGTACCGTCGTCTTGACGCCATCAACCAGCTTCGTACCGGCACGTACAGCAACAGCCGGTGGCGGGTTCAGGTCGGGGATCATCACGCTCTCATCGGGACCCGGACATGAGAAGTCAGGCGGCTCCGCGGTGTCGTAACGCTGTGGACCGCAGACGGTCTGCGCCTCTGAGTTACAGGCTCGGAGGACGAGCGTCAGAGCGAGAAGAAACATCACGGAGAGCGGAAAGTGATCCCGGCCCATAGTTACCTCAGGTTGTTGAACCAGTCCACGACCTTGTCGTTGGGAGCATCACGAAGGGCCTCATACTCGGCACGCTGCTCGTTACTCATCTGCTCGAGCCTCGCCGAGTTCTTCGCGCTGAGCTCCTCATATGCGGACTGCTTTCGGTCGCCGGCATCGATCACATCGTCTACGGCGTGCTCTCCAGCTTCGCCAACTTCTTCGACGTGATCCGGAATCTCGGGTCGCCGCTTGCCGAGAAGAAAGGCGAGGACGACGCCTGCTGCCGTGATGGGAAGCAACAATAACCACTTCCAGTTGCATCGCAGCCACTCCCAAACCTTCTTCATTGCATCGCCTCGAAGCAGCGCAACGCGCTCTGCTTGATGAGATCGAGAATCTTCTGGTTGAGCTGTGCCTTGTTCTCGGACATCGACTGCAGATAGGACTCGACACCCGGTTTCTTCTGGCCGAAGAAGCCGGTGGGGTGCGCGATGTAGTGCTCGACATCGACGCGGCGCTGATCCGGCGGCAAGTCTGCATGACTACCGCGGCGAACCGCCCTGCCGACGACTTGTCGAATCTTCTCCTCGTTCCAGTGCGGCTCCAGAACCTGAACGCTCCGCGTCCCCTTGAGGTCGAGTCCTTCACCGCCGGCTGTGCTGACGAGCAACGCCTTGATGCGGTTCGAGTTGTAGTCATCAACGATCTGCTTGCGCTGCTTCTTTGTCATACCGCCGATGAACTTCGCGTACGGGATGTTGCGCTTCTTGAGCTCGTCTTCGTAGTCCGACAACGTGTCGAGGAAGTTGGAGTAGACCAGCGACTTGTGCGCGGGGTTCCGCTTCAGACTCTCCTCCAAGCTGCCGATAGCCTGCATGACCTTCGGCGTCGGCTGCGCAACCTGTCCCTCGGTCACGAAGCGCCGCTCGCTGCCGCTGATCTGCCGAGTCTGCGCCTCGAACTTGTTGATGGCGCTGAGGTCTTGCTTCGTCGGCGGCAGACCCTTCCTGAGTCGCCATCTCGACAAGAACGGGAGGTCGCCCCAAGCTGCGGCGTGGAGCTCGGACTGCCGCGGAGTCATCTTGATGTTGACGGTCTTGTCGATCTGCTGCGGGAAGTCGGCACCCTCTGAGGCTTGGTAGTCGACCCACTTCTGCAGGATCTTCTGGAGCTCACGCTTGTGTCGGACACCGGGCTGCGCGTGCACGAAGGGCAAGTAGGAGACCCACGACTCCTCAGGCTTCGTGATGTAGCGCGACTCGAAGTCGGTGCCGAGCGGCAGCACCCTGTCTCCCGCAGCGAGATCAACAAGAGACGCGATGTCCTGGGGCTTGTTGTAGACCGGGGACGCTGTGAGCAGGAGACGCTTTGCGGCCTCGGCGTCGCGCACGGTCTGAAACGTCTTCGATCCGGGGTCCTTGGCACGGTGCGCTTCGTCGACAATGAGAAGGTCGGTCTTCGGGATGTTCTGCTTTACGACAGCTCCTTGCAGGCTGCCAACGGTTCCCGGAAACTGACCGCGGGTGTGCTGCGCGATCTCCTTCTCGTAGTTGCTACGCAACGCTGCCGGAACCAATACCTGCGCGTTCTCCGGCTTCAAAGCGAGCGCGGCACCAATACTGGTCAGCGTCTTGCCCGATCCCAGACCGTGGGCCACAACGAGACCGGGCTGGTGCTGAATCTTATCGACGACGCGCTGCTGATGAGGAAGGAGCTGCGTGACGAGCTGCGGCCCCGGAGTTACAGGCACGGTCTGAACAGCATCGGCGAGCTTCGTGAGCTCATTGAGTGTCGCGACGTCCCACATCACAACTTCCCCTTCGACTTCAGTTCAGCGACGCGCTTCAGGGCCTCGTCCTTGCTGTAACCGTTACGCAGCAGGTTGAAGTACTGTGCCGTGGTGTTGTCGAACGCCGTTCCTAGATAGATGCCGCCACGGCGCAGAATCTTCTGCTTCTCGTCACCGGTAAAATCAAACGTGGGGTTACGGTCAATTTCCTCTTCGACTGCTCTCCTGACGTCCTCATTCTTGGTGTTGTGGATGAAGGCGCCACCGATGCTGAGCGGACTGCGCCCCAGGTAGAGATCAATCTCAGGAGCGTTCTTCTTGTGGTAGTCGCGAATCTCTTTTTCACTGCGCTTGATGGAGTGCGCCATGCCTTCGGTCACTGCGTCGCCTACAGCACGATGGATCATCTTCTTAGCCAGCCATCCACCAGCGAGTGTTGCAGCGGGGACCGCGGCACGAACGAAGGGCTCGTCGCTTGCCAACGCGGCGGCGCTCATCAACGTTCCGGCGGCATCAACAGCGGGGGCCACTGTGTAGGTACCGAACGCGGTTCCCAGAGCCTTGCGCGCTTCAGATCGCTCCTCAGGGCTGAGGTCGGGGCGCATCGTCTTCAAGGCGTACAGAGATGCGGCGCCTTCCTCGGCCAGACGCGGTACATGAGAGAGGGTACGCATCGCGGCGCCCAGCGTCGCTATCGAATCGAAGTTACGCGTCGATGTCGAGTGTCCCATTCCGCTGTCGGCTTCGACTGCCCACCGCAGAAGCGGAACAACCTGCATGACGGTTCCTAGTCTGCGCTCGACCTGAGCCGCGACACGAGGTACGTTCGCAACCCGCCCCAAAGACTTGTTGATCTTATGGTGGCCGATTTCGTGCGCCAGAGTGTCGAGCTCGTACTGATGCTGAGGAACCGCCTGTTCCTCAGCAGCCGCAGCGATTTTCTCTACTTCGTCGGCGCAGGACGTCGATAGGGCGGAAAACATGGCGGGCCTCACTGCTTGCTGGGCTTGTCGTCATGATCGAGATTGATGCCGCGGAGCTCTGCAGCCTGCTTGAAGCCCTTCCAGATGCGCTCGTAAGCAGACCCGGCAACGACACCGAGCACAGTCATGGCCCACACCGCTTGGCTGCCTTGAAGTTCCGACAGCAGCTCGGGGCGCGGCCACCACGGAATGGCGCCAAGAGCGCCACCGAACACCGCCGGAAGCCACGGGGCCACGACGTGCAGCGCCTTCATCACCTTTCGGAGCTTCACCTTCTTCAGACCCCACAGCGCCTTTCCGATTCGATCCAGCGCGTTCATTATAATGGCAACGAGGATGCCGATGCCGATGAACGGAACGCTGACAAGAACCCCAACAGTCTCTTCCATGACTATCTCCTATCAGACGCCAGGATCAGTGACGCCGTCCAATACCATGATGTTCAGTGAGTTGCCGGTTACAGCCGGCGGATTGATGATCGGGCTGTGCGCTGCAGGAGACGAGCCCGTAACGTTGATGACGTTACCAAGAGCGATGCCACCGCCAGCGGGGGCAGCGGGGGTCGTAGGGAGCGCTGCAATTGGGAACAGGATGGCATCGTAGTAGGAAGCACCGCTGTCAGGAGTATCGCCCCGAATCTGGAGATGGTTGTTGGTGAGCTTCGCGTACTGAGTGCCTCCGAGATGAATGCACGGTACGAGAGCCGACACTCTGCTGCCATCAAACACCATCTCAACAGCATTCATGACCAGGTTTGTGCACACTGCATGCACAAAGTAGTACGGGTAGTCGAATCCGCCGCCGACATCAGGCAACGCGTAGATCTTACCAGGACCGATTCGAATCGCGCTGTCCGTGATCGCGTTGCCGGCGCGAATAACGGCGAGGAAATCATTCCGCGTGTCGTTGTCGAGATTGATGTCGAACTCCTCGAACGTGACTCGCGATCCCAGAATCAGAACCATGGCGTACGACTGTCCAGATTGCGTGTAGCAGGTAGAGGTCTTGGGCCAGGTAAACCCACGAACCAAAACCGCAGACCCAATCGTCAGTGGAGCGTTCGTACTCGCACTTGGGAAGACGATTCCTGCAGACGGACTCGAGGTGCTGAGGTACAGGAACAGTCCGTCGACCACTGTCTTGCCGTCTGGATTGTCAGGACTGATGACCTGATTGTAATCCCCACCTTCCAAATAGATCAGTCCCTTTGAAAGAGTTACGGGGTTCGTTCCTGTGTTGCAGTCGATCTGCGCATAAACCGACATGTCACGGATGTGGCTCTGCGCCGTGACATGAATCATAGAGCTACCCTCAGTACCATATACGAATGGCACCATTCCATCGGGGTTGTACTGCTGCGTGAAGTGCAGTCCATCGATCATGCAGTGATCGATTTCTACAGCCGGTATGTCCATGACCAGGTAGTCGAGGCCGTATCGATCAATCTTGATACCCTTTGCCGTAAGACCGGCAAAATGAATGACGTGATGGGGAGTACCGCCACCTGCGGGGATGCCGCCGGGATTGGAGGCGTCGGTGTGACCAGTGCACCAGCGATCAAAGAAGTAGCACTCCTCCAGTGATAGGTTGGTCTTTGGAAAAGCCGCCGCCGCAGGCTCGATCAGGCTCATGAGCTGCACAAACGGAGTGCGATACCACGTCGCAGCAGTGTTCTCGAACCGGCAGTTCCTGAAGTAGCTACCAACCGCCTCAATGACAGTCGGCGTGTCGACTACCTGCTGCTGCGACCTGAATGTGCAGTTATCCCATGTGACGTGGTGCAGATCGTTATCGATGAGCAGGGCAATCGCGTTTCCTGTCTCGAAATAGCAGTTCCGGAAGTGCAGTCGACTCGGGGAGACGCCCGGACTGAAATAGACGCAGTACTCATCTACCACGGTACCGAACACATAGGGACGCACGTTCTCCATGATTACGTCCTGCGCAGTGCTGAACGTGATCAGAGGAACGGTAGAGTAGCTGCAGTCGTAGCGCAGGTTGCGAATCGATACATTGGTAGAAGCGCCAAGAGTTAGAGCGCCTGTAACGCCGCCACAACGTCGGATGTTCTCCACAACGATGTTTTGGCCAAAGCACTGAATCTCAAGTCCGTCGAGATCGACATTCTTGATAGTAGACTGGTTGGACATTGAGACATATGTCGACGCAGTAGAGGTAGGCGTGGAGATCGACAGGTCTTCGATACCGCCGCCGTTAGCCACCGTGAGGTAGCTATTGGTCTGGATCGTGACCGAATCCATCCCGGCGCCGTGAAGCGTGATGCCGTCGAGGGTGAGCGGCGCAGCGTAGGGACCATAGGCACCGGCTCGAATGAAGATGTGCTCGTAACCGTCAGCAACGGCCTGAAGGACGGAGTTCACTCCGAGATAGTCTGCTGGCCCCTCGTTTGCGTTTATAGCGCAAACAACACCGAACCTCTTGCCCGCCGCTCCCGGCACTTCCTGCATGCCTCGAGTCAGTTCACACAGCGCCGCCTCGTGAATAGTGCCTGCAGTCGATCCGCAGAAGAAGCCGATGTAGTAGCCGCCTGCGGGAATCGTCTGTGAGAGCGTGATGGTGCGCAGGGTCGACGCGATATCGACGAATCCATCGCTGACGCTGGCACCGCTGACACTGTCTACAGAGACCTCAAAGTTGTCGACCAGCACCGCATCCCGAAGCGCTCCCGTAACTGAGAACAGCTTTCTGCGATTATCGAGAGTGTTCCCCCACCCAGTAGATCCCATGAACAGAGTGGTGTACCCGTCCGCGGTTGGATCAATAGCACCACCAGTGCCCACTGTAATGGTCGACGTAGGGACAACCAGGTTTATTCGATACGTTACGGGCTGCGCGATGTCGTGAGATACCCTATCGTCGAGATCGTCAGTGTTGTCGAGCAACGCGACGAAGGCGCGGTTGAACTTCTCGGCCTGCGCCGGCTCGCCGAGTCCCATCATCCGGGTGCCCACCGGATAACCAGGAGTGTCGCTCGTATTGATGGGGACCGTCGGTCCCGTACCGATCAGAGTAGCTTTTCTCGTGAACGCCATGACATCCTCCTACGCGAAGCGCAGCTCCCAGTCGACTTGCAGGACGAAACTCGACGTCTTGGTCAAAGACGGGAACGTGTTGTATGCGACCATGTAGCGGGTACCAATCGGCGGCACCGGCGGGCTTGGCGGATCAACCTCGATACCGTCGTCGAGCGGCGGATAGTAGCTGAACGGGACACCGGCCGTGAACAGGCCGACCTCGGACAGCGGCACGGCGGTCGCCGACCCGAAGCTGACTTCGTTGTAGCCCAGAACGGCAGTGACGCGAATCGTGCCGGCTTCTGGGAACGAGGCCGGCGCCGTGAGGTTGTCGTAGTAGTTCTGGTCCGTGATCTGTATCGGATACTCGAGTCCGGTGACCAGCGGGTCGGTGTCGGTGTACGTCGGGTTTCCGGTACCAGGGTCTGTCGAAAGACCGTAGCCGCCCGTGCTGAGATCGTCGGGGTCTTCGTAGTCCCACTTGTTGGGGAATCCCTTCCACGTACCTCGAAGCACAGCAGAATCCGTCACCTGTTGAGTGCCGCCGATGCCGAAGGCCATGTACCGAAGCCGGTCGTCTCGAAACGGGACGTAGCCGGTGTCGTAGCCGACGAGCAACGACAGCCACTCGCGACCGTAGTCCAGGAAGATGTTGTGGCTCCGGCGCTCGTCGACGACGCGGCCACCGGGACGGCGCCGCAACGTGACGTGCACGTTGGAGCCGATCTTGATAGGCGGCGCGGCGTGGGACAGCAACGGCTTCTGGTTCACCGTTACGCGGTCACCGACGCGAATGATTTCTCGCTTCATCACATTCCTCTCAAGTACAGCGTATCGATGATCACCGTGTACCAACCGTCTGGTATCTCGGAGTCGAGCAGCCAGCTCACATTGGGGGTCGTCGGCGCTGTGTAGTTGACGCTCGGGTCTCCTGTCGGGTGCGTGATGTCTGTCCAGGTTTCAATCGTTGGCCCGAAGGGGCCGTCCCACTTATCGGTACCGCTCTCGTACGCGGCAGGAGGATCAGACGGTGCCGGGCCGCTGAGCCGGGTGCGGTGCGACGCCACGCTCGACGCGTCGAGGTACAGAAACGCCATGTCCAAGGCCACAGGTACGGACATTAGGGCGCTACTCCTTCGGTGACCTGTAGAACGAGATCCTCGTCGGGGTCACCACCACGGGTGTAACCGCCGGTCCTGCCGCCAAGCATCCTGTCGAGACCCCACTGATCCCAAGGGACGCACTTCGTGTACATCTTGACGTCATCGACGTAGAAATGACCTCCAGCGGGACCCGTCATTATCTCCAATCTTACAGCATTCACGTCGTCGGCGACAGCCCAGTGATGGAGAACGACATCCTGCCAGTCACTGATCATCGTGTCGCGACGAACCTCGGCGACGTATGTTGTTCCGTCTTGATCTCGCAGGCGAAACACTGCCTGTCCGGTTGCGACTTTGACCTTGCACGTCACCGCCACCTGGAACCCGTGCTCGATTGCACTGCCGAAGTTCTGATAGCAGCCCCGGAAGGACATCACGTCTGCGATCTCCAGACTCCTAAGTCCGGTGTAGTGCTCTGTCGTAGTCTTCTGCCGCGTCGTAGGGGCACTCGGCAGCGCCGGCCACCAGGGAGCGCTGGGATCGGTGTCCTCCATGTCCCCATCCTTGGAGCCGTCCACCGCGAACGAGTCGGAGTCGAGACGATGAATGAAACGTGACGCTTCGTCGGTGTCGTCCAAGACGTGCGCGCCCTCAGCTCGAGTCGCGATGTGGTTGCCTGGGATACCGCCCTGAGGCCAGGGGCCGAACCAGCCATCGGGGACGCGTCCCGGCGTGTCGAGTAGCAGCAAGCCACCAGCAGGAACGGCGTGCACAGGCCCCGTTCTTCGACTCGTGGGCCAGCGCGTAGTGCTGTCGTACACCGGAGCCGGAGCTCGCGTAACGCGGTCCTCCCATGGAGAGGAGACCCAGTCGACCGGCGTCGGATAGATGGGCCACTCCGTAGGCATCACGTCATAGGGCGACCCCGGAATCACGGGGCCAATCACCGTAGCGTCGGCCACATCGATGTTGTCGGTCTCGTCGTGAAGCACCACGAACCAAGGGTACGTGTACTTCGGCTTGATCTTCAAAATGTAAGACATCACGAACTCCAGGTTCGTGATGCTGAAGATCTCGGAGTCCACAAAGACTCCGAACATGTGTGTCTTCCAAACCTCGTAGAAGTTCCCGCTACCGATGAACGCCGCGAACCAGTCCGGGTCCTCGACGTAGTCCGTCACCTCTACCCCGGTGCACAGCGGCGCGAACCTTTCCACTACGTCGCCAAGAGCGTAAGGCGCGCCCGTAGCGGGATTCGTCTCGATGTCCAAGGCGCTGGGGAAGAAGTAGGATCGCACCAGCGATGTGTTATCGCTGTTGCGAATCAGGATGCGGCTCCGTGTCGAGTCGTAGTACTTCGCATAGTCGATGATCGTTCCAGCCTGCTCAGCGAACGGCAGACCGAGAAGAATCTGACTGCCGACGCGCAGGTTGTAGGGCCGCGGACCGAACCAGTACGTGTACCACAGACCACGGACCGCAGACAGATAGTCGAGGTCGTCGCTACGGTTTCCGAAGTCCTCGATCTCCAAACCGACGAGCTTGCCGAAGTTGGCTTCGATGGTCGGCTCGTTGTCGAGGAACGTCAGTTCCGCAAACAGCAGCTCCGGTACTGCGTCGCAATGCAGAACGCGCCACGCCAGTCCAGTATCGGGGCCGACGCAGTCCGACTCCAATGTCAGCGTCGTGTCGGAGTCCACGGACGCGATTCGATAACGCCCGGTCGCCAGCTCAAGAACGTACTGCGTTGGATCAGCGTCACCGAACGTCGTCAAGAAGCTGGCGCCGGCGCTGACAAATTGATCAGTGCCCGAAGTCGTATCACCGTCGTAGCCGCGTGTCAGCTCACTGAACCACGTGTCGCGGAACCACAACGAGTTGACGACGTTGGGATATCTCCGGAGGTCAACCGCCTCCACGATGTAGTCGTGATTCTCATACACCGGGTCAGGCGCTCCACTGATCCCCGCGATGTTGATGACCTCCTGAAGTCGAGGAACGCTCACGATGCTGGAGTCGATGCGCATGTAGTTGCGACGCACCACGGCGCGAAATCGTACCGTGTAGTCGGTGAGGTACGAAGAGATCGGCGCATAGTCGAAGCTGAACTGCTTCGCTGAGGCCCCGTATACGAAGCACTCAACATCGAATCGCGTCGTGTCTCCTTGGTCCACCTCGAAGATAGCAGTGTCTCCAACACCAATGCCCTCGTACTCGAAGTCCGTGTTCTGGCTCGTCACCGTAGGCCTAATCTGCCAGAACCCGGTGCGGTCCGCAGGCAGCGCATCTCTGGTGATGACGAACGTCGTCGTCGTTCTATCGACGCGATACCCCACCCCATCCAAGATCAGGAGGTAGTCTGACGACACAGAGGGCAGCGTCACTCCGGTGTCGAAGCTAACGGCATCAGTACCAGGAGACGCCGAGAAGCCGGAGAGATTCACTCCCGTCGCTATCGTGGCCGGCGCTGCCTCGTAGTTCGACTCCTCAAAAGTCGGCTCGAAGTGCAGCCATCGCTTCTGGAAGATCCTCTGAATGTCGAGGACCGCCTTGCTGTAGTCGTACTGCCAGAGCTCCATCAACAGGCCAGCGGCGATTTGCGTGAAGGCGCTCCAGACAACGTCGATCTTTCCCTTGTCGCTGACGAGATCCCAGAAGTCGCTGATGTAGTTCCAAATCCAGCTCACATCCGGGATGATCCCAAACGGCACGCTGGTCTCCGTCATGTTGAGGTACGTCTGTGCCGGGTCGCTGTTGAGGACTCCGTCGTTGACGATGAGCTCCGTCACGAACAGGCCAGAGACGTCGGGGAGCAACGCCGCAAGCGGAGAAGTGCGACCGCTCCAGTAACCGAACTCCCAAAACACGGGATCATCAATCTCCCAGATACCGCTGGGGTAGTCAGCACCGAGGTAGCGCAGGTTGATTACTGCGGCCACATCGTAGATGACGTCGTTGAGCGCCGGAGATGCGAACGTCCACGTCAGACCCGTCCACGTCGCGAGCTGCTCCTCGTGCCCCGTCCAATCGCCGGAGGCGACAGCGGTAACACGGTACACGGCTCCGGTCGCCGGCAGAGGCGGGGGCGCCGAAAGGGACGCCACGACGTCTGTTATCGATCCCGGTATCCACAGACCGCCCCAAGCGTCTTGGCGAAGAATGCTCCACGCCACAGTTGAGCCAGCTGGAATGACGGAGTTCAGGAGCACGACCGTAGAACCATCGGCGCTGATGTGCTTGATGACGGCACCATCACTGCCGACGTACAGCAGATCACCGACACGCGCCATCGAGAAGTCCCCAGCCGCTCCCACAACCACATCCGTGTAGCCACTGGGGTGCGCCGGAGTCGTACCGGTACCAGTGATCCAGAACGTGGTCGTGTCTGGTGCCTGAGTAAGCGTCCACCAGTACCTAAGCGGCTCTCCTTCTGGATCGTAACTCTCCCTGCCGTCAAGGCCGACGTAGTTACCGGTGACCACGAACTGCTCGGGTTCGACTATCGCAACGGGGCGCTGATTCGGAATTCTGAGGTGCCCGCTGAGCCGCCAGCAATCGAAGTGCACTTCCACTGGTTCCGTCACAGAGCCGACGACTTCAACCACGGTGTGATCGACCTCAAACGGGGGCGCGTCCTGCAGTATGAACGAGCAGCGATAGCGGTACCCAGTCAAAGGGATGAGGTCACTGCGCGTGATGTACAAGTCGGCGCGATTCGTAGCGCTGTTGCACACCACACGGAAGTCGTAGTACGCCAAGCCCTCGTCGAACAGATCGGCAGTGTCAGGCAGCACGGTATAGGCGCTGGTGCCGGTCTGCGCAATGGCGACGCCTTGATTCTCGGAAAGCAGGAGGCCGACCATCTTGCCGAAGCGATTGTAGCAGCCCACGAAGATGCGATGCGCCGTCGTGTCGCTGAAGTCCGCGGGAAGGGCTACGGGCAGGATGCTGAACTGCACCGAGAAGTCGCTTGGTATCGGGATGTCGACG
>Ga0316621_10000098_pt1 | contig 12895 bp, 21 predicted proteins | sample OWC_Aug_OW2_C1_D_2_FD_207664 | JGI IMG/M metagenome (GOLD analysis project Ga0316621, IMG submission 207664) | Wetland soil microbial communities from Old Woman Creek delta, Ohio, United States - OWC_Aug_OW2_C1_D1_C | ecosystem: Environmental > Terrestrial > Soil > Wetlands | place: USA: Ohio... | reverse complement strand
CACCTTGCGTGCCTGGATCCGGCGAAGCTGAAGGGGAGCTATTACGTTCGACCGGAAACCTACCCAAACAACGGGGATGAGAAGCCCTGGCATCATAGCGCCCTATGGTGCCGGCAGTGGATGACAGACCATTCCGACCGCCCCGTGGTCACAGTCGATGACGAGATGCTTATGCTGGGATGCGTGCTCTCGCTGAACACCCACCCTTTGGTGCGCAGCTTGATTTCCTGCGGACATGCTGAGCTAAGTGCGTTTGCTAAGCATGACAATGTCAGGCTGCGCGCCAGACCGGACCTCATTGCGACGGATGACGAGGGGCGCGTCTGGGTGCTGGACATCAAGAAATGCCAGGACGCCTCCACCGACGGGTTCACACGGCACGCCAGGACGTATCGGTTGCCATTCCAGCAGAGCTGGTACAGATACGTTTTGTCTTTGATCGGCATCGAGGTCTTTCAGTTCCTGTTCGTTGCGGTTGAGGAAAAGCCGCCTCATGGGGTAGCCGTGTTCCGATTGGACCCCATGATTGTAGACTCCCAGAACGAGGCGGCTCACATGGCTATTGACCTCTACACCCAGTGCATCGAGTCCGGCAAGTGGCCAGGGTACGACGAAACAACCAGACTAATATCGTGGAGGACAGGCGCATGACCTACCGCAGTTACCCCGATGCAAAAATCGAAATCCTGCGGCATCAGTTTGGAGAAAACTCCGTCAGGCCACAATACCTGCCGGAATATGATGGACGCCGCGTTGTGGCGCATAAGGCAGGTCAAGAATTGGTGACCGTTTGGAACATTCTCGGCTTCGGCAGAACCAAAGACGCGGCTGAGAAGATGGCACGACTGACTGAGCGCAAGAACCTATGAACACAAAACTTCACATGGCATGGGAGCGATCATTGGAACTATGCGACCTGCTGGAGCTGGACTCAGAGCAGATCGCACGGGGCGTGCCGATGATCGAAAGCCAGATGGCGCACGACCAGGAACTCTACCGCATACAGGATCGCGCCGTGGAGGCCGCATTGCTGCTTCGCCAGATGGTGGACAGGGACGAACGCTCGAAGTATTGGCCCAGGAAGGAGATGGCCTCCGCATGAGAATACCATCCGGCGCAATACCGGAAAACATCCGGAGGTGCATGACCAAGGAAGAGCGCAAGGAGATGCGGACGCCAACGAGCGAAGAGGCGCAGTCGAAGATCGATGTGAAAAGCGAGCGACAACTGCACAAGCAGTTTGAGTCCTGGTGCAGGCTTAACGGAATCGTCTACCTCCATTCTAGGATGGATAGCAGGCCGACCATCCGGGAGGGCTGGCCAGATTTCACATGTTTCTTTAACGGCAGGTGCTGCTTCGTGGAGTTCAAGATGCCGCACGCGAAGCCGACGCAAATCCAGGATGAATGCTGCCAGTCATTGAATCATGCGCTGCAGCAGGTGCTTGTCACGGACAGTTTGGTTTTTGCCATCACCTGGGTCAAAGAGGCGCTGATGATGGTGTGATCGGAGTCACCGTATGATCCCATGCGCACACACCTCGACCTCTTCAGCGGCATCGGCGGCTTCGCACTCGCAGCAGGCTGGGCTGGATTCAAAACCATCGGCTTCTCGGAGATCGACGCCTACGCAAGCGCAGTCCTCAGAAAGCACTGGCCAGGAGTCCCAAACTACGGAGACGTGCGAACAGTTCCTGCTATTCGATGCGACCTCATTACCGGCGGCTTTCCCTGCCAGCCGTTTTCCTGCGCCGGGAAGCGACGAGGCAAGGAGGACCACCGCTTCATCTGGCCGGCAATGTGCGACGTTATTGGACGATGCAAGCCTGCTTGGGTGCTTGGTGAAAATGTGCCTGGAATCATCGGAATGGAACTCGACCGTGTGCAATCTGATCTGGAAAGCCTCGGGTTTCGGACGGCAACGCTTGTTATTCCAGCTTGTGCCGTTGACGCCAGACACAGGAGGGATCGAGTTTGGGTTGTGGCCAACACCGTGCGGAGGTTCGGATCATTGGGGAGGAACCTGGGCAGAAATAGGTGGAACCTGCAATCCACTGAGGAACCTTGCCATTGGAAAACAACCCATCAACCCGCAACATTGGGAGTGGCTCATGGGATACCCTCTCGGGTGGACCGCCTTAAATGCCTCGGAAACTCCATCATCCCGCAGGTTGCGTATCAAATCCTCAAAAACATCGCCATCTTAGAAGGCCAAGCATGAACCCACCCACCTGCCTCTGCAACGAACCCTCCGACCGCTGCGAGCTCTGCCAGCACTGGCACATCGCAGAAAGCTACCCGTCGCACGGCCACTGCGTGAACACCCGCGACAACCCGAAGCAGAGATGCACGCACCGGCTGGATTGGTGCGCTGGCTACACGAAAACGGGAGGAAAGCAAAACGAAAATGAACAAGCAAACACTTAAAGCACCCACATGGCATGTGCTCATATCGTCATGGGCTGGAAGCGTGTGGCACCCAGTAGAAATTATTAAACTCAACCCAACTAGGTCAACAGTACGCTTCCTAGAGGACAATATCAAAGGCAAACATGGATCAGTGCATTCGGTCCCGACCGGATCATTGCGTTCGCCTGATCTGGTGTGCGTAGTATGAAGACGGGAACAGAGAAGAAGGAAACGAAAGTATGACCGAAACCTACACACTCCAATTCGATGTCATCCGCTGTTTCGATTGCGGCAGATTTTGGGCGCTGGAGAAGAATTCCGGTATGGCTTCTGGTATCTGCCCATTCTGCAGCATAAGTAAAAACGAACTTCTTCAGCGCAACCTGGAATCGGAGCGCCGACGCAATGCTGGGTTACGGGGCGCGTTAACCAGAATGAAACTACCGCCAGAACAGAAATGGAAATGAGTTATGACAACATCAATCATCGAGTCGATTACAGCAGCAGCCATTGTTTTGGTGCCAATCACTGTAGTGGCGATGGTGATCTGGAGGGCCACGAAGAAATGAACACACCACCACCCGACGGAGGACCGGCATTCCCTGGATGGGATGTTGATAAGGATATACCAATCAACGGCATGAGCCTCCGCGACTGGTTCGCTGGAATGGCATTGTTCTGCATAGCCACACATAGCGAAGCCAGAATAGAGTATAACGCCGTCGTCGCCTACAAATACGCCGACGCCATGCTCAAAGAGAAAGGACGCAGGGATGAGCAGTGAATTCTTCTCAGAAACTCTGAAGGTTGCAACATCAGAAACCTGTAACGCTAGATGGAGCGGCAAACCACCAGGTGCAGCATTCCGGTGTGGCTTGTTTCGTTCTCATTACTGCCATGAAGCCACATCTATGTGAACCTGCAGACTTCTGCAGATGCAACTCGTTGTCGTTGGAGCCGAGTGAGAAGTGCCCCATACACGGCAATCCACCTCCGCGAGAATACTGTAGGTGCATATTCTGCGGACGGTGGATGACTTACAAAATGCACATGTTCCCGAAAGAGAAAGCGAAACGAGATGAGAATATACGGACCACTGAAAGAGAATAACCCAACGCTAGATCAGACCTGCAGCGTGTGCAAAAGGTTGTTCTGCGTTGGAGAGCGAGTCGTGCTCGTCCCAGTCAGAGAGCCAACCGGGAAGATTGAAAATGTCCCTGCAGTTCCAATTCACGCAAACTGCGCCCTCTGTGGCGCTGATAGCGACAAGGGAAAGATTGAACGCATTAAGGATGGTGACGGCTCACCGTATCCTGTCATCACAGAGCAGGGTCAGTTTAAGATCGAGGAGGTTGTTTTCCATGTGCGATGAGAAAGCGAAACGAGATGACCACTGACATATTTGTCCTATTCCTGCTCCTTCCACTGGGTTTTTTTCTGGGTTGGTTCCTTGGCTACTATTGCGGCTTCCGTGAATGTCACATGGGTCATCAGAAACGCGCAAAGCAAGAGCCATACGAGATCAAGCAGGACTCGCTGATGGTGGACTACTGGAAGCGCCGATGCGACGAACTGGAGAAAGCGAAACAGGACAATCCCGAAGAAACAGCAGGGAAACCGATATGAACCAACAAACTAAACAAGCCATGAAACCAATCCTTGCCAAAGAACTCGAATGCACTGCCAAAGCAGTCAATGGTAACCAGGTAGACCAGCTCGTGGAATACATAGCAATGCTGAACAAGAGAGTCGGTGAACTCTCCTGTATGTTGGAGCCGATTCTTCTGCCTGTTAATTCTAAACCAGAGCAGGGACCAAGAGAGCTAGAACCTACCAGCCCCCTGATGGAACGTGTCCGAGATGCTGGGTTCGCAGTCGAGGACATATCGAACCGGATCAGGGATTTGATTGAGAGAGTGAGGTATTGAGTATGATCTTGATAGATCCGATAACAGGAGACTTCAAATGCACATTCATCACCAAGGATGGTCTGATGGCAGTGGGGACAATCCCAATCTCACTGGAACAGTATCGCACGAAATCTTGGCCGCAACTGATCTATAGGTTCGTAAGGCCGGATCGGGATGCGATCTTCATTTCTACAACTGAGAATGACGACATGAAACTCATAGAGCATAGAGAATATTTCCTAGCCGACGATGTGAACGTTGTTTACAAAGAAGTATGAACACCCTCCTCAACCTCTGGCTATTCCTACTGATCCTCGGGTGTCCCGTGCTCCTGACCGGACTACTCTTTGAGCTTCACAGCGCCCACAAGCGCATCGATGTACTTACCTTGCGGATAAGTAACATTGAGAAGTTTTTACACAAATGAACCCCAACCACCTATCCATCATCGGCCTACTCGGTGCCGCTGCCTGCGTTGTTGCATCCTTCGTTGGATGTGACCTACCCACGACCAGCACCCCGACAACAAACACCATTGCCATCGCCTCTCCGCACCTCAGCGGCAGGTTCACCGTAGAGAAGCACTACTGGCATGATCCAGATAACCCAGATCACTACAACACTGCCCTCTACCTTATCAAAGATAAGCTCACTGGCCGTGAGTTCCTCGGCTCCAGCTACGGCACTATGGTTCCCCTATCACAATGAACACCCTCCCACAGTGCCAACCCTGCTCCACTTGTGCCCACTACGAGGAGCGCAACCAACGTGAAGGCTGGTGCAATTCCATTGAGGATACAGTTCAATATCACTGGCACGGCTGTATTCGCTGGATACCGAAGCCTAAGCAGGAACCACCTCCAACAGAACAACAGCAAGCACAATGAAACGCTCCTCCTACTCCTGGTCCGAACACCATGCCGGAACCGTTATCTCCACCCATCGCCTGACCTGTCTCTCCTGAAGATGGTGGTTCATCAAAATCTTCAACCGGCTTCCGGACAGGTGGACAGCCAGATTTTGGAGGCCTCTCTAATATGACATGCCTCGTCCGCTGCGTGTTTGAATGACGCATGAGCGCAGAACCCAAATGCGATCACTACGATAATGCGACTCGGGAATTGTGTGAATCCGCAACTAGGTTCCTTATTCATCGGCAAATTACGTCATGCCCCGATTGCTTCGGAAGAGGCTGGGTCTGCGGAGGACGTGGTCACTTTGGCGACTGCAATGGCGATGCCGGAGAATCATGGAAGCCTTGTTTCAGCGAATGCCGTAGGTGTGACGGAAGAGGCAGGCTTTCAGCACTAACATTCATGGTTCATGACCTTTCCTATTGAGATATACATGACCACAACGCAGATCCTGGTCGCTGCGATTGTGGGCGTTTGTCGGAACGCGGAGAGGATCGGTAAAAGCCAGAAATCAAAAGTCGCAATCGATGAGGGCGACAATTGGACCAAGCACATCACTGGTGCCATTGGGGAATCCGTCCTGGCCAAATGTCTGGACAAATACTGGTCGTGCTCTGTTGGCACCTACAAGTCATGCGGAGATGTCGGAGATTTCGAGGTCAGGCTTACGCATCGCAGCGACGGGTCGCTCATCGTCAGGCCTAACGACGTTTTTGAGCGGACATTTTTTCTCGTTACCGGAACGGGCCACTTCTACATCGTCCGGGGCTGGCTCTGCGGCAAAGACGCCCAGAACCCACAATGGTGGCGAGATCCACAGGGCCGTGGAGAACCCGGATGGTTCGTGCCACAATCTGAACTGCACAAGGAATTCCCATGAGGATGCGTTCAATTAAGCCTGCCTTTTTCGCCAACGACAGGTTGGCTAAATGCACTCCGATGGAGCGCCTTCTGTTTGTCGGCTTATGGTGCTATGCCGACTGCGCCGGAAGGCTTCTTGTCAATGCTCCCAAGATCAAAGCGGCTATTCTTCCGCATGACGAATGCGATGTTGTCGCGATGCTCACGAACCTGCAGACCGGAGGATTCGTGACGCTCTATGAGGCCGACGGCAAGGCCCTGTGCCAGATCAACACATTCGGCAGGCACCAGCGACTCAGCGGATCTGAGGCGCAGTCGCAATCCCACCTGCCGGCGCCCCATGGATTGGCGCATGAAAAACCAGTCGATCCGCAAAAGCCCAAAGAAGAAGAGGCAGAGGAGAAAAAAGAGGAGGATGAGCAGGATGAGGTAAGGCGTTTCTTCCCCCGTCGGCCAGTTGAGATACCTCCATTAAAGCAGATTCTGGTGTACGCCAACGTCCGGGGCATACCAAAGGAATGCGCAGAAAAGTGGTGGGCGGAAACCGACGGACGAGGAGGGCTGGACAGGTACGGAAACCCGATCCTTCGGTGGCAATCGTCGCTTCAATCCTATTTCATCGGGTGGAGGTCAACGGAACTCAAAACCAGCATGACAAAGACACCCCTGGTTCCGCCGCATAGGCCAAAGCCGACCACTGACCAGCAAATGATACTGGAGGCGCAGCAATGAGCGACAATCTTCCCCCACACAACGAGGTCATTGAACGGCAGGTGATCGGGTGCTGCATGTTGGAGCCGGAACGGTGCATCGATACCTGCCTTGTATCTCTATCAGGGGGGTCGCAGGTCTTCTATGACATGCGAAACCGAGTGCCATACGAAACCATGGTGAACATGCACACGTCCGGCGAGATCGTCGTTTCGGATTCGCTGCTGTCAAAACTTCAACGAACAAATTGCCTCGGCAAAACCTGGCCGTGGGCCGAACTGAGCGCGCTGTGCGACAAAGCCAATCCGGCGGCATTGCCGTATTACATCGAGGAACTCAACGCCGCATGGGCCAAGCGTAAGGCTTCAGCCATCATGGCGGAGGCGGCAAGCAAGCTGAGTGACAGCCAGGACCCATCTGCTGTGTTCTCAAAAGCGCAGGCGCAGATGGCCGACCTAGCCGACACGAAGAGACGGTCTGCGAAGATAGGATCGAAATCGGCCTGCGAGATGATGCTGGGGGACCTGGAGAGGAGGTTCAACCTTCAGGGAAAATTGAGCGGATTGGCGACTGGCTGGAGCCAATACGACCATATGACCGATGGCATTCAATTTGGCGAGCAGACCATCATCGCCGGCAGGCCATCCGGCGGAAAGTCCGCGTTGGGCGTCTGCCTACTGAACAAAGTGTGCCTGAACGACGAGGTGCCGACCATGTTTGTGACGTTGGAGATGAGCGTCGAGGCCCTGATGCGTCGGCTGCTGTCCTGCAACCAGTCGATCCCGATGTCAGCGTTGCGCTCCGGGGCGATGCTGGATGCGGATATGCGGAAGGCCGCAGCATTCAACAAGGTCGCATCAGAGAGGCCGTTGTATTTCCTGGACTGCATCGGCGGAGGATCGATTGACATGATTTGCGCTGCCATCAAGACGGCAGTCAGGCGACATAACGTCAGGCTGGTCGTGATCGATTACCTGCAGAAGATCAAGAACACGACCAGGTACGAGAAGCGCACGTACGAGGTGGGAGAAGTAAGCGGCCAGCTCAAGGCGTGTGCGGTGGATACGGGTGCCGCGTTCGTGACGCTGGCGCAGTTGAGCAGGGAGCCGGATAAGGACAAGGGCCGCGTTCCCAGACTGAGTGATTTGGCTGATAGCGCACAGATAGAAAGGGACGCTGACACGGTTGTCCTGCTTCACAGGCCGAAGACGGACGATGATCCCCACGGGCAAAACGCCATCATCCTGATCGGCAAACAGCGCGACGGTGAAACTGGCCTCCTGAAACTACATTTCGACGGGCGGTACTGCATGTTTCAAAACCCACCTTAGTTTATATGGACGAGATTACTCAAAGAAGCATAGAGGAAGCGAAAAGGAGAATCCTGGCTAGATACCCAGGACCGACCATCATCGACATCGTGAAGGCAAAGGGGCAGGCCATTAGTGAGCATGTCGCTGATGCCGTCAAAAAGGAATACAAGGACCACAGTCCGCATAAGGACGATTTCCTCCGGTTCGTAGGGGGGAAATACGAGGAACAATTCAGGGCCTGGGCAAAGGAGAATTGGGAGGAATTCCTAGTGTACTCTGTCTGTATACACGCGAAGATAGCCTACGACAGGCTCATTGATTAACTGGTTTACCAAGGCTTCTCTTGAAGATGGCCCTAGCCCTCAACCTGGCGGCGTTGATAACTGCCTGAAGCCGCTTTGATTTCGCCTCTATCGGAGCGTCGTCGAATGTCGGCTGAGACATCAATTTCCTGATCGCTGCGCCATATTCGCGGACCATGATTTCGTGGAGGTCACCGTATTCTTCGTTCTCCAGCGGAACGTGTATCTTCCCAACGACAAATGCTGTGCTGTATCCTGGGACTGCCAGTTCGTTTTCCTTCAGCCACTTGCGAATGTCTCCCGGAAGGTCATCCTGGAGTTTTTCGGCTCTTTTCTCCTGCTGCTCGACGGCGAAAACCGCACTCCGCCTTCTGCTTTCTGGAGTTTGGCCACGTTCATATTGGGAGACCTCTGGCCTGATGGTACGCGATGCTCGCAGGCGCTCCGGGTAAGTCATGCCCTCCAGCGGCTCTTCTGCCGTCTCGGACATCCGCCTTTTCTGGAAACTCCTGACCCCTTCTGGAAATGCGGTTAGGCCAAACATGCTGCTCGCCTTTTCCGTTGTTGAAGAACCTGACCAGCTTACGGGGGTGATCATTGGAACCAGGCTGCCGAACCCTGCCATTTCCCGTCCCATGTAATCCCTTCCGCTGATGAAATCCCACATGCCGCTGACGGCTGGACTGCTGTGCCCCCGGTACCATCGGATCGCAGGATTATCCTTTGAGGCCCAGAACTCGTTGTCTGCCCCGTGCTCCCTGGCGGCGGCGTACATCTGGCCAAACAACCTGATGATGCTTCGGAAAATGCCGCCGATGCCGATATTGAGTTCCTGGTTGCCATCCTTGATGCGCCAGAGCATGAATTGCGGTGAGGCCGGATTCAGCCGCTTCTTCCATTCCTCGTCGTCCATTCCTAACTGCTTCGCAATCAGGACGTACATCGCTACGCTTCCAGCCAGAAACTTGCCCATCACCACCCATTGCTGCCTGCCGACAACGCCGCCTTGCGTCAGGCCGAACAGGAAGTCCATGAAGCCACGGTAATACGTGGGGGCCAGCAGCAGGACACGTTCTGCCATCGCCCGATTATGGGTCAGGAAACCGCTTTCAGCTCTGCCTATCAGAAGCTGCGACTCGATCTGCCTGATCAGCTTCGGCCATTCGGACCTTGGAGTGACTGCGCTTCTCGCCTCCCACAGGAGGATCTTGGCCACATCTAAGCCAACCTGAAATGATCTCCCGAACCGCTTGATGAATGGGCCGATTGTCTGTTTCAGAATCGGCGCTGTCGTCAGGATCTGGCCGGCGCGCATTCCGCTGATGTGCTCTGGATACTGACCGATGGGGCTGCCTTGTTCCGCTAATTGCATCACCGCTGTCGGATGCTTACGAACGAACTGGTTGAATACTGACGGATCGGCAAAGGCCAAGAATGAATAACCGGTGGATCTGCCCCAGGTGATAGGGTTGGAATAGAATGTCGGAAGCAATTGAATCAGGGGCATTCCCCAGTCCAAACCGAACCGGATGCCCTTGAGCATCGAGCCGGCCCTCGTGATGTTGCGCCTCCAGCTCGATTGCTCCGCCTGGAACTCGTCGTTGATCATCGCAGCGATCTTGGGATCGAACAGCTTCCCCTCAAATGCGTGCAACTGGTGCCCTACGCGCATTTTCGCTGCGGCCCTCTTCGCCTTGCGCTTTACCGTGTCAATCTCCTCCTCTGTCAGCGCCGAACCCTTATCCTCCGTTGCCGCATGAATCATTCGCAACTGGAGCTGCCGCAGCGTCTCCCAATGCAACAGTCGATTTGATACCAATCGTTTTGCCGCGAATGATGAATACACTTCCTGGATCGTGTCGGCCAGCAACCTGTTGAAGTCCGTCTGGTATTTGACGCCCTTCTCCCAGCCCTCCCTTTCGGTTTTATACCACCGCTCGTGGGCGGAGGTTGGAACCCTTCCAACACTCACTCCGCCTCCGCCGCGACTCGATTTGATCACGTTGGGCACCTCAAGAGCGCGTCTGAAGAAATACGCTGGGTCCAGTTCGTCTCTTTTAAGGACTCCGTAAGCTACCATCAGGTCTGCAATGCGATCCGTGAACTTGACCAGGTCATCGAATGCCTCCTGCTGTTCCCGAGTAAAGGTGTAGGCTCCGGGATCTACGCGCTTTGTGCCCAACACGTCACTCATCTTCAGTGAGGCACCTTCATCTCGCGCCCTGACGGCAAGGTCGCCCGTCTTCGACGGCTTGAAGGCTTTCTGCAGCTTGTCTCCAATGAACTCCGCATTGGCCAGGGCAATGGCCATGGCTTTCCCATATCGATCATTGGAATACGTGGCAAGCGCCAGCATCGCCGGACTGTCAATGCGCGCCTTGCCGCCGTGCAGTTCCGCAATCCACTTGGACAGGTGCTCCCCCGTTGCTCCGGGGAGCTTCTTTGCCCAGTCGGCAAACTTCCTGAATGCCGCCTCAGACCCGTAAAGCTGCGCCACAGCCTGATTGTCTGCGTTTACAGATTCAACTATCTGCCTCTGTCGAACAGGGACAGGCGCGTTTACATCAACGCCCCAGGACGGAAGCTGCTGATCAATGCTGCTGCCTTCTGGAATGAATGTGGAATATCTGTTTTCATTCGGGCCAATCGGCTGGACTTCCCCAACCTTCGCAGCATCATAATCCTGTGATTGATCCTCACCCAGCATGATCAGGCTTTCCAAGGTCTCCTCCAATGCGCTTCCTGGTGTGATCCCAAGAATGTCCCTAATCGCATCAATAATCCTACGGAGCAGCGTCTTCTCTCCCATATCAATACCATCAAGGTACTTTCTGAAAGTTTTGGAATTAAAGACACCGGCCATTAACTCATCTACGCTTGTAAGATGATATAATATTAAATGGTCGTTATTTGATAGTGACTCCAGGCCCTCAGCCGTTAGAGCTTCTTTCCATGACGCAGTTCGACCAGCTTTAAGAGCAGCCATCATGCTGCTTCTAGCCCGTTTTAGCGAGTCTAGCTTATAAAACATTTCTACTGGAAGAGACGCCACAGCCCTTCTAAGAATGTGGTCAAGCTTCTCAACAGCTATTCTTTGTGATTGCGTATTTGGATTCCTGTAAGCATGAAAGGTAGCAGCATGTGCTGCTTCATGAAGAAAGTGCCTAGATGCAGCACCAATAGTTTTTTTTAATGAGTCATCACCAATTACTACAGTATGGAAATTTGGATCATAATGCGTCAGGCGACTACGGCCTCTTTCAACACCAGCAGTTTTAAGAACACTGCCAAAGTTATCTAGCAAGAAGTGCGATAAGGCCCTAGTACTTTTACTTACGTCTAGATTATTGATTATTCGAGATGCAATATCACTAGCCCTGGAGTCTTGCGTTATGCCTAATTGCTTTGCGATACTCCTCACATCTTGAACTTCAACTACAGGCTTACCAGGTGGATTCAACTCACCACCTGTTTCTATTGTTGGAATAAACACCGAATACATGCTTTCGGTTTCAGGAAGGCCAGCCGTCCACTTGTGCTCCGGTCTGGCTTCGGCTGTCTTTCTAACCCAATTCAGGATTTCATTTTGAGCCGTGACCAGTTCGTCGGTCGTAATCTGGCCGGCCATGAAAAGAGACATCAGTGTGTCTAGCTGGTCATTCACGTCCTTGTACGCAAACCGTGCGGCGTAATCTGTGGCACCCCTCATGCCCCTTCGGGCTGCAGCCTGAAGCACGTTGATCGTTTCCTTGAGCCTGTCACCGATATCCGGATCTCCAAATCCGCCCTGTTTCGCGTTCTGCCCGATGCTGATGCCCTTGCGCCCCTTGATGCCTGATTGCCCCAGCCGCACGAAGCACTGGGGGCACCCGTGCTCGCAGAACGGCTCGTCCGTGATGCCGATGATGGGCGCGCCAGCCGCCTCGGGGTAGGTCAGCTTCTGGCAGTTTCGACAGGCCGGACACCCCTTGTGCAGCAAATCACAATACTCAAGCGGCGTATCCCCGATGGCGTCCAGTATGGGCTTTCCCAATTCGCGGCTCGTCGGCCACCACCACGTTCCGCCCTTGCCGTAAATATCCTTCTCGACCTTCCAACCGTTTGCCCTGAACGCCTCGTGAACCTTCCGACCCCTCGGAACGTATTCGGTGTAGTCGGACATTCTGCGCAATTCTTCCGACCTTGGATTGGGGTTCTTTTTCCAGTAGGAATCGAACTCAGGGTCTTCCTTGTCGGTGGGAATGAAATTGGTGAGTCGTGCCAGAACCCACGGCTGTTTGGCCCTGAAGGTTGTGATCAATATTCTGGCTTTGATTTCCTTGGCAAACCGGATCGCCTCAATGACGGCTTTGTTGACCTGCTCCGTTCCGTTGTAAACCGGCTTCACCCTGACGACCTTGATGACATCGTTCCAGGATGGGTGCGGCCTGCGGAAGTTGACGAGGTGCGGATTGCCGGTGACGACAATGGGATAAT
>Ga0316621_10000097_pt1 | contig 12905 bp, 11 predicted proteins | sample OWC_Aug_OW2_C1_D_2_FD_207664 | JGI IMG/M metagenome (GOLD analysis project Ga0316621, IMG submission 207664) | Wetland soil microbial communities from Old Woman Creek delta, Ohio, United States - OWC_Aug_OW2_C1_D1_C | ecosystem: Environmental > Terrestrial > Soil > Wetlands | place: USA: Ohio... | reverse complement strand
TCGCTGGTCGTCCCCTTCGGGAACCTGGGCTTCGAGCCCTGCACGCTGGCACCTGCTGGCCAGTCTTTCACCGTCGCAGCCCGGTGCACGACGCTCCGCGTCCCGGAGGACCGTGCCCACCCCGCGGGCCGGCAGATCGACCTCGCCATAGCGTGGGTGCCGAGCAAGTCCAAGCAGCCCCTGGCGGACCCCGTGCTGATGCTGGCCGGCGGGCCTGGCCAGTCTGCCCTGGAAGCGTTCCCGATGGTTGCCGGCACGTTCGGGGACGTCCTGCGCCGTCGTCACGTCATCCTGGTGGACCAGCGGGGCACGGGCGGGTCGAACGCGCTCGAGTGTCCCGAGGCTTTCGGCGACGAGACGACGAGCGCGATGGACTTCGATGCGGCCGCGGCCAAGGCCCTGGCGCAGTCGTGCCTGGAGGAGCTTGCGGACGCCGACCCGCGTTTCTACACCACGAGCGACTACATCGCAGACCTCGAAGCCGTGCGCGAGGCGCTCCAGGTCGCGCAATTGAACCTGGTCGGCGTCTCCTACGGCACCCGCGTCGCGCTCGAATACCTGCGGCGCCACCCCGGCCACGTCCGGACTGTAATGCTCGATTCAGTCGTGCCGCCCAGCCTGATCCTCGGATCGGAGCACGCGCGCAATCTCGAAGACGCCATCGATGCACAGTTCGCGCGTTGCGACGCAGATGCAACCTGCCGCGCGCGCTTCGGGTCGCCGCGCGACAAGCTCGACGCCTTGCTCGCGCGCCTGCGACAGAAGCCGGAGCAAGTCGCTTATCACGATCCGGTGACGAACGACATGCGCGAGGGCCAGCTGACCGCGGAGGCCGTGGCCGGCGTCGTGCGGCTGCACGCGTACGCGCCGCAGATGTTCGCAATGCTGCCGATGCTGCTCGCCGCGGCGGAGGAAGGCCGTTACGAGACGCTCATGGCGCAGGCACGCATGGTGGAGCAGCTCGTCGGCGAGCAGATCTCGATCCCGCTGCAGCTTTCGGTGAGCTGCGCCGAAGATGAGCCCTGGTTGCAGGCCAGGCCCGCCGACCGCGATACGCTGATCGGCACGGCGTTCGTCGACATGACGCATGCACAATGTTCCGTCTGGCCGCGAGGCAGTGCCCCGGCCGACTTCCACGCCCCCGTCAAGGCAGCGCAGCCCGTGCTGATGCTTTCGGGCGAGCTCGACCCGGTCACGCCGCCGCGCTATGGGGCGGAGGTCGGCAAGACGCTGCCGCAATCACGGCATCTCGTGCTGCGAGGCCAGGGGCACAGCGTGATGGGGATCGGCTGCACGCCGAAGCTGATCGGACAGTTCATCGAGCGCGCCGACGCGAAGCAACTCGATGCGAGTTGCCTGGACCAGCTGATGTACGTGCCGCCGTTCGCCGGGTCGTACGGGTGGGATCCCTGATGCGAGGGTGGGCCGCATGATCCGGGTCGAGGGACTGCGCAAGTCGTTCAGGACACGCACGGGGGTCGTGCAGGCCGTCGACGATGTCAGCTTCGAGGCGGCGGACGGGCAGATCACCGGCCTGCTGGGGCCGAACGGCGCCGGCAAGACGACCACGCTGCGCATGCTCTACACGCTGATGACGCCGGAGGCGGGGCGCGTGCTCGTCGACGGCATTGATCCGGCCATCGAGCCGGCGCGCGTGCGGACCAGGCTCGGGGTGCTGCCGGACGCGCGTGGCATCTACAAGCGGCTCTCGGCGCGCGAGAACATCGAATACTTCGGTGCGCTGCAGGGGCTCGATGCCGCGTTGATTGCTGAACGCACGCAGCGGCTCGTCGCAGCGCTCGACATGCACGAGTTCATCGATCGCCGGACCGAAGGCTTTTCGCAGGGCCAGCGCACCAAGACCGCGATCGCGCGGGCCCTGGTGCACGACCCGCGCAACGTCGTGCTCGACGAGCCCACCAATGGCCTGGACGTCATGACGACGCGATCGCTGCGCAACTTCCTGCTCGACCTGCGCGCCGAGGGGCGTTGCGTCCTGTTCTCGAGCCACATCATGCAGGAGGTCGCGCGGCTCTGCGATCGCATCGTCGTGATCGCGCACGGCCGGGTCGTGGCTGACGGCACCTCCGACGACCTGCGTGCGGCCACCGGTTGCGCCAACCTGGAAGATGCGTTCGTCAAGGTCATCGGGTCCGAGGAGGGGCTGTTCGAGTGAGGCAGCTCTGGATCATCCTGCGCAAGGAGTTGCTCGACGCGTTCCGCGACAGGCGCATGGTCGTGGTCGCGTTCCTGATCCTGCCGCTCGCCGTGCCGCTGATACTGGCCGGCACGGCCACGCTCAGTGCGCGCAAGCAGTCGCAGCAGCTCGAGCAGACGCTCGAGTTGCCGGTCATCGGCGCGGAGCGAGCGCCGAATTTCGTCACCTGGCTCGAATCGAACAATGTGCGCGTCGTCGCCGGGCCGCAGGATCCGGACGGAGAAGTCCGTGCGCAGCACCGCGACGTGATCCTGCGTATCGATGCGAAATTTGCCGAAGACTGGCGCGCTGGCGAGCCGGCGCGGATCGAGATCATTTTCGACAGTTCGCGTGCGGTGGCCTCGGGCACCACGGTCGCGCGGGTGCGCGGACTGCTCGATGGTTACGCCGGCACGGTCGGCACGCTGCGACTCATTGCGCGAGGCGTGCACCCGTCCGTCGCCCAGCCGCTGCAGGTCGGGATCCGCGACGTCGCAACGCCGGAGTCGCGCTTCGACCTCTCGCAGCAATTGCTGCCGTACCTGCTGCTGCTGCTCGCGTTCATCGGCGGCATGCAGCTGGCGGTGGATGCGACGGCCGGGGAACGCGAGCGGCAGTCGCTCGAGCCATTGCTGGCCACGCCCGTGTCGCGCGAAGTGATCATCAGCGCAAAGATCCTCGCCACCGCGGCATTCACCTTGTTGTCACTGATCGCCACGCTCACTGCCTATCGCATTGCCTTCGAGCTGATGCCTGCCGGCGATTTCGAAACGTCGTTCGCGGTCGGACCCGGCGGGCTCGCGCAGCTGTTCCTCGTGATCGTGCCCATCGTCCTGCTCGGGGCAACGGTGCTCACGGCGCTGGCGGCGTTTGCGCGCAGCTACCGCGAAGCGCAGTCGTACCTGCCGCTGCTGATGTTCCTGCCGATGATCCCGACCATCGTGCTGATGGTCGCGCCGGTCAAGACGCAGGCCTGGATGCTGGCCGTGCCGTTCCTGAGCCAGAACCAGCTCATCCTGCGGGTGTTGCGGTCCGAGCAGATCACTCCGCTGGAGTGGGTGATCAGCTTCGGGTCGGCGATGCTGCTGGTCGCGATCGTCTGGATTGTCGCGGCACGCCTGTATCACCGCGAGCAACTCGCAACGTCCGTCTAGGGCCCTCCGCCGAGGTGTTTGGTTTCCATGCGCTTTCGCTGGGGCGCCGTGAATCCTTCCGTGGCGGCCCGCACACGGCGTCCGTGCCGCGTGCTGCCCCAGCGAAAGCTACATGGAAGCCGAACACCTCGTTGTTGCCTGTTGCGATCGCTGGCGCTGCAGTGGGCCAGAGGTCGAGCAGGCCCGCTGCCCAGCGTTCGCACGCGCGTTCCGCGGGATGGAAGCCGTCGCGGGCGAAATGTTCTGCAGGCGTCGACGGTGGAAACTGGAAACACAGGGCCCGTTCGTGGCGCGCTGCGATGTCGACTGCCGCCCGCTGCAATTCGCGCGCTCGAGCGGCAAGCACCGTCTTCAATGGCCTGGGCAGCGCGGGAAAACTGTCGAGCGGGGGCAGTCCACCGAAGATGATGACCGAGTGCGGCGCCTTGCGCCGCAGCAGCGTGAAGGAGCGGTGCAGGTTCTTTGCAAACCTGTGGGCGTCGACCCCGTGAGTCGCGTCGTTGACACCGACGGAGACGAGATAAACGTGCGCGCCGGGCACGGCCGGAGCAAGCTTGTGCAACACGGTCGCGGACGTCGCGCCGTTGCGACCGTGCACCTGCCACTCCACGTCGCGCTGCAGCCGTTCGTGCAGTATCCGGGCGTAGGTCGCTGTCAGCGAATGGTGCTGCTTGCTGACGCCGGTGCCGGCCATGATCGAATCGCCGACGCCCACGACACGCAATGGCAGTCCTGTTCCCGGTCCGTACCGGCCAGAACTGCCGGCGGGGGCGGGTAGCCGGGGAGTGCGCTGCAGGAGCCAGAGGCCCTGCAGGACGGCGATCGGCATGAGCAGTGGTGCCTTCATTGCGGGCCAGAATAGCGGCCCACGCGGACGCGGCCGCAGGCGAGGCGGGCTGAAGCACCAGCACTTCCGCCGCATCGGCGGGCGGGATTCGGTCGACTGGGCCTGTCAGGCCAGGCCTACACGGCACGACTACCAGCCGATGCCGTAGTCCTCCCCGTGGTTGCTCGAGCCGCCCCAGAAACTACCGTTCTCGGGATCGATGAGGATGGCGTTGATCGGGCCGGAAGTGCGGGTTTCGAACGACGGCAGGTAGCCGCGGCCGATCAGTTCCCTGGTGACCCACTGCGGCACCGAAGAGTTCAGCGTGATGCGGCCGGGCTGCGTCTGGTGCTGCCCGAACGACGCCTTCATCTGCAGGCTCTCGAAGTTTGCGGCTTCCGCGGCTTCCTGCGGAGTCATGCCGAACTCGAGCACGTTCAGGAAGAACTGCAGCAGGTTCTGGTCCTGCGAATCGCCGCCCTGCACAGCGAACGCGAGCCACGGCTTGCCATCGCGAAGCGCAATGCTCGGCGTGAGTGTCACGCGCGGGCGCTTGCCGGGTTCGACGACGTTGTAGGGATTCTCGGCCGGGTCGAGCACGAACGACTGCATGCGCTGGCTGAGGCCGATGCCGGTGCGACCAGCGATAGTCGCCGGAACCCAGCCCCCGCTCGGCGTGACGGAGACCAGCCAGCCTTGCGCGTCTGCCGCGATGACGCTGGTCGTGCCGCTGCGGAAGTCTTCCCGCAGTTGTTCCTGCTGCCGTGCCGTCAGCTCCGGTGCCGGGGCAATGGCTGCGCTCGCGGCGCGCTGGTGCTTCTGCAGCAGGTCGAGGTAAGGATTGCGGCCGCCCTGGAAGGGATAGGGATCACCGGGCGCGGCGTAAGCATCGTTGCGATCCCTGCGGATCGTCGCGGCGCGTTGCTTCGCGTATTCCTTGGAGAGCAGGCCCTGCCTGGGCTCGGCCGGCGGGAAATAAGGGTCGCCGTAATAAAAGTCGCGATCGGCGAAGGCGAGGTTCATCGCCTGGTAGACCGTGTGGATGTAGTTCGCGCTGTTGTAACCCATCGCGCGCACGTCGAAGTTCTCGAGGATGTTCAGCGACTGCAGCAGTGCCGGACCCTGTGTCCAGGTGTCGAGCTTGTACACGTCGACGCCACGGTAGTTCGTGCGCAGCGGCGCCTCGACGAGCGGCTGCCACTGCGCGAGGTCCGCCAGGGTGATCAGGCCGCCCTGTTCCTGCACGCCGCGCACGAATTCCCGTGCGACGTCGCCGCGGTAAAAGCGGTCGTAAGCGGCCTGGATTGCGTCCTTGCGCGACTTGCCGCCCGCCAGCGCCTGCTTCTCCGCTTCGACCAGCTTGCGCAACGTCGCGGCGAGGTCGGCCTGCCTGAAGATTTCGCCGGCCCGCGGTGCTTCCCGTGCGCTGCCGGGGTGAGGCAGCATGACCTGCCTGGAATACGGCCATTCCTTGAGCTTGTCCTTCCAGCGCTCGATGTTGTCCGCGGTCTCCGCGTCGATCGGATAGCCGTCCGCCAGGTCGATTGCAGGCTGCAGCACCTCGGCGAGTGACAGCGTGCCGTACTCCTGCAGCATGAGCATGATGCCGCCGGGCGTGCCTGGGGTTACGGCCGCAAGCGGTCCGCGCTCCGGCGGATACTTGAGCCCCTTGCCGCGGAAGAACTCCGGTGTCGCGCCTGCCGGCGCCACGCCGAGGCCATTGATCGCAATGACTTTCTTCGATCGCGGGTCGTAGATCAGGGCCTGGGTCTCGCCCCCCCAGCTCAGCACGTCCCACATCGTCGAAGTCGCGGCGATCATCGCGCACGCGGCATCGACCGCGTTCCCGCCGCGCTGGAACATCATCGCGCCGGCCGTCGCGGCGAGTGGCTTGCCGGTGATCGCCATCCAGTGCCGGCCGTGCAGTGGCGGCTTCTGTGTCTTCGCAATTGAACGCGCGAGCGCCGGGTTGATGGCCGGGCCGAGTCCCTGCGGAGCAGCCTGGCCGGGATTCGCCGCGGCAGCCTGGGCTTGCGCCGGAGTTGTAGGTGCGGTGGTCATGCAGAGCAGGCTCAGTGCAGCGGCGATCGCGATCGACTTCATGGTTGGCTTAACGGTGACGTCGCGCTGTCGATGCGGTCCGGAAAGTATGCTGCGCTACACCGTCCGCTGCCAGCCGGCCTGTCACTCCGCCGGGCGACCGCCCCGTCCTGCGCCGGCGACGAACCGCGCTGCACCTTGCATCGATTCCCCGCTGCGCAGCACCTCGAGGCCACCTGCAAACTCCTGCGCCAGCGCCTCACCTTGCGACAGGCTCCATTGGGCGTTGCACGAGGCCCGGTCAGCACGGAGGCAACCCTGCGGAAATGCGGCGATCTCTGCGGCGAGGGCTTCGGCCGCGGCGCGCGCCTCGCCGTGCGGCACAATGCGATTGACGAGTCCCATGGCGAGCGCTTCTTCGGCGCCGACGGCGCGCCCCGTCAGGATCATGTCCATTGCACGGCCGGCACCGATCAACCGCGGCAGCCTCACCGTGCCTCCATCGATCAGCGGCACGCCCCAGCGCCGGCAGAACACGCCGAACGTGGCGTCGCGTTCGGCAACGCGCAGGTCGCACCAGAGAGCGAGTTCGAGGCCGCCGGCCACGGCGTGCCCGGCAACCGCAGCGATCACCGGCTTGTGCAGCTCGAGCCTGGTCGGTCCCATCGGCCCGAAGCCGTCCGTCGCTGCTCCGGTCGGGGCCTCCAGGCGCCCGGGGTCCCAGCCTTGCGCCACGGCCGCAAGGTCCGCGCCGGCGCAGAATGTGCCGCCGGCACCCCAGAGCACGATCGCGTGGATGCCATGATCTTCATCCAGGCCAAGAAAGGCGGCCGCCAGCTGGGCGGCCGTGGCCGGATCGACGGCGTTGCGGACGGCGGGACGCTCGAGGATGACGGTCGCGACCGGACCCGACCGGTCGATGCGGACGGCTGCAGGCATGTCTGGACTCCAATTCAAACCAACTCCGCCCTGCGCGCATCTGAATTGGTAAGCAGGCTCAGCGCGGGCCGGTGGGCGGCCTGTGTAGGATGCCGGACTCGATCGCGCGGTGCGAAGGGTCAAACGTGAGGTGGGCTTTGCCGCGAGGCGGGGAGGTCGGAGATGAACTCGAACGGGCGCGGGAGGCGGCGGCAGAGCGTCGGCTCGTCGTTGCGGCCGTCGGCGGGTCATCTGCGGCCTTCGAGGAGCTTTACCGCCGGCACGCTGCGCGTGTCTACGGGTTGTGCCTGCGCATGACCGGGCACGTCGCAACCGCCGAGGACTGTACCCAGGACGCCTTCGTGCAGGCCTGGCGCAACCTTGCCCGGTTCGAAACCCGCAGCGCGTTCGGCACGTGGCTGCACCGCATCGCGGTGAACGCGGTCCTGCAGCACGCACGTCGCCGGCAGGAATCGCTGGGCGCCGAGGATTCGGCCGAGCGCGAAGTCGCCGACGTCCTGCCGGATTCCAGCGCGGCCGATCCTGGGCGCGCCCGAGACCTGGAGGCGGCCATCGCGAGCCTGCCGGCCGGCGCGCGCCACGTGCTCGTGCTCGTCGGCGTCCAGGGTTACTCGCACGAGGAAGCCGCGCAGTTGCTGGGCATCGCGGTCGGCACCTGCAAGGCGCAACTGCATCGGGCCCGGGCGCTGCTGGGTGCGCGGCTCGGGATGACGGAGGTGAAGCATGGGGTCGAATGAACGCGAGGCGGGCGCAGGCGACCGGCTGGATGCGGCACTGCAGGCGCTGCCTCCTGGCATCGACCCCGGCCGCGACCTCTGGCCGGGAATCGCCGCTCGCCTCGAACAGGCGCCGGTCACGGCCTCGCGACGGCCGCCCGCATGGCTCTTGCAGGCCGCCGCCGCCGTGGTACTCATCGCAGGATCTTCGCTGCTCACCGCAAAGCTGCTCGACGGCGATCGCGCGGCGGGCAAGATGGCCGAGGTGGCGCCGATTGCAGGGTCGACGCCCGGCGCGGACGGGATTGCCACGATGCCCGCATCGTTCGGCCCGGCGGGACGCATGGATCCGGAGTACGTGGCCGCGCGTCGGCAGCTCACTAGCGTGCTCGAATCCCGCATGGCCCGGCTGCCTGCATCGACGCGCGCCAAGCTCGAGTCGAACCTGGCCGAGTTGCGCCGCGCGGCCGACGAGATCAATGCGGCGCTGGCCGAGCAGCCGGGCGACCCGCTGCTCGAAGAGCTGCTGCTGAAGACGTACCAGGACGAGCTCGCGGTACTCGCGAACGTAAACCAGTTGACCAGTAGCCTGGCGAACGCGGCTGCGTCGCCCGGGGATGCGAAGAGGATGGAATTATGAAGACCGCTGCCAGCCCTGTTGTTCGCCAGTTCGGCACCTGCGCCGCCATCGCGCTGCTCGCGGCGATGCCTGCCATCGCCGCGGCAGGCTCGCCGATCAACAAGCGGACCGCCGCGGACCCGGCGGGGACCGTGGAGATTTCGAACACCGCGGGGTCGGTCGTCGTCACCGGCTGGGATCGCAACGAGGTCGAGATCAAGGGTGAGCTCGGCGATGGCACGGAAAAGCTCGAGTTCACCAAGAACGAGCAGGCGAAGCTCACTCGCATCAAGGTCATCCTGCCGAACAGGTCCTATGGCGTCGACGATACCGACCTCGTCGTCAAGGTGCCGGCGGGCAGCACGCTGTCGGTGAATGCCGTGAGCGCAGACATCGTCGTGCGCGGAGTCGGCGGCACACAGCGCCTGCAGACAGTGAGTGGCGACGTGCGCACCGAGGCGAGCGGCGAGGACATCGAGTGCCGCACCGTGAGCGGCGACGTCAGCATCGTCGGTTCCGGCAGGAAGGGACTCGTCTCGATCACGACCGTAAGCGGCGATGCCACGGCGACGCAGATTGCGGGCGAGATCAACGGCCACACCGTCAGCGGCACGTTCAGCTTCGGGGCGGGCGAGACCAGCCGCTCGCGGTTGCGCTCGACCAGCGGGGACATTTCCTTTGCCGGGCAGCTCGCACCCGACGCCCGAATCGACTTCGAGAACATCAGTGGCGACGTGAAGCTCGACCTGAAGGGACCCGTGGCTGCCGACTTCGACGTCTCGACCCTCAACGGCGAGATCCGCAACTGCTTCGGGCCGAAACCCTCGCGTACCGACGAATATGCGCCTGGCCGCGAGCTGCGGTTTGCCGAGGGAACGGGCAGCGGACGCGTCCGGGTCAAGACGCTGAACGGCGACATCGGCCTCTGCAGGAAGTGACGACCGCGGCAGGGGACTCCCACCTGCCCCGGATTCATGGACAATACCGCGCGGGCGAACGCTCGCGGTCCGCGGCGGTCTCAGGATGAGCCTGGCCCGCGGCGAGACGGGCAGCCGGGGCGGTGGGGGCGATTCGGGCAGAACGATGGCTTTCTTCGCTGAAATGAAACGACGGCGCGTTGGCAAGGTTGCCATCGCCTACGGCGCGGTCGCCTGGGCTGTGACAGAAGCGTCGTCCGTCGTGCTGCCAGCGCTGCGCGTCCCGGAATGGGCGATGACGCTCATCGTCGTCTTCCTGCTCATCGGTTTCCCGATCGCCATGGTGCTCGCGTGGATCTTCGACGTGAGCCCGGAGGGCATCCAGCGCACGGAGCCGCTGCCGGAGATGTCCGCCCCGAGCACGCGCCTGCGTCTGCGCGCCGCCTACGGCATTGCAGTGCTGGTCGCGATGGCGGGCCTGGGTTACCTGCTGTACGAGCGCGGGCTCGGCCGCGCGCACGCCGGTGAGCCGCACAGCTCGATCGCGGTGCTGCCGTTCACCAACCTGAGCGGCGACGCGAGCAAGGACTACTTCAGCGACGGCATGTCCGAAGAACTGCTCAACCTGCTGGCTCGCGTGCCAGGCCTGCAGGTCGCGTCGCGGACCTCCGCATTCGCTTACAAGGGCCGCAACGTCGACATTCGCGAAGTCGGCAGGGAGCTCGGCGTCGAGACCGTGCTCGAGGGCAGTGTCCGGCAGGCCGGCGACCAGGTGCGCATCACGGCGCAGCTGATCGACGCGGAGACGGGCTTCCATCTCTGGTCCGAGACTTACGATCGGCGCATGCAGGACATCTTCGCGGTCCAGGACGAGATCGCGCAGGCGATCGTGGGCCGCCTCAAGATCCAGCTCGCGCCGGAAGAGCAGCAACTCGCGCAGCGTGAGAAGGCCCCCACGCAGAACCTCGAGGCATACGAGCTTTACCTGCAGGCTCGCGCGATCTGGAAGCGCCGCGGCGAGGAGAACCTGCGCCGTGCCATCGAGCTGTACCAGCAGGCGCTGAGTCGCGACCCGTCTTTCGCGCGCGCACACGCCGGGCTCGCGTCCGCGTACGTCGTGCTGCCCGGCTATACCCAGGCCGAGGACGACGAAGAGCAATACCTGCGCATGGCAGAGCAATCCGCCCGGCAGGCGCTCGCGCTCGATCCGAAGATCGGCGAGGCCCACGCGGTGCTGGCGCAGATCAACTCGTCCCGTGGCAACCTGCTCGACGCGGAATCCGGCTTTTTCTTTGCGATCTCGCTCGAGCCGAACGAGCCGACGCCCCACCACTGGTATTCGATCCTGCTGCAGAAGGTCGGTCGCCTCGATGCGGCACTCGCACAGGCGCGGCGCGCGTATGAACTCGACCCCGATTCACCCATCCTGGCGCTGAACCTCGCCAACACTTACCTGACGCGGGACGACAACGACCTGGCGTTGCGTTATGCGCAGCTCGCGCAGGAACTCGGCCTTGGTGAGCGTGCGAGCGACGGCATCGAGGCCACCGTGGCGCTGCGGCGGGGCGAATGGGACAAGGCGAAGCAGAAGATGCGCGCCGAGACCGGCTTGCCGCCGGAGCTGCGCGACAAGGTGGGATCCTTCGTCGACGCGCTGGCCGACCCGTCGAAGCGGCCGCAAGTGGTGCGCGAGTTGCGCTCCCTCGACCCCCGCGTGAAGCCGCAGGACGAACTGCTCATGCCGTACATGGCACTGCAGCAGACCGACCTCGTGTTCCAGATCATGAACGACTCGCTGGACCGCGACCGGCTTGCGTGGCTCCACTCGTGGGACTTGATGCACGCGTGGACTCCGGAGAACGCCTCCTTCCGCAACGATCCGCGTTTCGCCGAGGTCGCGGCGCGCATCGGGCTGCTGGATTACTGGAAGCAGTACGGGTATCCGGACGGCTGCCGTGCCGGCGAAGGCGTCGCCATCCTCTGCTCGTCGTGAATGCAGCCCAGTTCGCGCCCGCGCTGCTGCGCTGGTATGAGCGTGACGGGCGCAAGGACCTGCCCTGGCAGGTCGACCGCACTCCCTACCGTGTCTGGGTCTCGGAGATCATGCTCCAGCAGACCCAGGTCGGCACCGTCGTCGGCTATTACCAGCGTTTCATGGACCAGTTCCCCGACGTGCGCCGTCTCGCAGCGGCGCGACTCGATGCCGTACTGCACCTGTGGTCCGGGCTCGGCTACTACGCGCGTGCGCGCAACCTGCACCGCGCTGCGCGCGTCATCGTGGAGCGTCACGGCGGGGCATTCCCGACAACGATCGACGAGGTGATGGCCCTGCCCGGGATCGGTCGATCGACGGCTGGTGCGATCCTCGCGTTGTCGCGCGGCGAGCGTCACCCGATCCTGGACGGCAACGTCAAGCGCGTGCTGGCGCGTTATTTCGCCGTCGGCGGCTTTCCCGGGGAATCCGGTGTCGAACGCAGGCTCTGGGAGCTGGCCGAGACGTGTACCCCGTCGACGCAGGTCGATGCGTACACGCAAGGCATCATGGATCTCGGTGCGACCATCTGCACCCGTTCGAACCCTGCCTGCCTGCTGTGCCCGGTGAACGCTGGCTGCGAAGCCCGGGCCCGCAACGAGCAGCACCTGTATCCGGCGCCACGCCCGCGCAAGGCGCGGCCGCAGCGCCAGGCCTGGTTGGTGCTCGCACGACGCGGAGCCAAGGTTCTGCTCGAACGCCGCCCACCGACCGGCATCTGGGGCGGCCTGTGGGGACTGCCGGAATTCCCGACGCGCGCCCACGCACTGCTGTGGTGTGACGAGCACTTGTCGTCAGCGTCCAACGCGCATGCCGGTGAGCCGCTGCGGCATGCGTTCAGTCACTTCGATTACGAGATGAAGCCTCTGGTCGTCACGTGCGCCGGCAAGGCGGCGGCGTTGCGCGACGACGACCGGTACCGCTGGTACGACCTGGCCGACCCTGCGCAGGTCGGCGTGCCGAAGCCGATCGCAACCCTCATCAAGCGAGTGTAAGGATGCCGTCTGATCCCATCGATCCCGCCGTTCGCCGGTTTGCTGTCCGCTGCCTCGCGGGTGGCGCACTGTTGATGCTGATCGGCGTCGTCCTCGGCGCCTTCGGCACGCACGTCCTGCAGGAGATCCTGACGCCGAAGCGCCTCGCGAGCTTCCAGACGGGCGTCACGTATCAATTCCTGCACGCGCTCGGGCTGATCCTCATTGGCGTCGTAGCGCGCGTCACGCAGCCGTCGCCCTGGCTCAAGCGCGCTGCCGTGCTGATGCTGCTCGGGGTCGTGTTCTTTGCCGGGTCGATCTACGCGATGACTTTCGGAGCCCCGCGCTGGCTCGGCATGGTGGCGCCGGTCGGGGGGATCAGCTTCATGCTCGGCTGGGCCGCGCTTGCACTGCACGCGCGACAGCAGACGAGTTAGGGAATAGGGGTTAGGGGATAGGGGTTAGGGGATAGTCGGAAATTGCAGCAGTGA
>Ga0316621_10000096_pt1 | contig 12958 bp, 14 predicted proteins | sample OWC_Aug_OW2_C1_D_2_FD_207664 | JGI IMG/M metagenome (GOLD analysis project Ga0316621, IMG submission 207664) | Wetland soil microbial communities from Old Woman Creek delta, Ohio, United States - OWC_Aug_OW2_C1_D1_C | ecosystem: Environmental > Terrestrial > Soil > Wetlands | place: USA: Ohio... | reverse complement strand
TGCTGCCGGGCGCCATCCTGGCGCTGGGGGTCTTCACGTGGTGGCGGAGGCGGTGATGCGCGGCTTCAGATCGACGTTCATCCTGCTGCTCGTCCTGCTGGGGCTTGTCGGCTACATCTACTTCTACGAGATGAAGCGGCCGGCCCCGGGCGAGGGGGCCGAGCAGAAGCAGAAGGCGTTCACCGTCGAGACGGACAAGATCGAGGAAGTGGACGTGAAGGCCGCCTCGGGCGAGCGCACGCTGCTCCGGAAGGCCGGCGACGCCTGGCGCATCGCCGAGCCCATCGCGGTGAAGGCGGATGACGGCGAGGTCACCGGCATCGTCACCAACCTGGCGTCGCTCGAGATCCAGCGCGTGGTGGAGGAGAACGCCACCGACCTCGCGCAGTTCGGTCTTGCGGCGCCGCGCATCGAGGTGGGATTCAGGACGGCAGGCCAGGCCGGCCCGTCGCGTCTGCTGCTCGGCGACACGAACGCGACCGGCGGCGAAATCTACGCCAAGCTGCCGGGGAGCGCGCGCGTCTTCCTGGTGTCGTCGTTCCTCGAGTCCACGTTCAACAAGGGCACGTTCGACCTGCGCGACAAGACGGTGCTGGCCTTCGACCGCGGCGCGGTCGATGCGCTCGAGATCGTCACGAAGGACGTGCGGTTGGCGTTTGCGAAGACTGGCGAGGCGTGGGCGATGACCAGCCCGGTCGCGGCCCGCGCAGACCAGGGACAGGTCCAGGGCGCCATCGGGAGCCTCCAGACGCTGGCGATGAAGTCCATCGCCGCCGCCGAAGCGGCGGAGAAAGACCTGGCGAAGTACGGCCTCGACAAGCCGGAGTTGACCGCGACGGTAGGCGCCGGCAGCACGCGCGCCACGCTCGCGGTCGGGAAGACGGACGAGAGCGGGAACGTCTTCGCCCGCGACGTCGCCAGCCCGATGGTCGTGACCATCGACCCGTCACTGATCAACGCCCTGCGCAACACGCCGGACAGCTTCCGGCCGAAAGACGTCTTCGAGTTCCGCTCGTTCACCGCCAGCCGCCTCGAGGTCACGCGCGGCGCCTCGACCGTCGCCTTCGAGCGGGTCACGGGTACGGACGGCACCGCGAAGTGGCGGAGACTGAGTCCGGCGAAGGACGTCGAAGCGGCCGGGATGGACGCGCTTCTCAGCGCGTTCTCGGGACTGTCGGTCGACGGCTATGTCGACGCCGGCACGAAGACGGGCGCCGACGCCCCCGCCGCCGTCGTGACGGCGCGGTTCGACGACGGGAAGAAGGAAGAGCGCGTCGTCTTCGGCAGGGCCGGCAGCGACGTGTTCGCGGTTCGCGCCGGTGAGCCGGGCGCCGCCAGGGTCGATGCCGCGAAGTTCGACGACGCCATGAAAGCGCTGGACGCCATCAAATGAAACACCCGCTGTTCGCCGTGCTCGTCGTCGCCGCGCTCGCCGCCGGCTGCGCACAGAAACCGGCGCCGACGGTCGCCCCGCGCACCCTGGCGCAGCCGAAGAGCGGCGTCAAGGCGCTGAAGTCCGACCTGGCCTCTTACTACCAGACGCAGACGTTTCAGAACGCTGTGTGGGGTGTGCTGGTCAAGTCGTTGAGCACCGGCGAGACGTTGTACTCGCTTCACCCCGACACGTTCCTGATGCCGGCGTCCAACATGAAGGTCGTCACCATGGCGGCGGCCGCCGAGCGCCTCGGTTGGGACTTCACCTTCACGACGAAGGTCGTCGCCACGGGGCCCGTAGACGGAGGCGTCCTCAAGGGAGACCTCGTGATCGTCGGGAGCGGCGACCCGTCGCTGGGGGGCCGGCCGACCGAGGGCCCCTCCGTGGTGGAACGCTGGGCGGACCAGATCCGCGCGAGGGGGATCACGCGCGTCGAGGGCCGCATCGTGGGCCACGACAACGTGTTCGACGACGAGGGCCTCGGCCAGGGCTGGGCGTGGGACTACCTGGCCTACGGCTACGCAACGCCTGTCAGCGGCCTCGATTTCAACGAAAACGTGGTGAAGCTGAGTTTCGCGCCCGGTTCCGCGGCGGGCGACCCGGTGGCCGTGACGGCGCGGCCGGACGGCAACGGATTGAGCATCGAGGCGGCGGTCAGAACGGCTGCCCCTGACGGCGCGGCCGACGTCAATGTCGCGAGGCTGCCGGGGAGCCTGAAGCTCGCCGTCAGCGGTTCGGTGCCGGCCGGCAAGACAGACTTCACCCAGACCGTGTCGGTGGAGAACCCCACGGTGTTCATGGCGGCCGCGTTCCGCCAGGCGCTCTTGAGCCGTGGCATCGACGTGGAGGGCGGCGCCATCGACGCGGACGAACTTCCCGCGCCTCCGGACTTCACGGGCGGGGAAACGCTGGTGAGTTACACGTCTCCCCCGCTCTCGGAAATCGGCAAGGTCCTGCTGAAGGTGAGCCAGAACCTGTACGCCGACACGCTGCTGAAGGCTATCGGCCGTCCTGCCGACGGCGGCCCGGCCACCGCGCGCGAAGGCCGGCGGGTGCTGCGCGAGGTGCTCCAGGGCTGGGGCATCGGGCCCGACCGGTATCTGCAGGCTGACGGTTCGGGCCTGTCGCGCTACAACTACCTGACGGCCGACGTCCTCGTGACCATCCTGACCCGGATGTACACCGACGACCGGCATTATGTGCCGTTCATCACCGCGCTCCCCGTCGCGGGAGTCGATGGCACGATCGCGGGCCGGATGAAGGACACGCGAGCCCAGGGCAACGCGCGCGCGAAGACCGGATCGATCGCCAACGCCCGCGCGCTGTCCGGCTACGTGACGTCGGCCGACGGCGAACCCCTGGTCTTCTCGATGATCGTCAACAACTTCAACGTGCCGCAGTCCGAGGCCGACGCGATCATCGACCGCGCGGTCGTGCGCCTGGCCGAATTCCGCCGCTAGCGCCCGCGTCCCATGGAGTCGTCATTCGCGTTCTACGCGTTCGTGGCGATTGCCGCGGCGGGGTTCGTGTCGATCCTGCGCCCTGTCAGGCTGCTGCGGATCCGCACGCGGCGGGCTGCAGCGGTCGTGTGCCTCGCCGGCGCTCTCCTGGCGTGGCGAGCGCTGCACGCGCCGGTGCTGGCCAGTTATGTCACGTCGCCCGCCTCGAAACTGGACGAATTCGCGCCGATCTTCCAGTTCTCGGAGACGGCATCGATCCCCGTGCGCGCCACCGCCGACCGCGTCTACGATTCCCTGTTCCGCGTCACGGCCGCCGAGGTGCCGCTCTATCGCACCCTCGTGTGGATTCGCCGGGGCGGGAAGCCCGGGCCGGAAAGCGTGCTGAATCCCCCGGACGACGAGTCGCTGATCCGGGTGGCGACAAGGACGACGTTCCTGGCGCTCGCGGACGTGCCCGGCCGCGAGTTCGTGATGGGCGCGGTGGTGATGGCGCCACAGGGGGTGCGGCTCGCCGCCGGCCCGACGCCGGAGTCGTTCAAGATGCTGACCACGCCCGGTGTCGCGAAAGCGGTGATGAGCTTCATGATCGAACCGCAGGGCCCGGGGTTGTGCCTGCTGAGGACGGAGACGCGGGTGCACGCCACGGACCCGGTGTCGCGAGACGTGTTCGCGCGCTACTGGAAGGTGATCGCGCCCGGCAGCCTGCTGACCCGCCAGATGTGGCTGCGGGCCATCAAGGTGCGGGCTGAAGCGACGACTCGATGAACTGATTCAGTGCGGCCATGATGTCCGCGGGTGCGCCGGTCACGCCGCCGCCCTGCGCCAGGTCGGCCTTCCCGCCGCCTTTCCCGCCGAACTGCTGCAGCAGGGCCTTGAGCACGGCCGCGGCGTCGAGACCGACGTCGGCAGCGCGGGCAATGACAATGAGCGCCGGAGTCCCGGCCGACAGCAGTGCCGCCACGACGCCCGGCTGGGCGGCTGCCGCCGCAGCGAGCGCCTTCAGGCCCGCCTGATCCCAGCCGTCGAGCGCCTCGACGATGACACGGGCCCGGCCGGCCAGACGGGCTCGCTGGACGAGGGCGGCGGCTTCGTGGACGGCAAGACGATCCTGAAGGTCCCGGATCGTGCGACGCAGGTCCTTGTTCTCGGCCTGTGCGCCCTCGATGGCCGAGGGCAGGTCGAGAGGCGCCACCGAAAGGTGCCGCAGGCTGCCCGCCACCGCGTCGCGCAGGATGCGGAACTCGCGAACCGCGCGGCCGCCGCAGACGAACTCGAGACGCATGCCGCCGCGGAATTTCTCCCACGAGCGAAGCGCGATGACGCCAACCTGGCCGGTCCGCGCGACGTGGGTGCCCCCGCAGGCTGACATGTCGAAGTCTTCCACCTCGATCACGCGCAACGGCCCGCTCCGCGTGGGCTCCTTGCGGAACGTGATCGACGCGGCCTCTTCCGGTGTGGCGAACCGGATCGACACCGGCCGGTCCTCCCAGACGACCCTGTTCGCCTCGGATTCGGCCGCAGCCAGGGCCTCCGGGCCCGGCGCCTTGTCCAGGTCGAGCGTGGACAGGACGGCTCCGAGGTGGAAGCCCACCGTGCGCGCGCGATGCAGGCGGTCGAAGGCGGCGGAGAGGATGTGCTGGCCGGTGTGCTGCTGCATGTGGTCGAAGCGGCGGGCCCAATCCACGCGTCCGTGGACGCGAGCGCCTTGTTCCAGGGGGTCGCTCACGGCGTGGCCGATCGTCCCGTCCTCCGCGTCGACCACGTCGGTGACCTGGAAACCGCCGAGCGAACCCGTGTCGTACGGCTGGCCTCCCGAGGTCGGGTAGAACGCCGTGCGATCGAGCACCACGACGGGCCGGCCGTCGACGACCGACGAGGACACCACGGTGGCGTCGAACTCGATGCAGGTGGGGTCCGTGTAATAGATGCGTTCGGTCATCACTGCCTCGGATCGGGCACGCCGGCGTCCGCGAATCCCCTGGCGCGGATCGCGCAGCTGTCGCAACGGCCGCACGGGACGCCTTCGGGACCAGGATCGTAACAACTGCTGGTGAGCCCGTAGTCGAGGCCGAGCGAGAGGCCTCGGCGGATGATCTCGCCTTTTGTCAGGCTGATGAGGGGCGTGTGGATGCGGAACCGCGTGCCTTCAACGCCGGCTTTCGTCGCCAACGCGGCCGTCCGCTCGAACGATTCGATGAACGCCGGCCGGCAGTCCGGATAGCCGGAGTAGTCGACGGCGTTCACGCCGATGAAGATGTCAGACGCACCGAGCGCTTCCGCCCAGGCCAGGGCGAGCGAGAGGAAGACGGTGTTGCGCGCGGGCACGTAGGTGGACGGGATGCCGGGCTCTCCGATGACGCGGTCCTTCGGCACCGGGCCCGCCCCGGTCAACGCAGACCCGCCGAACGCGGAGAGGTCGAGCTGGAGTTCAACGTGGCGCACGACGCCCAGTGCCGCGGCGACGCGCCGGGCGGCATCGAGTTCGGCGGCATGCCGCTGGCCGTAGGCGACCGTGAGCGCGTACAGCTCGAAACCCTCGGCCTTCGCCAGTGCGGCCGCCGTGCAGGAATCGAGCCCTCCGCTCAAGAGGACCACCGCCTTGCGCGGCGCCTCACACGCCCCGGGCATGGGCCCCCCAGATGTATTTGTGCACCTGCAGCTGCAGCCGCACGGCCAGCCTGTCGGCGAGGATCCACGAGGCCAGGTCGAGCGGCGGGAGCACACCGTGCACGGGAGAGAACAGAACGGCCGCGCACTTGCCGGCGAGTCCGTGCCTGGCGACCACGCCACGCGCGAACTCGAAGTCGGCGCGGTCCCGGATGACGAACTTCACCTCGTCGTCCGGCGCCAGCAGGTCGAGATTCGGCCAGTGGTTGCGCGCCGATTCTCCGCTCGCCGGGCACTTGACGTCGATGACTTTGACGACGCCTTCGGGGACGCGGGCCACGCTGATGTGCCCGCCGGTCTCCAGGAGCACGGTCAGGCCGCGGGCGCGAAGCTCCGCCATCAGCGGGTAGACGTCTTCCTGAAGCAGCGGCTCGCCGCCGGTGATCTCGACGAGCCGGCAGCCGAACGCCATGACCTCGCCGACCACGTCCGCGACCGTCCGCTTGGCCCCCTCGGTGAAGGCATACGGCGTGTCGCACCACGTGCAGCGAAGATCGCACGCGGTCAGGCGCACGAAGACGCACGGGGCGCCGGCGTAGGTGGACTCCCCCTGGATGGAATGGAAGATCTCGTTGATCGTCAGCATGCCGCTCATTCATTGTAGCGGGAAGTCCAAGGCCGGGGAGGCATCAGAAGCAAGAAGCCAGAATCCAGAAGCCAGAAGCAATGCCTGTCTCGCTGCGCTTTCGCCTTCTGGCTTCTGACTTCTGACGAACGTCAGTCAGCCCTTCTGGCTTCTGACTCCCGAGCCCGGGCCAGCCTGCGGGGCTGGTGGAGGTACAATCAGCCCCGGGGACTCCCATGGGCGAGGTACGAATCGGCACCTCGGGCTGGAGCTATCCATCCGGGCCCGGCACGTGGAACGGCATCTTCTACCCGTCCCGCCAGGGCCGGCCGGCAGGCCGCCTGGCGCATGCCGACGAACTGGCCTACTACGCCGAGCATTTCGACACGGTCGAGGTGAATTCGAGCTTCTATCGCCTGCCCGATCCCGCCGTCACCAGACGGTGGGCGGTTCAGACACCCTCGCAGTTCGATTTCTGCCTGAAGCTCTTCCAGAAGTTCACGCACCCGGCCATGTACCTGAAGGGTTCCGACGCAGCCGCCGGCGGTGAGGACAACTCGGTTCCGGCGGTCACCGTCGCCGACGTGGACGCGTTCCGGCAGGCCGTCGACCCTCTGTCCTCGGCCGGCAAGCTCGGCGCGCTCCTGGTGCAATTCCCGCCGAGCTTCCGGTATGGAGACGATGCCCGGGACTACCTGGCGTGGCTGATGCAGGCCTTGTCGGACTACCCCGTCGCCGTGGAGCTCCGGCACCGCAGCTGGAGCGACCACGAGTCGGGCGTGCTCGACGTGCTGAAGACGCATCGCGCCGCCTGGGTGCAGATCGACGAGCCGAAGTTCCGCTTCTCCATCCGGCAGAGCCGCCTCCCGAACCTGCGCAGCCTGTACTACATGCGGCTGCACGGCCGGAACGCGGAGAAGTGGTGGACGCACGATCATCCGGACGAGCGGTACAACTACCTGTATTCACCCGCCGAAATCGGCAGCTTCGCCGACACGGTCAACCAGGTGCGGCAGCTCGTCCAGAAGATCTACGTGTTCATGAACAATCACTTTGCCGGGAAGGCGGTCGCCAACGCGGCGGCGCTCCGCCACGCCGTGGGTCAGCCGGTTCCCGGCGCCTACGAAGCCGAAATGATCGCCCGTTATCCGTTCCTCGACGGGATCGTCACACGGGCCGGCGGCGGCTCGCTCTTCGATAGCCTGGGGGATGCGCGGAAAGGTACCTGGCCGCCCGGCGGGACTGGCACCGCAGAGGACGCAGAGCCATAGGAAGGCTAGTGGCTCGAATCCAGTCGGCCGGGGTGGTGCATGGATCGCAACCGCCCCCTGTTCGTCTTCCGCCGGCTCTGCGCGCTCTGCGAACTCGTAAGTACTACTTTATATACATCCGCTTCACGGTGTCGCCAACTTCTATTTTGTCGACAACGTCCATCCCCGATGTGACCTGTCCGAAAATCGCGTACTGCCCCTCGGGGATCTTCTTCGCCAGCCGCGTGATGTAGAACTGGCTGTCGGCCTTGGCCGCGTCTCCGGCGTGCGCCATGCCGACGGCGCCTTTCTTGTGCGTCAGCTTCTTGCTGATCTCCGCAACGCCGATCGGCTTCCCGTTGCCCCTGCGCCCCCAGGTGGCTTTGTTGGCGAGTTCCTTGGAGTTCGGGTCCCCGATCTGGATGACGAACGACTCGGCGCGGTGGAAGTGCTGCCGGTTGTAGAAGTTCGACTTCACGAGGGCCAGGAAGTTCTCGACGGTCTTCGGCGCCTCCGACGGGTACGTCTCGATCGTGATCGTGCCCTTCGTCGTTTCAATCACCACGGTGGGGCCCGGTGCCGGCGCCTGCGCGTACGCGGCACCCTGCATCCCGGCCCAGAACGCCAACGCCGTCAACAGGACGCCGGCGCGCGACGATCTGCGCATGTTCGTTCTCCTCTGTGCGGTGTTTCGCAGCTGGCTCGAGGCCTCGCGGGCCGGCCCGGCCGGGGGTTGGGTGGATGATACACCAGCTGGCCGTCAGCCGCGCGCTGTCCGGGACTTGCCGATCGTCGTGACTCCCACGCGCGGGCAGCGGACGGCCACGGCGCAGTCGCCGCAGCGCGGATGCACCGGCCGGCAGACGTTCTGCCCCCACGTGACGAGGTACAGGTTGATGTAGGGCCACCATCGCGCGGGCACGTGGTCGTAGAGCGCCTGCTCGGTCTGCTCCGGCGTCTTCGTCCGCACCCAGCCGAGGCGGTTCGAGATGCGGTGCACATGGGTGTCGACGCAGATGTTGCGCAGGCTCTTGAAGCCGAGGATGAGGACGAGGTTCGCCGTCTTCCGGCCGACGCCCGGCAGCGTGAGCAGCTCCTCCATGGTGCCCGGCACGCGGCCGCCGAATCGTTCGAGGAGCGCCTCGCACGCGGCTTTCACGTGGCGCGCCTTCGTGCGGTAGAAGCTGACCGGATAGATCAGCCGCGCGATCGCCGGGACAGGGAGTGCGGCCACGCGCCTGGCGGTCGGCGCCTTGCGGAACAGGCGCGCCGACGCCGCGGCGGTCGTCGCATCCTGGGTGCGCGCCGACAGCACGGTCGCGATCAGGACGCGGAACGCGTCCTCGCGCGCCTCCTCGGCGATCTTCTCGACGGCAGGCAGTTCGAGCCCGGTCATCGCCCGGGCCATGCCGCGCATGACCCATTCGACGTCCCGGGGATTCGGCCGTGTCATGCCGTGACCGGCGTCAGGGGCGCGAATCCGGAAAGGACCGCGATCACGTTGCGCGCGGCGAGGTCCGCCATCGCCGTTCGCGTTTCGACGGTCGCGCTGCCGAGGTGCGGCGCGAGCACGACGTTTTCGAGCCCGAGCAGGTCGGGGTGCACGCGGGGCTCCTGCTCGTACACGTCGAGCGCGGCGCCGGCGAGCAGCCCTTCGCGCAGCGCCCATGCCAGCGCGGCCTCGTCGACCACCGGCCCGCGGGACGTGTTCACGAGGTAGGCCCGGCGCTTCATGCGCAGGATCGCGCGGCGGTCGACGAGATGCCGCGTGGCCGGCGTGAGCGGCACGTGGAACGTCACCACGTCGGAACTCGAGAGCAGTTCGTCCAGGCTGAGGCGGGTCCACCCGGCGTCAGCCGCGCCCGCCGCCGCGCCGGCGTCGAGCGTCGCATACGCGACGCGCATGCCGAAGGCGCCAGCCCGCGCGGCCACCGCGCGCCCGATCCGGCCGAGTCCGACGATCCCGAGCTGCTTGCCGCGGAGGTCGGACCCCAGCATGAAGTCGAGGGCCCATCCCTCCCACGCGCCCCGCCTCAGCAGCCGTTCGCCTTCCGCGATGCGCCTGGTCACGGCGAGCACGAGGCCCCACGTGAAGTCCGCGGTGGCCTCGGTGAGCACGTCCGGGGTGTTGGTGACGGTGACGCCCCGCGAGCGGGCCGCGGCGAGATCGATGTTGTCGAAGCCGACGGCGATGTTGGCCACGATGCGCAGGGCCGGCCCGGCGTCGAGCACCGCCTGGTCGATGCGGTCAGTCAGCAGGCACATCAGGGCCTGCTTGTCTGCGACGCGCGCCATGAGCTCGTCGCCGGGAATCGCGGCCGGGCCGCCATACATGTCGACGATGCACCGCTCCTCGAGCCGCGCCACCACCGACGACGGAACACGCCTCGTGACGAGAACTGCAGGCCGTGACATGGCGTCACCGCGGCTGGTAGGCCTGGCGGCAGCGGTCGGAGCAGAAGTGGTGGGTGCCGCTGCGGTCTCTCATCGACACGGCCCGCGACGGCAGCACGAATGTCCCGCACACGGGGTCGCGAACCATCAACTCGCCCTTCTCGGGCGGTCCCTGAGGTTCCGCGGGCGGTGCCGACGCGCCCTGGACGATCCCCGCGAACAGGCTCCGCAGGGCCCGCCACACGACGAGCAGCAGCAACGTCCAGATGAGAAAACGCGCCAGCATGCGCCGGGCTCCGGACCCTTACCTGCCGGGGCCGCCGGGCTTCGGGGTCTGTGTGGCTGCCGGCGTGCCCGGCGGGGGAACCGGCGAGCCGCCGGGATGCGCCGCCTGCAGGTTCGCGAGCGACCGCTGGGCCGCCTGCGCCTCCGGGCTTCCGGGGGCGATCTTGACGACTTCTTCCCACGCGGCGGCGGCCCCCACAAGGTCCTGCTTGCCGAACGCCTTCACGATGCCGAGGTTGAGGAGCGACTTGGTGTGGCGCGGGTCGATGCGCAGCGACTCCTCCATCTGGCGGACGGCCCGGTCCGGCTGGTTCGTGTAGTAGAAGCACACCCCGAGGTCGGTGCTCACACTGACGTCGGTCGGGTTCAGCTTGAGCGCGGCCTCGTACCATTGAATCGCGTCCTGGTACCGCTCGGCGTCGAAGTACATGTTCCCGAGCTGCACGCGCGACTGGACGTTCGCCGGGTCCTTCTCGGCGATGGCCCGGAGCGCCGCGGCCTGGGCCTCGTCGAACGGCGCTGCCGCGGCCGGGAGCGCACCGGCGGGAGGCGCACCGGCCGCCGCCTGCGCCACCGGCGTGGCCGCCGCCGCGAACGGTCTCGCCGGAGCCTGCTGCGTCCCGATGATCCAGCCCACGATCAGGCCGAACACCGTGCCGGCCACGCCAATGACAATCGATTCAGCTTTCATCGTTCCGATCATAGCAACGTGCGAAGGAACCAGTCCACCAGGGCCGTGGCGAGGTCAGGGTCGCGGGCCAGCATCACCGCCCCGTGGCCCGCACCCGCCAGCACCCGCAGCTCGCGGGCGCCGTCGCCCATCGTGACGGCCTCCCTCGCCGAGCGGAGCGCAAACGGGTCCTCGCTGCTGGCGACGAGCAGCGCCGGCCTCGACGCGAACTTCTTGAGGGCCTGCTCGAGTTTCAGGCCGCGGTAGTCGAGGCTGACCGACAGGAGCGCCAGGGATCTGACAGACGGGTCGTTCGCCGCCGCCAGGACCGCCACATTGGCCCCGAGCGATGCTCCCGCCATGCCGATGCGGGCGGGATTCACCTCCGGTCTGGCGGCCAGGTACGCGCGCGCAGCCTCCGCGTCGAGCACGAGCGGAGCCAACGAGCCGCTCGCCGCGTCGGCCGGGTCCGGGCCGGCGACGGCATGCTGCCGGTAATCGACGGCCAGCACGGCGATACCGGCTTCGACGAACCTGGCGGCCGCGCCGTCCCAGTCGCGATGCGTGCGGCCGAGCATGTTGAGCAGCACGACGGCGGGCGCCGGCGTCCTGTCCGGCACGTAGAGCACGCCGGACACCTGCGCCCCGTCTCGTGCCGCGAACGTCACCGCCTGCGGCCCCGCCGCAAGAGCCGGCGGCACTGGCAGCGTGGCGGCCGCGAGGGCCAGAACCGCGGCGAGACAGCGGGACAGGCGAGTCCCGATTCCCGAACCCCGAATCCCGTTCATGACGCCTTCAGCAAGGCCACCATCTCCCGCACCGCGCGATCGAGACCCACCAGCGAGGCCCGCGCGATGATGGCATGGCCGATGTTCAGCTCGACGATCTGCGGGATCCGGACGACAGGCGTGACGTTGACGTAGTTCAAGCCGTGGCCGGCGAGCACGTCGAGGCCCAAGGCCGCGGCGCGATCGGCGGCGGCGGCGATGCGCGCCAACTGCACCGGACGTTCCGCGTCGGTCGCGTCGGCGTACGGCCCCGTGTTGATCTCGATGGCGTCGGCGCCAGCCGCCTTCGAGGCGTCCACCTGCTCGGGAATGGCGTCCACGAAGAGGCTCACGCGGATCCCGGCCGCACGGCACGCCTCGACGGCGCGACGCACGGCGCTGCCGTATTGGATCACGTCCAGGCCGCCGGTGGTCGTGACTTCCTCGGGCCGCTCCGGCACGAGCGTCACCTGGTCCGGCTTCACGCGGCAGGCGATGCCCGCCATCTCGTCCGTCGCCGCCATCTCGATGTTGAGCCTGGTGGCAATCACCTGCCGCAGCAGCTCGACGTCGCGGTCCTGGATGTGCCGGCGATCGCCGCGCAGGTGAACCGTGATGCCCTCGGCGCCCGCCAGTTCAGCGATGAGCGCGGCGGTGACAGGCTCCGGCTCCCGTGCGCGCCGCGCCTGCCGGATGGTGGCGATGTGGTCGATGTTCAGGCCGAGTCTCATGGCTGCATCTCCGTCAGAAGACAGAAGGGCTCACTGACGTTCGTCAGAAGCCAGAAGCGCCCACTAATGCTCGTCAGAAGCAAGAATGAGACAAGCCGCACCGGTGGCCCTTCTTCTGGCTTCTGGCTTCTGGCTTCTGACAAGGGTCACCTCGGCGTCGCATCCGGCAGCCCGCCATCCACGGGGATGGTCGCGCCGGTGGTCGGCGACTGGCGCGTCGCGAAGTACAGCACGGCGTTGGCGACGTGCCGGGCCGTCACCCGGGCCTTCAACAGGTTGCGCGAGCGGTAGTACTCTTCGAGTCCGGCCTCGTCGAGGCCTCGCGCCTTCATGCGATCGGGCCCCACTTCCGCCCACAGGCCCGATCGTCTCGCGCCGTGCGAGAACACCGCGTCCGGGGACACCATGTTCACGCGGACGTCGATGTCCGCCAGTTCGAGGCTTGCGATCCTCGCGAGCTGGTGCGCGGCGGCTTTCGTGGCGCTGTAGGCGCCGAACCGGGCGCCGGGCGCGAACACGTTCTTGGTCGACACGAGGACGATGTCGCCGCCGGTCTGCTGGCGCGCGAAGTGACGGCCGCACTCGGCCATCACCAGCAGCGTCCCCTCGACGTTGACGCGCTCCAGCTTGCGGAACGCCTCGATGTCCATCACCGTCAGCGCCGCCACGTGCGCGATGCCGGCGTTGACGATGGCCAGGTCGACGCCGCCCCAGGTGCGAGAGGCGAACCGGAA
>Ga0316621_10000095_pt1 | contig 12961 bp, 15 predicted proteins | sample OWC_Aug_OW2_C1_D_2_FD_207664 | JGI IMG/M metagenome (GOLD analysis project Ga0316621, IMG submission 207664) | Wetland soil microbial communities from Old Woman Creek delta, Ohio, United States - OWC_Aug_OW2_C1_D1_C | ecosystem: Environmental > Terrestrial > Soil > Wetlands | place: USA: Ohio... | reverse complement strand
GCATCACTCTCGTTCTTGGCATTCTGCACAACAACCTCGACAAGCTTTGTCGCACCTTCACCATCTTTGACAATCAGCTTCGACAGCTCATAGGTCAGTTCATCAAGAGCTTTCTGGAATACAGGAAAGTCAGAAGAGTTCTTCGTAAGCGGTCTGTTGTTGATTATGCCATTTGCCATGATAAGTGCAGTGTCGTTGGTTGACATGTCTCCGTCTATGGTAATCCGGTTGAAGGACTTCTTTACCGAGGCTTTCAGTGCAGCGTGAAGTGCCTTCTTCTCAACGGCAATATCGGTAAGAATGAAGCTGAGCATAGTTGCCATGTTGGGTGCAATCATGCCTGCACCCTTGCAGGTTCCTGCAAGGGTGCCCAGCCTGCCCTGCACTGTTATCTCTTTTGAAGCTATCTTCGGAAATGTGTCGGTTGTCATGATTGCCCTGGCTACATCATCAAAGGATGCGTTGCCCAGGCCTCCTGACAGCGGGCCGATTGCCGGCAAGATCCTCTGCATCGGCATGGGGGTACCGATGACGCCGGTCGAACATATATAGGTCAGCCCAAGGCCTATACCCAACTGTTTCGAGGCCACAGCAACTATATCACGGCTATCCTTCATGCCCTGTCTGCCGGTGCAGGCATTTGCATTGCCGCTGTTGACAATGATTGCCTGGCCTCTGCCGGACATTATCTTCTCCATGCAGAGCCTCACAGGAGCAGCCTTGACCGTATTTGTCGTAAATGTGCCGGCGATAGATGATTCGACTTCAGAGAAGATAAGCGCCAGATCCTTGCGACCCGGTTTTTTAATGGCAGCTTCAGTAACAGAAAAGAAAAATCCTTGAGGTGTCTTTTTATACAATGATTTTTGCATGCAGATAGAATATAGGGAAGCAGGTTCCGATTTCAACTACGTTCATATGTTACATTACATAATGGCAAAGGTTATGGTTGGCTTGAGCGGTGGTGTTGATTCGAGCGTTACGGCATATCTTCTTAAACAGAGGGGATATGAGGTTGAAGGAGTCAGTCTTATTCTCTATGAGGCAAGGAATAGATCAAGTCAGGCTATCTGCTGTTCGATCGAGGCACAGGACAGTGCTGCAGAGACAGCAGCAGCATTAGGTATTAAACACAGATCTGTGGACGTACGCAACGCTTTTATTGATGCGGTGGTCGACCCCTTTGTTGAGTCATATAAAAACGGCATGACTCCAAATCCCTGCATTCTTTGTAATAAGCATATCAAGTTCCCCTATCTTCTTAGCGCTGCAGATGAGGCAGGAGCTGAGTTTATCGCAACCGGACATTATGCACGGGTGGAAAGAAAGCAGGGAGCAGAGGGCAATGAGCATAGAGTAACGCTTAGACGAGGAATCGATAGCAAAAAGGATCAGTCGTATGTTCTCTATCGGTTGAGCAGGGAACAGATCGAGCGGCTCTTGCTGCCGCTTGGAGACCTCACAAAAGATGAGGTGCGGCAGATAGCCAGATCGTTGAACCTGCCGGCAGCAGAGAGGCCTGAAAGCCAGGAGATCTGTTTTGTTGAAGGGAACGACTATAATGCTTTTATTGAGCAGCTTGCACCCGAGTCTGTGAGGCCCGGTCTGATCGTCAATGCAGACGGGAAGACGGTCGGCACTCACAAAGGAGTGTATGCTTATACGATCGGTCAGAGAAAGGGCCTCAATATCGCCTCTCTCGATCCCCATTTTGTCACACAGATCGATCCGCTCAGCAATAGTATACGGGTTGGCTTGCGTGACGAGGCCATGTCGCAGCGGATCCGGGTCAGAGAGATGAACTGGCTGGTCAGGCCTGAACCATCATCGTTCTCTGCATTGGTGAAGGTGAGGTCGATGATGGAGGCCAGGAGTGCCTCTATTCAGGCAGGGGAAGATGCGTGCGATCTCGTATTTGATGAACCTCAGTGGGCGCCTGCGCCAGGACAGAGCGCAGTCTTTTATGATGGTGATGTTGTGATAGGAGGGGGAATAATCTCCCGAGAGTAGCAGCAACGGATGACCGCTGTTCGTGTCCTAACTGACAATTCTGAGTGCATCCTTGACGATGGTGATCGTCGCCGGCGTGCTGCCGAGATAGTCTCCATCAATCTGGATATGGGCGTTGCCGGTTATTGCGATCTCTGATGCCTTGAGGTACAGAACATCTTTTTGCTTCAAATGTCTGCCCCTGATCACACCCGCAGCGTACCGAAGGATGTCAGCCCGGTTCCTGCCCTTGAAAATACAGAGATAGAAATGCGGATCAAGGATATCTGCGTCAGGAGTGATCTTGAAGTTGCCGCCGTACCTGCTTGCATTTCCGATTATCGCGGCATAGCCGGCATGATCTTCTCCATCAACGCTGAAGATCAGCTCTGACGGATAATAATGGATCAGGTTATTGATGCCGCTCAAAATGTATGCGCCTTCTCCAGAGACCTTCTTCAGCTTACTATTTACATCATACACAGCCTTTGCGTCAAAGCCGAAACCTGCCATGAGGCAAAAATGACGGACAACAGATACATGTTCAGAAGAAGCCTCGATCTTGCCAAGGCAGACTGTTCTGATCTTTCCTGTGGCTGCCCGTTCCATGGCGCCTTCTACAGAGTCGGGGATGGAGAGTTCTTTAGCCAGAACGTTTGTTGTTCCAAGGGGCAGAATGGCGAGAGGGGTCTCTGACATGAGCATGCCGTTCAGCACTTCGTTGATGGTCCCATCCCCTCCTGCAGCGATGATGAGGTGGGGCTTTTTCTCTGCTGCCTCGCGAGCAAGTTCCTCAGCGTGCCCCTTTTTTTCTGTGAAGAGGAGTTCTGTCGCAAATCCTTTTTTCTGCAGATATGCGGTTGCCCGTCTGACCTTTTCAAAGGACGATCTGCGCGCTGACGGATTATTAATGAGAACTATCAAGGATTTCATCTATGGTCTTTTCACCAGAGCATGGTTGTATGCTTTCTATTATAACAGGCGTCTTTTCGAGATACGGTATCACACGCTGAATATCTGCATCTTCTCTGAGGAAGAATATCCTGCCGCCCCTTCGGTCCCGCTTCTTCTTGATATGGGGAATGCGCAGATACCCGAGTTCTGCTGAGCCAACATAGCCTGTTGTGTAATCCGGATCGTCAGATATACAGACCTCTGCCAGGACATCCCTGCATGCTGCCACCTTTGAAGCCAGAACGAGCGCCTCCCTGACAGTCTGCGTATTGATGCCCAGCTTATTGAGCTGCACTGAGAGCGCTTTGTCTGCCGCACTGCTGATGCCGAACCGTGATGCTCTTACGCCCCGCTGCCTGTCAGGTTCGACTCGCCTGCCTGATAATGCAAGTATAAGGCAGGCCCCCCGCATGGTCTCTCTTTTCTGAAGGATTTGCAAGGCAGAGGTAATCGCCTTTAGTGACACGCCTGATCTTTTGAGCAGCAGGCCAATGGCGGCCTCTGCGCGTGAAGTCGAGCTGCATTTCACGGTCATGACCGGTAGGGCTGTAATGACCTTCGGGGTCTTCCTAAGCTGTTCGATGGTGATGACTATTCTGTCCGGCTTTCCTCGAGGATGCGACATTGCACGGTCAATATATGCCTGAACGATCTGTTGTATCGCTCTTCTATAACAGATTGTTTCAGCGCCGGAGATATGCTCTTCAGGAATTGGGGATTGCAGATTGGTTTTTCTTGCGGTCTGCACTCTGCCTTTTCCTCTGGATGCCCTCATCCGTATGTTCCATAGAGAGGAGATCATATAATTATAGGGAGCTGGTGAGGATCATCTGACCGAGAATCCGAGATGCCTGATGAGAGTGACGTCATCCTCATACCCCCTGCCTAATGTCGTAAGGTAATTGCCAACGAGCAGGCCGCTTGCTCCTGCAAAGAAGATGAAAGTGTTGAGTTCAGCAAGAGTCTGAAGGCGGCCGCCGCAGACTCGTATCTGTTTTTCAGGAAGAATGAAGCGATACAGACTGATAACCTTCAGGGCATCTAATGGTTCAAGAGGTTTTTGTCTGCTTAAGGCTGTTCCCTTGATCGGGGCAAGAAAATTTATCGGCACAGAATCAGGGGCAAGGTCACGCAGTGCAAAGGCCATATCTATTCTGTCCTGCCAGGTTTCGCCAAGTCCGAAGATCCCGCCAGAGCAGACAGAGAGGCCGGCTTCCCGGGCGCTGCGGATCGTCTCTTTCTTTTCTTTGTACGAATGGGTTGTGCATATGTTCGGGAAAAAGCGCTCTGATGTTTCGAGGTTGTTATGGTACCGGTTGAGCCCTGCTCTTTTCAGAAGCTTCAGATCATCTTTGGTGAGAAGCCCGAGCGTTGCGCAGGGCAGAAGGCCAAGGTTCTTTACGCCGGCTACCATGTCCGCAATCTTCAGCAGCTCCCTGCCGGACACCTTCCTGCCGCTCGTAACTATGCAGAATCTTTTAGCGCCGCCTTTCTTTGCCTCTTCTGCCTTGCGGAGCACCTGCTTCTTTTCGAGAAGCGGATATGCCGTTATCTGAGCTCTGCTTTTTGCTGACTGGGCGCAGTAAGAACAGTCCTCAGGGCATTTCCCTGATTTCGCGTTTACGATAGAACAGAGATCAATACTGTTTCCCTGGAAGTGATCCCGAATTCTGTCTGCAGCAGAAAAGAGTTCGAAGAGATCTTGTCCGGAAAGCGACGCAAGAAATGCCGCATCTGTTACGGTCAGCCTTTTTTGAGAAAGGGCTCTTGCCTCGATTTTTCTCAGCTTGTCAATGCTCATGGTACATGTCGTGAATGGACGGAATAACCGGGCAGTCTAACCCTTTCTCATATTGATTCTTTCTGCAAGCTCATCGCGTGTGAAAATACCTTTTTCAACAAGCAGGTCAACTATGGCGGCAATCACGGTATGATCGATGCCGCTGGTGCTGAGATCTTTATTATCGCGACCAGGTTCTTGTGGCGCATCAGCATGCACGAGGTCATAACGCGCTCCCTTCGGAGCAAAGGGTATTTCTGTAACCTTTGCTCTTCTTTCGAGAGTGCTGTTAGCGCTGACAGGGTTATAGAAATGGTCGATAGCTCTACGGATATCTGACTCACGCGCAAGAACAGGCCTTACAGGGACGCTGAGGAGAAAACCGAGATCGTCAAGTGTCTTGAGGTCTGTCGGGTCAGAGGTTGCCATGAGGAGAGTCCTGCCGTCAAACTTCTGCGGTAGTATGCCGAACTTTCTCGCTATATCCTCTGTTACAAGACTCATGACCTCTTCTGACGGTTTTTCGAAATCTTCGAGACGTACACACTTTATCGCCATCTGCTTTTCGATGACCGCTATCATGTCCTGCTCCTTTATAAAGCCTTTGCGGATAAGTACTGCACCGAGCCGTCCTCCCCATTCTTTCTGATAGGAGAGAGCTGTCTGAAGTTTCATCTCGTCTATAATGCCTGCTTCAATGAGAAGTTCGCCGAGTTTCTTTCTGATTGCGGCCATGTTTCCCCCTGCCTAATACCGTATTTCGAATCCCTCTTCTCCCAGAGGACTTTTCCAGGTGATGTCAACATCTGTTACGCGGGCTCCGGCAGGTCCGATCTTGCAGGCAAGGATTGCCTGCTCAATATGCTCTCTCCGACCCTCAAGAACTGCTTCAACTCGGCCGTCATGCAGGTTTTTGACCCAGCCGTTCAGCCCGAACGTTATCGCCTGATCCTGCGTGAACGCACGATAGCATACGCCCTGAACCCTTCCGGATATGAGAAGATGAGCTCGGGAAATCATCGTCTATAATTATAACAGAAAGGAGTAAAGGCAGAGGTAGTAATGGTGAATAGGTATAGGTATAGTAAAAAAAAGTTTGACACGAAGAAAGGCAGAAGGGAGGGATGCAGCTTACACCGTCTTTGCCTTCACCTCTGCCCGGTTATTCTCCTACTCCCCTAAATAGGCGTGCATCACTTTTTCATTATGCAGGAGGTCGGGGCTGCTGTTAGAGAGGGTTATACAGCCGTTTTCGATGACATAGCCTCTGTGCGAGAGCTTTAGCGCTGCCCTGGCGTTCTGCTCAACAAGCAGTATGGTAATCCCTTCGCTGCTGATCTCCTGTATGGTTTTGAAGATCTTGCTCACCATGATCGGCGCAAGTCCGAGCGAAGGCTCGTCAAGCAGCAGGATGTCAGGGCTTGACATGAGTGCCCTTCCGATGGCAAGCATCTGCTGTTCTCCTCCGCTCAGGGTTCCTCCCAATTGCTTCTTCCGTTCATCGAGGATCGGGAAGAGGCGGTAAATTCTTTCAAGGGATGTTGAGAAATTCCCACGGCCGAGGAATGCACCCATCTGCAGATTATCAAGGACCGTGAGCTTCGGAAATATCCTTCGGCCTTCAGGCACCTGACTGATCCCCATTTTAACGATCCTGTGCGGCTCCAGCCCTGCAATGTCAGTATCTCCCAGCATGATCGAGCCGGATGAGGCTTTGAGGATGCCTGATATGGTCATGAGGCAGGTCGATTTGCCGGCGCCGTTGCTCCCGATCAGGGAGACGATCTCTCCCCTGTGTATTTCCATATCAATGCCTTTAAGCGCTTTGATAGAGCCGTACCCGGTATGGACATTCGTCAGTTTCAGCACAGCTTCAGTGCGTCTCCTTGCCGAGATATGCTTCGATAACAAGCGGGTTGTCCTTTACTTCCTGTGGAGCGCCTTCCGCGATCTTTACTCCATGGTCCAGCACGATGATCCTGTCTGATATCCCCATCACAAACTTCATGTCATGCTCTATCAGGATAATCGTCTTGCCCATCTCCCGTATCTTCCTGATCGTTGCCATCATCTCATCAGTCTCAAGCGGATTCATGCCGGCTGATGGCTCGTCAAGGAGGATAAGCTGCGGTTCTGATGCAAGCGCCCGTGCAATCTCCAGTCGGCGCTGCGCCCCATACGGGAGGTTTCCTGCCCCCTGCTCGGCAGATGATTCAAGTCCGAGGAATGCAAGATATTCAAAGGCTGTCTGGCGGACTGAGGCTTCCTCGCTCCGGAATGATGGCGAATGCGCAATGATCGGCAGCAGGCCTGATCTGATCTTTGCATGCTGCGCTACCATGACGTTCTCGATTACTGACATGCCTTTAAAAAGCCTGATGTTCTGAAAGGTACGGGAGATCCCGAGGCGGTTGATCCTGTCTGCCGGGAGGTCTGAAATAGTTGTACCGGAGAAGATGATGTTCCCCCTGGTCGGTTTCATGAACCCGGTCAGACAGTTAAAAAGTGTTGTTTTACCGGCGCCATTCGGACCGATAATGCTCAGAATGATCCCCTGTTTAAGGGAAAAGGTTATGTCTTCGACGGCCCTGATTCCGCCGAAGTGTTTTGAGACTGCCCTAACTTCGAGAAGCACTGCTGCCTCTAAAAAGGCCCTGGGGCCGGAAGATCATCAGGAGCACAATGCCTGCACCGAGAGCGAGCATGCGATACATCTGGATATCTCTCAGTGCCTCCGGAAGGGCAACAAGGATGACGGCGCCGACAATAACGCCTGCAATACTCCCAAGCCCGCCCAGAATGACCATGCTCAGAATCAGCACTGATTCCATGAATGTAAAGCTCTCAGGCGAGATGAACCGCATCTTTGCCGCAAAAAGGCAGCCTGCGAGTCCTGCCCAGAACGCGCCGAACGAAACTGCGTATAGCTTATATTGTGTGCTCCGGATTCCCATTGCAGATGCTGCGATCTCATCCTCTCGCAGGGCTATCCAGGCCCTGCCTATTTTTGATGCATGGACCCTTCTTATGACAATGACGGCAAGGACAACAAAGAAGAGTACCAGATAGTAAAAAGATGAAAGCGGGGCAAGGGATATGCCGAAGAAGAAGGGCGCATCAATGCCGCTGATACCGTTCGGCCCCTTGGTAAAGCTGTCCCAGTTGTTCAGCGTTATTCGCACGATCTCTCCAAAGCCGAGAGTAACGAGTGCAAGGTAGTCACCCTTCAGTCTGAGTGCAGGCGCAGCAAAAACAAACCCGGCTGCAGTGGTGATGACCACGGACAGCGGCAGAGCTGACCAGAAGCCTAACCCGAGCCGGGTATTCAGCAGTGCAAAACTGTATGCGCCGATAGCGTAGTATGCCACAAACCCGAGATTTAGGAGACCTGTGAAGCCGACGACGACATTGAGTGCGAGGGCAAGAATGATATAGATGCCTGAGAGGACTGCCACATCAAGCATATAGTTCCGGGAAAATAGGGGCATGGTTAGCGCCGGAAGGACCAGAAGCAGAAGATAGAGGGAATTGCTGGGGATGAGCTGTGCAACTTGCTTCTGGACAATGTCGGCTCTGCTGACAACATGGCCTGAAAGTCTGGATGTCAGGGTTATGAGCAGGAGGGCAAGGAACAGAAGGATAAAAAGTATGCCTGCGGCCTGGAGGCCCTTGAAGGGCAGAAAGAGCAGAGCTGACCAGAGGCTTATGATGCCAGATCTGAGTAAAGTCTTTATGATGGCGCTGTTCATATCTTCTCTTCAGATGCCTTCCCGAGAAGCCCGGCTGGTTTAACCAGGAGGATGATGATCAGGATGATAAAGGCATAGGCATCCTTGTACTCGCTCGAAATATAGGCCGCGCCGAGGCTTTCGATCAGGCCAAGCAGAATTCCTCCGAACATGGCGCCAGGAATATTGCCGATGCCGCCTAAAACCGCTGCGGTAAAGGCCTTGATGCCTGCAGAGTACCCGATGGAGTAGTTCACCAGCCCATAGTATGCTGAAACCATCATGCCTGCCACTGCAGCCAGTCCTGAACCGATAATAAACGTGATGGATATGATGTTGTCCGTATTGATGCCGACGAGAGCTGCCATATCTTTATCCTGGGCAACAGCGCGCATTGCCTTGCCTGTCTTTGTTCTGCTGATAAAGGCGTGAAGGAGCAGCATGATCAAACCCGAAACACTGATAATGGCTGCCTGAAGATAGGTGACCCGGGTGGCTGCAAAGGTGAAGCCTGCATTGCCTACGACCGAGGGGAATACCTTATCTGTGGCGCCCTGGGTGATCATTACATAGTTCTGAAGGAAGATCGAAACCCCGATTGCGCTTATTAGCAGGCTGAGCTTTGGGGCCTGCCTGAGCGGCTTGTATGCCAATTTCTCCATGGTAAAGCCGTAGGATGCGCAGAAGAGGACCGTGAGCATGAAGGTGATCACGAGAGATAGGGGCAGGCTGTATGCGGTCAGCCCGATCGCGGTAAAAAAGCCGAGAATGATGATGCCAAGATAGGCGCCGAGCATATAGATTTCGCCATGTGCAAAATTGATCAGTTCGAGAATGCCATAGACCATGGTATATCCCAGGGCAATGAGTGCATAAACACTGCCGAGCGTCAGGCCATTGATGATCTGCTGGAAGAACACAGGGAATATTACCAGAAAGTACGAAGATAGGGAAACGGTAGGGCAAGGGGAGTGAGCTGAAAACGGATCAGCTCTTTAGTATTCTGATGGTATCCCTCACGCGGGTTTCATAAAAGTCTTCGATCCTGGCAATCACCTCAGGATTTGTCTCGATCAGCTTTTCGATGTCCAGCCTGCCGATCTCATATACCTCGACCGGTCCGTCAGCAATTACTGCAGCGGTTCGAGGTCTGCCGGTCAGGAAGCCGACTTCGCCGAAAACATCTCTCTCTCTCTCTCTCTCTCTCTCTCTCTCTCTCTCTCTCTCATAGCCTGTCTCTGCTTCCAATCTTTCCTGGTCGCTATTATGCACTCGGGGCCATCTGGTTTTGTATTGTCCAGGTTCGTCTCCGCGCCTGCCTTTGCCATAACGTTTATCTTCTTCTGCATCTTTGGCCTCGGCCTCGGCAAGCATCCTTTTTACTTCGCTCTCTATATGAGAGAGGCAGTCGTAAGCAGAAGAAGCAGATATTGGATCACTGCTGTCCGACACATTGTGAAAATGAGAAAATATGACTCATAACTTATTGAGTATATTAGGCCCTCAGCCTTGCAAGAAGTTGAAGTCGGTAACACTCTTATATCTCTGCAACCTCTCATCGGCAGAAGGTTTGCAATGAAATATCAATAAATGTGTCGGACACTACTGAACCTCGATAAGTGTTTGGTGCAGATCTTTCATCTGATGCCGTTATGGAAACCAAGTCGGAACTGATCTCAATCTTTACTGCACATTATGGATGATTTGACATTGAATCCGAGAGCCGTCGTTATTTCTCTTGACTATCGTGGGCCTTATAAGAGTTATACGCTAAATTTATCCTTGCATGCAAGCTACTCATGTAACATTCTCGCTTGCGAGCATAAGAAGATATCTAATCAGCCAGCAGAGGTCCACGGGCACGCCCGTGGGAATCTACGAAAACTGATTCTGCAAATATAAGCGCCACCCCGGTCATGAGAAAAGACATGGGTCTTTTTCGCTTTTTGGTGATATACCCAGACAACCACTTATCAAAAAAGAAATTATCAATAGCGCCCGCTACCAAGCCAATAATGGGATTCAATCCTGCAATAGTGGTAATTGCGAATCGTAATGTCCTGAGAGGGAGGGAATCTGCCAATGTACTTTTTCCAAGAACCTGAACATATGCTTTTTCTATATCACGAGCACTTTGTGGGTTGGCTTCTCTAAGCCACTTTCTAATCCGGCAGCAGAGTTCCACGGGCATGCCCGTGGGTATCTACACTGAGATGAAATTTTCTTCTGTATTTCTATAAGAACATCCCCTTTACGCCGGAATGTATCACACTGGTTTGCACGCGGTCAATATGATAAGCTTTAAAATCAGGGAGAAGATAATAAACCGCTTGACGCGACCCAGGAATATGTCAAATGCGCCGAAGAGTCCGCTGGATGCGCTCTACGCAGGCAATAAATCTTAGAACGTTAGCCCCTGTCTCTCCATCAGCATCTCGCCTAAATAGGAGCCGGGTTTAATCGATGCGTTTTTGATCAGTTCAACCTTATCCAGGTCATAGTGCTTTACGCAGGATGCGCAGATGTAGAAGTTGCAGTTAAAGTCCTCGATCAGTGTGTTCATGAGCTGATGGATGGGTGAGAACTCGTCTTTTTTCTGATACGTGAGCGTCTCGGCAAAACCCTTCTTGCCCAACAAAGCGCCGTTGTCCATGAGGAAGAAGTCCACCTCTGCATCAAAGGCCTTCATATTTGTGGCAAGCTGGAATGCGCCTGCCACAAGATCGGGTCTGTCGTATGATTGAGTGATGATAAATACGAATTTCTTCTTATCCATAATGTCTCCTGGTATAGAGGTGTAAAGTCAGTGATGAGAACATGCTGAACCGCTTGAATGACCTCCGCAAACATGCTCTAACGCAAAGGCGGAGAGACTGCCGGCAGAAAAAAGATCAAGGTTTTCACTTACAGTCCTTGCAGCTGCCTTGTAGACCTTGATGCCTGACTGATTAAGCTTCATAAGGGCGCCGCTGCCTATACCCCCGACAACAACGCAGTCAATGTTGTGGCCGCCTAAGGCCTTGATCGGACTGCAGGTGCCGTGGGCATGATGCTGGTCAGCATTGTCGATCACGCTCAGATCATTGGTATCCGTATCAATAAGTACAAATGAGGGGGCTGAGCCGAAGTGTCCGTAGACCTTGCTTTCAAGAGAGGGTGAGTCTTTTACCGGAAAACATACTTTCATGCGTCTTCTCCTTTTTTGCAAACGGTTTTGTCAAGGACCAGGGCCTTGCACTGTGTAAGAGCGCCAACTGTTTTCAAGCGTGCGCCGGCAAGAATTCGCTGTACCGTGCTTCGCGATACACCCATCTTATGGCCAGCATCTTCCTACGAAAGGCCGTCAACGTCGCAGAGCTTCAGGGCTTCAAGCTCGTCAGCATAGAGCATGATCTCTTCAATTTCCGAAAAGGACAGTCCGACCGGCTAAAATACCTTCCCTTGGAATCTGCAGCCGCAGGTCCTCGGTTTCTTATATCTGGGTGACATAAGGTGCGGTCGTTATATTGTGCATATGCACAATATAACATTTGACTGGAGGGAGCATCAACAGAAAGAGGAAAAGGTATCTCAACAGCATGAAACAAATTTAATTTGAGTTTTATGCCTGACTGTGCAATTATGAAATCATAGCGGATCCAGCGATCTTCAGGGTGTCGGCCTGTCTCGAAAATGAATTGAGGAGAACTGTGATACAATACTGCTTATGAGAATACTGCTGGTCGAAGATGAAAAAGGTGTAGCGAACTTTATCAAAAAAGGGCTCGAGGAAGAGCACTATACTATTGACCACGGTGTTGATGCGGAAGAGGGGCTCAGCCTTGTTTCCGTCAACGAGTATGACATGATTATCCTTGACATTATGCTCCCTAACATGAGCGGCATTGAACTCTGCAGGGAGATCAGGAGGAAAGGCATTCAGTCGCCTATCATGATGCTTACGGCGCGTGACACGATCGATGATAAGGTTGCCGGTCTTGACAGCGGAGCTGATGATTACCTGACCAAACCCTTTTCCTTTGATGAATTTCTTGCGCGGGTGCGGGCTCTGCTTCGTCGTAAGCAAGATAAGGTGACTGAGCTCATCTGCGGGGAACTGAAGATCGACGCCCTTGGGCACCGGGTATTTGTCAGCGGCAGGGAGATCCTGCTCAGACCGAAGGAATATGCCATTCTCGTCTATCTTATCAGAAACAGAGGGCGTGTGCTTTCGCGTACGCAGATCCTTGAAAATATCTGGGGATATGATTTCAATCCGAATACAAATATTGTTGATGTGCATATCAAGTCACTCAGGGAGAGACTTGACGAAGCAAATATCCTGAACCTCATACGAAGTGTACGAGGTGTCGGATATATGATTGGCAACTGAGCTTCGCCGGGTATCTCCGATGATTCTTCCCACGAAAAAACGGCTCGCGATAGTCTTTACATCCGTCATCCTGATCTTTAATGCCATCATCCTGATCATCAGCTATGTCTTCCTTCATCAGAGCATTATGAGCGAGGC
>Ga0316621_10000093_pt1 | contig 13030 bp, 10 predicted proteins | sample OWC_Aug_OW2_C1_D_2_FD_207664 | JGI IMG/M metagenome (GOLD analysis project Ga0316621, IMG submission 207664) | Wetland soil microbial communities from Old Woman Creek delta, Ohio, United States - OWC_Aug_OW2_C1_D1_C | ecosystem: Environmental > Terrestrial > Soil > Wetlands | place: USA: Ohio... | reverse complement strand
GTGCGCGTTGCGTCACCCTGCGAATTCGCCACTCACAGGACGGGAACGGCGTGCGGTTGGGTGTAAAGCAAGCGGGGCGGGCACGATTGCCCGCCCCGCGAGGTTGCGCACGGAATCACGGCGTGTGGTAGCCGTCACTCAGCGTTGCCAGGAACGTGACAAGAGCGGCTTCCTCTTTGTCGGTAAGTCCGAGGTTGCCGAGCAGGCGCGTTTCCATGTTGAGCGCGTTCTCCGGAAGTGGCCAGCAGCTGGCCGCCAGCGCCTCCGCTTCCCTGTAGTCGCCGGGGCAGACCGTGAGGACGTCGCGCGTGTTGTAGTAGTGCACGAAGCCTTGCAGGGTCTTGAAGTAGCCGTTGTGCCCGTAAGCTTTGACCGTGTCCGCGGGGGACCGCTGGTCAACGTTGCGCAGCGTCGGGACCTTGTGCTTGCCGAAGTTCTCCCGTGCCACAGCCGCATAGTCGGGACGGCTGCTCAGGAATCCACCCAAGCCATCGTCGATCCAGGCGGGGTTCACCAAGTAGAAAGGATTCTCAGGGTTCTTCGGCAGGCCAACGTTATCGTAAGAGTAGTCGGTGAACAGCGAGCGTTTGCCGCGGGGTGCAATTGTGTGGCACTTGCTGCACCTGGCCTTGCCGGAGAACAAGCTCAGCCCTTGTTGCTCTTGCTTTGTGAACTTCGTCTTGCCGTCCATCACGGCATCAAACTTCGAAGAAAACTGATTGACCTGCGTCGAGCCTTCAAAGGCCGCGACCGCATAGCCGACGCAGTCGTAGGACGGACCCACATACTGCGTATCCAGGTTGCAGGCATTCTCTCCGCAAACGTTTCTAAAGGTGTCTGCGTAGGTACTCGCGCAGATTCCTGCGATTACGTCGGCAGGGCTGTTCAGCGCCTGTTCAACGGGGTTCAGGAACGGGCCTTGTGCCTGCTCCGCCGTCGGGCTGCCGAGCTTCTCGCCCGTGGCACGACCGTCCCAGAAATTGCCCCCCATGAACGCGCCCGAAGTCATCCGGTGGAGGATCGGGCTTTGCGTCGCGTAGGCAGCGCTGGGCGGTTTGCGGTTGCCGAAACGGCCGGGAATAGAGCCCTCGTAGACAGCGCCATGACTGTTGATCGCGGAATCACCGCCGGTCCATCCGGCCAACGGAGAATGGCATGACGCGCACGACTGGTTAGAGTTAATGGAAAGGTTCTGGTCGAAGAAGATGCTCTTGCCGAGTTCTTCCTGAGGCGTCAGGGCCAACGCTGGCGACGCCCACAGGCACGCGGCAAGGAGTAATTGAAGAATGAAAGGCCGACTTGCCCTCATGGCACAGCTCCCTGAGCAATGCCGTCGGGCTCAGTCCCTTTCGAGCACCCGATGTCACCCGGCGCAACGCCCGACGGCCAAAGCCCTGGATGGTCTTTCTGTCGCGCCAGGACTCACCGGGGAGACTGCGCGCGGTCGTCTCGCGACACAATTCGCGCTTGTGCTTAGCCTGCGGGCTGCTCTCGGGCGACACGCGTCTTCCTCCGTCCACGCCTTCCGCGACAGGGGCGCCGGAGACGCGGAGCGGACTGAGCGTCCGATGTTATTGAAATGATCGAGGAGCCCGGCCAAGTTGCCGGGCTTCTTGTTTCTGGGGTTGCGTTGCGAATGGTGATCTCGACCCGATCTTCGGATCAGTTTGGACCCGGACTAAATGCGGGCTTGCTGTTGAACATAAACAATTTGCTCTGCGGAATCGAGGCGGCATCGACAGTGTCCGTCAGCTCCTTCGTGGGATACAGATTTCTCCCGATGGCTTTTGCCTTGTGAACGGCGCCTACTGAGCAAGTGCCCGGCGAATCGCCGGTTGCCCTCTGTGTACGACCACGAAGGACGCCGATGGTCGCCGGACTGAGTCCCCCCAGTCCAAATCAGTAGCGGGGCATACCATGAATAGTCGACTCGTATGGCTGGCCGCAGCTGCGGCCCTGTGCCTATTTGGGACCGCCAGTGCTCCACTGGCCTCGGACGGTGTCGGTAACAAGGCCGAGCCAGTTCGTCGCAATGACAACCTGCCCGACCCACTGACGACCAAGCAACTAAAGCTCAGGAAGATGGCTCTCGAGGCAAAGCTGGACGGTAAGGCCGTCGGTAAGACTGCCAAGGTGGCCAAGGGCCAGTACGTCGAGCTGGTGCGAGAGGGTGAGGGTGCCATCTGGACCGTGCTCGGTGAATTCGCCGATCTGCATCACAACACCCTGCCAGAGCCAGACCGGGCTGTGAATAACACCGACATCTGGGTGCCCGATTTCAGCCGGGCCCACTTCGTCGACATGCTCTTCGAAGAGGCGCCTGGCGCCAATTCGATGCGCAACTTCTACATCGAGCAATCCGCCAATCGATATGCAGTCTACGGTGATGTAACCGACTGGGTCCTGGTTCCAAATAACCACACCTACTATGACGACAGCCCGACCAGCAATGTCTGGTTCTTCCTGGAGGATTCAGTCAATGGCTGGTACGCGGCCCAGATCTCGGCAGGCAAGACTCCTGCCGAGATCAACGCGTACCTGGCGCAGTTCGATGTGTGGGATCGATACGACTACAACGGGAACGGCAATTTCAACGAGCCGGACGGCTACATCGACACCTTCCAGTCCGTCCACGCCGGATTGGGCGAGGAGGGCGGTGGGGCCCCGACGACCATCTGGAGTCATAGTTGGTACGCGCGCTACAACCTGATCGGAACCGCTGGCCCGGATTTCAATAAGTCCGGTGGTATCCAGATCGGTGGCAGCGACTACTGGGTCGGCAAGTACACCATCCAGCCCGAGAACGGCGGCGTGGGCGTGTTCGCCCACGAGTTTGGCCATGATCTCGGCCTGCCCGATCTCTATGACTATTACGGGGAGAACGGCACTGGCTTCTGGTCGCTGATGTCCTCCGGCTCCTGGCTCGATACTGGCATGGACACCATCGGCAACAAGCCGGGTCACATGGGAGCCTGGGAGAAGTTCCGGCTCGGCTGGTTGAACTATGAGGTGGCGCGTGCCGGCGAGTTGTCCGTGCACAAGCTGGGCCCGATGGAATACAACACCAAGCAGGCTCAGGGCCTCTTCGTGATCCTGCCGCAGAAAGCCGTGATGACGCCCATCGCCGACCCGTACGAAGGCAGCTACTTCTACTTCAGCGGTTCGGCCAACAACTTGAACAACCGGATGACCAAGGCATTCACCCTGGGTGCCGGCGCCACGTTGACCGCCAAGGTGAACTACGGCATCGAGGAAGGTTACGACTATGCCAACGTGATCGTCTCGACCGACGGTGGTGCCACCTGGACGACCGTATCCACCAACCTGTCGAACTCGATCGTGGAGCCGAACGGCATCGACGGCTTCTCGGGCGGCTGGGTGAATCTCACCGCCAGCCTCCCCGCCGGTAACGTCATGCTGGGCTTCCAGTACAAGAGTGACGGTGGCGTCAACTTTGACGGGTTCATGATCGACAACATCCAGGTTACAGGCTTCGCGCTTGACGGCGCCGAGACTGACGCAGGCTGGACGTTCGCCGGCTTCCGCGTGACGAACGGCATCGACGTAAAGCTCTTCAGCAACTACTACGTGGCCGAGTACCGCACGTACAAGGGCTACGACGGCACGCTCAAGGTCGGCCCGTACTACTTCGGCTACCTGGACAATCCGCTGCTGGGCCGTTGGGTCGACCACTTCGCATACCAGGACGGGCTGCTGATCCACTACTGGGACACGTCACAGGCGAACAACAACACGGGCCTGCATCCGGGGCAGGGTCTGCTGCTGCCGGTCGATGCCCATTTCCAGACGCTATATCGCGTGGACGGCGGTCGGTGGCGCAATCGCATCCAGACCTACGACTCCACGTTCACGCTGGCCCCCACGGACGGCATACCCAACATCCACCAGAACAGCGTCCCGTCGCCGGTTCCGGTTCTGCCGGCCGTCAGTGTGTTCGACGACCGCACGCAGCACTACGATGCCACGAACCCTCTCGGCAGCGTGATGCACCCGAACACAGGCACGCAGATCCGCATCAGGAGTATCAGCGCTCTTGATAGCTTCATGCAGATCGAGGTGCGTCCAGCCAAGTAGGCACGACGCATTCCTGTCCTCTGGAAACCCCGGATGGAGTCAACCATTCGGGGTTTTCAATTTGACTGCTGACTCGGCCTCGCGGGCCTGCTCGGTGACCGGTTCGGAAAGAGCTCGGTCGCGATGCGCCGACGCCCTTGTGCTTCTTGAGCTGGTGTTGTCAGGTTAAGTAGCCAAAAGCGCAGTCAGCGCGGAGGGAGCGATCGATTCGGCGAGCCCCTCGGGTGCGCGTCGGATCGATGCCGGGTGGCTTGCGTCACGAGTATCTGCCGGCGCCCGCGTCGGTGTGATCGAGTGATTGCGGAGCGCAGGCCCGGTCGGAGATCAATCGCGAACGATTCGCATCGAATCGCTGCCATTTCGTGCGCAGCGGAATCGGGCGCAAAATCGGCGGAAACGGGGGCACAGGGAACATGAGCCTCAGGGGAGTCTTGGCCGAACTGCGGCACCGCGGGGTGCTCAAGGTCGCGACGGTATACGCTGCGATCGGCTGGATTGCGCTGCAGGTCCTGAGCCTTCTGCTGCAGAACTTCGGCGCTCCGGACTGGGTCATCAAGGTCACTACCACGTTCGTCCTGATTGGATTCCCGGTCGCCTGCCTGATGGCCTGGGGTTTCGACATCACACCGGAAGGAGTCCGGCCGGTTCCCCTAACATTCAAGGGCTCCACGCCGCAGCCGACAAGCGCCGAGTTGAAGAGCGCCGCGTCTATCGAGGCAACCTTTCCACCGTCGATCGCCGTGCTCGCGTTCAACAATTTGAGCGGCGATCCCGAGCAGGGGTATTTCTCCGACGGCATCGCTGAGGACATCATCACCGATCTCTCGAAGTTGTCCGAATTGTGCGTGATCGCGCGCAACTCGAGCTTCACCTACAAAGGCAAAGTCGTCGATGCGAAGCAGGTCGGCCGCGAACTTGGTGTGCGCTACGTGCTCGAGGGTAGCGTGCGCAAGGCGGGCAACCGGGTACGCGTCACCAGCCAGCTCATCGACACGACGACCTGCGCGCATGTCTGGGCCGATCGCTTCGACCGCGATCTAAAAGACATCTTCGTCGTGCAGGACGAGATCACACTCGAGATCATAGAGGCACTCAGGATCAAGCTGAGCCCCGAGAAGCAGGCTCGGCTTGCTCAAAGAGGCAGGTTCGACGTCGAGGCCTGCAACCTGTTCCTGCGCGGCCGCGAACGAGCGTTACTGCTCACCGGGGCCGGCAACGTCGAAGCACGCAAGCTGCTCGAGGCCGCCATCGCGATCAGTCCAGAGTTCTCCTCGGCGCACGCCTGTATCGCCTTCACGCATGTGGACGACTACATCATGGGCCGAGGGGAAGAGCCGCAGCAGTCCCTGGAGGCCGGTTTGACCATTGCGCAGCACGCGTGCGCGATGGACGACGACGATGCTTATGCCCATGCCATCCATTCGCTCGCCCTGCTTTGGAGTCGGGAGCACGACAAGGCCCTGGCCGAGGTGCGGCGCTGCCTCGTCCAGGCGCCCAATTCGGCGGAAGGACATCTGCAGCTGTCGAACCTCCAATACTATTTGGGTGACATCGAAGGTGCGCTCAGGACGCTGGACGCCTATATGCAGCTCGATCCGCTGTATCCCGAGATCGCGCTCTATTTCCTGGCCGAGGCGCAAGCGGCCGCGGGACGCTTTGATGCGGCGGTGGCCACGCTGCTGCGGCGGCTCGAGCGCAATCCCAACTCCGAGACCTCGTACGCCCTGCTCGCGTCCTGCTACGGGCATCTCGGCAAGCTTGCCGAAGGCCGCGCGGCCTGGGCGGAGGTGCTGAGAATATCGCCGGGCTTCTCGTTGGAACGACGGCGGCGCGTCCTGCCATTCCGGACCCCCGAGATATTCGAGCGTCGCCTCGAGGGCCTGCGCATGGCAGGCGTGCCCATCTAGGGTGTGAACCTGTGCTCCGCAAATATTCGATCGGAGGTGAATTGACCCTGTGGATGGCGAATTCGTAGTGTGAGGCAATCCGCACGCGCCGTGCAGACTGGCACGTAACGGCGGTCATGGTACGGTTCGCCCGGTGGCGTCCGCACCGGCTACCGAAGCCTGGCGCGCCGCCGGCGGGCTCGTGAGGACTACAATTGCACCAGCACATCCGGTGGGGAGCGCCGTGGAGAGGCCGGGCAGAATATTCGCCGAATTGCGGCGCCGGAAAGTCATCCGCGTCGCGGCGGCCTACGGCGTCGTGGCTTGGCTCATTGTCCAGGTGGCCGAGGTTGCGTTTGAGCCGCTGCTGCTTCCGCATTGGGCGCTGACCCTGGTCGTGGCGCTGGCTATCCTGGGCTTCCCGATCGCGGTGGCGCTCGCGTGGGCGTTCGAAATCACGCCGGCCGGGGTCCGCAAGGAGTCAGCGGCACCCGAACCCTTGATGAGCCGCGCTCCTGCGGCGCACGCGTCGGCGATGGAGACGGCCGCGGAACCGCCGAAGGCCTCGGTCGCTGTGCTGCCTTTCGTGGACATGAGCGAGACACAGGACCAGGGTTATTTCTGCGACGGCGTCGCCGAGGAGATCCTCAACAGCCTGACTCACGTCCGCGGACTAAGCGTCGCCGCCAGGACGTCCTCGTTTCAGTTCAAAGGCCATGCCGGCAACATCGCCGACATCGCAGGCCGGCTCAACGTTGCTGCCGTGCTTGAGGGGAGCGTGCGGAAATCCGGCGACCGTCTGCGGGTGACCGCCCAGCTGGTGGCTGCGAAGGACGGCTTTCACCTGTGGTCGGAACGCTTCGACGTCGTCGCTGCCGACGTCTTTGCCGTCCAGGACCAGATCGCGGCAAGCATCGCCAGCGCGCTCCAGGTATCCCTGAATCCGCAAGACCGGGTGCTCATGCAGCGCGGCCAGACGCGGAGTCTCGAGGCCTACGACTACTACCTGCGAGGGCTGTCGTATTTCCATGCCTTCAGCTGGCGGACCCTGGAGTATTCACGGCAGATGTTTCTGAAGGCGATTGAGATCGATCCGGGTTTCGGTCGCGCCTGGGCAGGCCTCGCGTACGCAGCAGGCTATATTTATCTGTACCGCCAGAAGGACGAGACATACAGGCAGGAGGCCCTCGACGCGAGCGCCCGCGCGCTCGAGTGCTGCGATACGGCTGAGGGACACACTGCTCGCGGCGTGGCTCTCTGGCTGAGCAGGGACTACGAGGCCGCCGATGCCGAGTTCCGCACGGCGCTCGAGCTCAATCCGGATTTGTACGAGGCACTTTGGTTGTATGGGCGGCTAGCGCATGAGCGCGGCGACTACCCGAAGGCCGCGGAGTTGTGGCAGCGTGCCGCAACCGTAAACAGCGCGGATTACCAGGCGGCGATGCTGTTGCCACAGGCGTTCATCGCAATGCAACAGCCTGGCAAGGCGCGCGAGTGGGAGGAACTTGCACTGGCGCGGGCCCTGCGCCATCTGGACCTGCATCCTGATGATGTTCGGGCGCTCTATTTGTCGGCGGTCACATACGCCGAACTGGGCCAATCCGACCAGGCGCGCAAAGCTGCGGAACGGGCGCTTCAGCTCGAGCCGGAGGACGGCATCGTGGCCTACAACCTCGCCTGCATGTACGCCACGCTCGACGAACCGGACGCGGCGGTCGATTTGCTTGAGCGAGCGATGCTCGGCGGCAGGATCAACTCGGCCTGGCTCGAGCACGACGCGACGCTGTCGCCACTAAAGGGCCATCCGCGCTTCGAAGCGCTCCTGGGGCGCCTGAAGGGTTAGCGACGTTTCGGGCCGGCTCGGATCCCGGACGCACCAGAACCCGTCTGCGACACCACTCAGCCGCCGTCGAATCGGCGAGCGCCGCGGGGTGCGCGCCGGATAGGTGCTGGGCGGTTTGCATCACGAGTATCTGCTGGTGCTCGCGTCGGCGTGATCGGGTAATTGCGGAGCACAGCCCGACGCGTCAGGTGAAGAGAGCGCTGCGGCACTTCTCGCGGCCGGCACCCAGTTTGCCGAGCACCAGTTCTTGGGCCTCCATTCACCAGCCCGTGTACTTCTCCACGCGAGTCGCGACCGCTCTCGAAGCCGCTTGGCGCGTACCTCGGCGTCCTGGATGTCACGCCCTGGTCGAGGCTACGCTGCCCTGTGGCCTCCCGAAATCGTTGCGAACACTTCGCATTCGGCTGCTATGAACCCCTCTGACGGGCAATGTCGCTACACTCGGAACCCGAGGGAGCACGGACGTGACCGAGCCGACCGAACAGGGGGGTGAGAACCTCTGGACCCGACTGCGCCGCCGCAAAGTGGTGCAATGGGGCATTGCCTACGCTGCCGCGGCCTGGACGCTGCTGCAGGTCATCGAGTACCTCGGCGAGACGTATTCGTGGCCGCCGGCGATCCGCCAGATTGTTACACCTGCGCTGGCACTCGGGTCCCTTCTGGTTCTTGTCCTCGCCTGGTACCACGGCGACAAGGGCGAGCAGAACGTCTCGCGTCCCGAGCTTGCGATTCTCGCGATACTCGTCGTTGTGGTGGGCGGCACGCTATGGTGGTACGCCTCACGCCTCGACCAGAGTGCCTGGGTCGTCGACACCCGCGTGCGGAACACAGAGCACGCCTTGCGTCCTGATGCCGCGTCCATCGCCGTGCTGCCGTTCGTGGACATGAGTCCCGGCAAGGACCAGGAGTACTTCGCCGACGGGATGTCGGAGGAATTGCTCAACCTCCTGGCTCAGCTGCCGAAGTTGCACGTGATCGCCCGCACGTCGTCATTCTCGTTCAAGGGCAAGGAGGCGGACGTCGCGACCATCGCGAGGACGCTGAATGTCGCCCACCTGCTCGAGGGCAGCGTGCGCAAGTCGGGCGACACGGTGAGGATCACGGCGCAGCTCATCCGCGCGTCGGACAGCTCGCACCTGTGGTCGCAGACCTACGACCGCAAGCTCACCGACGTGTTCAAGGTACAGGACGAAATCGCCAGGGCCGTGGTCGCGGCGCTGCAGGTGAAATTGCTGCCGGCGGAGCGGGAACGGCTTGCCGCTGCGCCGACGGTCAATGTAGAGGCGTACGACGCGTATCTGAAGGGCCTGTACCACTGGTACAAGCTGTCGCCCGTAGGGCTCGACGCGGCTGAGCACTATTTCGAGCTGGCGTTGAGCAAGGACCCCGACTACGCGCGCGCCTACGCCGGGATCGGACTGCTCTGGATGGGGCGGGCGCAGATGGGCTTCGTGCCCCCGAAGGATGCCGCTCCCAAGGCTAATGCGGCCGCGGTCAGGGCCGTCGAGCTTGACGACGCACTCCCCGATGCGCATTACGCTCTGGCCGTTGTCTCCACGTGGGCGAACCGGGACTGGCCGACGGCCGAGCGCGAGTTCCGGAGAGCCATCGAACTCAATCCCGGTTTCGCGGATGCGCGCATCTACTATTCCCACTTCCTGAGCATCATGCGCCGCTCCGACGAAGCCATGGCAGAAGCCAGGCGCGCGCTGGAACTCGACCCGTTCAATGGGCTCTTCCATGCGCTGTATGGTGTGGACCTGGTTTTCGTACACCAGTACGACGCCGCAATTGCGGAGTTCAACAGGACGCTCAGCGCGGACCCGGGTTCGGCTTTTGCACTCGGACTGTTGTTCTCCGCACATCATCACAAGGGAAACAACGTGCGGGCACTGGACTTCCTGAAGCGCTACGCGAGCGCAGCGGGCTATGTTGAAGTGACGCAATTTCTGGCGCAAAACGCGATGGGCGCGCACTACAGCGAGACGATAAACGGGGCCGCGGAGGCGCTCGAGACGCGGTCCCGGACGACGTTCGTGCTGCCAACCGAGATTGCGAACTGGTATTGCTACGCCGGCGACGGGGAGCGGTGCCTGTACTGGTTGGAACGGGCGTACGAGGTCCGGGACCCCAATTTGCCTTATCTCTGGTATCCGGACTATGACTCGGTACGCAGCGACCCGCGCTTTCGTGATCTGCTGAAGCGGATGAAGCTGCCCGTGAAATGAGGGAGCAGGGACGTGACCGACGCGCCGACCGAGCGTGAGGACGTGGGGTGTGCTCCGCAAAAATTGGATCCGGGACGAACTGACTCCGTCGCGGGACCATCGCCGAGCTGTGGCGTGATCGTGGCGTGATCGTGTTAGCTCGAATCATCCTTCGACTATGACCGGGCGCCGACGATTGACTGCATGGCAGGCCGAACCGGCGTCGCAGTTTGACCGGGCCGCGCCCGAGAGGCTCGGAGAATCAGGTCGCGTTCAGGTAGATTTGCGCGATGGGTCACGAAGATCGGGACTGGTACAGGGAGGATCGCAAGCGACGCGACGATCTCGTCGTGGGCAACAAGCGTCGGCGGCGGTGGCCGTATCGTCTGCGGCCCGGCCTGCCGTGGTGGATCGCGGAGTCGCTGCGGATCGCGTTCTTCATGCTGCCGATCGTGCTGGCGTATTACGCCTGGAGGTACTTCCAATGATCGCTCCTGGCCGGGGGGGCGCTCACGCCTTGCCACTCAAGGACTCCGGCAGCACCTCGCTCCAGTTCTAAATAAGGTCGAAAAATCGAGGTGACGTCAGATTGCCCGTTTGCCGCGGCGTCCGGCAGCAATTGGCGTTTGCCTCAAAGTAACGTAAACGTTACCATGCAGCAATGAAAATCCGGGTGGAAGAATACGTCCGTCCGGATGGATCGAGTCCTTACAGAGACTGGTTTGACGGTCTCGACGCGCAGGCAGCGGCGAAGCTCACGACCGCGAAGCTGCGCATGGAACTCGGCAATACTTCGAATGTGAAGTGGTTTGCAGGCATCGGCGAATACATCATCGACTGGGGCCCGGGTTATCGGATCTATCTGGCGAAAGACGGCGAATCGCTGATCGTGTTGTTTGGCGGTGACACCAAGCGCCGTCAGCAGGCGGACATCGAACGGGCCAAGGCGTTGCACGCCGAGTATAAGAAACGAAAGAGGTAAGGACCATGGCGCTTACTCGCGATTTCAAGAAAACCGTCGTCGCTCGAGTCGAGCGCGACCCCGCGTTCGCCAAGGCGCTCCTGGATGAGGCGGCAACGCTATTCCTGAGCGGCGAGCCGGAGACTGCGCGTCTCATTCTGCGCGATCTCGTGAATGCAACCATGGGCTTCGAACAACTGGCCAAGCTGACGGCCATGCCCAGCAAGAGCCTTCATCGAATGCTGTCGCCCAAGGGCAATCCGAGCATGGATAACCTGGCCGCAATCTTCAGCGCCCTGAGGAAGCGTCTCAAAGTGGGCATCAAGGCTCAGACGGTCGATTTGCGGAAAGTGGCGTAACGCGACCGTGGCGCTCTCGGAGTTTGAACTGGCGCGAGTACAGCGGGCCATGGCTGCCTTGATGCAGCAGCGTCGGCCTCCGCCGCAGGTCCGTCCGAAATTGGATCTCGGCTTCCGCGTCAAAGGGCAAAGCGTCGAGATTTTCGAGATCCGACCAGTCTGGCGCGGACCGGCCGACGAGAAACACGAATCGGCCGTGGCGAAGGCAACCTACGTGAGGACGCGCGGCGTCTGGCGAGTGTTCTGGCAACGTCGCGATCTGAAGTGGCACGGCTATGAACCCAGACCGGAGGTGAATTCGATCGATGAGTTCGCTTCACTGGTGGCGGAGGATGTGCATGCCTGCTTCTTCGGGTGAGCGGAAGAGTTCTGCGGTCGAGCACCGCCGTTAACCCGACAGGACTGAGCGGCCACGGTTCGGTCCTCGTTCGGTCGCGATGCGCCGACATGCTTGCGCTTCTTGAGCTTATGTCGCGGCTCGGTAGGTCAGCGCACCCGGGGTTCGGCATGGGCTCGGTTGAGGCGTCCGGTTCGGTCGGCGCGGAGACAACTCGTTCCGTTTCTTCGGCTTTCTCGCACCGAACCGGGCTCTCCGAGCTACTGAAAATCCGCGTGTCGATGGTTCGATTCCGACCCTGGCCACCACTTCCAAATTTGATTCGCAACGGGGTTTTGCCATCACCCGCGGACCATCCGTGGCCGTCGATAGCTGACCCGCGGACTATCGGGAAGTGGGTGGGTGGGGCGGCTCCCGGCACACGTCCGACTCCTCGCGAGTTCTTCGCACCCAGCGGCACTGGACTCCAGAGACCGGAACTGACATTACACTCGGACCCGAGGGGCCAAGTAAATGACCGACACGCCGACAGAGCGTGAGGAAGAGGGGGCGTGGGCAAGGCTGCGCCGGCGCAAGGTCGTGCAGTGGGGCTTGGCGTATGCGGCGGGCTATGGCGCTACCGCCGCGATTTCGATTTGGCCTTCGACTCGATCCGCAACGAACCCGAATTCAAGGCCATCTTCGCCGACATCGAGCGCGACATGGCACGGCAGCGCGCCGAGCTCGCGAAGCGACCGAAAGACGCACCGCTCGATTTGGATCCCTCACGTTGATACTCAACGGACAAAGCGGGTTGCATCCACGCCCGTCTCCAGGAGGAGTGAATCATGATCAAGGGGTACCGGTTCCTGGCGATCGCCGGGCTCTGGATGATGCAGGCGGCCTACGCGGATATCGGAACTGCGACCGGTGAGCAGCTCACTACGGGACCGGATGGACCCGGATCCGGGGTCAGCGTCAAGCGGGATCCCCAGGTGTGCGTGGATGAGGTCCTGAAGAGGCTGGGCATCGATCTCGGCATGAAGACCGACCCGGCGCTGCTCGCGAGCATCCTGAGAGAGGACATGTTTCTGGATGACTTCGCGCCCGCCAGGGCCCTGCTCGCCGGGAGCCTCGCCGAGCCCGTGCCCCTGCGTCCCATGCTCGAGCGGACACGTGCCGCCATCGTCTCCCGGCAGCCGGCCATGCGGGATTTCCTTTGTGCGGCGCTCGAACGAAATCTGATCCCGACGGTCTCGGACGAGAAGAGCAGGGCCATCATCAGCAGGTCGCTGCACCACGCCTTCCTGCTCGATGCGTTGACCGACGAGATCGTCGACAGCCTGTCGTTCATGATCGCAAT
>Ga0316621_10000092_pt1 | contig 13050 bp, 17 predicted proteins | sample OWC_Aug_OW2_C1_D_2_FD_207664 | JGI IMG/M metagenome (GOLD analysis project Ga0316621, IMG submission 207664) | Wetland soil microbial communities from Old Woman Creek delta, Ohio, United States - OWC_Aug_OW2_C1_D1_C | ecosystem: Environmental > Terrestrial > Soil > Wetlands | place: USA: Ohio... | reverse complement strand
TGAGTGCGATGAAGGAGCCCTCCGTGAGGTTGATGGTTTGTATTTTGCCTTCGATAAAGGTTCTCTCCCCAAAAACGTTGATCAGCCAGAATCCCTTGCCTTCCGCCTCGACTCTGGCAACGTCTTTCATGATCTCCAGTTGTTCATCGCCCGAGTCCATGTAAACAGTGCTCAAAAACATCTTTTCCTCCGGATTCATGATTCTGAGACGGTGATGGCCTGTTGTTCGCAGACTCCTGTGCAATTTTCGCAGCCCAGACAGTCTTCTCCGTTTACGACCACTGACTTTTCATTCTGAATTTCATACACCTCTACTGGAAAGATTTCCGCGCATTCGCCCCACCCGATGCATTTTCCTTCGTCCATCACAACCTGATAAACCATAGGTTATTGATCTCCTTCGTTCTTAAATCAATGCGCCTCGCCCGTTGCAGGCGCTAGCTCGCTAGCGTGATCCCCGGTGAACTCTAAATGGATGCATCGATTATCTCCAAGTGGGTCCAAATTATTTTGGAATATAGAGACTCCAAAAGGGTAGATGCGCGTCAGTCCATTCGTGTCTATGAATACCCTTGAGGCAAATCGACGCCATGTTTTGAGGACCTCGAGCAATTGACATGCCGAGCTTCCGTCAAAATCACCACCGAGCCTCAAATGGAGGTTCTCTGAGTTCTGGTGGACAGCGATCCGGAAATTTACCGCCATAGCACACCCCCTCTCCTGGAGGAAGTTGCCCCCAGGTCTCTTTTCTCGATTGCCCTCCCTCACGATTTACGGGACCCACCGTGCCCCAATTCCGTTCCTTCTTTTCTTCTTACCTTGCATTCGCCCCGGACATCAAAACCTCCATAGGCGCCTCCTGCAGCCTCTTTTGCCGAAGCCCATCCCTTTGCAACCTCCCAGCCCTCTCGTGCCAAAACCTCCGCGGGCAAACACCCGTAGAATCTCGATCAGGTCATCATCCCGATCTTCTCGATCATAAACACCCCTGGAGAAAGATTGCCGGAAGGAAAGGTCGTATTGCCGCCTTTTCTCTTCATCCCCAAGGACCTGATACGCCTCATTGATTTCTTTTAGGCGATTTTCACATACGGGATCGCCCTGGTTCCTATCAGGATGATATTGCAGCGCGAGGCTGCGATAGGCCTTTTTGATCTCTTCACCCGTGGTCTCACGGGCAAGTCCCATCACCTTGTAGTAGTCCGTCACGATGACAAAACCTCCAATAACTCAGCCCCTGGAACCCCGAAAAAGCTTGGGCGGGCATAAGGGGAATCATCGATACAAAGGAGGTTTGACGGTAATGCCATATAAAACCGCCAATTTTCTGCCCGCCCAAGCCGATCCCTGGAGGGGGTCGCGCCGGAAACTCGCGATAGAGTTTTCCTCGGTGCCGCCTCGATCACCGATGCATGGTACGGCTCATCCCTTCTCTATTCAGACGGCCGGGCATCCGACCATCACGAACCTTGGGTTCGACAGGGACTGTGCCAAATAGGCTTGCAACACGTCATCGGCATTTCCGCGGATGAAAGGGATTATTCGAATCCCGTAGCCCTCTATAAGGCTCCTGAAGAAGTCCGATACGGCGCCGCATATGAAAATCTTCGTGTTGAGGTCCGCCAGTCTTCTGGCTCGGTAAAACAGGGAGTCCTGTTGAAACCTCTCGTAACGGCGTCCCAGAATGCTTGTGTTCCCGATGTCCACCAAGAGCAACTGCCCGGCCGAATCGGCAACCGGAGAAACACGATTTTCCCATACGGCCAGAGCGAGCCTCACGGCATAAACCCCTCCCGTCGAGGGACAACAGCAAGACCTGTGCCAGCGCAGGAAGAGAGCCAACTCCCGGGCCAAAAAGCCGGATCTCTCCGAGTTGACTGGCGTTACAAGCGACGGAGTCGGAGGACAGAGGAATAACCAGGTCGCGTTCGTGCAACCCGATGGAGATCAGAAGTCGCACTCGTGCGATTCTAGACTCCAGAACCTCGTCTGTCCCTGTCGGGCGGCGTCAGGCGAAGGCTCTTCATCTTTCTGAAAAGGGTGCTCTTGTGAACCCCCAAGTCCCGGGCCGTGGCAAGCCGGTTGTACCGGTTGCGTTCGAGGGCATCCAGGATGACCCGGGCCTCCGTGGACTGAAGCGCGGCATCCATTCCGCGTTTTGCTGTGGGCTGAGGCATCGAACTGCTGAGGTTCTCAGGCAAACACGGGATATCGATCTGCCCTTCAGGACACAGCACAAAAGCATGTTCGAGGATGTTTTCCAGTTCCCTGATATTACCCTGGTAGTCGTGAAACATGAGAAGGGACAGGGCCTCCTGCGTGATCCCTGAGACCGTCTTGCCCTGAAGCCGGTTGAGCCTCCCGATGAAGTGCTTCACCAGCGTGGGAATATCTTCTTTGCGTTCCCGGAGAGGAGGCAGGTCCAGGTGAATCACGTTGACACGGTAAAACAGATCCCGGCGAAACCCCCCTTTTTCTACAAGCTCCGTCAGGTTCCTGTTTGTGGCGGCAATGATTCGTACATTGGCCTTGAGAGGCTCCGTGGCCCCTAGTGGCTGATAGGTGCGGTCCTGAAGCACCCGCAGCAACCTGACCTGAAAGGCGGAACTGAGATCGCCGATTTCGTCAAGCAGAAGGGTTCCGCCTTCAGCAGTTGCAAAATATCCCGGTTTGTCCTTCGTGGCATCGGTGAACGCGCCTTTCCTGTATCCGAAAAGCTCGGATTCGAGCAGGGTATCCGGAAAAGCACCGCAATTGACCGCGATAAAGGGTTTGTCCCGCCTTGCGCTGAGGTCGTGGATCGCTCTGGCCATAAGCTCTTTGCCGGTCCCGGTTTCGCCCTGAATGAGGACGGTGCTGTCACTCTCCGCCACCTGGGGAAGAATTCTGAAGATCTTGTGCATGGCCGGATTGCGGCTGATGATGTCCCCCACCTGAAAGCGTGCCTCCAGCTCCTTGCGCAACTCCTCCACCACACTCATATCGCGAAAGGTCTCAACCCCGCCTAGGATTTGACCGTCCAGGTCTTTGAGGAGCGAGGTGGAAACCACGACGGGAATGCGGCGGCCTCCTTCCGTGAGGAGATAGGTCGAGGTGTCCAGGAAAGACTTGCCGTGTTTCATGGTGCGCTTCAGTGCACAGTCCTTTTCACACATGTTGGAGCGCAGGATCTCCCAGCAGTACTTTCCAATGGCGCGATCCCGTGGGATGTCCGTGATTCTTTCTGCGGCGCGGTTAAACGAGGTGATGTGCCACTTGTGATCCACGGTGAAGACCCCGTCCGAAATGCTCTCCAGGATGATCTCCGTCACGTGGTCAGGGATTTGGTGAACTTTGCTTCCTTTCATCTTTCTCAATAATCGACCGAAGGAAGAAGTTGAAGTCTATTCTCGCGTCATCGCGGCTCCACATTTAGGACATCGCTGCTCATAGCAAGGCGTTCCCATTTGGTGGGGCGCTTTTTCCCCGCACTTGGAGCAGACGCAGTTGCCGCCAGGGCCTGCCGCAAAACCTCCGCCCCGGCCTCCACCGCGACCTCGTCCCGCGCCTCCGCCTGTTCCGGGACCTTGTCCCCTTGGTCCTGTTCCGTCTCCTCGTGGCATAGTCGTTACCTCCTTTGTCTTCTTTTTTTGATAGAGACCCCATGATTGGGGCCGTCACCCATCCATTCCAAAAAATTGAAAGATCAATGCAGCGGCCGACATGGGGTTATCCCTTCACCATGGTGAGTTTCTTCGTCCCTTTGATTTGCCTGAAATTCGCGCCCTGGCTCACGCATCGCATGGCCAGGTCCGCGTCAATCACTCTTGTCCCCGATAGAGCGTGCACGCCGTAATCGAAGAGCACAGGGGAAAGAGGAACCGTATCCCCCAGCATGATCACAAATGCGCCTGGGTTACAGATCTCAAGCAAATGAGGCAAGGTATGGTTGGTCAAGGAAGTTCCCGTAATCGCAACCACGTCTGCCTGGGGGATGAGACGATCGGCTTCGGCTTCATGGAAGTCGCCTTCCCTCGGATTTTTCTCAATCACCCAGAGGGCCTTGGCCTTTTCCCGGACTCTGGGAAGGAAGGGAAAATGCCCCACAATGGCTACTTTCTTCCCTTCTGCCTTCTCCAGAATAACCTCTGCAGCGTTGATCTCCGTGCAGGCTTCAATGTCCACTTCAAGAAGCGAATTAATCGTGGCCATGCCGATGGCTGCCTCGAGGAGGCTATCCGAGTAAACCATCAGAGCAAGATCCCTGGAGGGTTTATCCAGCAGAAACCCGGGCTCCTTCACCAGAGGGCCTTCCTGCTTGAGCGCATCGCGAGGCAGGGTTGCGGCAAGGCCGCAATACCTTGTGAGAACCCCGGTGTGAAAAACGCCCTGGCGGATGTCTATGACAGGGGCGTCGAAATTGAGAGTCGAAATAAGGTCGTCAATGATTTTCATGGCATCTGTCCTTCATCTCTTTTGATAAGTCCCTTGCCTTTCCGCACCGAGTACCCTATAAAAATCTCCGGAACAAAAGTTTTCTTTCACATCCTTGGCGCTGCGTGTACGATGAGAATTGAAGAGATCATCAAAAAATCCCATAAGGGAGAGCCCTTTTCAAAAGACGAACTGGTGCAGATGCTCAGTTATCCTCCGGGTTCAGCGGATTCCTATCTGCTGATGGCTGAAGCAAACCGGATTTCCAAAGAACTCACCGCTAACCAGGCGGAAATCCACGCGCAGTTCGCATTGAACCTAGCCCCTTGTTCGCGCAACTGTGCCTTCTGTTCGTTTGCACAAAAGAACAAAATCTTTAAGAAAGAAACGCGGATCTCAGTGGAACAGGCCGTCCATCTCGCAAAGCGGTTCGAAAAGGATGGAGCCAATGCAGTCTATGTGATGACCACGGCCACCTATCCCTTTGAGCTCTTCTTGGAGATGTCCCGCGAAATTCGCCGCAGCCTTCGGCCGGAGACCACTCTTGTCGCCAATATCGGTGACCAATCCCTCGCAAACGCCCAAAAGGTTAAAGACGCAGGATATGAGGGTGTCTACCATGCCTTGCGCCTGCGGGAGGGGACAGACACCTCGATTTCGCCGAAAACCCGAGAACGAAGCATCCGCAACTTCCTGGATGCCGGTTTGGGTGTGGGAACCTGCGTTGAACCCATAGGCCCAGAACACAGCGACAAGGAGATTGCTGAAATGGTGCTGTTTACAGGCTCCTTCAATCCCTCTTACAGCGGCGCGGCAAGGCGAATTCCCATTCCGGGGACGGAACTGGCCAGGCTCGGGATGATCAGCGAACTTCGAATGGCTCAAATCGTCGCAGCCACCCGGCTGGGTGTCCCCAGAACGGTCATCGGGAACTGTACTCACGAACCTTGCACTCTCGGAGCCATGGCCGGAGCGAACCTCTTCTGGGCCGAAATGGGAGCGAACCCGAGAGACACCGCGGAAAAAACCGAAGAAGGCCGGGGCGGAAGCGTGAAGAGTTGCAAGGAGCTGTTCTGGGAGGCCGGCTGGTCTGCGTGGGACGGGCCTTCCCGATATTATCCCCCGCCGTTGGCATCTTAATCGTAACTCGCCCGGGTCGCTTCATCCGCCATGGTCGGTGCGATCAGTGGCTTCCACGTTGAGTTTTCCCACGTCCCAAGACGGGTGTGCAGATCCAGATATTTCTTGGGTATGGGATGTGTGCCCACAACGACCCTGATCCCATAGCGTTTTTCAAGAAAGGCTTTGAAGATATCGATATGGGGACAGGGGGGATAGCCAACGACCATGCCGGTGGCCAGGTGAATCACTTGCGCGCCGTTCTTCACCATTTCTTCGCCCGCATATTCTATGTTGCCGCCGGGACAGCCATCACAAGTCGTAAAACCGACCAACTCCACTTCGGTGTCCAAGTATAGGCTGAAAGCCCCTTCCTTGTTCTTCATCGCTCGGAGACACTTCCCACCCGCACAGCGACGGTATCGGTCGCAGATGATGATTCCAATCTTGGTCTTCGAATTCCTTTCGACTCCTTTCAATTCTTGGTGGATCCATGGTCACGGCATTGCGAAAAACCCATGAGTCTGGCTTTTCGCTTGTTTGTCCCGTTTGCCACCGCTAGGCCAAGCGCAGACAGCCCCTTGTGCCCGGTCTAATGAGTTGACAAAGGACGCTACTGCAGACGGCTATCTTCGCTGTCGGCCACATAATAGAGCAGAGAGTTCGCCACCTGTGCCCGGATTCGTTTATCCCTCAGGAGCTTTCCGAGATATTTGGAGACCTCGTTCGGATGCATGCTGAAGGTCTCGGCAATCTCATGGTCGGTACACGGTCGCCGCTGCAACATGGAATAAATCTCTTCCTGCGCGGCGTACATCTCCACTCTCTGTTTCGCTTTAAAGTCTGCAATCACCTCCGCTTGAGGGGCAAAAAGAGAGCACAGGGACTCGAGGCGTTCTTTGGAAACGGGCACTGCAAAGTCCTTGGAGGGAGGCCGTACCGAGGTATTGAGATGAATGCGGTGCGGCCCGATCTCTTTGGCCAAAGCCGCGATCTTCGCGACATCCGGAGGGAGTGAGTTCATGCCCGCAACCAGAAAAACCTCCAACCACAACTGTCCTTTGTGGCGAGCGCGAAAGGCTTTCTGGCCTTCAACCACCTGATGGAAGGAAAGCTCAGGGTGGGGCCGGTTCATCCACCCAAAAGAGGCCTGGTCCCAAGCGCTCAGGGAAGTCTTGATGATATGGGCGTGAGAGGCGGCCTCTTGAACCTCCGGCAGATGAAGCAGGGTGCCATTGGTCAAAAGCACTGCCGGAATAGAGCTGTGCGATCGGACGAACCGGAGCACTTCCCCGAAACCCGAATGAAGGGTCGGTTCTCCTGAACCTGAAAGAGTGATGTAATCGGCCTTGCCGTTCTCTTTGATCCACGCCTCAAGCTCGGCGATCACTGCCTCCACAGGCACGTATTCCTCGCGAGCCAGGGTTTTATGGGTGGTCTGTCCAAGCTGGCAGAACACGCAGTCCAGGGTGCATGTCTTGCGAGGTGTAAGATCGACTCCCAGGGATCGTCCGAAACGACGAGACGGCACAGGTCCGAAGAGATAACGGAACGTTTGCATGATAGACGTAAGCCTCTTCTATTTCTTTCCGCGCTGTTTCCTCATGTAATCATCAAGGGCTGCCTGAAGGGTATCCGCAGCGAGGAAGGCGCAGTGCCGATCTTCCTCGGGAAGGCCGCCCAGGGTTTCGAGAACGGTTTCGTCCGAAATCTCAGCCACTTCATCGGGGGTTTTTCCAAGGGCAAGCTCTGCAGCAAAAGAACCGCAAACCAGACTGGACCCGCAGCCGTCTGTGCGAAAGGTGGCTTCTTTGACTTTGTCCTCTTCAAACCTCAAAAAGATCTCTATCCTGTCCCCGCACGAACCGGCGACATGGCCGTATCCGTCCGGATGGTCCATGACTCCCGTGTACTGGGGCCTTAGCCACCTCTCATAGGCCACCTGCCCTAGGCTTGCCTCGTCTCCTCATTGATCTGGTGCTGTATTTCCTGGATGAAATCATCGAGTGAGTCTGTCATGCTTTCTCCCCTCAGTTCCCGTCTTCACACCGCTGATATCCGTCCCTAGGAGGATGGTGAAGCAAGGGGTGTGCCATGGTGACGATTTAGTCACATCGGAGATCCCAAAGGCTTGAGTTATCGGGTAGTTGGTACGGAAAGCCCATCCGAGAAAATGTTCCCACGCCGCTTTGGAGTTATGCACGTTTGCAATGATTGGTGGATGTCATGCAAAACTGAAAAACGGCGGAAATCATCGAGCATCCATTTCCTGGGGTCAATCCGAGGACTCCACTCTCTCATGAAATTCGTTTTACGAAAATCTGTGCCTTCTTCGGAACCTCCCAGGGCGAACAGGGATCCGGATTGTTTGCGGTTTCCATTTCAAAAACTCAAATTATGACATTGCTCCAAACATAAAAGCTGGAACAATAGCGAAAATTCCTCTAAGACATATCGACGATTTCAAATTGAGAAAGGTGGGCTCGAAGGGTGCCGGATTTGGGCCCAATTTATTGCAGTCTACCTGACTGCATGCATCAGCCTCACCCCGCGGTCATCAGATGAAGGGTGTCTCCATCATGAAGGGGCACGGCCATGCGCTCACCATAGGACAGATGGTTGGATTGGTTGACCACAACGCGCAATTCCATGTCGATCTCCCCCTTCTGATCCAAAATGGCCTTCTTCACGCCAGGGCCGTATTTTCGGATCAGTTCATTGGTAAAATCACTCAAGGTATTTCCGGGGAAATCAAAATCCAGGGCTTTTTTGTTATTGAGGATCTTGTAAAGAGGGGCTACGCCTTCAATCCGCAGATGAACTTTCATAGGATAGCCTCCCGATGGGAATGCATTGCGCGTCTAAATCAAAAAGATCCGGACCGCACCTTTACGCGCAAAGTATAGGGAAAAAACCAAATGCCGTCAACAAGAGGAGGCGGAAGGAAGGTCTCCAGTTACTCTTCCTCTCCCTCTTCTTCGTCAAAAACAATCTCATCCCTTTCGTACTGGGCATCCCGCAGAGCGTGGGCTTTTTCCACTTCCTCTTCGCTCCAGGGCTCCACGATGAGCGAATCAGCCACGAGTTCCCACAGGTACTTGGTCTCGATGTCCAGGCCGAATTCCTTGGTCAGGCCTTTCATGATCTGGTCGCGGCAGTTGTGGCAGGGCGCAATGACGAGCTTCGCGCCCGTGTCTTTGATCTGCTGCGCCTTGACCCTTCCGTAGTAAATTCTTTCGTCTGAGTAAGGCATGGCCCACGCGCCGCCGCCTGCGCCGCAACAGTAGTTGTTCATCCGGTTGGGATACATCTCCACATAATGCTCGCAGCACTGCTGGGTGATCCACCTCGGCTCTTCAAAGTAGCCGTGACCGAAAGCCTTTTGACTCTTCCTGCCATAGTTGCAGGGATCATGCACGGTTGTGAGTTCCTCGTGGATGGTTTTGTCCAGTTTGATTCTTCCCGTCTCGATGTATTCTTTCAGGAGATCGTGGACCGAGACGACTTTGTATTTCTTGAAAACTTCGGGATACCAGTTTTGCAGACCAAGCCTGGTCGCATAGTAGGCGTGCCCTCACTCCGGCAAAAGGAGTGTCTTGCACTCCAGCCTCTCCATGTGCTCGACGATGCGGCCCACAAGCGTCTTCATGGACTCGTCGTCCCCGGAGAATAGCCCCCAGTTCACCCCTTCCCAGTTGTACGAAGGTACGGTCCAATCCTCCTTGGCCGCATAGAAAATGCGCCACCAGAACTTCATGTCATCGGGCTCTCCAAAAGGCTCCTTGGAATTGATGGTGACGAGCACATTGGCGCCCTTCTTGTCCACAGGCACATAGAAGCCCGGAAAACCATCCGCTTCAAGCTCTTTGCCCAGGTCGGCAAGGAGAAAGAGAAAATCAGGCTTAGGGATGCCGAGGTTGTTTCCCCTCTGAAGATCCATGACCACGCCTTTGTGGATGGGGCCGGGGACCTTGTCTCTCTCGCGAAGGGTTCTGGCCCTTCGCATCATCTTGAGGATTTCCACGCCTTGGGGGCAGGCGTATTCGCAGCGGCCGCACAAGGTGCAGATCCAGGGAAACCTCGAATCAATGAGTTCCTGGTCTAATCCCAGAGCCGCCATGCGGACAGCTTTTCTGGGGTCCATGTTGTCCACGCCGGTCACCGGGCAACCGCTGGCGCAGGTGCCGCAGGTGAAACAGACATCCGCCCAGTCGGGTGACACTCTCAGTTTGCTTTCTTTTCGGTTAATGACTAAGGGTTCCATTCACTTTCTCCTTTTCATAAATACATCCTGTGCTTGCAAGCCCTCCACACCTTCCTCCTGCTGCGCTTCTTGAGGGCGTGCAGCGAAAACCGGATTCTTAACGGTTCAGGAATTCCTTGATCTTCGCGAGAAGTTTTTCTTTGTCCACGGGCTTTTCAAAAAAGGCGTCAGGGCTGAAATACTCTTGGTCCCTGTCCTTTTCATATCGGACACCAAGCTCTTCCGCCATACCCGAAATCCCGATAACGGGAGTGTTCTTGAGATCAGGGTCTGTTTTGATCCGCTTGCACACTTCAAAACCCGAATACAGGGTCTCCATCATCACGTCGAGCAGGACGAGGTCCGGATGCTCCCTCTGAGCTAATTCGACACCCTTTTTCCCGTCTTGTGCGGTCAGAGTGGTGAACCCGTTGCGCTTCAAGAACGTTTCAGTGGTGAAAAGGAAATCGGGGTTGTCATCGATGACGAGTATCTTTTTGGATCCCATGTTCTTTCCTCTCTTTTTTGAACACAAGCAATGAAAACCCTAATACTCAGATGGCATTTGTTTAAGTTGAGCCAGTGAGAAAACAGGCCCATCCTTGCACACGTACTGGTCTCCGATGTTGCAGCGACCGCAAATGCCGATGCCGCATTTCATGCGCATCTCCAGCGAGAGAATGATCCTGTCCGGCGGAAACCCCAGTTTCTCCAACACCGGTTGAGTGAACTTGATCATGATCGGCGGCCCGCACACAATGGCGATGGCATTGTCCGCGCTCTTGATTTTCTGCTCCGTAATCGTGGGCACAAATCCGGTGTTGTATTTCCAGCTCGGATCGTTCGTACTGTCCACGGTGATGTGCATGTGAATGTCGTCCCTCCGCTCCCAAGCAGCTAGCTCTTCCTTGTAAAGAAGCATTCCCGGGCTCCGGGCTCCGTACACGACTGTGATTTCCTTGAAGCGCGACCGGTTGTCCGGATGAAGCATGTAGACGATGCTGGAGCGAAGTGTGGTGAATGCAAAACCGCCACCCACGATGACCACATTCTTTCCCTCCATCTCCTCCCAGGGATACCAGTTTCCCAAAGGGCCGCGGATCCCCATCACTTCGCCCTCTTTCATGTTGTGAAGGTAAGTGGTCACCTGGCCGACCTTGTTCACGGTAAAGGTCACAAACCCTTTTTCAGTCGGGGAAGAAGCGATGCCGATGGGAATCTCTCCTTTCCCTGCGATGGAGAGCTCTGCAAACTGGCCCGGAGTAAAGGCGAACCTGCCTTCGTCCTCAGGATCAAGGAAGACGAACCTGAAGGTCTTGAGATTCTTGTCCTCGGTCTCTGTGACGATCTTGTCGATTCGGACCGGGTAAGGAAGATACGGATTTTGCATCAGACTCATACTCCTTGTCGAATTTGGAGCAATGGAGTAGCGGAGTAGCGGAGTGTTGGGTAGAGCCATTCAAGAAACCATCGATGACCTTCCATCACTCCAGTGCTCCATCACTCCACCACTCCAATCTTTCATTATCCATTCATCAATTCAGACACTTTTCGAATATCGATATTGACGGGGCAATGCTGCACGCATCGACCGCACCCGACGCATGCCGGCCCGTTCCCATACTTGTCTACGTAATATTTCAGCTTGTGCATAAACCGCTGCCGGACCCTCTGAAGCTTCTTGTCCCGGGGATTGTGGCCTGACCCGTGAAGGGTGAAGAGCGGGAACATGCAGGCATCCCAATTCCGGATCCTGTCCCCTTCTTTCCCGGCGACTTCGTCCTGGATGTCAAAGCACCAGCAGGTAGGACAGAGAAAGGTGCAGGTCCCGCAGTTGATGCATGCAAAAGAGACCCTTTCCCAGAAAGGGGCATTGAAAAGCTCATTGACCCCTTTCCCCCGGAGGTGATCCACGGGCACCTTGGAGGAGATTTTTTTCTCCGCCGCTCGGGGAAGGCTTAACGCCTTTTTGAGGAGAGCGTCGTCGGCCTCTGCTCCGAACTCGACCTTTCCCAGGAAAGCCTCGCCCTTGGAAGTGAGGCTTCTCACCAGGTAACGGTCGCCCAAGTCGATCATGAGCGCATCCAGGCCTTTCTCGCTGAACGGACCGTTTCCCACAGAGGTGCAGAAGCAGGAGGCACAAGGGTCGTTGCATCCGAAGCCGACAAGGGTGGTGGACTCCATGCGCCGGACCCACCACGGGTCTTGGAACTGAGGATTGTCGAAATTGATCCTCACCAGTTCAAAGGCAAAAGCGTCGCACGGCCTTATTCCCACGATCGCCTGCGGAGAAAAGTCCTTTGCCGCTTCCTTAACCACGTGTGCGTCCTCTTTGCTCTCGTCCAGAGTGTACTCGAACATCCGCTCTGACTGCGGAAGAATAACCGACTTCGGAGAAAGCCTGGTGTTCTGGAATTCAAAATTGGGTTTGCGGCCTGTTTCCAAAAGCCTGAAGTTGTGGAAGTCCCCTTCCTTCACAGGGACAAACACCTTGTAAGCGCTTTGCAACCCTATCAGTGCCTCAGTCCACTTTTCCTTGCTAAATGATTTCTTGAGCATAACGCGAATCCTTAGGAGTATTGGAGTGCTGGAGTGCTGGAGTAATGGTGAAATAAAGAAAAAGATAATACCCAGTAATCCTGTACAGCATCACTCCATTTATTTGACAAACTCGTTATAGTCGTCCACTCGGTAAACATCGAGAGGCGGCCGCTGATCCATGCGGGTCCCTGCCTCCCAGCCGAAGAGCTCAAAAGCATCCTTGTTCAGCTTCTTGGTGAACTGCCTCATGGAGATCCCCACGGGGCAAACCCTCTCACAAGCACCGCAGTCCGTGCACCTCCCGGCACAATGATAAGCCCGCAAAAAATGAAAGGTCATGGTATCCACGGGATCCGTGCTTTTCCCTACCCACTGGGGCCGCGACTCATCGACGAAGCAAGTGGGGCAGTAGCAGAGCGGGCAAACGTTTCGGCATGCGTAGCACCGTAGGCAGGATGAAATAAGCTGGCTGAAAAACTTCCGCTTTTCTTCGGGGCTCTTCTTTTCCAAGACCTCAATGTCTTTGAAGGGGTTGACGCCCTCCTGTTCAGGAACCGGGTCAGCGACCATCTCGTCGTATTCGACGGGATTGCGATGAAGGCAAGTGGCGCAATTGGTCCTCAAGAAATCCTTTTTCTTAAAGGTCTCCTGAAAACCGTTTCCGCTCACCGTGAAGGAGTCATTGGTTTCAGTGACATCGAGAATCTCCTTGTTCCCCATCGTTCTCTTCACCG
>Ga0316621_10000091_pt1 | contig 13070 bp, 10 predicted proteins | sample OWC_Aug_OW2_C1_D_2_FD_207664 | JGI IMG/M metagenome (GOLD analysis project Ga0316621, IMG submission 207664) | Wetland soil microbial communities from Old Woman Creek delta, Ohio, United States - OWC_Aug_OW2_C1_D1_C | ecosystem: Environmental > Terrestrial > Soil > Wetlands | place: USA: Ohio... | reverse complement strand
GCCCCACCTCCTTCTCGATGTCGGCCTCGATATTGTAGCCGAGCCCCTGCTCAAAGGCGTCGATGGCCTTGAAGGGCGCAAGGTAACCCTTTGCCTTCTGATAGGTCATGAACTTGGCATACCCGAGCAACGCGGTTTTTTCAGCGGCGCTCGGAATACGGTGAATGACGTTGCGGGTCATCCGCATTTTGAGATTCAGCTCCCCTTTGACAAACCTTCGGGCCGCCTTCAACGCGGCATCCAGAAGTTTTTCGGCCGGCACCACTTCATCGACAAGGGCTCTCTGCAAAGCCGTCTCGGCTTTGACGGACTTGCCCGTGGTGATCATTTCCAGGGCATTGGGAAGCCCGATGAGCCGGGGCAGTCGCTGCGTGCCACCGGCTCCAGGAATGAGCCCGATCTGGACTTCAGGCTGCCCAAGGTCGACGCCCTGTGCGGCAACCCGATAGTGGCACGCCATAGCCGTCTCCAGCCCCCCTCCCAGGCAGTTGCCGTTGATGGCGGCGATGAAAGGCTTTGGGCCGGCTTCGATGCTGTTGAGAAACCGGGCGCCCATGAGAGCCTTCTGGAAAATGTCCTCCCGCTTCTTCACGAGCTTGAGCTGGGTAATGTCGGCGCCGGCGATGAAATTCTTTCCGACTCCTGTCAGGACAATGGCTTTCACCTGAGCATCCTGATAAGCCTCTCCGACGGCGTCTCTGAAGTCCGTCATCAATTGCAGCGACATCTGGTTCACCGGCGGATTGGTGAGGGTCAGCACAGCCACGTTGTCCTTCAGGTCTACCTTGATGGTCTGATAGTCTGTCCTCATAACACCATTCTCCTTCTGCATAAATCCGCTCTTAACACCCTTTCCCGATCAAGCAGCCGATATTTCTGAATTGACTAAATATCGAATGTCGAACAAGGAATTTCGAATAATGAAGTCCAATCTCTTCGATTCTCTCCTTCGGTATTCTTCATTCGTTATTCGATATTCTGCGGTTCTCTTTTGAGGTTCTACGCAAGTTGCGAAGAGACAGAGTCAGATTAGCGGTCCAAAAGATACATTCGATAAGCAAGACCGTATAATTATGTGGAGCTTTACTCCATACTATATATTTAAGTCAATAAGATTTTGTGTTTTTTCTTGACACAGGATGGAGTGTCTTCTATACATACGGCAGATGGAATTCAGTCCTTTCTTCCATCTTGCCCTGCCTGAGGTCAGCAAAGCAAAAATGAAGATCAGTGAACTCTCAAGGCGTACGAATGTCCCGAAAGAGACGATCCATTATTATGTGCGCGAGGGTTTTATTCCACGACCAAGAAAAAAAGGGAAGAACGTATCCGATTACGACGAGAGCTTTGTCGAACGCATCTTCCTGATCAAGCAGATCCAGGATCACTTTTTTCTTCCCTTGTCTCTCATCAAGCAAATCATGAAGCGACAGGACAAGTCCTCTGAGCTCAAAGCCCTGCTGAAACTGAGAATGGGCTATTTCAATCCGCTGGATCAACTTCTCGAGAAGGAAGTGGTGGGAGCGCAAGCCTTTGCAAAGACCACGGGGATGGGCAAGAAATGGATTTCGAAATTCGAAGAATGGGGGGCCATCACTCCGGAAACCTACGATGGAAAGAGGATTTATTCCCAGGATGACGTGATCATCGGGAAACTGCTGGTCGATCTGGACCGCGTGGGCTTTGGCCCTAAAGACGGATTTGATCCAGGCAATGTGAGGCGCTACATCGAGATCTACGGGAAGATTGTGCGATTGGCCCGTGAGGATATTCTGGACTCCAATCTGGACCAATTGACCGCTGAGGAAAACCAGGCCAGGAGGATTCGGGGCAGGGAACTCATGGGAGTTTTTTTCTATCATCTTTACCGGAAGCTGTCCAAACAAGAGGGGAGTAACAAGGAGGCAAGGCGGACAAAGAAAGCGAAGGCCCTGTCCGGTGATCCTCCGATTCGTATGGGCTTTAAGTTAAACCCTAACCCCAAAGCTGACGAAAGGAGAAAAAGTCTATGAAAAGGTTAAAGGCTGGATGGATGATGTTGGCGGCACTCTGCCTTGTTCTGGCCATAGGTCTACCTTGCTGGGCAGCGGACGTGATTAAGATCGGTGTCATCGGCCCCATGAATTTCACGCAGGGCCAAGGGCACTGGAACGGCGCCACCATGGCCGCTGAGGAGATTAATGCCAAGGGAGGCGTCACGGTCGGCCAAAAGAAAATGATGATCGAGCTGGTCAAGGCGGACTCCAATGAGTTCATAAGTCTCACGGACGCGACCAATGCTATGGAACGCCTGATGACTCAGAGCAAGGTGGACTTTGTTGTCGGCGGGTTCAGGACCGAGGCGGTCATGGCCATGCAGGACATTGCCATGGATTACAAGAAGATCTTCATCGGGTGCGGTGCGGCCCACCCGGAGCTTTGTCTGAGAGTCGCCAAGGACTACAATAAGTACAAGTACTTCTTCCGGGGCACTCCTTTTAATTCCATGTTCCTGGTGCAAACCAGCTTTATTCATCTTGGAACCGTGGGAGCGATCTTGAAGCAATCCCTAGGTCTTCCTCAAATTAAGGTCGCCGTGGTCGGTGAAAAGGCCGTGTGGACCGAGCCGATGATCAAGGCGGCGGAAGGCACCATTCCCAAGATGGGCATGGAGGTGGCAGGCGTTTGGCAGCCGTCGGATAAAGCGACCGATGTGACTGCCGAACTTTCCGCGATCCAGCGGTCCGGGGCCCATATCATTTTCACGATGTTTTCAGCCTCCGTTGGGATTACTTTTGCAAGACAGGCCGGTGAGCTCAAGGTCCCGGCTGTGCAGGTGGGCATCAACGTAGAAGCCCAAAAAGACGGCTTCTGGCAGGCTACCCAGGGAATGGGCAATTATTTGATGACCTTGAACACCTATGCCCGGGGCGTGGAGTACAACGAACTGACATCCCCTTTTGTGGATACCTACGTGAAAAGATTCAATGAGACACCGACCTACAACGCCGACACCTTCTCCGCCATTAAGTACTCGCTTGTGCCGGCCATTGAGAAAACCGCAAGCCTCGATGCGGACAAGCTGGTAGCCTTTATGGAAAATCAAGAGCACATGGTGCCCTCCGGAAAAATTGGCTACCTGAAAGATGCTGAGGGCCGTCCCCTTCACGAACTCAAATGGGGCCCGGGATACCTGACCAGCCTTGGAGTCCAGTGGCAGGACGGTGAACTCAAAGGCGTCTGGCCCAATAAATGGAAGGCAACCCCGGAAGCGCCTGAGGTTACCTACAAGGGGATTGTCCCTTACAAGATACCGCCCTGGGTGATTGAAAAATACAAAAAATAACCGGTTGTTCAAGAACACAAAACCTCCCCTTTTGTGCCAAGAATTTCCCCTCCCCTGGCGGGAGGGGACAGAGGGGAGGGGGTGAGGCTCTATGATCCTGGACATCTTGATTAGCGGCCTGATCGGCGGGAGCGTCTACGCGCTGCTGGCGATCGGGTTTTCCCTGATCTTCGGGGTGGCCCGCATCGTCAACATCGCCCACACGGCCTTTTACATGGTGGCGGCTTATGCCATATATTTCGGTACCCACAAATTGGGTTTCCATCCGGTCTGGTGCATGCTTGCCTCCGTTGTCATGGTCATCTTGTTCGGCCTGATCATCTACAAGCTTTTCATTGATGCGATTCGCGAACATGAGGCTGCGGTGTTGATCTGCACCATCGCCATAGCCATGGCCATGCAGGAGATCATACTCTTGAAGTTCACCGGGAGTTTCCTGAGTGTTCCTGCCTTGATTGAAGGCTTTTTCAAGGTTTTGGGGGTAAAGGTCTTCTATCAACAATTGCTGACCTTTGGGCTGGTCCTGTTGATTCTCGCCGCGCTCTGGTTATTGCTCATGAAAACCAGGCTGGGCCTGGCGATCCGCTCCACGGCCCAGGACAGGGAAGTGGCCAATCTCATGGGTATCAATGAGAGCCGTGCTGCCATGATCACTATGGGGATCACGGTCGGCTTGGCAGGGCTGGCAGGTGCTGTGGTGGCGCCCCTGACCATTCTTGATCCTTTCATGTGGATGCACCCTCTGATCATGATGATGGCGGTGGTGGTTCTGGGCGGACTGGGCAGTCTCAAGGGAAGTTTTGTCGGTGCGTATATGCTGGCCTTTGCGGAAGCGCTGGTGGTTTTCTTAATCCCCAAGGGGGCGTTCCTCAAGGGGTCGGTGGCTCTGTCCGTCATGATCCTGGTGCTGCTCATCAGACCTGAAGGCCTTTTCGGTGTGGCCTTTGAAGAAGAGAGATGATCATGGGTTTACTCGCCTTTTATCTGAGAAAACTTTACACGATCGTGAGAAATGAAATCCTGGTGCTTCCCAGCCGTGTGGTGGTGGCACTTTTCTTCCTGTTCCTGCTTCTTCTGCCTGTCTTTTACAAAGACCCTTACGTGTTTCGCGTTCTGATTCAAGCGAGCATCTTCGCCATCTTTGCAGCGAGCTGGGATCTCCTGTCCGGTTTTACCGGTCAGATGAATTTTGGCCACGCGCTTTTTTTCGGCGTCGGAGCATACACCGCGGCTCTGCTGAATCTTCATTTTCAAGTTCCGCCCTGGGGAAGCGTCCCTCTAGGGGCGCTGGCGGCGGTCGTTGCCGGCCTCGTCATTGGCATCCCTTGTCTCAGGCTCAAAGGAACTTACTTGGCCCTCACCACGCTGGCCTTCCCCATCATCCTGACGGGTATCGTCTTCACTATTCCCGGCATCACCGGTGGGGAGTTGGGCATCTCCGGCATCAGTCGCCTGTCAGGCTCCCGCATGAACGACTACTACATCACCGTGGTGCTCATGCTCGGCCTGACCACGCTCATGTGGAAGATCACGGACTCCAAGACAGGCATCATTTTTCATGCCATCCGTGAAGATGAACTGGCCGTGAGGGCATCGGGCATCAACACCACCCGGTACAAGCTTCTGGCCTTCAGCTTGAGCGGTTTCTTTGCAGGCCTCTCCGGCGGGCTGTACGCGCATTTCATGAGGATTGCCGGCCCCTCTACCCTGGAGATCGGCTTGTCCTTCACCGTGGTGATCTGGGCCGTGTTCGGAGGGATCGTGACCATCTATGGTCCGGTGGCAGCTGTCTTTATTCTTTTCCCGCTCCTGGAGTTCCTGCACTTCTGGCCCGAGTACCGGACGTTGATGTTCGCTGCAGTGATCCTGTTGATTCTTTTGTACATGCCTGAAGGTCTGATCCCATGGGTTCGTGACAAAATCGAAAAGCAGTGCCCCAGGTGCAAGCTCAGAAACGTGGCCGTGCGAAAGACGTGCCGTGTGTGCACAGCTTCCTTAGACTAATAGGTTATTGAGGAACACTAACTGATCAAACTGTTAAATAGGCTCCGATGCAAGGAGACGTTTTTAGTAACAAGTGACGAGTGACAAGTGACAAGTTGATGCTTTCTTAATCTCGTTACTCGTCACTCGTCACTTGTCACTTTCCCGAGACGATCGAGGGGCTATCGCGAAGAGCGCTTCACAAGAGCCCGAGAGGCTGGAGGATGCAGAACTATGGACACCAAACAGGCGTATCTGTCTAAACCGTGGCTGAAGTACTACCCTGAGGGCGTGCCGGAAGCCCCGCAGATCCCCGACCTGTCCGTGCCGGAACTGATCGACCGGCTGGCGGACAAGTTCGCCGGCAAGACGGCGTTGATCTTTTACGGGAAGAAAATCACTTACGGCCGCCTCAAGGAACTGATCCATCGTTTTGCCACAGGCCTTGCCGACCAGGGTGTGGAGAAGGGCGACACCGTGGCGCTCTATTTGTTGAATTGCCCGCAGTACGTGATTGCCTACTTCGCAGCCCTAAAGCTGGGCGCCAAGGTGACGCCCATCAGCCCGGTTTACACGAGCAAGGAAGTCAAACATCAGCTCGAAGACAGTGAAGCAGAGACCGTAATCTGTCAGGATATTCTCTATGACAATGTGAAGAAGACCGGCCTGGACCTGGACAGGGTGATCCTCACAAGCATCAGCGAGTATCTTCCCGCTCTCAAGAAGTGGTTCGGAAAGAGTACGATGGCCAAGGCCTACGGCGGCATGCACTTGCCCTCTCCGGAGGAGATCAAGGAAGCCGGGCTTCTCTCTTTCCAGGACCTGATACAGAAGTACCCTCCCAAGCCTCCGCAGGTCGCCATTGACCCAGCGAAAGATATCGCCGTCCTTCCCTACACAGGAGGCACCACGGGCCTGCCCAAAGCGGCTGTCCTGACCCATCGCAACATGATTGCCCTGCAGGCGCAGGTCCTTTCCATGTGGCGCATTTATGAAGAAGGGAAGGAGACGGCCATGGCCTTTCTGCCTTTCTTCCACATCTATGGACAGGTCGTCGTCATGTTGGGCGGTCTTGCCCTGGGGTCCACACTGGTGCTTTTCACGACCCCCGACATCGATGAGATTCTCTCGGCCATAGAGCGCTACCGAGCGTCCGGCTTTTACGGGGTTCCTACCCTGTTCGAGTATCTCAAGGAGTATGAGAAGACGGATCGCGTCAACTGGAAACGTCTCAAACTCATTGCCTGCGGGGCAGACACCCTCCACGAATCCACCATCGAGGCGTGGGAAAAGAGAACCGGTTCAATCATTCTCGAAGGGTATGGTATGACGGAGACCACGGCGGTCAGCCACACCACCCCTGTGCACAGACCCAAAAGGGGGTCTTTCGGACTTCCTCTTCCGGGAATGAAGGCAGCGATCATGGACCATGCCGGCACGGACTTCATGCCGGTGGGAGAGGTAGGGGAATTAGTCTTGAACGGACCCAACATTATGCAAGGCTACTGGAAGCGGCCGGAAGGAACGGCCGAGACCTTCGTTGAGATCGACGGTGAAAAATGGCTTCGTACCGGGGACCTGGTCAGTATGGACGGGGAGGGGTATTTTCACTTTTTTGACCGCAAGCGTGACCTGATCAAGCACAAGGGCTACTCCGTTTTTGCCAGGCATGTGGAGGAAGTTCTTTTTCAGCACCCGCAGATCAAGGCTGCCGGTGTGGTCGGCGTGCCTGACCCCAAGGTGGGCAACGTGATCAAGGCTTATGTTGTTCTGGAGAGCGAAGCCAGGGGTAAAGTTTCTGAAGAGGAGATTGTCGAGTTTTGCCGCAAAAACCTGGCCCACTACAAGGTCCCTCAGATTGTGGAATTCCGAGGGGAGCTTCCCAAGACGGATGTGGGCAAGGTCTCCAGGCGGGAACTGAGGGAAGAGGCTGAGGGAAGATGACATGACACAACCCTTCCTGGAGATCGAAGCGGTTAACAAGGATTTTGGAGGGCTCAGCGCGATTACGGACGTGAGCTTTTCCATGGGCCGGGACGAAGTGTTGGGCCTGATCGGTCCCAACGGCGCCGGCAAGACCACGCTGCTGCGATTGATCACAGCCATTCTGAAGCCCGACTCCGGCACGATCCGATTCAAGGGCAAAGAGATCGTGGGGTTGAAAACTTGGGAGATTGTCAACAGAGGCATTGCCTGCACATTCCAGAACATGAGGCCCTTCAAACGGCTGCCCATCATCGCCAATGTGATGGTGTCCTGCCTTTGCCCGCGGGCCATGAAAAGCGGGGAATGGGTCAAAAAGATCGAGTCCAAGGCCATGGACGCCCTGGAGTTTGCCGGGATCTCCGACATGGCCCTGGAGAAGGCATCCACCTTGTCTCAGGGGGATCTCAAGCGGCTGGAAGTGGCGCGCGCCATTGCCACAGAACCCGAGCTCCTTCTTTTGGATGAGCCTTTCGGCGGACTCAGCCCGGCTGAAACCGACCTGATGGCGCAGTCCATCAAGCGGCTTCACAAAGGCGGCCGTTTCGGTCGGCTCCACAGCGAAGGTCCGGCCATGATCATTGTGGAACACAAGCTGCAACAACTGATGAAGATCGTTGACCGGATCATCGTTCTCAATTTCGGAACCGTCATTGCCGACGGCAAGCCCGAGGAGATCGTGACCAACGAAAAGGTCATCGAGGCCTATCTCGGTGAAAGGGAGATGTGACCTTGCTGCTCGAAGTTTCCCATCTGACGGTCAGCTATGAGAAGGCCATGCTCATTAATGATCTGAGCATGGGAGTGGACCAGGGCGAACTGGTGAGCCTGGTGGGACCCAACGGAGCTGGCAAATCCACGCTCTTGAGGTCGATCACGGGTTTGGTCGCATGGGAGAAGCGCGTCAAAAAGCGTTCGACCGGAGGAGAGATCACCCTTAAGGGAGAGGTGATCTTTGAGGGCGAGAAAATCGACCGGATTCCTGCGCACGAGATTGTAAAGAGGGGGCTGGTCCACTGCCCTGAACGGAGAAGGCCGTTCAGGGAGATGACCGTGGTGGATAATCTCATGGCCGGCTCCTATCTTCTGAAGGACAAGAGACAGATCGAAGAGAACCTCAAAAGAGTGTACGAGCTGTTCCCCATTTTGCAGGGCCGATCAAAGCAAATATCCGGAACCCTATCCGGCGGGGAGCAACAGATGCTGGCCATAGGCCGGGCCATTATGTCCATTCCGAAACTCCTGTGCATTGACGAACCCTCCACAGGGCTTGCACCGATCATGAGAAGGGAGGTTTTTCAAAAGATAAAGGAGATCGGTGGGCTTGGAATCACCGTGCTCCTGGTGGAGCAGGAGGTGAGCACTGTATTCAAGATGGCCTCCCGGAATTATGTCCTCTCCTCAGGCAAAATCATCGCTGAGGGATCAGGGGAACATCTGCTCCAGAATGAAGTTATTCGCAAAACCTACCTAGGGCTTTAAACAAGCCTTCGTTCGGCATCCTGATCGGATCTTCCAATGAGCATCCTATTTGAATCTGCAAGAATAGGGAGCATGACTTTGCAGAACCGTTTTGTCCGATCCGCTACCTATGACGGCTGTGCGGAAAAAAACGGCCGCGTCTCCCAAAAACAACTCAAGATGTTTGAGGAACTCGGCCGGGGCGGTGTGGGCCTCATCATTACAGGCATTGCTTATGTCCATCCTTCAGGACAGATTTCGCCTGTCCAGAATTCCATTGCCAGCGATGACTGCATCCCAGGTTTCAGGAAACTGGCAGAAACCGTCCATAACCAGGGCGCTAAAATCGCGGTTCAGTTGTTTCACGCGGGACGGGAAACGGGAAAGACCTATAAGCCAGAGCGCAAGCAGGCCCTGGCGCCTTCGTCGGTTGCCGACGATCCCAACTTCAACGCGTCCCACCGCGCCATGGCAGAGGAGGAGATTTGGGAGATTATCCGAGCTTTCGGCGATGCTTCGAGAAGGGCCAGGGAAGCAGGCCTTGACGCGGTTCAGGTTCACGCGGCCCACGCCTATCTGTTGAGCCAGTTTCTTTCTCCCTTTACCAACCGCCGTGCTGACCAGTGGGGCGGCAATCTGGAAAACCGTCTCCGCCTCCACCGTGAAATCTACCGGGACATGCGGGCAAAGGCGGGTGACGACTATCCGGTGCTTGTAAAAATCGGGGTCGAGGACGGGTTTCCAGGGGGTCTGAAATTCGAAGAAGGAAAACGCGCAGCGCAATACCTTGCTCAATGGGGATTTGATGCCTTGGAGATCAGTTCCGGATTAAGGGGCAAGGGGTATGAAAACGCCGAGTTCCGGCCCGGAATTAGCCGACTGGACCGCGAGGCTTATTTCAGGGAATGGTGCAGGGACATCCGACGGAGCGTGACTGTCCCGGTCATGATGGTGGGCGGATTGAGAACCCTTGATCTTATGGAGCAAGTGATCCAAAACCAGGAGGCTGATTTCATCTCCCTTTGCCGGCCGCTCATCAGGGAACCGGAGATTATTAACGACTGGAAAAACAAGGATCGGCACCGGGCAACATGCATCTCTTGCAACAAGTGCTTTGACGCGCTCCTCAAGGGAGAGGGACTGCACTGCGTGCAAAAGAAGCTAGGGGAAAGAAGTTCGAAAGCGAACCGCAGAATGTCGAATAACGAATAACGAACATCGAAGGGAAAACTGAAGTTCTTATACTTCATCATTCGAAATTCGTTGTTCGATATTCGATATTCAATCACGAGATCGGCTTCTATCTTATGATGATGTACAGAGAACTGCTTAGGCAAAGGAGAGGAGACGATGATAGGGATTAAGAAGGTTTTTGTTGTGGGCTCGGGATTGATGGGAAGCGGAATCGCCCAGGTATGCGCACAGAGCGGCCTCGATGTCGTCCTTTATGACATCGATCCCGAGGCTCTAAGAAAGGCTCTAAAGAGCATCGAGTGGTCGGTGGCGAAGTTTGTTGAAAAGGGAGAACTCAAAGAAGACAAAACCGCCATCATGAACCGGATAAAAACCGTCTCTGATTTTTCCGAGGCGGCCGCCTCCGAACTGATCATCGAGGCCGTCTTCGAGAACCTGGATCTCAAGAGAGAGATTTTTGAGAAAATGGATGCCCTTTCCATGCCTGAAGCTCTTATGGCTAGCAATACCTCTTCTATTCCGATCACTGAAATTGCAATCGCCACAAAAAGACCTGAACGGGTTCTCGGCCTTCACTTCTTCAGCCCTGTCCCTATGATGCAGGCGGTCGAGGTGATCAGAGGTCAATCCACCAGCGAAGACACCATGCTTAAAGGAAAAGGGTTCGTGGTCCGGATCGGCAAAGAGCCGATCATGGTGAACCGGGATGTAGCGGGTTTTGTGATTAACCGGCTCAACTTCCCTTCCAGCATGGAAGCCATGCGGCTGGTTGAGGAGGGCATCACTACGGTAGAGGATATCGACAAGGGGGTGAAGTTGGCCCTGGGCAGGAGGATGGGCATTTTTGAAACCAGCGACATGGTGGGTCTTGATGTCACTTATGGGGCTTTGATGTCCATGTACAAGGAGACAGGCGATCCCCGCTGGTTCCCGCCCATGATCCTGAGGAGAAAAGTCAAATCAGGGGAGCTAGGGCGAAAGACCGGAAAAGGCTGGTATGAGTATGACAAAGAGGGACGAATAAAAAAAGTGACGAGCGACAAGAGAGCAGTGACAAGTGACGAGTAACGAGTAACGGGATCACCCCCACCCAACCCTCCCCCCTTGAGGGGGAGGGCAGGGTGGGGGGTAAAGCTATGGTAAGAGGGGATTGGCGTGGCAGAACATTTCAAAGTAAACCGGAACGACATCTTCTTCATCCTCAAGAACCAGCTCCATTATGGGTCCCTCTGTTCTCTTGAACGCTACAGGGGTCTGAAGGAAGAGATGCTGGACATGGTGGTCACCGAGGCCATCACCCTGGCCAGAGAGATGGTGGACCCGCTTCAAGGGATCGGCGAAAAGTGGGGAGTGAAGTTTGATAGGGGAGAAGTCTCCTGCCCGCCGGAGTTCAAAAAGGTGTTCAGGCAGTTTGGAGAAAACGGGTGGATCGGGCTTTCCAGGGACACGACCTACGGCGGCCAGGGGTTTCCTCACATGATGCGAATCGTGGTCAATGACCTGATGTATGGGGCATGTCAGGCCTTCAACATGGCCCCGAGTCTCACCCACGGCGCAGCCCACCTAATAGAGAATTTTGCAGCTGAAAACCTGAAGAAGCTCTTTGTCCCCAGGATGTTTGGTGGCGAGTGGGCAGGAACCATGTGCCTCACCGAACCTGATGCAGGATCGAATCTCGCCAATATCCGGACTGCCGCATATCCAGAGGGAGACCATTACAGGATAAAAGGGTCAAAGATCTTCATCTCCTGGGGCGATCATGACCTGACCGAAAACATCGTGCATCTTGTGCTGGCCCGCATGGAAGGCGCGCCAGAAGGTGTCAAGGGGATCTCGCTTTTTGTCGTGCCCAAAATCAAGGTGAACCCCGACGGATCCCTGGGAAGACCGAATGATGTACTCTGCGAAAGGGTGGAAGAAAAACTGGGGCTTCATGCCTCTCCAACCTGTGAACTGAACTTCGGCGGCCATGACGAGTGCACCGGTTTTTTGTGCGGAGAGGCGAATCAGGGGCTTTCCCACATGTTTCAGATGATGAACGCGGCTCGCATCAACACCGGTGTCAGCGGCATGACGCTGGCCGGTACGGCCTACCTGAACGCCCTTGCCTACGCCAAGGCCCGCATTCAGGGACAGGATGTGGCCGGTCGAAAGCCTGGCTCCGTTCCTATTGTCGATCATCCTGACGTGCGCCGCATGTTGCTCTGGATGAAAGCGATGGTGGACGGCATGAGGTCCATGATCTACACAGGGGCGTTCTGGTCGGATCTCGCCTGGGAGCTTCCCGGGGGAAGTGAAGAGCAACGCCACTACCAGAACCTTTTAGATTTTATCACCCCCGTCATCAAGGCCTATTGCTCACACATGGGGTTCAGGGTGTGTGAGACGGCCCTGCAGTGCCTTGGGGGCTACGGGTACACAAAGGACTATCCCATCGAGCAGTATCTGCGGGACGCCAAGATCATGTCTCTCTACGAGGGGACCAACGGGATCCAGTCCTTGGACCTGATGGGACGAAAGATGAAGGCGAACCATGGAGCACTCTTCAACGCATACAGGAAAGAAGTTGAAAGTCTCTGTGTAAAGCATGAGAAACATCCCAGACTCGGTGGAGAAGTGCAGACCTTGCACAAGGCGTTAAAGAAGCTGACGGAGGTGGCGCTGCAACTGGCGGAAAGAATGAAGTCAGATCCTCTGCAGTGGGCGTCCTACACCTTTCCGGCCCTAATGTGTTTCGGGGATGTCACTGTGGCCTGGCGTCTTTTGGACTTGGCCATCATCGCTGAGCAGATGACGAATGAAGGCAGGGGAAGCCCGTTTCATGCAGGAAAGATCATGCAGGCGTGCTATTTTGTGGGAACCGTGCTGCCGCTGACCATGGCTCGTCTGGATACTTGCATGCGAAGCGGCCGCGAGATAGTTGAGATGCCGAATGAAGCATTTTAGGGGCTTAGAAAAAAAGCGCTTCGCAAGTTGGGGAGAGGTTCTTGCCTGAGATTCTTAAGGAGTTGATAACGTTCAAAAGTGTTTGCATGGGCTTACAAATAGATCTCATGCGACCAGCCGAACATCGGACAGGGTTGGGACCTTTTCCGGAGTGACTCTTATGAGAAGGCGTTTGTCA
>Ga0316621_10000090_pt1 | contig 13135 bp, 10 predicted proteins | sample OWC_Aug_OW2_C1_D_2_FD_207664 | JGI IMG/M metagenome (GOLD analysis project Ga0316621, IMG submission 207664) | Wetland soil microbial communities from Old Woman Creek delta, Ohio, United States - OWC_Aug_OW2_C1_D1_C | ecosystem: Environmental > Terrestrial > Soil > Wetlands | place: USA: Ohio... | reverse complement strand
GAAGTACGACAGCATCAGGAACAGGCCGCCGATGAGCCCCGACCAGAACGTGTAGGTCTTGTTCGGGTCCCAGGTGAAGTCCAGGGCCTGCATCCGGCCCGTGGCCCCGGCGATGTGCAGGGCCTCCCCCACCGACACGTGGTCGGGCAGCTGGAACAGCAGCACCGCCACGGCCGCGCCGACGCCCGCGACAATCACGACCATCTGCTTCACGTCGGTCCACGTGACCGCCTGCACGCCGCCGACCATCGTGTAGAGCACCGTCGGCACGCCGATGCCGAGGATCGTGAGCGTCAGGTTCCATCCGAGCACGATGGACAGGATGACGGCCGGCGCCGCGATGATGACGCCGCACGACAGCGCGCGCGACAGCAGGAACAGGAAGCTCGCCAGCGTCCGGGTCCTCGAGTCGAAGCGCCGCTCCAGGTACTCGTAGGCCGTGAACACCTTCGCCAGGTAGAAGAACGGCACCAGGGTCACCGAGAGGATGACCATCGCGACGGGCAGCCCCAGGTAGAGCTGGACGATGCTGAGGCCTTCGGCATAGCCCCGCCCGGTGGTCCCGACCAGCGTGATCGCCGAAAGCTGCGTCGCCATCACCGACAACCCGACGGCCCACCACGGCAGCGATCGGTTCGCGAGGAAATAGCCCTCGACCTCGTTGGTGGCCTTCGACCGCCGGAGGCCATCCCACACGATCCACACGAGGTAGGCGACGACAACGGCCCAGTCGAGCAGGTGCATGGTGTGAAGGGGCTGGGGACTAGGCGCTAGGCGCTAGCCGGGTTCACGATCACGACCCGAAGTACCGCTGGAAGAGCCATATCGCGACCAGCACGACGGCCTCGACCGCGATCACGCCGGCATAAAGACGGGTATTGTCCCGCTCCGCCCCCGTGTCGCCGGCGGTCACGCGCGTGTCGCTCATAGGGCCGCGCTCCTGCGGTTCAGCTCGGCGGCCGCCGACTCCAGGCCGGCGCCGGTTTCGGTCAGCCACGCCCGGTCGTCGTCGAGCGCCGATTGCGAGACGCCAAGCGCCCGCCCGGTCTCCGCGGGCGCCGGGCCGCCGAGGGTCGCTCTGACCTCGACGAACCTCCTCGGGCTGAGCGAGGCCTGCAGCGCCGGCTCGTCGCAACGGATCGGCCCGCCGCGCAGTCCGGCCGTCGCCTCCTCCACCGCGACGCTCAGCGAGGCCGACGGGTCCTTCACCCGCGCCTCGACCACGCGCCGCGCGACGCCGTGCGCGGCGCCGAACGACAGTCCGTGGCCGCGAACGAGCGTGTCGGCCAGTTCCGTAATGGTAATCCACCCTTCCCCGGCACGCCGCTCGAGGTCCGCGGCGTCGAATTCCGCGCTGGCCATCGCGGCCGACACGAGATCGATCGCCCTGGCCGCATCGTGGTACATCCGCTCCACGATCGGCTGCAGATCGTCTTCGGTGTCGACGATGTCGCCGAACGGGGTGTTGTGCACGGCCACGACGACGCTCATCGCCTCGCCCAGCGCGCGGCTGCAGATCGCGCGCGCGTGCTCGAGGGCCACCGGGTTCCGCTTCTGCGGCATGATGCTGCTGCCCTGCACGAAGCCGTCGCCCAGGCGCATGTAGGCGAACTCGGCGGTGCACCACAGCAGCATGTCCTGCACGAAGCGGCCGAGCCCCGCCAGCAGGACGGCGACGGCGGTCACGTTCTGCAGCAGGTAGTCGACGGTGGCGATGCTGCCGTACGTGTTGCCCGTCGGCCCGCTGAACCCGAGCAGCCGGCTCGTCAGGTCGCGGTCGATCGGGAAGCCCGTGCCGGTGATGGCGCAGGCGCCCAGGGGATTGCGGTTGGTGACCTCGAATGCGGCGCGCAGGCGGGCGGCGTCGCGCTCCAGTTGCTCGATGACCGCGAGCAGGTAGTGCGCGACGGTGGAGGGCTGCGCCGGCTGAGTATGCGTATGAAGCGCCAGGATGGTCTCCCGGTGCGCTCCGGCAAGCTCGACGAGGCTCCGCCTCAGGCCGATGCTCGCCGACAGCACGGACAGCAACCCTCGCCGTTGCCGCATCCTGTACATCGTCATGTCGATGTCGTTGCGGCTCCGGGCGGTGTGCAGCCGCCCGGCGACACTCTCACCGCAGCGCTCGACGAGCAGGCGGTCGACGTGGAAGAACAGGTCTTCGCAGGTCCCGTCGAAGGGGGCGCGGCGGATGTCGTCCGGATCGACCGCGTCCAGGCCGTCGCGCAGGGTGCGGGCGTCCTCGCGGGACACGATGCCGCGTTCCGCGAGCATCACGAGATGGGCGCGATGGATCGCCAGCAGCGGGTCGATGAACAGCGCCTTGGCGTCGTCGAAGTTCTCGCGCAGGACGCAGCGGACGTATTCGGGAGCAAAGGCCATATCGGAGTCAGCCGCCGCCGCTACGGCATCACGAATTCGTGCTGCGAATCGCGCACGGTGAGCACCGGGCAGGGCGACTTCCGCACCACTTTCTCGGCGACGCTCCCGAGCAGCATGTGGGCGATCGGGCCGCGCCCGTGCGTCCCCATGACGATCAGATCGACGTCGTGCGCCTTGGCGTAGCGGATGATCTCGAGAAACGGGTTGCCGGCCAGGAGCGCGGTCTCGGCGCGGAAGGCTTTCCGCTCCCCGTCGGTGAGCAGCGCACCAAGACGCTGGCGCGATTCCTTTTCGATTTCGTCGCGCAGCTGGGGCATCGACGACACGTAGACCTCGGCGGCCCAGGCGTGCGCCAGCAGGTCCTCCATGACGTGCACGACGTGGAGCGACGCGCCGAACTTCTCGGCCATCGCCTTGCCGTACCGGAGGGCCGACTCGGACGCGTCGCTGAAATCGGTGGGAACGAGGACGGTCTTGAGGGTGAGCATGGGCACCTCCCGGAAGCCAGGGGCTAGGGGCTAGGCGCTAGGCGCTCGCGACCCAACGCTGACGTTGTCCATCTGGCTGGATTATACGACGTCGGGAGGCTGTGTGACCGACTAGCGCCCAGCGCCCAGTCCCGAGCCCCTACAGATTGAGCCAGTACGAGAACTTCACCAGGAACACGTTGTTCGCCGGAATCCCGAAAAGGCCGCCGACGTCCTGGCGGAAGCGGAACCGCCCGGTCTCGCTGACGTCTTCCCTGCCTTGCTGCCAGACGACGAACACCGCCGACCCGGGTTTGAACTCCCAGCGCAGGACGTTCGTGCTGCGAAACGACTGGTAGTTGAAATCGGGGTTGCCGGCATACGCCGCCGCATCGAACTGGCTGGCGAAGGGCGTCGCGCGGGGACGGACCAGTTCCTTGAAATCGCTGTACGCCCCCGCCGACACGAAGGGCTCGGCGTAGATCTGCACGCTCAGCGTCGGCGTGATGGTGTAATTGACCCGCACGGGCAGGCCAACGGTCGTCTGCCTGATGCGGCCGAACACGTAGTGGGTCGTCGAGCCGAGCTCGATGTTGTCCACCCACTGGGTGTCCTCGTCCATCTGCTCGAACCCCACGCCGAGGCTCAGCGCCAGAAACGACGTCGGCCGCCACTCGAACTGCGGGTCGGCGCGCCACGCCGTCGAGCCGGTCTCGTCGCGGAAGTAGAAGCCCATCCAGCCGCCGTTGACCGCCTTGCGGCTGTCCGACTCGACGTAGTACCAGACGTTCGCGCCGCGCTTCGACAGCATCGACGGGCCGCCGCGCGTCGAGCGGTCGTCGATGCCCGCGCCCTCGACGTTGAAGCCGGCGCCGGCCGACCAGTTCGACAGGAGCGTCACGTGCGCGTTCACGTTGGCGCCGGTGAAGCGCGTGTCGCCGCCGAAGTTCCACCCGGCCCACTGGTTCAGGTTGAGGCGGACGCTGCGGTAACGCTTCGTCGGCGTGTCCCACCGGAACTGCACCCAGCTCGACTGCTGGATGGCGTCGGCGCGCCGCACGTATCCGACGTCGTTCACGTCGAAACCGGGCGTCTTGTAGGTGCCCGCGAAGCTGAACCGGACCTTCTGGCCGCCGATTTTCTGGAATCCGACCATGCCCGCATGGCCGTTCATCGACGTGGCGGTCGGGTCGTACTCGAGGTGCTCCGCGTCCGGGCGCTGGAAGTAGTGGACGGGGCTCTGCTGCAGCGCGTCGATGGCCTCCGCGCCGCCCTGCACGCTGCTCCCAGACCAGTACCCCGTCACCGAGTAGCGAGGGTCCTTCAGGCGCCAGTCCCAGTTCACGCCGCCCGTCGTGGCGGTGGACGGCAGGTACTCGACATCCGGCGTAATGCGGCGGGCGGTGCTGGTGAGCATGAAGCCCAGCGACGACTGGTTCGCCCACTCGCGCTTGGCCTGGACCAGCGCGTAGTTCGTCAGCGGCTCCACCGTCTCGGCCGCGCTGCGCGAGCCGAACGACACGCTAGCCTGCTCCTCGGCGGTGACGGCATTGAGCGCGCCGATCGAGAACGCGCCGACGCGGCCGGTCAGCTTGGCCGCGCCGATGATGGTGGTCTGCAACGGCACCGACGCGAAGCTGCCGGCTGGCACGTCGGGCGACCCGTGCGGCTGGCGGCCGATCCGCCGCGAGTAGAAGAGGCCCGTGCAGGCGCCGTCGTTGCAGTCGAGGTCGAAGCGCAGGTTCCCGGAGCTCTCGACGAAGAAGGGCCGGCGCTCGGGGTAGAACGTCTCGAAGGCCGTCAGGTTGACCACGGCCGGGTCGGCCTCGACCTGCCCAAAGTCCGGGTTGATCGTGGCCGTCATGGTCAGTCCTGGGGTCAACGCGTACTTGATGTCGGCGCCGACCGAACCTCCCGGGTCCGGGGACTTGTCGAACGGGTTCCCGGACTCCGTCGGCTGCGTACCGACCTGGGCCACTCCGTACGGCACGACCTCGAGGCGCTTGAGGCCGCCGGCGAGCTGCAGGCCGCCCAGTTCTCCGAGCTGCGACACGAACCCCGTGCGGCTCTTCGCGATGAGCGGCCACGACGAGGTTTCGTTCAGCCGGCCGATCTCGCGAATCACCGCGAAGCCGAACGTGTCGCGCTTGCCCGTTTCGAACCGCAGTTGCGAAAAGGGGATCCGGAACTCCGCCTTCCACCCTTCGGCGTCGCGGGACACGGTGACGTCCCACACGGCGTCCCAGCTCTGGTCGCTGCTGCCGTCGGCGAACCAGTAGCGATCCTGCTTCACGCCGGCGGGGTTCACCGCGAACTCGTAAGCCGTCCGGTGATCGTGGTACGAGTCGATGACCACCCTGATCCAGTCGGATGGCGACGCGGAATCGCGCCGGGTCCTGATGCCCACGATCCGGCCGGGTTCGCCGTCGAACGCGCGCACGGCCACGTACACGTACGACGTGTCGTAGGCGACCCTCGCTTCGCTGGTGAACGACGGCGGGGCGCCCTCCTTCGGGTCGCGCTGGACGAAGTCGGTGATGGGTACGGCGCGCGTCCAGACCGCCTCGCCGAAATCGCCGTCGAGACGGACCGCCGTCGCGCCCGTCACCTCCACAGCCTCGACGCGGGGCGGGGCGGAGCCCTTCGAACCGGCCCCGTTCCGCTCATTCGTGCCGGCATGCGTCGGCGTTATGCCCGCCACCAGGCCGAATGCCATCGCCACCACACACGTCATCCTCACGGCGCACGCCTCCAGTGCGAGTAGACGGGCGCTGTACCGGAATGGTTTGCCGGGTTCGAGCACCGGCCTGCTCCGGGAACATCTCGCGCCCCGTTCCGTCTAAGCGCGGACCACCGGCCTCCAGGCGGTTCCAAAACCCGTTCTCGCGGTCGGTTCGGGCCGCTGTTCGCAGGTTGCGAAACCGTCTCCGAGCAGTGCTGCTTGCTCGAGTGCGCGGCGAAGGGGACAATAGTCGCGTTCTCATGCCTGCAACCGAACCGGCGCTTCACGACCGACCCGCCCCCGCAATCTGGCACACGATGCCGGCTGATGACGTCATCGCGAGGCTCGCGTCGGGCCCCTTCGGCCTCACGAAGGCCGAGGCGGAGGCACGGTGCGCCCAGTACGGGCCGAACGAGCTCCGGGCGTCGGTCGGCGTGTCGGCGGGCGAGATCCTCGCCGCTCAGTTCAAGAACGTGCTGATCGTCATCCTGCTCGTGGCCACGCTTCTCTCGGCGGTCCTGGGCCACGGCACCGAGGCGATTGCGATCGCGGCCATCGTGCTGTTGGCGGTGCTCCTGGGCTTCGTGCAGGAGTACCGGGCCGAGCGCGCCACCGACGCCCTCCGCCGCATGGCGGCCCCGACGGCCACGGTGCTCCGCGACGGCGAGGAGTTCGAGGTCCCGGCGAGGCAGCTCGTCCCTGGCGATGTCATCCTCCTCCGCGCCGGGGACCGCGTGCCCGCCGACGCGCGACTGCTCGAGTCGGTCAACCTCCAGATCGAAGAGGCGGCCCTGACAGGCGAATCAGTCCCCATCGAGAAGCACGCCGACGCGCTGGAGGACCCCGGCCTCGTGCTGGGCGACCGCAGGAACATGGCCTTTGCCGGAACCGCGGCGACCTACGGCCGCGGGCGGGCCGTGGTCACCGCGATCGGGATGGACACGGAATTCGGCGGGATCGCGCGCATGCTCCAGGACGTGGAGACGGGCCGGACGCCGCTCCAGGAGAACCTTGACCGGGTGGGCCGTTCTCTGGCCAAGGCCACGTTCGTGGTCGTCGCGATCATCGTCGGGCTCGGACTGCTCCGAGGACAGCCGTTCATCGAGATGTTCATCTTCGGGATTGCGCTGGCGGTGGCGGCCGTCCCGGAGGCGTTGCCCGCGGTGGTCACGATTTCACTCGCCATCGGCGTCCAGCGCATGGTGAAACGCCACGCGCTCATGCGCCGGCTGCCCGCGGTGGAAACGCTCGGATGCACCGAGGTCATCTGTTCGGACAAGACCGGCACGCTGACCAAGGACGAGATGACCGTGCGGGCCGTGTTCGTCGCCGGCGAGATGCTCGAGGTGACAGGCGCGGGCTACGAACCGTCGGGGTCGTACCTGCGGGAGGGCGTTCCCGTGGAGCCACCCGATGCGCTCCGCAGGCTCCTCACCGCCGCCGCGCTGGCCTCCGACGCCCGCGTCGTCCATGACGCCGCCGACGGCCGCTGGCGCGTGAAGGGCGACCCGACAGAGGGCGCGCTCGTGGTGGCTGCCGGCAAGGCCGGCCTGCAGAAGTCCGACCTCGACGCCCGCTGGCCACGGGTCGGAGAGATCCCGTTCACGTCCGAAACAAAGCGGATGACCACGCTCCACGCCGGTCCCGAGGGCGAGGTCGCCTTCGCCAAGGGGGCACCGGAGGTCATCCTCGAATCCTGCACCCATCAGTGGACGGCCTCGGGCGCGGCGCCGCTCGACGCATTCGACCGCGAGGCGGTGCTCGCCGTCGCCCGCGACATGGCCGGGCGCGCGCTGCGCGTTCTCGGCGTCGCGTCGAAGCCCGCCGACCGGCTCGACTACGCGGAGCACGGCATGACCTGGCTGGGGCTGGTCGGCATGATCGACCCTCCCAGGCCTGAGGCGCAGTCGGCCATCCGGACGTGCGAGCAGGCCGGCATACGCGTCATCATGATCACCGGCGACCACCCCATGACGGCCCGGGCCGTCGCCCGCGAACTCGGTCTCCTGAAGGGCGGCCGCGTCGTGACGGGCGCCGAACTGGAGGCGATGAGCGACGAGGACTTCGAGCGGCAGGTCGAGGCGATCCAGGTGTACGCCCGCGTGTCGCCGGCGCACAAGCTCCGCGTCGTCACCGCCTGGCAGAAGCGGGGACACATCGCCGCCATGACCGGCGACGGCGTGAACGACGCGCCGGCGCTCAAGAAGGCGGACATCGGCATCGCGATGGGCATCACGGGCACGGACGTGACGCGCGAGGCCGCCGCCATGACGCTCACCGACGACAATTTCGCCTCCATTGTCGCCGCGGTGGAGGAGGGCCGGGGCATCTTCGGGAACATCAAGAAGTACCTGATGTACCTGCTGTCCTCCAATGTCGGCGAAATCGGGCTGATGGCCGGGGCCGCGCTCACGGGCCTGCCCCTGCCGCTGAGCGCCGTCCAGATCCTGTACGTCAATCTCGCGACCGATGGCTTCCCCGCCCTGGCGTTGGCCGTCGATCCGCCCGAGCCCGACATCATGCGCTGGAAGCCGCGCAATCCGAGGGTCGGGATCTTCACGAGGCCGGTGGTCGCCCTGATGGCCGCCGGCGGGATCTGGTCGGCCCTCGCCAATCTCGGGCTCTTCGCCTGGGCGCTGCGGTCGGGCCGGAGCACCAGCGAGGCGATGACGATGACGTTCGTGTCGCTGGTCGTCATCCAGTTCTTCAAGGCCTACAACTTCAGGTCCGATCGCCAGTCCGCGCTCGTCCGCCCGCTCGCAAACCGGTGGCTCAACCTGTCGGTGGTGACCGGGTTGATGATGCTGGCCGTGGTGGTGCACCTGCCCGTTCTGCAGGAGCCGTTCGGCACCTACAGCCTGACGATGGGCGATTGGGTGATCGTCGTGGCCGTCGCCTTCTCCGTCGTCCCCGTGCTCGAGGCGGCGAAGGTCCTGGTCCGCCGGTACGCCTCCGCGGACGAGTCGTAGCGGGCTGCGGCCTAGGGTTTCTTGCGATCGGACCCGAAATAGTCCGGTGCCGGTTCGCCGGGCACCGTCCGCACCCCTGGCGGGTGCAGTGCCGCCGGCTCGGAGTCGCCCCGGGCCGCGATCTGGCCCAGATGTTCCGAAATCCGCTCTGCCACGAGCGACGCCGGCGCGTCGGCCGTGTAGATGCAGGCGTGATGGCAGCCAATCGGGGTCGACAGCACGGCCTCGTGCGGGAAGAGCCCCTTGAGGACCGCCACCGTCTCGTCGACGTCGACGTTCATGACGATCCTCACGCGGCTGCCGTGGAGTTCCTGGTGAACGATGGAGTGATGAAGCCCGGAGTGGTCAGGCATCGCGCGAACCTCCCGGCGGTCACTTCCTGCCTGTGTCCAGCGGGTAGCCCGCGTCGACCCAGGCCTGGGTGCCACCCTTCAGCGCCTTCACGCCGTTCACGCCAAGCCGCCCGAGTTCCAGCGCCGCACGGGCGCTCGTGTGCTCGGCCCCTCAAGAACAGTACGTGACGATGGCCTTCTTCGCGGCCTTCAGCGCCGCCGCCTGGGTCTGCAGGTCGGCGAGGCTCACATTGATCGAGCCGGGGATGTGGCCGTCGGTGTACGAGCGCGCGTCGCGAACGTCCACAATCAGCACCTGTCCCGCTGCGGCGGCCTTCTTCAGGTCCGCGGCGGAGATTCGCGGCACCGACGACTCGTCGGACACCTGCCCCGTCGCGGCCAGGCCGGACCAGAGCGCGAACGCCACCATCCAGAACGCGCGTGTGCTCATCGGCTCATGATACCGTATCGGGGATGCGCACCGAATACCACCATTGGTACTCCGGCCGGACGAGCCGCGAGATGGGTCTGGTCGTGTACGGCCACTGGGGCCCGCCGATGCTGGTCTTTCCCACGAGCGGCGGAGACGAGTGGGAGATGGACCGCCAGGGCATGATCGGGTCGCTGGCGGATTTCATCGACACCGGCCGCGTGAAGCTGTTCACGGTCAACGCGAACAGCGGAGACGCGTTCTACAACAAGGGCGCGCATCCCTTCCACCGCAGCTACATGCAGGCGCAATACGACGCCTACGTGCGGTTCGAGGTGGTGCCCTTCATCCGCCGGCACTGCCAGTCGGACGACATCGGCATCGCCACGATGGGCGCGTCGCTCGGCGCGTACCACGCGGCGAATTCGCTGTTCAAGCATCCCGACGTGTTCAGGCGCTGCTACGCCCTCTCGGGCGTGTACGACATGAAGCGCTTCATGGACGGGCTCTACGACGACAACTTCTACTTCAACAACCCGGTCGATTACATGTCCCAGCTGGACGACCCGCATGCCAGGGCGCAGCTCGCCGGCTGCGACATCCACCTCGCGACCGGCCACGGGCCCTGGGAGGACAAGGGCCCGACCTACCGGATGGCCGGCGTCCTCGCGAGCAAGGGCATTCCCCATTTTCTCGACGACTGGGGACCGCTCGGCGGTCATGACTGGCCGTACTGGAAGCACCAGATGCGCGAGTATCTGTCACGCTGGTAGACAGACCGGGATTCGGGACTCGGGACTCGGGATTCGGAAGCGTCCGACGCGGGTGGCCGGTTGCGACACCGGTCAGGTTCGCGACATCGTGTACGTCAGCGGCAGCATGGCCTCGTCGATCGGCAGCCGTCGCCCGACGGCCTCGCCGCGGAGCCGGGCCAGCTTGTAGAGGTGGAACCGCAGCGGCGCCATGAAGGTGTAGCTCGACGTCAGGTGAATCAGGCGGTCGCCCCACTCGTCGGCCACCGGCTCGGTCAGGGTCTGCTTCCGCTCCTCGTACCACGCCCGGGCCACGTCGCCGCGTTCGAACTGCTTCTCGAGGGTGACGAGCAGCCGTGCGCGGTTGACGATTTCGGGGTGATGGTTGACGCCGAACACGCGCGGCATCACGCCGCTCTCGTCGCGTGCCACTTCCATCATCGTCAGGGCCTCGCCCGGGGGGCCGCCCTTGCCGAGCGCCTCGTACGAGATCGCCGTCACGCCCGGGGGCAGCGGGCCGCGCGGGATGAGGTCGTACAGGCGGTTGTCGAGGGCGAACAGACGGCGGCCGTCCGGCAGCGCCTCGGCGAAGCGCGAGAACCACGGGTGCGCGACCGCTTCGTCCGTCAGGATGTTCTCGATGACACCCGTGCTCTTGCCGCCCTTCCCCGGCCCGCGCAGCACGGCGTCCGCGGCTCCCAGCCAGCGGCACATCACGCCGAACGTGTGGCAGACGGCGAGCAGCGCGGCGGTCTCCGAGGCCCGAATGGCGTCGAACAGGGCGAACAGCCTGGGCTCCCACGACGGATCCTCGTCGATGCCCTGCGAGCCCTCGGTGCGTCCGTCGTTCATCCGCGGGTCGAGGTGGCCCGGGCCGCCGGTGCCGACATAGAGCACGTGCCGCCCGCCCGGCGCCTCCGGAATCACCTGATCGCCCCGGCGGAGGTCGTACGAGATCGCCCTGAAGCCGACGCCGGCCTTCTTCAGCGGGCCGCTGATGTCGCACAGCGCGTTCTGCATCGCGTGCAGAATGGCGTCGTGGCCGAGGTTCGGCCAGCCGTGGTGCATGTCGAGCACGGCGACGTCGACCAGATGCGGTTCCGCAGGCGGCACCTCCTCCCGCCGCTGCACCCGCACGGTCTGGAACACGGGCGGCGCGGCCGGGCAGCCCGACAGGCAGGCCTCGGACCCGAACACCTGGCGATGGCGACAGTCAAACGGCACGCGGGCGCACCCTGAATGCCGGCACCTGGCCGCCGCCGGAGGTGACGTTGGCGAGGCCGGTGGCACTCAGCCGCGTGAGGAAGCCCGCCAGTTTGCCGAGGAAGAGGTACGGCGCCATGTCGACGAGCATGTCCGTCATCACGGCGTCGCCGCCGCCCTGGAACCACGGGAACACTTCGCGGCGCACCGCGATCCGCTCCTGGACGATCCACCCGCCCGATGGTGCCGCCAGAGCTTCCTGCAGCGCGGCGTCCCACGCGGATTCGCTCGTTTCCCATCCGAGGGTGACACCGGCGCCGCCATACTCGTCGTTCGGCTTCATCACCAGGTCGTTGCGGTGCCGCCGGACCCACGGGACGAGATCGAACGCCTCCGAGCCCTTCGACGTCCGGGTCTCGCCGACCACCCGAGTCCAGGGGACGTGGCGCGCGATGATCTGGTGCTCCCGCCCGCTGAACAGCCCGGCGTGACGGGGATCGGTCAGCACGGCGAAGAACGCCTTCTTGTGCGGGATCTTGCACCGGAACGAGTTGGCCATGCACACGGCCTTCGCCTCGCACGCGCGCACGAGGGCTTCGCACTCGGCAGGGTGGCTCGTGATGTCGTTCATGAGCACGCGCCGGTAGAGCAGGTCGATTCTCCGCCCCAGCCCGCGCAGCTCGCGGCCGTCGAATTCCAGGTCCTCCGGCGCGCAGACGATCGTCGGCACGCCGAGGCCGGTGAAGCGCTCCTGGAGAATCTCGAACTCGCTCCAGGTCGGCACGTTGCGCCAGTCGACAATGCCGATCGTCGGGGGCCGGGCCGTCCCGCCCCAGTCCCGGTAGCTCGTCATCAAGGCGTCGAGCATCGCCGACGAGAGCGCATACGACTTCACGTCGTACGCCGCCTTGAACCGCTCCATCACCGGCAGCTGCTCGAACACGCCCGCCAGGCGCTCCGTGTAGCCGAACCCGGCCGGCGACTCGGCGTTGTACTCCGCCGCCTGCAGCGAATCCGGCAGCAGGAACGTGTCCACGCGGGACGACGTGCTGGCGCGTTCGTAGCCGGGTTCGATGTCGATCAGCCGCCGCTCGTCGGGACGCAGGCCGAGTTCCTCGAGCAGCGCCGGCGACGCCAGCGCCGCGGCGACCACGCGTTCGCCGAGCACGGCCAGCGTCTCGGCGAACTCCCGGATCCGCCGCTCGTCGTCGTCGGTCAGGAACAGCGGCCGCAGAAACGGGCAGTGCACGCGGTCGCCGAACGTCAGCCGCTCCGCCCGCATGCGGGCGGCGAGCTGCCCGAACGCGGAGGCGGTCAGTTCCTCCGGCCGAAGCGCGCCGTGCCAGGCGTCGATCGGGTTCACTTCAGGCCCACCATCGACGGCCACTTCGGCCAGCTGTTCGACGGCGCCCCGTTCAGCGCGCGATCGATCACGAGGCGCGCCATCTTCTCGACGACGATGTCGAAGTAGAACTCGGTGATGCGGTCGCGCTCGAAATCGGGGGCCGGATTCAGGAAGTCGATCGCGTACGGCACCCCGTCTTTGATCGCGAATTCGACCGTGTTCATCTCGTAGCCGAGCGCCTCGTTGATCGTCCGCGCGTCGCGCACGACCCGCTCGCCGAGACCTGGCGCCAGGTAGTCGTGGATCACGAGGTACTTGCGCTCCTTCGGATCGTAGGCGACCGGCATGATGTCCGACTTGCCGAAGGTGAAGCAGCGCACGTAGTGATCGAAGTCGATGAACTCCTGCAGCGTCATGCAGTAGGGCGAGGTCCCGTCGTACGCCGCCCACAGCTCTTCCTTGCTGTGAATCTTGTAGACGTGCTTCCAGCCGCCGCCCGAGTAGGGCTTCAGGATCGCCGGCAGGCCGATGTAGTC
>Ga0316621_10000089_pt1 | contig 13153 bp, 9 predicted proteins | sample OWC_Aug_OW2_C1_D_2_FD_207664 | JGI IMG/M metagenome (GOLD analysis project Ga0316621, IMG submission 207664) | Wetland soil microbial communities from Old Woman Creek delta, Ohio, United States - OWC_Aug_OW2_C1_D1_C | ecosystem: Environmental > Terrestrial > Soil > Wetlands | place: USA: Ohio... | reverse complement strand
CATCTTCTGGATCAGCTCCTCGTCGTTGGGGTTCTTGATGGCCTGGTTGCCGTAGTCGCGGACCACCTGCTTCACCTCGTAGTGGAGCACCGCCGGCGGCAGGAAGACCACGGCGAGATAGCACCCGACGGCCAGCCCGACCAGGATGAGCACCGTCACCCAGCTCGCCGCCCCGCGCTCTCCCCGGAGCGTCCGGCGCCGGGAAGCGGGCATGCGGGTCGTTCCCTTCCCGGTTTCCATGGTCAGTCCTCCACCTTGAGCACGGCGAGGAACGCCTCCTGGGGGATCTCCACCTGGCCGACCTGCTTCATGCGCTTCTTCCCCTCCTTCTGCTTCTCGAGGAGCTTCCGCTTGCGGCTGATGTCGCCACCGTAGCACTTGGCGAGGACGTTCTTGCGGTAGGCCTTCACCGTCTCCCGGGAGATGACCTTGGCGCCGATGGCGGCCTGGATGGCCACCTCGTACATCTGCTTGGGGATGACCTCGCGCAGCTTCTGGCAGTTGTCGCGGCCGCGCTGGTAGGCGCGCTCCCGGTGGACGATGACCGAGAGGGCGTCGACCGGTTCCCCGTTGATGAGGATGTCGAGCCGGACCAGGTCGGCCTCCTGGTAGCCCTTGAGCTCGTAGTCGAGGGAGGCGTAGCCGCGGGAGACGCTCTTCAGCTTGTCGAAGAAGTCGAAGACCACCTCGGCCAGCGGGATCTCGTAGGTGATCTGCACCCGCCGCGTGCCGATGTACTTGAGGTCGCGCTGCACGCCCCGCCGGTCCTGGCAGAGCTTGAGGATGGCTCCCACGTCGTCGGTGCGCCCGTGGATGTGGCAGGTGAGGATGGGCTCCTCGAACGTGGCGATCTTCTGCACCGGGGGGAGCTTGGCCGGGTTGTCGATCTCCACCACCTCTCCCTGCGTATTGGTGATCCGGTAGACCACGGAGGGCGCGGTGGTGATGAGGGTGAGGTTGTACTCCCGCTCGAGCCGCTCCTGGACGATCTCCATGTGGAGCAGCCCCAGGTAGCCGCAGCGGAAGCCGAACCCCAGCGCCTGGCTGGTCTCCGGCTCGAAGGTGAAGGCCGAGTCGTTGAGGCGAAGCTTGACGAGGGAGTCGCGCAGCTGGTCGTAGTCGGCGGCGTCGACCGGAAAGACGCCGCTGAAGACCATGGGCTTCACGACCTTGAAGCCCGGGAAGGGAGCGTCGATGGGACGCCTGGCCTCGGTGATGGTGTCGCCCACCTTGGCGTCGTGGACGTCCTTCACGTTGGCGACCACCACGCCGACCTCGCCGGCCTGGAGCTGCTGGACCGGCCTCGAGAACGGGGCGAAGACGCCGAGGCCCTGCACCTCGAACTCCTTCTTGTTGGCGAAGAGCAGGATCTGCTGGCCGGGCCGGAGCGTGCCCTCGAAGACCCGGACCAGCATGACCACGCCCCGGTACGTGTCGTACCAGGAGTCGAAGATGATGGCCTTGAGGGGGGCCTCCGGGTCGCCCGAGGGCGGCGGGACCTTCCTCACCACCTGCTCGAGGATCTCCTCGATGCCGATCCCCTCCTTGGCGCTGGTGGGGACCGCCTCCGACGCGTCGAGGCCGATGACCTCCTCGATCTCCTGGCGGACCGCCGCCACGTCGGCGCTGGGGAGGTCGATCTTGTTGATGACCGGGATGATCTCCAGGTCGTGATCGAGGGCCTGGTAGACGTTGGCGAGGGTCTGCGCCTCCACGCCCTGGGTGGCGTCCACCACCAGGACCGCGCCCTCGCAGGCGGCCAGCGACCGGGAGACCTCGTACGCGAAGTCCACGTGACCCGGAGTGTCGATCAGGTTGAGGATGTAGTCCTTGCCGTCCCTGGCCCGGTAGTTCATGCGGACGGTCTGGGCCTTGATGGTGATTCCCCGCTCCCGCTCGAGCTCCATGTTGTCGAGGAACTGGGCCTGGGCCTCCCGCGCCGAGACCGTCCCGGTGCGTTCGAGGAGCCGGTCGGCGAGCGTCGACTTTCCGTGGTCGATGTGCGCGATGATCGAGAAGTTTCGGATGTTCTGGTTCGAGTCAGCCATCGGGTCGGGGCTTTCTAGCACGCGATACCGACCGAGACACCCCCCGCGGCACCGCCTGATGACGCTTCGCGTCACCGAAGAGCGGTACACGCCTCGGGGGGAACCTGCCTGGGGACTGGCCAGCCCGCCGGCTTGGCTTCCCACATTCGCCTACCTCGAGATCCGGCCAAATTCACCGCATCTGGTGCCTGTCAAGACCATACGCCACAATATATTGTGGTTGGTGCCTTGACTCCAATCCCTCCCTGGATATCGTCCGCCATCGCCGCCGAGCACCGAAGTCCAGGCTCGGCAGGCCGGTGCAAGGCGAAGGGGCGTTGGCGCCCCCGTGTCAGAGGCGACGGGTAAAGCCTCCGGTCCGCAGGACGGTGGCAGGGGACGGGAAACGGGGCCTGGGCGACGACGCTTCATGCCCCACGCAGGCCGGGAGAGGGCCGGTCGGGAGGTCGGAGATGATCGAGCGGGAAGGCGCGTCCGCGCAGCGTCGCGGCGCACGGCAGCAGCGGAAGTCGGCACGGAAGGGAATCACCGTTCCCCGGTATTTCACCACGCCGGGAGTGGACCCGGCCGAGGAGCTGGCCTGGGAGACCCGGACCGCCGCCATCACCGGCGAGGGCGGCAAGCTCATCTTCGAGCAGAAGGACGTCGAGGTCCCGAAGAGCTGGTCGTTGCTCGCCACCAACGTGGTCGCGTCCAAGTACTTCCGCGGCCAGCTGGGGACGACGCAGCGCGAGACCTCCGTGCGGCAGCTGGTCGGGCGCGTGGTCCGCACCATCTCCGCGTGGGGACGCAAGGACGGCTACTTCGCGTCCGACGCCGACGCCCAGGCCTTCGAGGCCGAGCTCGGCCACCTCATCTACCGGCAGAAGATGAGCTTCAACTCCCCGGTCTGGTTCAACGTGGGCGTCGAGGAGCAGCCGCAGTGCTCGGCTTGCTTCATCAACTCGGTGAGCGACTCGATGGATTCCATCCTGCGCCTCGCCCACACCGAGGGCATGCTCTTCAAGTACGGCTCGGGCACCGGTTCCAACCTGTCCCGCATCCGCTCCTCCAAGGAGCACCTCTCCGGCGGCGGCGAGGCCTCCGGCCCGGTCTCCTTCATGCGCGGCTTCGACGCCTTCGCCGGCGTGATCAAGTCGGGAGGCAAGACCCGCCGCGCCGCGAAGATGGTCATCCTCGACGCCGATCACCCGGACATCGAGGAGTTCGTGGGCAGCAAGGCCACCGAGGAGAAGAAGGCCTGGGCCCTCATCGAGGCCGGCTACGACGGCGGGTTCAACGTCCACGGCGGCGCCTACGACTCGGTCTTCTTCCAGAACGCCAACCACTCGGTGCGCGTCTCCGACGCGTTCATGCACGCGGTGGTGGACGACGCCGAGTGGCCGCTGCTGGCCCGCACCAACGGCAAGCCGATCAGCCGGGTCCGCGCCCGCAAGCTCATGCGCCAGATCTCCGAGGCCGCCTGGCTGTGTGGCGACCCGGGGCTCCAGTTCGACACCACGGTGAACGCCTGGCACACCTGCCCGGGGACGGCGCGCATCAACGCCTCCAACCCGTGCTCGGAGTACATGTTCCTCGACGACAGCGCCTGCAACCTGGCGTCGTTGAACCTCATGCACTTCCGGTCCATCGAGGGCGGCTTCGACGCCGAGTCCTTCCGCCACGCCGTCAACCTCACCATCCTGGCGCAGGAGATCCTGGTCTCCAACTCGCGCTACCCGACCGAGGCCATCGGCAAGAACAGCGAGGACTACCGTCCGCTCGGGCTCGGGTACGCCAACCTCGGCGCCTTCCTCATGGCCACCGGCGTTCCCTACGACTCGGCGTCCGGCCGGGCCACCGCCGCGGCCATCACCGCGGTGATGACCGGCGAGGCCTACGCCCAGAGCGCCCGCATCGCCGCGCACAAGGGCCCCTTCGCCGGCTTCGAGATCAACCGTGCCCCGTTCCTGTCGGTGATGCGCAAGCACGCCGCCGCCGTCGACGCGATCGACGTGGACCTGGCCGCACCGGAGCTGGTCGAGGCGGCCCACAGGGCCTGGACCGACGCGGTCGCGCTGGGAACCCAGCACGGGTACCGGAACGCGCAGGCCACCGTGCTCGCGCCCACCGGCACCATCGGCTTCATGATGGACTGCGACACCACCGGCATCGAGCCCGACATCGCGCTCGTGAAGTACAAGAAGCTGGTGGGCGGCGGCATGCTCAAGATCGTGAACAACACGGTCCCGCTGGCGCTGCAGCGCATCGGCTATTCCTCCGGCGAGATCGGCTCGATCCTCCAGTACATCGACGAGTCCGAGACCATCGAGGGCGCCCCCGGGCTCCGCGACGAGCACCTGCCCGTCTTCGACTGCGCGTTCAAGCCCCAGAACGGCAGCCGCACCATCCACTACATGGGGCACATCCGGATGATGTCGGCGGTCCAGCCCTTCCTCTCCGGGGCCATCTCCAAGACCGTCAACATGCCCTCGTCCGCCACGGCCGAGGACATCGAGACGGCCTACCTGGAGGCCTGGAAGCTCGGGCTGAAGGCCATCGCCATCTACCGCGACGGCTGCAAGCGCAGCCAGCCGCTCAACACGAGCAAGGCGGCCGAGGCCAAGGAGGAGGCGTCCGCCGAGACGCTGGCCAGCCTGCAGCGCCGCCGCCTGCCCGACGAGCGCAACGCCATCACCCACAAGTTCTCCATCGGGGGCCACGAGGGCTACATGACCGTGGGCATGTACGCCGACGGCACGCCGGGCGAGCTCTTCGTGACCATGGCCAAGGAGGGCTCGGTGGTCTCGGGGCTGATGGACAGCTTCGCCACCTCCATCTCCATGGCGCTGCAGTACGGGGTTCCACTCAAGGTGCTGGTGGACAAGTTCAGCCACACGCGCTTCGAGCCCTCGGGCTTCACGGGGAATCCCGACATCCCCATCGCCAAGTCGATCACCGACTACATCTTCCGCTGGCTCTCGCTGAAGTTCCTGCCCTCCGACGAGGGCATGCCGGCGGCCAAGGACCTGACGCCGGGTGCGGCCCCCGCGGCGCCGCGGCTCCCGGCCGCGGTCCGGACCGTGTCCGCCACCAGTGTCACGCCGTCGCCGGTCATCGCCCTGCCGGCCCGGGAGGATTCACCGTACCTGGCCCAGGCCGACGCGCCCCCCTGCCCCAACTGCGGCAGCATCACGGTGCGCAACGGCGCCTGCTACAAGTGCCTGAACTGCGGGACGACGACGGGTTGCTCCTAGCAGCGGCGGCTTCAGGCGCCTCCGGAGCGGGAACGCGGCGCCGGCGCGACGAGGGACACTGACGAACGAAGGGCGCTCGGGGAAACCCGGGCGCCCTTCTCGTCTCTCGGAACGGTCCGTCGGTGGCTCTTGCGCTGCCTGAAGGCAGCGCCGCTACTCCGAGACCACGATCTTCCCGTCCCCCATCGCCATCGCCGTGCAGTGGAACTTCTCCACGCCGGCCTTGGCGGGCGTGATGGTCAACTCCACCGCCTTGTTCAGCGGCAGGTCGAAGCCCTTCACCTTCTCGGCCGGGATGTCGATGGCCTTGATGCAGGTGCGGTCGGTGGTTCGCAGGAAGGAGAGCGTGACCGGCTGCCCCCTCTTCACCTTGATCTCCTTGGGCTCGAAGCCGTTCTCGGTGACCTTGATCTCGACCTTCCTCGTCGCGGCGACGGGAGCGGCGGGGGCCTTGTCGGCGGCCAGGACGGGGAGCGCGACGAACAGCGCGAGCAGTGCGGCGAAACGCATTCGGGAATCCTCCAGGGGTTCGAAAGGGTAGACATCATAACCCCGACGGGAATTCACGCGACCCCGTCAGTGGAAATCCCGGGACGCCGTGCGCACCTCCTCGAGCGGGGCCAGCGGCAGGAGCTCCCTCACCCGGAGATTCACGACCCCGCCGGTGCGCTCGACGCGCCCCCGGGCGATGAGGAAGGGGGCGCTGCGCACCAGCGGCCGGTAGCGCTCGTAGACGTCGGGCATCACCACCAGGTTGGCGATGCCGGTCTCGTCCTCCAGCGAGACGAAGGTGATCCCGGCCGCCGTCTCCGGGCGCTGCCGCACGATGACGATGCCTCCCACCTCGACCGCCGCCCGGTCGCGCAGGCGGGAGATCTCCCGGGCGGTGCGGGCCCCGCGGGCCGCCAGCGCCGCGCGCAGGAAGGAGACCGGGTGGGCCCTCTCGGAGAGGCCGGTGGCGGCGTAGTCGCGCGCCACCTCCTCGGCCGCGCCCGGCTCCACGATCGCGGCCCTCGCCTCGGGCGGGAGGCGACCGGCGAAGAGGCCGGCATCGTCCCCGGGGGAGAGCCCCAGCGCCGTCCAGAGGGCGGCCCGCCGCCCCGGCGCGAGCGAGCGGAGCGCGGCCGCCTCGGCGAGGCGTGCGAGCCAGGCCCGCGACAGGCGCGCCCGCCGCGACAGGTCCTCGACCGAGGCGAAGGGGGCCTCCCTCCGGGCCGCGAGCACGGCATCCCCCACGGCCCGGGGCAGGCCACGGATGCGCGAGAGGCCGAGCCGCAGCGCCGGCCGCTCCCCGGGGGCGGCCGGGATCCCCTCCCCCGCCCCCTCCAGCGTGCACTCCCAGCCGCTGTGCACGACGTCGACGCCGCGCACCTCCACCCCGTTCCGCTTGGCGTCCTCGATCAGCGTGTGGGGGGCGTAGAACCCCATGGGCTGGCTGTCGAGGAGCGCCGCGGCGAAGGCGGCGGGGTGATGACGCTTCACCCAGGCCGACGCGTAGACGAGCAGCGCGAAGGATGCGGCGTGCGACTCGGGAAAGCCGTAGCCGGCGAAGCCGTGGAGCTGCTGCAGGATGGCGTCGGCGTCCTTCTGCGGGATGCCCTTCGCGGCCATGCCGGCGATGAGACGCCCGCGCATCTCCTCGATGCGCTCGTGGGATCGCTTGTGGGTCATGGCCCGGCGCAACTCGTCGGCCTCGCCGGGGGTGTAGCCGGCGGCCACCACCGCGAGCCGCATGGCCTGCTCCTGGAAGAGCGGGATGCCCAGCGTGCGTTCCAGCACCGCCCGCAGGGGCTCGTAGGGATAGCGGACCTCCTCCCGTCCGTCCCGGCGGCGCAGGAAGGGGTGGACCATGCCTCCCTGGATGGGGCCGGGGCGGATGATGGCCACCGAGATGACGAGGTCGTAGAAGCGGCGCGGACGCAGCCGGGGCAGGAGCGACATCTGCGCCCGCGACTCGATCTGGAATACGCCGATGGTCTCGGCCCGCGAGATCATCTCGTAGACCTCCGGCTCCTCGGCCGGGATGGCGGCGAGCGTGGCGGGGTGGGGATCGGCGGTCGTGCCGGAGGGAGCCGGCCGGTGGCGCGCCAGCAGCGCGAGCGACCGGGAGAGCGCGGTGAGCATGCCCAGCGCGAGCAGGTCGACCTTGAGGAGGCCGAGCTCGGCGAGGTCGTCCTTGTCCCACTGGACCACGGTGCGACCGGCCATGGCGGCGGGCTGCACCGGCACGGTCTCGACGAGCGGCCGCTTCGTGATCACGAAGCCCCCCACGTGGATGGAGAGGTGGCGCGGGAAGCCGGCGATCTCCGCGGAGAGGCGCAGCGCGTGGCGCACCGCCGGCGAGCCTTCCGGGTCGAGCCCGGCCTGCTCGAGCACCGCCGCCGGGATCTCGCCGGCCGCGTCGTGGCTGCCCACGAGCTTCGCCAGCCGGTCCACCTGGTCGGGGGCGAGGCCCAGCGCCTTGCCCACGTCGCGGATGGCCGATCGGGCGCGGTAGCTGATCACCTCGCAGACCATGCCGGCCCGGTCGCGCCCGTAGCGCCCGTAGACGTACTGGATGACCTCCTCGCGCCGCTCGTGCTCGAAGTCGACGTCGATGTCGGGCGGCTCGCCTCGCTCCGCGGAGAGGAAGCGCTCGAAGAGCAGCCCCATGCGAACCGGGTCGATGGAGGTGATGCCGAGCGCGAAGCAGATGGCCGAGTTGGCCGCGCTGCCGCGGCCCTGGCAGAGGATGCCCCGCTCGCGGGCGAAGCGGACCACGTCCCATACGGTGAGGAAGTAGCTCTCGTAGCCGAGCTGCTCGACCAGCGCGAGTTCCCGGGCGAGCTGCCGTTCCACGTCGGCCGGGGGCGCACCTCCGTAGCGCCAGCGCGCCCCCTCGCGCACCAGGCGCCGGAGCAGGTCCATCCCCCCCACCGGTCCATCCTGCCCTCCGGCTCCCTCGCCGACCGTGGCGGTCGCCTCGGCCAGCACCGGCGGGAGCGGATGCTCGCCGCGGATCTCCTCGAGCCGGAACGTGCAGGAGGCGGCGAGGTCCGCGGCCGTCGCGAGCCCCTCGGGAAAGTCGGGCCACAGCCGCGCCATCTCCTCGGGTCCCTTCAGCGTGCGCTCGGCGTTGGGGAAGAGGCGCCGCCCCACCCGCTCGACGCTGGTGCCCAGCCGGACGCAGGTGAGGACGTCCTGCAGCGGCTGACGGCGCCTCTCGTGGGTGTGGACGTCGTTCACCACCGCCACCGGGATGGAGAGCCGCCGTCCCAGGCTGCGCACCGCGGCGATGCGCGCCTCCTCGCCGGCGGCGCGGTGGCGCGACACCGTCAGTGCGAGGCGCGGGCCGAAGGCGTCCCGCAGGCGGGCCGCAGCCCCGGCGTCGGCCCCGGCGTGGAGCGCCACGAGTCCCCGGCAGCGCTCGGCCACCGCCAGGAAGGGGAGCCGGGGCGCGGGCGGCCGGATCACCGTGCCCTCCGGCGCCTCCCCCTCCCGCAGCGGCGTGCCCGCGTGAGCCTCGGTGAGGAGCCGGCAGAGCCCGGCGTACCCCTCGCGATCCACGGCGAGCAGGGTGAGCCCCTCCGGGCCCGGCCCGAGCCCGTCCACGGCCACCTCGGCGCCGACGACGAGCGGAAGCCCCCGCTTGCGGGCCCGGGCGTGAGCCCGCACCACGCCGTAGATGCCGCCGCGATCGGCGAGCGCCAGCGCCTCGAGCCCGAGGTCGGCGGCGCGGTCCACCAGCTCCTCCGGATGGCTCGCCCCCTCCAGGAAGGAGAAGCTGGATCGGCAACGCAGCTCTGCGTAGCGGGGGGGCATGGCGGGCGGGCTCAATCGAAGAGGCCGTGCAGCCAGAGGCGGCCATCGCGGCCGTCGCGGTAGATCCAGGCCTCGCCCAGCCCCTCGAGCCGGGCCCGGTAGTAGTCGCGGTCGAAGGGCTCGTTCCACCACTCGCCGGCAAGCCGCTCGGGGCCGGCGAGGGAGAGGACGGCCCGGGTCGCTCCATCGACACGCAGGGAGGTGATCCGCCCACCCTCCCCCAGCGCGACGACCGGGCGAGGCGGGACGATGAGGCGCGTGGGTCGCCCCGGCGGCGGCCCCGGCGCGCCATCCCCGGAACCGGGCCCCGCGACCCGGGCGGCAACGCCGCGGCGGAAGGGGGTCGCCCGGTAGGCGGCCTCCGGTCGGTGCCGGTCGGCGGCCTCGGCGGCAAAGAGGGCATGCTCTCCCAGCCGGGCCGCGAGGCGCGACAGCGCCACGTCGAGGGCACGCGCCACCTCGGGCCGGTCGCCCACGGCGAGTTGCTCGGCCGGGACCTCGGCCGCCTCCACCACCGCGAGGTCGAGGGCGCACACCGGCGCGGGGAGCCGCAACCCGGCGAGCCGTTCCCGCAGCGGCGCAAGCCAGAGGGAGGGATCGGCGCCCGGCCGGGCCAGCGGGACGTCGACCCGCTCCTCTCCGCGCGGATCGAGGAAGAGGGTGAGCCTCAGCCGGCTCGCCCCCAGGCCGCGCCCGCCGAGGCGCGCCGCCACCCGATCGGCCAGCCGCTTCGCGGCGAAGAGCACCGGCTCTGCGCTGGAGAGCACGCCCACCTCGCCCTCGAGATCCCAGCGCTCGTGCGGGAAGGTCTCCGGAACGAAGGGGACGAGCGGCCGCGGGTCGACGCCGCGGGCCAGCCGGCCGGCCGCCGCCCCCGGGGCGCCGAAGCGATGGGCGAGCGTCTCCGCCGGGAGCGCGGCCAGCGCACCCGCGCTCTCCACCCCCAGCGCGGAGAGCCAGCGGGCCACGTCGACGGGCAGGCCGAGCGCCCCGAGCGGCAGCGGGGCGAGCGCCAGCGCCCCTTCTCCGGGCGCCGCCCGCGTCCGCTCCCGGCCGGCGTGGCGGGCGAGCGCCAGCGCCACTCCCTTGCCGTCGGCCACCGCCACGCGCCCCCGGAACCCCATGTCGCTGCAGAGGGCCAGCGTCCGCTCCGCCAGCGCCTGCTCGGCCGCCTCCGGCTCGCTGCCGGACAGGCGTGCGCCTGCCGCGTCGAGGAGCACCGCGCCTGGATGCGCCACCTCGACCACGGGGGAGAGGGAGAGGAGCGCCTCGGCGAGCGCGCGCAGCGCCGCACGGTCCGCGGCGTCGTCGAGCGGCACGGCCTCGAGTTCGGCGCAGGCCGCTCGCGCCTGCACCAGCGAGTCGCCCGGCCGGACCCCGGCGGCGAGGGCCGGGGCGGTGGCGTGGCGCACGACCCCCTCCGACACCACCGCGAGCGCTCCGGCCGGCGGCCGCGCCCGGAGGACCCGCTGCAGAGGCAGCGCCGGGACGACGACGGCGAGGACGCGCGGCGGGCCCCGTTCAGGCGCCATGGTCGACCTCCGCGAGGCGAACCGCGTCCAGGTCGATGCGGAGCGCCGCGGGAATGGCCGGGTCCCCCGGCCCGGAGAGCAGGAGCGCCGCCGCCCCTCCCTTCTCGGCCGCGGCCCGCAACCGGCGGAGCAGCGGCTCGGCCCGGGCCGGGGAAACATCGCGCAGGGGGACGTCGATGGCGACTGCGGCGAAGGCGCCGCTCGCGAGCAGGACCTCGGCGGCCCACAAGCCGGGCAGCACCGCGTCGCGGGCGGCGCGCGCCGGCTCCGGCCGGACGATGAGCAGGCGCGCCAGCTCCACCCCCAGCGCACGCGCCGCCGGAGGGTAGAGCTCGCCACGTCCGTCGACGAAGGCGGCCAGCCCGCCTCCCGCCTGGGCCTCCCGCAGCGCCGAAAGCGCCACGAAGGTCTTGCCGCTCGCCGGGCCTCCTCGCAGCGAGGAGATGGACCCGCGCGGGAACCCGCCGCCGGGGAGCAGCGCCTCCACCTCGGGGCGCCCGCAGGCGAGCACGCCCTCGCGCCGGGCCGGGCGCCGCTCCATGCGGCGGATCTGGCGACGGAGCTCCTCGAGGACTTCTCGCTGTTGGGTGGCGGCGCCCATGGCTCACGTCCTGAACGATACTGCTCGTTCGTTCAGGTAGCAAGGGGGGCTGACATTCCAGCAGCTCGCGAATCGGAACCTCTAGACTGCCACCCGTGGCCGGCATCGGAGACCTGGGCCCCTACTGGAAGGCCGTTTCCCGCGGCCGCAACTTCCGTCTCCAGGCGGTCGCCCGCGAGCCGCGCTTGGCGGCCATCTCCCGCGTGGAGGAGGCCGTGCAGCAGCACGGGGGGTTCATCCTCGACTTCAAGGCGTTCAGCGACCTCTCGCTCAACCTCCTCGTGGAGTCGAGCGGGAGCGGGGTGGTCGCGCTCGTCGACTCCCTCGTCGAGCTCGGCTGGCCGGTCGAGCTCGATCCCGGACGCGAGGCCCTGGGCGCGCGGGCGGCCGAGCGGCTGGAGGGTACCGTCCAGTTGACCTTCCCGGAGGGGGGAGGCGCGCTGGCCCACCCCCAGCCGGCCGTGCCGGGCTGAAACGCGACAGCGGGGGCCTATCAGGCCGCTCCGCTCTTCTGCTTCTCCTCCGCCTCCGCCTCCGCGATCTCCTCCCTCACCTTGTCCATGTCGAGCTCGCGGGCCTTCTGGATGAGCTCCTCGAGGGCCGCCTCGGGCAACGCGCCGGGCTGCGAGAAGAGCAGGATCTTGTCGCGGAGGATCATGAGCGTCGGGATCGACATGATCTGGAAGGATCCCGCCAGCGCCTGCTGCTCCTCGGTGTTCACCTTGGCGAAGGTGACGTCGGGGTGCCGGCCGGCGACCTTCTCGTACGTGGGGCCGAAGACGCGGCAGGGGCCGCACCACGGCGCCCACCAGTCGACGAGGACGAGCCCGTCCTTCTCCACGACCTCCTTGAAATTCGCATCGGTCACGTCCACGGTGGGCTTCATCTGGCGATCCTCGCAGGCGGGCGCCGTCCATCGGCGCGGGTGCCTCATCCCGGGAGAGCCGTAACGGCGCAAAACGGTTCGCGCCACCCGTGGCGACGAAGGGCGCCTTGACGTCGCGCACCCGGCGGCCCCAAGGTTCTCCCGATGGAACGCCGGAGCCCGAGAGGACGACGCAGGACCCTCGCCAGCGTCGTGGCCGAGTCGCTCGCGCGCCGGTCCGAGGCACGCCGCCCGGCCGCGGCGGCGGCATTCGCCGAGGCCTGCGGCTGGCCGCTCTCCCGCGAGCTCACGGTGCGCGGTCTCGGGCCCGACGGTCACCTCTGGGTGGTGGCCTCCTCGCCGGAGTGGGCCCACCAGGTGGAGGGGATCTCCGCGGCGATCGTGGCCCGGATGAACGACCGGCTCGGGCGTCCCCTGGTCGTGGCGCTCGACGTGCGGGTCCGGCAGGACCGGAAGGGATGACCGCAGCCGCGGCGTCCCTCGCGCTCCTGGCCGCACTCGGCGGGGCGCCCGACCCGTCCCCGAAGCTGACGCCGCTCGAGGCGGCCACCCTGGACCGGGTCCGCGAGACGCTGCCCCAGCGCACCGTCCCGGCGCTCTCCGAGCCGCTCGTCCAGGCTGCCCGGGCACTGGCCCGCGCCGCCGCCGCGGGGGAGCGGCGCGCCATCTCCTCGTCCGCGCTCCGGGCAGCGCTCGACGATGCCGGCGTGGTCGACCCGGCGCCGGCCGCGGTGGTGCTCTCGTCTCGCACCGCCTCGCTCCCCGAGGCCATGGCTGCCGCGGCTCGCTTCCGGGGCGCCACCCACCTGGGCATCGGGGTCGCGTTCCGGGACGACCTCGCCTGGGCGGTGCTGCTCGCATCGGAGCGGCGCGCCGAGATCGATCCCTTCCCGCGGCGGTTGGTCCCGGGATCGCGCGCCCGGCTGGGCGGACGACTGCTTCACCTCGACGGTCCACGGGTCTGGGTCTCGACCCCGTCCGGCGCGGCCTTCGAGGTTCCGGTCGAGTCCGACGGCCGCCGCTTCTTCGCGTCGATCCTCTTCTCCGAA